>Ga0114923_10000248_pt1 | contig 45065 bp, 61 predicted proteins | sample SumtaG_FD_89578 | JGI IMG/M metagenome (GOLD analysis project Ga0114923, IMG submission 89578) | Deep subsurface microbial communities from Indian Ocean to uncover new lineages of life (NeLLi) - Sumatra_00157 metaG | ecosystem: Environmental > Aquatic > Marine > Oceanic > Sediment | place: near... | reverse complement strand
GTTTCCTCCCCTCTTTTTATCTCAGGGGCTTTAAAACAGCCTAAACAATTAAATCTTTGCTTACAACTCCATTGTAAGAAGCCCTGTATGCCCTAAAACTCATTATGAGTATATGCGTTAGGGCTTTAGCAGCTACCCGCCAGGATGAGGAGATCATATCCCTTTATCCTGGCACTCACACAGAATGTTCGGAACGAACGAGCGCCCTAAACCTGGCATATCCACTTGAACGCGCAGGCGTAAGTGTCCCTCCCGTGAGAGCGCCAATACTCAATAACCCTGAGGCAATGGATTCGGTGAGGGATTATTGAGGCTTGTTCCATGGTGCGTTTGATTAACTCTCCACGTAAGCATCTTCGTTACTTTCACGCTGATTTAGCCAAGCAAGGCGTGCAAGTCCTCTATCAGTGATATCGTAAATCTTTGTGCGCCCCGTGAGAGTATGGCGGCTGAGTAAGCCTATTTTATGGTACCTGAGAAGACACATTGACGCACTTTCCATGGTGCGATTCGTTATCAGTGCAATGTCTGAGCTTGTCACGGGGCCAAGTTCGGCTATAACGCCCAGGATCTCTTTCTTAGCCTCATTGAAGCCCGACTGTTCAGCACTCTGTTCCGTATATGATTCTGCATAGGTTGTCTCGTCCATGGCAAATAACACCTAGAAAAACTATTTTCGAATTAGGCAGTTGGTTGAATCAGCGTCATTAGTGTTCAACACTCGCGTTCTAACCTCCCGGGGAACGTTTTTCTACCACTGGCGATATCCTTTTGCTTTTTCTACTTTTACTTTGCACGTGAAGCGAATGTGGCGTTTCTTCAGTCTGGCTATAGATGCCGTGCAGCGTTTTCTTTCAGCGGTGGCTGCTATCTCAGCCTTTTCTTTTGATTTATACCCGGAAGTATGTGTCCAGTTTCCACCTAAACCGCCTTTTGTTATTGTAGTTACGTCGTATCTTACCATTACAATTATGATTATTTTTAGAGTTGTATTTAAGGGGTCACTCCGGCAGGGGAAACAGAGCCTGTTTTATCCTTTATTAGTTGATTAAAGGCGTTATACAAGGCTATTTTTATTAAGAACGCTCAGAATGAGTGTTCAGGTATTCTTCATGGCTGAGGAACTAGGTCTAAAAGTAGCAGGATTATACGCTGGGGGAAGCTCATTTGGAGCGATTGGGAAGGAACTAGAGATAAGCAAGAGCCGTGTAGGGGGCCTTCTCAGGGAGGGAATTGAAGGACTCCAGAATAACCACGTCGAAGCTCCCGTTCAGATAATCCCGGAAGTGCTGAACGCGTCTGAGAACGAGCAACCTTTACTCCCTATTATCACAGACTCTCAGGACTTTGAAAAAGCCTGGATGGAGACCATTTTGATTCAAGCAACCCCCATCATGAAAAAAGTCGCGCTGAACAGCAAAGTATTTCTCCAGCACGAATACTTTGTGAAATTCCTTGGCTATGAAGGGGACATTGGAGATCTACTAATTGAAGCACTCAACTTCTATTGGAAGGAAATGGGGTTCTCAATCAAAATAACTCATAATTCGGTGATGTAAATGCCAGCGAAAAAAACTCCAGTAACGAGGAAAAAAACGGTTTACGAGCTAATTGGTGAAAGAGGTCCCCAGATGAGGCGAGGCGTTGACCCCCTAGACGATATTCTCCTGGATGAGGAACGGGAACTCGTCCGGGAAGTCAAAAGAATAAAACTCGAAGCGATTGTCATGAAAAGGAGAAAGGAGATAGAGCGGCTGAAAAGTGGGGTTGATATGGAAATGGGTGTGATGCCGTCGAACACGGATTTTCTGAACATGGCGAAGTTCATGGCTGAACTAACACCAGAGGAAGCACAGCGGGTGAGGAATGCTTACAGCTTCTTCAAGTTAGCTGAGAAAGGTCAGTCAGGTGGGGGCATGATGCTTCTACCGACGTTGTTGAATTATGCGAAGACTAATCCAGGGGCATCGGATAACCAGTTGATTTCTTACCTCAAGCTAATGGACAGTCAACTTTTGAAGGGCATCGAGATCTCCAAGGCTGTTAGCCCTCAGCAATCTGAGGACAGCACCCTGAAGTTCATGACGCTAATGAAGGATCTCGTAATCGAAGGCGTCAGAAATCCGGTCATGCAGGCCCTCAGGGAGAACCAACCTCAACAAGGGGTTTTCGACCAGATTTTCACCAGACCGGAAGTATACAACCGGTTTAAGGAGCTTGGCATGTTCGGAGGGGGTTCTACGGCTAAGAACTCGTTTGATCTTGATTTGGAGCGATTACGGGGCGACCGGGAGCTTGAAGGTCGAAAGTTTGAGCTTCAGATGCGGAAAATGATACTTGAGTCAGATGCAAAGGAGAGAAGAACTGATCGGATGCTCAGTTTGATTCCTGGCTTGTCGGCCCTGTTCGCTGGCCCTATCGACGATAAAATGAGGCAAATGGGAAGAGAGACCGGCATTAACCCCCAGCCAACTTATCACCAAACCCCCAACCCAGTTCCAGCCCCAGCCACCACCATTCTAGAGATAAACTGTACCAAGTGTGGACATACCGAGGAAAAAAACCTTACTGGCCCCGTCCCTGAAACAATTGCATGCCCAGAATGCGGAAACGTAATGGGGCTTTCTAGCAACCCGCCAGGAGAAGATACCGTCCATGGATGAGGGGCGCGAAATCTTCTTTTTTGTCTCTGACTATCAAAAACTTATCTTAGTGAAACATCGAGCGGGCGACTATTATGCAACCAATGAGCCGCTGAAGTTCTACGCTTTTTTGAGCAGTAAATGAGGGGCACGAATGTCTCTCAGGGGCGCAGGCCACCCCGACCTCGGTGCATCGTGGGGGCATGGGGAAGGACCACCTGAGGATCTATATCAATCGTATCCACGGCTCCCCCAACTTCTAAGCCATTGAAAACGGCAATCCCCGGGCGTGTGAAAAGGTCCAGAGTATTATTTCCTGGGCGTAGCTTGAAGCCCCAACTTCTCGCGGCGTAGACGGGATATTCTCTTTCGCGTCCTTCACCGATGGACCCGCCCTTTCCAGGGATTCCTATGGTGATCGTCTGTCCTTCGAAGCTGTTCAGTTGAGCTTGCCCCTGAGAATTCGTGGTAACTGAGGGGGCCACAGGAACATCCCGGTTGATTACGCCCGGGCGAAAATATGTCTTGATATAAAGTGTGGCCTTCTTCTTGCTCTCGGGGATGGGATCATAGATAGTAGTAACTCCGGGGGTGCTGATCACGGCTCCAAAGATAGCAGGAGGGTCCCCTGGTTTAAGCATCCAGGGTTCAAGCTTCGAGGGGAGCAAGACGGGGGTGATCTTCTTCAAGGGTCCATACATAGCTTCAGAGCGTCGTAGACCCTCTGCTACTTCTTCCTCGAATCCTGCTCGCTTAACTGAACGGGACATGTCACTAATGCATAAAGTTCTACATCATATAAAGTTGATTACAAGTGTCGCCTATAAAAGGATGAAATAGGGGAGATAGTAAAGTGAAAGACTTAAATCATTTTTGATTCATTAAGAAAACTGATAACCCATGAAGACTCTAAGAGACGTTGGCTTAATTTACGGTGGAGACAGCATCGGAGTAGCCCTGCGTCAAGTCCTTCTCAACCTGGATGCGAAATACCCCGGCTGGCGTTTCAAACCTAGCCTCATCGGAGCCGTACTAGGAGCAGTCGGTGGAGCCTGGGGTGCCTTGAACCTAGAGGACCCGTGGGATCTCCTTGCTCCCGTTATCGGTGGCTACATTGCAATGGACCTCTACAGGCACGTTCAGCTTCCCTTTACTGCGAATGTACCGCTGAGGGTGGCTACCGTTCCTTCACCGGATGCCGCGCGAGTAACCTATGCAATGGGGAACGACATCGCTGTAAGACCAACTGCAATCATGGGTCAGGGTAAGTACAGAGTGGTCAACTGATTCAGCCCACGCCTCTTTTATTATAAATGCACAGTCTTTTTATATATGTTAGTTAAATTTAAACCAGATTACTATGAAGAAAAGAAATTATTATAATTTTAAAACGTTCAGAGGGGGACTTTCAACACTATTCAAAGACTATCAGGAATTAACGTTAAGATATCTTTGGACGTTAGAAGAAGGAGAAGGGGCGGGTTCAGCGCAATGTTGGAAACATGTCTCTGAAATCTTGAAAGCCAAAGAGCGTACGATCTCCAGGGCATCTATCATCTTTTTCCTCGATGATCTTGTAGACTACAATATCATTCGATACATATCAAAAAGCGGCAAAGGGGGCTATAGAAGAATATACTCCCCGATCTATACTGAGACTGAGTTCAAAGAGCACATCGCTAAAATCATCATAAGCAAACTCATGTACGAATTCCCCGATGCAACCAAGTCTACTATTTCGAAAATGCAAAGAGGCACCGAATAAATGGGTCATAACTGGAAGAAACTCTATCTCAGTCAAGGACCCGAGGCTCAACCCTGGGATAATTTCGAAGGATGTCCCTGTGGAACTATCCGATTAACGAAGGAGGACGGCAAATACACTTACTTCTACCCAGGGTGGGCCAGTCCTTCAGAGCCGGACTGCACCCTTCAAACTGAGGGCGAAACTTTAAACAGTCCATTAGAACACCTGAGAAGAATGTAACTCCTTTTACTCAGGGCAAATTTATAGCCTAGTTTTCCATCATTAACCCATATGCCGCGTTTTACCCCTGAGGAGCTAAGGGCCTTCGAACGGCAAAACATTGAGAACATGATCGGTTTTTATGCTCCGGAAATGAAACGAATTGCCGGTGGAGAGAAGCCCAATAACGTGATCGGAAAACCGCTGATCAAGCGTTTTCTCAAACTAGGGATTTTGGTTGAAAACTCTCAAAGAGGGGGAAGGCGTACAACGCTAAGTGCGAAGGGGCGAGAACTTTATAATCTGTGAAGCTCTGGGCGTTCGAATTTCGAACGGTAAAAGACTGTTTAATTTATAATCTAGAGTGAATTAGTGTTTGAATTTCGAATGGTATCCCCCGGGGGCGTATGTGCTCCGTTTTTCAATTAATCACATTCTAATCGTTCGACGACCGTTCGACGGTCGAACGAATTTTTAACCTCTAAATTCAAATCCCTTAGTTAATTATTTATAATAATGAATCAGATTTAACATCAATGTCCATCAAAGACCTTGTTAGATCATATGTTAGTTGTGCAAAATCGCGACACATAGTTGTTTTCGTTTATACGTGGCCCGCACTCATCGCCTATCTTATGACTGCCTATGTATCAAACTCGATAGATATTCTGAAAGGAAGTCAGATCATACTCACCGTTACATTCGTAGCTTTCTCAGTCTATTTCTACAATGATCTCACGGATCTAAAAGAAGATATCAAGAACCGGGAACTGGGCAATCCTATCCCAGCCAACCGACCACTAGGCAAAGAACTGATCACTGAAGACAGGCTGAAAACGTACATCGTCTTAAGCGGAGTCGCTGGCCTGCTATTCGCCTACTCGATTAACCTCCTGGTCTTCGAACTCCAGCTGCTATGTTTAGTTCTCGGGTACCTCTACTCCGCTGAACCGGTTCGACTCAAAAAACGATTCATGTTAAAACAGGGCACAATCGCCATTGGCACGATTCTAGTAATCCTTACAGGGACCCTCGCCGCCGGGGGCATCACCCCTGCGATAATGTTCATGCTTCTCCTACAGTTCATAATCTGCATGGGAATCAACCCCATAATGGACGTGCGGGACATGCGGGGAGATAGAATCATGGGCATCAAAACGATACCCGTGATATGGGGGCCAGCCTTCACCGTGAGGCTCTACTTCGCCTCGATAATCCTCATAGGCATAGCAACCCTGCTCGGATACTCCAGCATAAAATTCAACACGGCTATGCCAATACTGACCCTGCTTGTACTCGGCACCTGGATATACGTCACTTACCCGCTCTTGAAGCGCTGGGATGATCCAAAGTCGGTGCACTTGATCGTTATCAATAAGATGTTTCCGATGTACCTAGCCCTCCAGGTGCTCCCCCTCGTGGGCGTAATGGCCCTTCCCTTCTAACTCTGGGTTGAGATTATTTCTCCTCAAAAAAACATTTAAGCGATCAGAGTAAAAGGCGCATAAATGGATATAGCGCTCATATTGGGGCTGGCTCTTGGACTATGTTTTGGTCTAGCCTTACTCAGTCGGGAGTCTAACCAGGAACACCCGCCAGATGAGCCTACCGAAGAGGAAGTTCTTGAAGAAATACTCCTTCTCTATGATGAGGAGGAGGACGAATTCTAGATTGGATTTATCGGGTTTATCCCGCTATTACAAACCTAATTCGGGTTGAGTGCACATACCCTTTATGGGGTATGAAGCTGATTTCGAGAAAGACCTGTTCAGCGTCCCTTTGGCGGGTAAATTGCTGATTTAGCCCCCCCTAAAACAGGATAAAAAAGTATATACATAGATACATAGATGATAGATCAGTGTCTAGGCATGAAAGAAAAAACCCCATGTCCAGGTTGTAAATCAACTAAAACCGTTAAATTTGGATTCCGTGTTACCCGAAAAGGGAGAAGACAGCGTTATAGATGCAACGCCTGCGGAAGAACATTCGTTCCCGTTGCAAAGGAAGGGTCTGATTAAAATGAGCGCAATTAAACCAAAGTCCATAGGACAAGCCGTCATAGATGGCGATTTAAAGTTCAAACCCTGGCTGACCCAGTTCAGCCCAGAGATCTTCGAGGTCTCATTCTCAAACATAATACGGGGGAGAGGACCCGACATGTACCTCACCCCCGAAAAATTCTATGAAAACACACAAATGACCAAGAGGATGAAAGACGTTCTCCAAATGTGTCTATCGAGAACTGCGAGCCAGATTAATAAGGGTACAATTTACCTCGCGACAAGTTTCGGGGGAGGAAAAAGCCACCTCCTCACCCTGTTATACCACACCTTCAAATCAGGAGAGATAATCGATCAACAATACCTAGCTGAGATCAATCTAAAGGAAGTCCCTGAAGCTAAAGTGGTGGCGGTCGATGGACACAACCTTACCTACCCCATTCGAAATGATAACGCCCTCAAAAAATACATCAAGGAAACAATGGAGGCCACCCTGAAGGCGCTAGAAGCTGAAGGCCGACCAATCGTAATCCTCCTGGACGAACTCGTTGTCTACCTCGCCAAACAGAACGCAGACAAACAGAGAAACGAAATGGCAAACCTTCACACGCTAATGATGGCGGTTAATTCGTCCAGTAACTGCGTGATGGTGATAACGAATCCCAGCGGGTCCCAGGTCTACGGAAAAGAGGTTGAAACTCTTGATGCACTGCTTACTAAAACACGGCAGACCGAAATAGCTCAAAACATTTCCTCTTTACTTAGTAGGGTAACTGAGCCGATTATCCCCGTTGGAAAAGGCGACTTTGTGGCGATTCTGCGGAAAAGACTTATCGAATCCATCGACCAGGATACCGCCAAGAAAGTGGAAGTATACCTTGAGGGAAAACTTCCAGGACTGACATTCACAAACTTTTATCCCTTCCACCCTATGCTTATCGATGTACTCTATGACCGGATCTCCCTTTTCCCGGACTTCCAGAAAACCCGAGACGTTCTAAAAATCATAGCTCTAGCAATCAAAGGCATCCTCAACCATAAAGAAAGCGCCGCCTTCTATGTAATCTCTCCCTCAGACTTTTACTTCGATGATCCAAGCCTCCGAGCAATTCTAACCAATGAAAAAGTGTTCGGGTCCAACCTCGAACAGGCTGTAACGGAAGACGTAATAGCTGCCGCATTGGAGGCAGATCAAAATCAGGTCTTCGGAATCTTCGGTAGAATAGCGTCAACCGTATTCATGTACTCCCTCCATATCGAACCTTCAAAGGTAGGAGTTACACACGATACGGTCTTCAAATGCCTAACCGATGCGCTTACAGAGAACGACGTAAAAACGATGATCCATGATTTCTACGATAAATTCTCAACTTTCATGTGGCACATAGAAAGCCGATATCTCTTCAAATCCAAACAGAACGTGCCTCACCTCGTGAAAATAAGAGAACAGCGAATATCCCGAACTCTGACAAAAAACTACATCGAAAAAACGCTATACGGAACGCTCTTTAGCAGAGCCAGCGATGCCTATTGCACGTTCTATCAACCAAACGAATATACCCCAACCCCTTACCGCTTGAATGTCATTGTGCCGTTCTATTGGGATAATGTGCCGGAAATAGTCTCAACACGACTAAGCATTCTTGGCGACGTTAAAAACACGATCCTGATCTTGATTCCGGATGCAAAAATAAGGGGAAGTGTGGACGGTTTCGCTAGACGGGTTATCGCCGCAGGTCAAGTAGAAAAAATGGTCAGAGAAGACAAAGACCAACTAGAAGAGGCAAAAAGAATAAAGGCCGCCGCTGAGTCAAAGGCCCTAATTCAATTCAAAGGCATGTATACTCAAATCACCTATCTGAAAGGGAGTACCCCGCAACCTGTTGCTATCGATCTGACTAGGGATCAGACAATCAGCGAGGTGATTATCAACCTCTGCAAGCGAAATCAAAAAGTCGTGGATGTTGAAAACATCGATCCTAAAGGATACCTAGAAACACTTTTGGGAATCAGAATAAACGTTACGGTTAGAACCCTTTTCGACGATGTCAATACACGAACAGATATTCCATTTGCTTCGCGGAATGATCTTAGAACGATAATCGCCCAAGGCGTATATGAAGGCGTAATCGGTTTACTGCAAGGCAGCCTCCCAGCCAATCAGGAATTCACTGGAAGAGAAAGAGTGTTCTTACGAACCAGTGACCAGACTATTCCTGTCCACGATGGAGATACGGTTCTCACAGTCGAATACGCACAGACGGTAATAGATCTAATTCGTCAGGCTGGGGATGAGAGTGGTGACGGGGGAGGTGGCGGTGATGGAAGTCCCCCACTCCCTCCCGAGTTTCAATGTCTTATCTGTGGCGAAAGACTTCCCACCCAACAAGACTTAGATGAACACATACAATCAGAACATCCAGAGGGACCCGAAGAGGAAATCGAGACATTTACCGCTGATGCAGCATCGCTTCATCACTTGCTCAGTGATAGATGGTTTGAAATCTTATTAGATGAAACTATCAACGTTCAGATTACACTACAGTTTACCGATCAACTCATTGGCATCATAACCGCTAAAACACGCTCCGAGATTTCAACAATGCTCACATATACCGATGGAATCTACAAGGCTCGAAGCATACTCGAAACACTAGCCGTTACAGTAACAATCCGTAAGACTCGGGGAGGAATCAACTGATTCCTAACTTTTTTTAACTATGATAAACATGATTAGAAAACAATGGGTGAAAAATGGTGGAATTAGTCAATAACAGGAGTTTAAGAGAAAGCACCCAACTTTACGAGAACTTCAAGTACAAACTCGTGGAGACGCCTAAAACCATTAAACTTATCGAGATTTTCATTGGAAACGAAGCCAAAATCGGGCAAGTCAGATCCTGGAAGACCCATGTGCTGAAAAACATCAATAAAACCTTCGAGGATAAAGACGAACGAGAAAGAGGATATCGCCTATTCCTAGTGGTTAAAGCCCTTAACCGGCTAAAGAATGGCCCAAAAGTCCCTCGGTTCATAAAGGTGATGCGCGAGCTTACCCTGGAGGAAACCATTTTCTGGGTTTGGCAATACCACTCCTACGGTATAAAGGCCATAAACGCATTCAACTGCATTCACCTCAGAAAAAGATTAACGGTGTAAAAAAAATGGAAAAAAGAAATCTACTTGAAGGTGGAATATCCGTCGCTTTGATCAATGCGGAGGCAAGAAAAGAAAAATTAGCGGTACCACCTATAAACAAAATGCATTATTATTTCACACGAAAGCCAATCATTTCAGCACGATTAGCAATTTCCGGCGCATTGTTAGATTCTGATTCTATCAAAAGTGAGAGAGAACATCTTCAGTTATTTGGATTAGACGCTTCTCTAAAAAAACGAGCGTACCGTACCGTCCCTTCCCTTTTACTTCAAAAAATAAAAGAGCAACATCCCGAAGGAGTTACAATATTAGACCCCTTTGCGGGTTCAGGAATGATACCTTTCGAGGCGTTAAGGCTGGGTTTGAACGTTGTTGCAATAGATTACAATCCCGTCGCCTATCTAATAATGAAAGCAACATTAGAGTATCCTTTAAAATATGGAGTAAGAACCTCAAAAGAGATTCAAGATATTTCTCCATCTGGTTTTAAACTCAGCCCCGTAAAAGAAATTCCAGTTTCCAAAAGCACGGATCTTTTTGGAGATGTCGAAAAATATGCTGAATGCATTTTCCAGAAATTAAAAAACGAACTATCACATCTTTATCCGTCTCATGATGGTATTCCACCAAGGGCGTATATACTTACATGGGCTGTAGAATGTCCCACCTGTGGAAAAATCACGCCCTTGGTATACAGTTGGTGGCTTGATAAAACTCATGAAATACGCGTTAACTATGAAATAATTGATGATGAATTAGTTTATAGCATCCTGAAAAAAGGTAATGTCCAGGAAGGAAATACAAAAAGAGGGAAGGGAACTTGCCTATTCTGCTCGTCGCAGATAGGAAACCAACACATCGTAAACGACATATCAAAAAACGAGAGAGAAATGATCCTGGCTGTTTATCTTGATAACCGGACTTTTGAACTTCCAACAAAAGAAGATAGAGCGGCTATCGAAAACGCAAAAACATACTTAAAAACAAACGCAACTGAGCTATCTAAATTTATTCCCGTTGAGGAAATTAACAATGAATCCCCAACCAAAAAATATTTGAATTATTGGTATAAGCTTTTCAATCCAAGGCAATTAGTTCTAATGGCAAGTTTATGTAAAGAAATAAACAACGTTGCAGAGACCATTGCTAAAGAAGATCCAGAATATGCCAAGGCAATAGGAACTTATCTTTCAATGATACTAGCAAAACACATAACATATAATTCTAGGTGCACCTTATGGCATAATTCCCTAAGAAAAATAGGGCACGTATTAGCTGTACGTAGACCAAGTATGATGTGGACTCATGCTGAACCCAACCCGTTTATAAAATTCTCTGGTTCGCTAATCAGCATGATAAAAAACGTTCTAGACGGCCTTAACTTCACACTTACGGAGTTGTCCCGCTCTAGCCTAGTAGTTAAAGAGAAACCAAATATTGAGATATACCAAGACTCAATTCTGTCCTGGCAGACGGAAAAAAAATTCAAGTTCATAGTTACAGATCCACCCTACTACAATGATATTCAGTACCCCGAAATTATGCAGTATTTCCAAGTATGGCATAGTAAAGCGATAGGTAATGTAACGGGAATATCCTCAATTCCACCTACAAATGAAGAACTAAGTGTAGGGAAAAACAGAACCAAAGAAATGTTTGAAACGAGAATGTTATTGGCTATACGAAAACTCCATAATTTACTCGAAGATGATGGAACTTTAGTAATGTTCTATGTGCATAAGAGCATTGAGGGTTGGAAGTATGTTGTTGAAGCTCTAAGGAAAGGCGGTTTCGTTGTGACCTCCACTATTTCTTTAATGACTGAAAGCGAAGCTAATGTTATCGCAAAAGGAAAAGCCTCTATCTTTCATTCTCTTTTAATAACTGCTAGAAAGAGAACTGACGATAGGAAAATTAGCATTTATGATTTGGAAAAAGAGATTCGTAGCGAAGTGGAAAAACGATATGATGATTTAGAGAGGGTTTATGGCAAAGATAGAACTAACTTACTTGTTTCAGCGCACGGCATCGCTATTGAGGTAATCACTCGATATTCTGAAATAACTTCTTTCACAAAAAACACTGTAGACTTTGCCTTAGAAATCGGTCGGCGATATCTAATCGAGTATTTCGCTAAAAACAATCTCAAAGTTGATAATCTCGATCCAACGACGATGCTCTATACGTGGCTCAGACACTCATTAAAAGATAAGATTGATTATTCCGAATTCAATCAGACGCTCAAAGCCCTGGGGTTGGAAGAAGATTCTATCAAAGGAGATATAATCAAAACAGAAACGGGAAAAAGAAACACCATTCGGCTTATAGATTTCTCAGCGCGGGGACCCCTGGAAATCGAAGGGGTTGATCCACTTATCGAAGAATCTCTTATCGACGCCGTCCACGTCGCCCTCAGAGCCTATACGAATTCTCAAGGAGGAATCACGAAGGCAAGGGAAAAGATAGAAAACTCAAGATATGGCACGAAAGACATCCTGAATACAATCGAAGCGCTATCAAAAATACGATTCACCCAAACTAACTATCATGAAGGCGAAATATGCGCCCAGTTCATGCAAGCTTGGAACCGGCTACATTCAACCCCCCAGCCCCGGGAATTAAAGGATTGGACGGAGGAGAGATAAAACCGTGTCAAATGAGACTTCATTGCCTAGCCTTGGAGCCAGCCAGGAATACGGAGAATACGCCAAATTCATCGTATGCACCACAGCCCACTATCTGGAATCTAAGGCGAAATATGATCCTATGGCTATGTTTTTATCTTCAAAACTCAACCCCGTTCCCTATCAGCTATACGACTTTTCTAAGCTCATCGAGGAGTACAAAAAGAACGGAAATATCAGAGCGCTGATCGCATATGAGACAGGTCTAGGAAAAACGATTCTCGTAGGTATGATCCTCAAAGAGCTAACTTCCCCCCGATTCTCAGAGACTACAAGAAAAAAGAGAATTTTGATCCTTACACCTCCCGCCGTTCTCATTCAGTTTCAGGATGAGATGAAGAAACGGTTTGACCTGGACTTTGAGAAATTTGACACGAAAAAGGGAACGTTCGGGGACATGGTTATAGCGTCCTATGATACGCTGAAACGAGATCCCTGGATTGAACGCCTCAAGGAACAGGTATGGGACATCATTATCGTAGACGAATTTCACAAATTTCATTCACAAAATCTCAGGGGAGATTTAATCAAAGTTCTTACAGAGAAGACCCCGAGCTTAATCGCGCTGACGGCTACTCCACACGATGGGCGGCGAGACCGATATGGCTTCCGACTTAACATTATCTCAAAATCTCCTATGGTAATCCGGCGCACTAAGAAAAACGCGCTGGACATAAACAACCGGAAACTTTTCGACCAGGATGTTCGCGAGAAAAAAGAAGACTTTGAAGTTTCAAATGATGAGCTTGCCTTCTATGACATGGCTGAACAGTACGCTAGAAAACGGTTCGCTGAGAGCGGGGCCGGTCCCCTCGTAGCTATCGTGATCGGTAGAGCCGTTTCCTCCAGCATCCGGGCGGGCCTTAAAATGCTGACTAAACGGAAGACCAGACTTCTTAACGAAAACTTCTCCGATGAAGATATCGAAGCCGGACTTTTTGAAGATCTCTTAGAGAAAGTAAATCATGGCAATGAACTTTCATCCGATGATATCGAACGAATACTCAGCGCCCGACCGGAAAACAGAGAGGCATTAGAGGCTGAACTTGAACTCATAACCCCACCCATTAATGCAGGCCAGAGAATCGTCGATAATGAACCCCTGGATAGCAAAGGAAAATATCTATTGACCCTTCTAGCAGACAAGCTCAAAGGACATAGGAAATGTCTCATATACACCGGCTTTATAGCAACCCTCGATTATCTCCGTGAAATACTTGAAAAAGAAGGCTATGAAATCCTAGAGATCTCAGGTCGCGTCTCTATGGCTGACCGAAACGGAATCATTGAACGGTTTACCGAGAACGACAACCTGAAAATAATTATCGGTACTGATGCCATGGGCGAATCTCTCAACCTCCAAGCGGCAAGTGTAGAGATCAACTATGAAGTTCCCTGGAGTCCCGTCGCCTATATTCAGCGGGTGGGAAGAATCTGGCGTTTAGGACAGACGGAAAAGGAGTTGTTTATTCACAACTTTCTTCCCCAGTTCGAAGTTGAGAGGCGGGTTATGGAAGTAATCTTGGAGAAGATAAAGCGGATAAATGATGATTTCGGGGAGATCGGACTCAGCGTTTTCGGAGAAGAGTTGGGGAGCATAGATAAACTGGTCCGGACAGCCTACTCTAGGGATATCAAAGAACAGGTGGATCGGGCTGAGGAGAAGAGCATTTCATTCGGACAGGAAATCATGGAGCAGATCATGGGGAGCATGGAACTTCCCAAGGTTGTTAACGTAGAGGATTTGCAGAGAAACAACTTTGTTAACATCCATGATTCTTTCACAGAGCAGGACCTCCAAAAGTTCCTAGAGCATCTTAAAGATGCGGGTGTGGCCCTCGGCGCGTTTTCAGATGATAAGAAAAGGAAGAGCACATATTTCGTTCTCAAGAAAGACAACGGTTCCGAAGAGTGGATTCCCATCGAAAGGCTATCGCTTGAGGATGAGGGAATACATCAAGCCATTGTTACGGGTAAATCGTTACAAAGTCCCTTCGATTTCAGCTTCGCACATAGCAAGGAAATGAAGGGAACGCTGTCTGTTTTCCGGTTCAAAGTTGGCGACGAAATAGTATACGAGGAGCCGGTGCTCGTTACTCCGGATGGTGTTTTGACTTATCAGGGAATTCGGGATCTTGCACCGTCATTTACTTCAAGTTACTCGGCTATCAACTTTAAGCCATTGGAAACGTACAAGTCGGAATCAGCGGCGATCTGGTTAGACTTGGCACTAAACAAATTTTATGAAGAGGCCAATTTCAGACAGCAACTGTTCAGCACTGAAACAGATCCCTTCAAAAAGGATGCCCTTCGCGCTGAATTCAAAAAATGCCTAGATCAGAAACCCGAGACGTGTACCGTGGAAGAGGGAGAGATCTTATGCACCGTCAGATTCAAACAGAGCCTGAGCGAAATCGCCAGGATGGGCATAGAGGAAGTTGAACACTTCGGCATGGAGAAAGCCACCGAATACTATGAGTCCCTGGGCTACACGGTTAATGATGTGCACACGGACTTTTACCTGGGATACGACATCGAATGCAAACGGGCAAACATCATCTTACGGGTTGAGGTTAAGGGCTTGAAGGGTTCCCGATTTCCGTTAATGACCCCGAATGAGCATAGTAAGGCCGCTCTTTACCGTGCGGGCTATGTTCTGTTCATCGTAAAAATCTGGGATGACGGATACAGCCTTTACGCAGTTCCGGACCCTGTCTTCAATAAAGTGGATATAACCGAAATATCGAAGCCCGTCTATAAGGTGGCGGGGTTCGAGGCTTTCAAAGTCGAAGGATAGCCTCAAGCGCGCATAAGCATTAATTGAGAGAAGATAATGAGCTTGCCTTTCAAAGTCGTAAACATTGTTTGCACAGCAAGCCTTTCAAGTACCATAGATCTCCATTCCCTCCCCCAGCGTTTTCCTGGTGACGTGGTACATGACCCGGAGATTTATTCGGGTCGTGCCGCTTACTTCAAGTCCGAATCTATGAAGGGTAAAGTGAGTATTTTCCATTCTGGGAATCTTATTAGCGTAGGTACTAGAAGCGTTGTTGAAGCTATACGTGAATTGAATCTTGTAGCCCGTGCTTTTAATGCCCCCATGACTGAGCCAAATGTGCGTAATATCGTGGCTACCGCAAGTTTAGGTCGGGTAGTTGACTTGGAGCAGATTAGCTTAATTATTGAATTGCCCTGTATCTACGAACCTGAACAGTTTCCGGGTGCAATTATCAGAATTCCTTTGAGAGAGGAGACCCGAGCAACTATTCTTTTATTCTCCTCAGGGAAGTTGGTCTGTGTTGGTCTAAAAAACATCGATAATATAAAAGAAGCAATTGAAAATTTAGTTTTTTTGATTGAACGCTATGAATCTAAGAACGAGAGGTGTTGAATGAGTTTGCCGAAGATTGATGCCATATTCGCTTTCATATCGGTCGATACGGGTCCTGAGGATGAGGGCATTGTGGCGGCTCGCATGGGCGATACTTGGATGCCCCTGGTTGGGGCAGACATGGATCGGGTTGAGTCTTTGAAGCCGTTAGCGGTGGGGGTGGCCCGTCTCACGGGGAAGAAAATTGTGCTGGCTAGGTTCAGTGTCCGGGAGGACCTGGAGGAGATAGCGCCTTGAAATCGAGGCAGCCAGTTTCAGCTTTCTAGTTTCTTACACTTTTTCAGCAAGGCGGTTGAGCGGTTGTAAACGTCTTCATAGCTGAGTGAGAAAACCTTATTGTGTAACGCATTGACGGCCTCGCAGACCTGCGCTTTTTCCATGTATCCCCCTTCCTCGTACAGGTTTTCCAGGGCCTTTATCGTATCCATTTGAGCCTTTTTGAACGCCACTTATTTTCGCCAAGTTGAAACAGGCGTCTATACTAGAAAAACGTTACGAGCCTACATTCGTAAGTTTTAAGCGGGGATACGCTCCATTAGATGGTAGGGATTTTAATTGAAACAATTTTGGAGATTTATGGGGCATGACTAGCGTTTCGGCAGTGCTGGGATTAGGGAATAAAATTACGGTTCAGGTCATGAAGGGGAGAGAGGATCAGGTTATCAGTCGGCTGGAAACCGGCCTTGTTGTTTTATTCGATCAGAACAGCCCATATTACGATTTACTCATTCCCGGGCAAGAGGTTGAGTGTCATATCATCTACATCCAGGAGAACTACATTATCGTAAGTCCCATAAGCGAACCCGTGGAAATGGAAGTTGCTCAGGTTGAATATGTAGCCGTTGACGATATCATAGATGAGCTTGAGGTAATGATAGGAAGCGTATCTGGGAACGCCCAGGTTATTCCCAAGGCCCTTCTCAGGATTATTCGGCTTCAGCAATTGCAGCTAAAGATTCTCACGGGAGAAGCCGAGCGCACGAGCTAACGCAGAGACGGCTAAAGGTTTTGGCTTATGCCTTCGAAAAAAAAGGAACGGGAGTTTGAAGAACGTGATGATAAACTTCGAATTCATTTAGATACGACGTTTGAACCCGGGGATAAGTGTAAGCTGTGTGGGATGTCCATTAATTCTCGGAACGAATTGAAGATAATGGTGGATTACTCTATAATACGGGGACATTATTTTCATGTTACCTGTGTCGATGAATGGCGTGAAGAAAATAAACTCCGTTCACTCTCACAGGAAAAAGGAAGAACAGATATGCCTTCTCCGAAATATCATCGACCAATTCCAAGCTCTAATTCCAGTGAAGTTCGCGCTAGGGGACAACGAAGAAAAAGACTACGCGGAGAATAGAATATTTCCCGTTCGTCCATTTGGGACGCACGGGGAAAAGCTCGCACTTTTTAGGCGTTAACGAATTCTATCCCGTTTTCCCCTGAGACGGCTTTCAACTCCCCACTGAGGAATTTTAGGATCGTCTCAGTTCTCTTATCGCCGTTCTCTTTGAAGAGAACTTTCTTACATTCGGGACAGCTATAGACTATCCACTTTGTGGTTCCCTCTACCGGGGATTCGTCGGAATACCATCTAAGGAGATTAGGGAAAGCCGTTTGAATCGGGTCTAAGTCTACAAGATATTTATTCTCTTCGAGGACGTAGGCCACGACCTGATCGATATCCGCGTTGCATCCGGGGCACGCCACCATATTTCCCCATTCTCCCCTTAATCGATTTAAGACTAACTGCGCGTCCCCCGTGGTTTTTTGTCCAAACTCTTAATTATTCACCCCTCACATTATTTTTTGATTAATTTGGCTAAGAAAAAAACGCCAACCGTATATTGTGCTGATATGTCCAAAATCGGAGAAACCGAACTTGGAGAAGCGGGCCTAATTGGAACTGAATTTCTTTTAGAGAATTGCCGGTTTACCGAGCCACCTGGAAAAACAGTTAAGAAACTAATTCTTGTCCATGTAACGGACAGTCATGGGGCATGGTTGTTGCGTAAGGGTAAAACACTCATTGACCCCGAGGGGCGCGTACTCGCATAAAACGCCGTACCTCTCACGCACCTTTAGCGCTTTGAGTCCAGTTCTTTTTCGGTCCAGCCGGGGATTCGCATAAGTCCGTCCGCGGCTAGATCCTGGTCCAGCTTTATCATTCGCTCCGCGAACCCCTCAGGGTCCTGAGCGCGTCCGGTGGCCTTATTCATGTTGGGTTAACCTTTCCTCTAGCTCTTTAACTCTCAATTTCAAAGCTTTAATTTCGGAGTCCTTATTTTCGAATTCTCTTTTGTATTCGCGGCTAATTAGAACCCGAATAAATGAGGCATGAGTTTTGAAGCCATTATGGTTTTTTAGTTTAAGAAACCGTTTTAGAGATTCCCCTTTTAGGTCTAATCGTATTGAAACCGATTCTTCTTTTCCCATGGCTTATCGTCGCCTATATTAGGTGTGAAATACTTAAAATAATCGCGTTTGGACTGACCTTACTCCGTAGGGTTTAAACGGGGATTATCCCCATTCTTATTTGAATGGTGGAGTGATTGGAATGGGGGCGGCACTAGAAAGGATCATGAAAATGCTGGAGTTGTCACATACGGACGAAACAGTGTTTCCGTCCACGGATCTTTATAATGAGGGTTGGATGCTCAGGCTTGTTTTATCCCTCGCGTCAGAGGGGATAGATGGTTTACCCTTCAAGTTTTTACCTGGAGCTAGATGGTTTTCTGAGACCCTAATCGATTCCCCGTTTCACTCTCGATTCAGAGGAGATCCCCGGGCTGAGGGGCAGACGCATCTTGATAGCGCCATAGGACATTTCGATTTTAGACCAGGAACGAAGGCGGCGCTTAACATCATATCTGATGCAACTCAGTTCGTCGTTATTGAGGCGAAGATGTTCAGCGCATTATCTTCGCGCACTACGAATGCTTGGGGTTATGACCAAGCCGCTCGAACGGTGGCATGCATGGCCTGGGCGATCAGTCGCTCAAAGAGGGCGGTGAAGGACTTCGATTCCCTGGGCTTTTATGTCGTTGCGCCGATTAAGCAGATCGATAGTGGCGTTTTCTCATCAAAGATCGAAAAAGATAGCATCCGGGAAAAAGTAAGCCGACGCGTCGATTCCTATACGGAAACGGATGCACTTACTCGCTTGATGAAATGGCATAAAGATTTCTTCCTTCCAACTCTTGAACGGGCAGATATTAGCTGTGTTACATGGGAAAGCGTGATAGAGAAGATTGGAGATCCTGCCGTTCAGAGCTTCTATGATCGCTGTCTAAAATTTAACGACCCGCACCTCGCGTAAGTTTTAAGCGGTGATGCGGGTCTCTGGAATTTTTGAAAATGAGGGTCTTAATCTGTGGAGATCGAAACTGGACCGATGAAAAGCTGATTGAGGATTATATCCTGAGTCTTGAAGCGGGGTCAGTTATCATTCAGGGCGAAGCTCCTGGGGCTGATAAGATAGCCAAGCGTCTAGGGAAGAAACACGGATACGAGGTTAAGGGATTCGAGGCTGATTGGGGTAGATACGGGCGGGCGGCTGGCCCGATAAGGAATAAGCGTATGGTGGTGGAGGGGGTGCCGGATCTGGTTGTTGCTTTCCATGATGATGTTTCGAGGAGTAAAGGAACGAAAGATATGATTAAGACTGCGGAGGGCTTTGGAGTTCCTTATCAGATAAAAGGACATAGCGGGCGCACTCACGACAAATTGGTTAAGCCGTCTCTTTTCACATGGTTTTAAGTAGGGGACAAACACCACAAATCCCCAACTGTTTTATAATAGTAAATCCCTTAGAGAACCCCGCTAGGCATGCTATCGCAATGTGAGGCATGGTCTGGCGAGGTGAGGCACGGTATGGCAAGGAAAGGATCTGCATGCGTGCCCAGGGGGGGCTAACACCCCCAATATCTCTAACATTAACCACTGAGCAAGTGGGACCCATAGGATTTCTGCGTGTTAGAGATATTTTATATTACTCGGGCGTATCCTTCATTGATGCGTGAGGGAAAAAGGGTATTGCGACGGTGAGACAATCACTGGTTATTCTAACCCCCGCGGGCGTAATCGCGTAAAACGTTCGCGCCCTCACGCATATTTTAAATGGGGATTATCCCCATTCTTGTTTGAATGGTGGAGTGATTGGAATGAGGAAGGCGAAAAGTCAAAGACATATCATGTGAACGGACATCGTATAGGTGCGCGCTAGTATGTATACAGGTGCACGCTAGTATGTATACTGACGTACACACAAATCAACATATGAACGGTCTAGTTCATATTCTTCTACTCAGAAATGCAACACCTAATAAGAACTAGGAAAGGTCTCAGCGAGGTAATAACCACACTCATCATCCTAGTCCTCGCTGTACTGCTAACCGGAGTCGTCACCTACTACACAACTAACGTAACAATGGTACGGACTTCTCAGGAAGAGGTACGCATTAGAAAACCTCATATCTGGGTAGAAGAAGGAGGCAACGCCTTCGCCGCTCTTATGATACAGAACACGGGCGGTAGAGATATCCTCGTCGATAAGATCACCATCAATGGCGTCGAGGCTCCATGGGGTGATGCAGCGGAGATCGTTCAATACTATAAGGTGCTTACTGGAGATGATATCCGCGCCGACTTTATTATAATGAAAAACGCTACAGACTATTATTTCGGACAGATCGGATCGGTTCCAATTAATGCTTCCGGGTGGACGAATAGCACGGGTGACATGCCGCTAAAATCCAGCAATTCTCTACTCATCTTCATCAAGAATCCTCCAAACATTGCCCTCTATGACGTAGGTACCACGATCAGCATGGCGGTTTACACATCAAACGCGCAGTGGATTATAGAGACCGTCGTAGAGTCAGCTGAAGTACAGGACTTCCCGTAGTCGGGTAAAAGTAACTCAAGGGGTCCCCTTTTTCTCCTTTTTTCTCGTAAGTTTTAAGCGGTGATGCGCCCCACTCTTATTTGTAGGAGGGAAATTTGGTAAACTCAGAAATATACAGGGAGAGGCTCGTGATGGCTCCTTGGGTTTCTCTCCTGTTTGGCTTTGTAATAGGCATCATAGCCGTCATGGTATATGTCAAAATATATTTTGGAATAAACCTTGGACGTAATACGTCTTCGACTGCTACTCTATTCGGCGTCGAAGTCTTTTTGATCCTGGTGTACTTGGTTTTCATGAGGCTGGACATTTCTATTGACCCTGAAAGGGTCGAGGTCAGGTTCGGAATCATAAGGAAGACTATCCCTATTGAGGAAATCGTTTCATGCGAGCCCACGTACGCCAGTTTTACAGTCTATGGTGGAGTTGGAATAAGATACGGGATCGATGGATCAATGGCTTTCACCACCTCTTTCGGAGACGCAGTGAAGATAAAAAAGAGAAAAGGTAGATCCTTCGTTTTCTCCACTAATGGGCCAATTGAGGTCTTGGAGCACATTAACAGATTAATTGTGACATGAACATCCTTCATGCACAGGCGCGTAAGGTTTAAGCGGTGATGCGCCCCATTCTATGGTGCGTGGGGGCATCAGGGGTAATGCGGCAGAGCCTTCAATCTCTGGTTATGTTACCAAGCCCGCGGTGTAACCGCATAAAATCAACGCGCCCTCACGCACCCTCGGGGAGGGCTAAGGGCCTAATGGAAACATGTAATCCTAGATGTCGCGCGCTCGCGTGTAAAAAACTGTTTTGTCCTTCATGCGGATCAGAGGAATACTGGAAAAAAGGATTCACGGTCACTGGGAAACAGCGACATCAATGCAAGAAATGTGGACGAACCTTTATTCGCCCCGAGGACCAAGCATTCAATAGTTTTAAACGGTGATGCGCGCACGAGAGAATATGAAATCCGGGATATATCAGATACCAATCATTTGAACACTTTCTAACTCCAATAGAGTTTTCGCCTTTTTGAAGTAGCTGAGAACGTTCTCCCCTTTCTCGGTGATAGCGTAGCAGACGCTCGTTCGCTTATCTTTCAGATTCACTGGCTTGATCTCCCTCACAAGTTCCTGTCGGATAAGCGAATTCAAGACCCTATGTAATGGCTTCCAAGATACATTAGCGCCGTACATGATCCGAGTCGGCTTCCTAACTCCGCTACGGATAATAGATAAAACGTCCAGGTGGATTTCAAGCTTCGACCGCCTCTGCTTCAATAGATGTCCCCCATATCTGATTCCTTCATCCTGTTTTTCCCCCATTTTCCATATATGTGGCAAGCATTCAATGTTTAGAGTGATTTCGATAGGTGCCTTAAACCAAGTTACAAACTAAATTTAAGTGTATCTCATATATATCACACATATATTTCAAAGAAACTACCTAATGTCTTTTTATTTTTTTTTTTGCGGGTAAATGTTAAATGGGGATAATCCCCAGCCCATGGTGAGATAAATGCCCCAAGTCGAATTTGTTTGTCTAAAATGTGGGGCTTGTTGCCAGGATCTCCTCAGGATGGAGGGGTCGGCGGGGTTGATGCTGTTTCCGAACGAACTCAAGCTGTTTAAGAAAAAGCATGTAAAGCCCTGTCTGGCAATGGGGAAATCCCTCACCCATGGCAGTTTCAAGGTTATGACTTCTCAGCTTACGGAGAATGTGTGCCCTCATTTTGAGGATGATTCCTGTGGCGTTTATCGGGTGAGGCCGTTGTCCTGTAGGGCGTTTCCGTTTGTTTCTTCTCGAAATGTTATGCAGGCTGATTTTGAAACGGACTCGGAGTGTACGTTTATGAGGGAGCTTAAGGAGGTAGGGGGTATCTTTCATAATTTTGCTGATTGTGCGTCGATTGACGCTAGAATGGAGGCCAGGGGGAAGCTGGTAGATTATATTAGGTTTGGAGGTCGAAAAATCAAGTGGTGGGCATATGACCTCAAAACGGGGAAGTGGGAGAAGTGGCCCTGAGATAGTATGCGGGGGTGCGCTCTGTTTTTGTCGTATCGTTTTATAATTAGTTTTACTTTTAAAGTATAGATATGGCTGAAGACGATCCTCGCGCGTGTGAAGTGTGAATCGGTTGTATCTATGCGAAGATCGGTTCAAGAGAAAGGCCCTGACCATTCCAGGGTATAGCTCGCTTGAGATTGATTTCTACTCCTGGATTCCCAATAAGTTTCACCGAGAGTTTCCCAACCATCGCCTTTCCCTCATGAAGAATTTACTCACGGGGAAATACGAGCTTCACAGGGTGTATATGGGTTATAGTATCAAAGGTCTGCGGGGTTGGGGTATCGATGTTACTCAGCGGCAGGGAGGCTTTACAGAGGTCGCCTATCAAACGGAGAATCTTCAGGACGCATTGGACTTTGGTAATCGGGAGATTAATCAGTTTCATCCTGAACCGGAGGGAGAACTTGGTTATGATAGGATGTGTCTGCATGTACCCCCTCATGTGGATATTCGTTGTAGACACGATTCTCCGTTTTAATCAGCGAACAGGCTCGTTAGCTGCCGTCACGGGTAAAAGTTATAATGGGGACCAGCACCAGTAAATGGAGGAATCAAACATGGGATCTAATGTTGATCTTAAGATGATCTCCATCGCTGTTGTTATCGCGCTCATCGTAGGAGCCGGGGCCGGATACATGGTCGGCAACTCACCCGTATCGAGTCTAATGGAAGAGAGAGATCAACTAGAGGCAGAATACCATTCATCATCATTGGCCGTTCAAAGCCTTGAAGCCGAGTTAAATTCTACTCAGGAGCTACTTGCTGAAGGACAGAGAAACTGGGAACTTTTTCGAGAGAGATACCTGGTAATGCTATGGGAAAATCAAGAGTTCAAAGAACAGGTTATCGACCTTGAAGTGGAGATAATTGGCCTGCAAAACGATTATCAACATATGTTTGATGAATATGAGGAACTCCACGATTACTATATGGAACTAGAGGAAGAATATGAAAAGCTCAATGAAAATTATTTAGGGTTACTGGATACCCTAAACTATCTGGATGCGAAAAACTACTCTAGAACCAACAATTTCAACCTAACGGCAGGACAATCCACGTCATTCACCTACGATATTGGACAGGGCATAATCTGGAAGATAGACATAAACTTCGATGGCAGTAAAGGCTGGGTAGGCATCTACTGGAGAAGAGGAGACCAAGGAGGAATCATAACAGGTGGCTCTGATACCCTCACCGAAAAAATACCCTACATTAGTGGAACCGCTAATACGGAAATATACGAAGATGGGGATATGATAAACATCTTTACCTCAGTCATGGTCACCGATTTTCCATCCACGTCAAGGACAGGTCATGGTAGATTCCAATTAGATTGGACTCCCTCTCAACCAACCATAGATGGATTCGCAATGTTGGGTGAGTGGCCGGAGTTTCAAGATCTAAGGTTAGATTACTGGATAACATACAAACTCGGAAAAGCGGCTGATGCTGTTTCATGGGATACTAATGATAAAATCGTAAAGGTTTCCGTTATACGTGATAGCTCGATTCTATACTTATGCCTTAAAATCCCAGATGACTATGTGAATGACGAACACCAAGTCGATGGGCTTGACATCAATATAGCAAATCTCAACATTAGAAAATACATAAGATGGGATGCAAATGAGATACGGATAACAGGAACCGATGGGCATGGAACGGCAAAATACAATTATAAAGACAACACCTATTTCATCGAGCTTGAGATTCCAATTTTTAGCTTAATCGATCTTGAAATCGAGATCTCTTATGTTGAGGCCACAAGATATACTGTAATGGGGACTTTCGAGGAGAGTTCTTACTGGGTAGGTGGACCATTAGAAGTAAATAAACCTGAGATTACTGTAACGGATATACCGGGTATCATCAACGGAGATTTCTTAACTTCAACCGAGGGAAGGTCACATGAACCAGAGGGATGGATTTTCGGAGGCTCCGGTTGGATGAACCGCCTAGGTCAATGGGAACACGGCACAGATCTAAGCCAGACTGTGACACTTGATTCTTCAGTAGATGGCATAGGATTCTGGATTGAACCGCAACCGAGTGGGGAAGAAGTTAGTCTCGAACTCTATGTAAATGAAATACTTTTTTATAGTAATTCATTTTCAGGACCCGACTCTTACTTTGAATCGTCTAGGGTTATAATACCATTAGATACTCTATATTTTGAACTTGGCGACGTATACGAGATAAGATTCCACGTCCTACCTGGACCAAAAACAGGAGCACACATCGTAATCGATAACGTAACTTTTGTGGAGTTCAGCTAACCATTCACCCCATCTCTATTTCGTAAGTTTTTAAGCGGTGATGCGCTCCCTGAGGCTCGTTAGATGCCGTCACGGGTAAAGGTTAAATGGGGATAAGCCCCATAAGATGGTGAATGCACATTCTTGAAGGGGAAAAATAACTTGATTGATAGATTAATCATAAAGAATTTTAGATCCCTTAAGGATGTAGATTTAAAATTAGGCAAAATTAATGCATTCGTTGGCCCAAATAACTCAGGCAAAACAAACATAATGAATGCATTAAATATAGTATTAAGAGATTTTTATCCCTCACGTCGCGTTTTTGATGACACTGACTTTTTCCATTATTTACAAGCGGATATTGAAATAACTGTCATTTTCGACGCTCCATTAGCATCATATCCTGGTCCCCAAGGTTTTACTGTAAGATATGATGGTAATGAATTCGATTATCTTGCAACTGATTCACAAGGTAACACTCTGCAATGGCCTAGAGGAAATGATATACGCGTTTCTAATGATATGCGTAATGAAATTCCACTTATGAATATAGGAATAAATAGGCAAGCATATCAACAATTACGACCTACGAAGTGGACAATATATGGTAAAATATTGAAAGCAATAGATACCCAAATTAGTGAACTTGAAAAAAGGGAATATGAAGAAGAAGTCGAAGGGGCATATAATACGCACCTCAAACCTCATCTTGCTGAATTCGAGAGAGTTATGATAGAATATACGAAACAACATACCGGATTAGATCTTGATTTTCAACTTTCTACTATTGATCCTACAGAAACTTTGAAAGGGGTTCGCCCATATATACGGGACGATATATTGAATATAAATTTTGATATGGAAAAAACAGGGCAAGGAGTGCAAAGCGCGCTTGCATTAGCTTTAGCACGAGCATATTGTGATATTGTAAAAAGTTCTTTGATATTAGCCATTGAGGAACCTGAATTATATTTACATCCACATGGTTGCAGGCACTTCTATTCAATCCTTCAATATTTAGCAAACAACGGTTTTCAAATTGTATATACTACACACAACAGATCTTTTATAGATATTATGAACTATAGAGATATACATTTAGTCAGAAAAACTGGATCAGAAACGGTTGTGACATCAGGATTATCGTTTACAATAACTCCATCTGAAGCTTTAAAACTATACTCTATGTGTGATGATAGAATCAATGAAATGTTTTTCGCAGATAAAGTCATACTTGTTGAAGGTGCAGTTGATCAAATTTGCTGCCGAAGCGCATTTGATGAAATGGGAGATAATCTAGATGAAAATAATGTATCAATAATTGAGTGTCTTGGAAAAAATGAAATTATTCATCTTGCTTCAATACTGAAAAATTTCAAAGTTGAATGCTATACTATATTTGATGGAGATGCAGTCGATGAAATTGGTGAAGCTGAGACTTTATTGGGAGCAGGTTACGTATTTACTCAAAACCCCAATGATCTTGAAGGCATGCTGGGATTACCCCTAGGTGAGAAATGGAAAAAGAAAGAGGCAGTAATAGAAGCCCCCATGTGGTTTTCATCTAATCCAATGCCAATAATGTATACTGAGTTAAAAACAAAAATATTTGGATAGCACGCGTCCCTCTTTTAAAACTTCAAGCGGTGATGCGCCCCCCCACCCAACTAACCGCTCAAAATAGCATTCCAAGGACCCTAAACAAATCCAAAATGCACACACGCGCGGTGGCACAGCTAAATTCTTAATGGATAAGATTTATCTGAGAATGGGTGTAATAATTCAATTGGTGCAGGATCATATCCAGAATCCCCGGGTGAAAGCGCATGACTCAATATGATATCAACCCTTCCTATTCAACGCCTCAGAGCATGATCTACAATACTGCATATCCCTACCCAGAGAGCACGACAAATCTTCTCCCCACCAGTGAGACTTTAATGGCCGGTCGTCGTCCTCCGCTTCCCATAATAACCGCTGTTAAAGGGCTTCCAAAATACATGTGCGCAGGAAGACAAATAGGCGTTGATATCACATTGGAAAACAGGGGGGGGAAGGACCCATATGGATCTACATTTGCAAGAATAAGAGTCGAGGACACGCGCGGTAATTCACTCGTTTGGATGAAAAGTGGATCTTTTTTTTTAAAAAGAGGGAAATCAAAAAACGTAAGACTATTTTTCGCTATGCCAAATAAGGACATAAAGATGTTCGCGGAGGTAGGAACTGGAAAAAAAGTCACAAGTAAAAAACAGGGGGCAGTAAGTCTTGCCGACCCTGTGGCGACATCCCTCACTCTATCCCTTAAACATAAAATTGCGGTGCCTAAGACTAGCGTAGTGATAGGGTCGGGGAAACTGACAAGGACAGATGATGGAAAACCCCCAGGAAAACAGACGATATGGTTCGGACATACAAGTTGGTGGAAAAATAAAAACACGAAAAAAAATATAGTGGAGTGTACTACGAAATCAGACGGTACCTATATCTATGAATTTGATTTAGCGAACATGCCTGATAAAATTAATTACACTGCACAGTTCGATGGGACTGTTCAAGGTGAAAATTGTCTGGAACCCTCGTTGGCACAGACCTCGATTATAGCTCCCGGGCGCAAGCGCGCACCAAGCAAGAAAAATGATATGAAAACGTATGCTGTGGGAGCAGTTCTCTTACTCGCTATAATAGTGGTTGCGCGCAGACTCGTACGTTTTAAGCGGTGATGCGCCCCCCTGAGGCTCGTTAGCTGCCGTTCCGTAAATGTTTTAATGGTGATAATTTCCAATTAATGGTGAATTGAAAGTGGTTGAATTTAAAACTGTTATCGTATTGGTTTTGTTGGGGGTTTGTATAGTTGGGTTCGCAGTGGCTGTTCCGGTTTTTCCTTACACTTTTGAAGAAACCTATGAAGTTGATGTGTACTATGAGGAGCAAGAGGCATATGAGGTTTCGATTCCCGTCTATACTTCGAATGATATAGTAAAATCCCTGATGTCAGAATCCCCTCCCCCTCTTGAAGGTGGATATTATTATCGCTGGGGTTTCCCTATTTTAATTTGGAGAGAGGTAGAGTTCAAAGTTTCTGCAAGTGACACTGTTAAGCTAATCATATTAACAGACTCGCAATTGGACAATTATGAAGATACGGGGATAGCTGATCCTAATGAGGCAGAGTCTATCGAAATGTCCTCAGGTAGCTTAATTTATTGGACAGATTATTTTTCTGCGACATATTGGTTCTTCATTGAAAATGATCATGATGAGAATGTCGAAATATATGATACTTCAATAACAACTACCTACCGGGATCAAGAGACGACATATAAAACGGTAATAGAATACAGAACGATTCCGAAGTTTAGAAGAGAAACTCACACGCGAATAGTAACGGAAAAGGTTACGCTGTTTGATCTTTTATTGATCACACTAGCTGGTACCCCTGAATAATTCGCTTAGATGAACCCTGGACGCGCGCAAAGTACAGTTAGGTGCGCTCGCGGTGATACATCCCTTGATGCGCGTTAGCTGCCGTTCTGGATAAATGTTAAAGGGGGATAATCACCTGAGAATGGTGATTGAAATGGTCGATGCGAATGATGAACGGAGACAGGCGAAGTAGATGGAAAGTCCATATTTTGACATGTTTAGAAACCTATTGGTGCTTGATCCAAGGTCCTTTATCTGTGATAAATGTGGGTATGAATGGGAGTGCAGGACGCCTCATAATTGGGAAAATCCACCCGCCTCTTGCCCCAGGTGCCAGAGTAAGGAAATTAGCCATGTTAAGGCTGATGAAAAACGAGTAGCCGCTTGGAGAAAGCACTATCCACTTGATTCAGATATACGAATAATTTGAGTGCACGCGCGCTGCCGTTCTGGGTAAGTTTTAAGCGGTGATTCGCCCCCCGCATCCTTTATCTTCCTCTAAAAGTCCCGTAGGAATACAAAAAAACCCTTAAACAAAATGGTTTTTAGTCGAAAATGCTACATAAATGTGGTGGACTGGGGGGTTTTTGGGCTATTTATGCAGCACAACTATTTTATATAAGGCGACAATATCATATTTTAGGTGATGAATGGTGGAGAATGGAGGGCGTCTATTCGCATGGGAATAAAAGCAAATTCGGGGAAGTCCACTTCTAACGGTGGGTCTCCGGTTAAGAGGACCAGGAATCGTAACGCGAAGTGGGCGTACCTTCTCGATGAGGACCCGAATTTTAATCGGTGGTATAAGAACATGGAGTTGGGGAGCACGTACACCGCCAGGGAACGGGCGCGTGTTCTGTACCGGTTTCTCAGACGATATGATATGACTCCTCAGAGTCTCGCAGAGTTCGCTAGGAAAGATTTACCGGAGGTCCGAGAGGTGGAGGATTTTCTTATGGATTTCGTCTCGGAACTGACGGATGAGGGGAAGGCCCCCACGTATATTCTGAGTTACATAACCTCAGTAAAATCGTGGCTCACCTGGAATGGGGTTAGGCTCATTAGAAAGATTAAGGTGGGGAACACGAATGTCGCGCCCACGATTGAAAATGAGAGGGTGCCGACACCGAGCGAGCTTGGTCAGATTCTCGGGTATGCCTCGATCAGGGGGAGATGTTCGATTGCGCTTATGGCCTTCTCGGGTGTGAGGCCGGAGGTTCTGGGTAACTTGGACGGGACGGACGGGCTTAAGGTCCGGGACTTTCCGGAAATGAGTATTTCGGAGGGACGGGTCACTTTTTCGAAGATTCCGACCAGATTCATTATAAGGCATAGCCTGAGCAAAGCCAAACACAAGTACATGACTTTCCTGACCGCTGAGGGCTGTGGCTACCTCAAGGCGTACCTGGAGTGGAGGATGGCGAACGGTGTGAAGTTGACCCAGGACTCTTCTATTCTAAGCATTACTCCGGGGCAGAAGGGAACAGGGGTTTGGGATAGTAGCGATTCGAATAGGCACATAGTAACGGGGACGATCACTAACGATATCAGAAAGGCTATGCGCCCCCGCTTTCAGTGGAGGCCATACGTGCTGAGATGCTACTTTGACACTCAACTGCTATTAGCGGAGAATAACCGGAAGATGTCCCACTCTTATCGAGTGTTCTTTATGGGGCACACAGGGGACATGGAGGCACGGTATACAACCAACAAGGGAAAACTCCCAGAGCAGATGATTGAAGATATGCGGAGAGCCTTCATGCAAGCCGAAGAGTACCTATCAACGGCAGTACCCAAAGATCAAGATGCGATACTGGTTGAACAGGCGCTACTACTAGCGGCTCAGGTCTTATCCCCGGAGAAAGTTGCGATGATTAAGGAGATATATTCACGCATGCCCTTTAAGGAGGCGATCCCGCATGTCCGGGAAGTCTGGAAAAAGAAATTAGAGACCTGTATCGCAGAAAACGAGGAAGAGTACATGGCTCTCCGAGCCGAGGGATGGGAGAGGGACACAACATTAGAAGACGGTAGAATTTTTATGGTTCGAGACTGAGGCGTTTTCTATTCCATCTTTTCCTGTATTTCATCTATCTCTTTAAGCGTAAACGGGAGCATCGCATCTATCGCCCGCTCTTTCTCCTCATAATATATTTTTTCCATTGCCTCTATCAACGAGTTTACCGTTACACGCCAGGGGCGCACTATGGCCCGCATCCTTATCTCAAGGATTTCATGTGCGAATGTCTCACGCGCTTTCTCTCTATCCTTATCATGAAGTAAAATTATTTTATCCTCCATCATGGCCCGCCCTCTCTCTTTTGGGGAATTCGCCGGACTCCAGATAACTGTCCAGCCATGAAGACCCAGAGCGGGGAGAACCTGGGTTAATTCCTTTTCTAAGGTCTCATTGGGGGACCCCGTTAAATTTCCCCCCGTTTCCGTTTGAACGTCCAAAAGCTGTAGCATATGCTGTTGCAGAAAGTTTTCTCCTGGAGGACCAGGGGGACCCCGGCGATGTTCTGCCCGCAGTTATCGCAGGAAAATACGATCTTCACGGGGGAGTCCCCCTGATATCGGTCGCGTTTAAATATTGGGCGATGCTCTCAAATGTGCTATGGGAAGGATAGCGCGGCCTATTAATTACGTAAGTGTGAAGCCGGTAGTGGACCCTTATGAGGATCTGTGCCTCATCGAGGTCTTCACGTGCCTCAAGCAATCGCCTGAGCTTGGAATCTACGGCCCGCAGGACCGGCCCAACCTCTGAGGCATGTAGCCGGTGTCTGCGCTCAGACAACGGGAGTTTCCACCACGTTTTTGGAGTCCTTTAGGACTACCCTAGTTGGGGGGAAAAGTGTAGTGATTGTTTTCGTTTGGAAGTTGGCATAGATATGGGGGGATGTAAAAATGAGTTCTGCTTCCTCCGCGTTAACGGGGAGACCCAGCCGCTTCAGAGCCTGGACTAAGGCCCGGGGTCCCTCACCGCCATACCCACAATTCAGCCCAGACAGAAGCACATGAACCGAAGTTCCCGAATAGGGGTCATCTTCGATACGATTGCTGAATAGATGGAAGTTATATCCGAAGGCTTGGATACACCACGCGTATATCGGGTCGCCAATGAGACCAGATTTGATGAGATATGCGAGGCGTTTGAGTGAGAGGTCGCTGATACCGCCGCCCTCATCGAGGTAAACGCGGACCCCGTCGCCGCTCGCCCTCACTCTTGACCCTCCAACGGGACGTATAGCGAATAATAATCATCAATTGTTACCCCGTGTTTTTCGAGCGCCCACATTAACGGAACCGAAATCCCGCACTCATGGTTGCAAGCCTCAGTTCGAAACATGAGCAAAACCAAGTCCTCAATCTTTTCAGCGGCACCGACTGCAAGCGTGAATGCCGCGAGAAGATCCTCCTTCAGGGCGGCGAGATCGATCCTCGCTAAGTCGGTCACTTGACCCGGACCCCCAGATGTGTACTATTCGCCAGATAGACCAAATCGTTTCTCAAAGCCACGTCCAGAATGAGCCTAAAGAGATCCGGAGTAGCCCCCAGATTGATGCGCGCTGTGTTGAGCTTCTTAGGTCCACGTCCTTCTCGCTGATGATAAAAAACGAGTCGCCGCAACTCATTTGCCAGGGGCAGGAGAGAAGGATCAATATTCCGTAAGAAGTTCGGTGCGAGCTTTTCGAAGCTGGGGGCGTAGGTCGTTCGTTCGAGATAGCCGTTTAGCTTCGTATTTTCGCCTCTTTTTCTATTTCCTCCATTACTCCCCATTTTCTACCACTCTCCACCATTTAGCCAGTTTGGGGGTCGCTCCTCTCGAAAGAGACTGTTTTCGACCCCCCACCGACATACTTTTATAAAATGTTTTATATAAATTATTCCATAAGATGCAGTCGAAGCTCAACGACAAACGGATGCTCATCAAACGATACAAGCTACGCAAGGCCACCTCCTCAGGCTCCACAGTGGAAGTATCAATTCCCAAAATCGTCCTGGATCGGGAAATGCGGCGATTAGGGCTGTTCCTAGACGAGGATATCAAGAAAATCGAAGCCGTCTGGCGATTCGACAGTTTCGAGGGACTATACCTGACCTTCGAGAGGGTGACGGACTAGGAGGCCAGTGGTTTAAAATCGTTCGAAATTCGAACGCCTCTTCCCTGCCCGCAGATGATGCATGACAACCAGGGGACCCTCATGTGCATGAAAAACTTCAACATGCCAGGGGAATGCCCCCTGCCCACAGGAGGATCATGCCCCTACGGGGGATTTATGACGATTCAGGGGGTCTAGAACTTTGAATTATAAATACCATATTTCTCCTATGTGTGCAGAAAATGTATGGTATTTATAATATGGAAACCGTTAGTGTAAGGTGAAATATAAAATGTCAACACAGAGGCTACCACGCGTTGAAGAATTAAAAGCAGATCCCCGTCTAAAGGGAACTTCATGGCGATTCTACGAAAAAAAGCTAAAAAACAATGCAACTGCAACCCAGTACAATATGCTTTTTTATTTCAACCAGTTTCTCGAACACCTGGATACTGACACTGAAGGACTTTTCGATTTATATTACACAATGACAAGAGACCCAGACCCACGCGCAGTTACGGAAATGGACATCCTAATTTCCGATTTTATGGAATACCTTGTAAATACACAAGGATTGAAGTGGTGCACCGCTAAAAACGCATTAATTGCCCTCAAGGGATTTTTTAAAGCAAACAAACTAACGTTCGACCCCGATATACAAATCATAGATGACTCACAGGAAATACCGAACATATCCTCTGAACAGTTCCGTGAGATACTGAACGCATCTGGTTCCTTCAGAAACAAAGCATGTTACCTTCTTATCCGTGATACTGGGCTACGAGTCGGAGATGCAACCGCTCTACCCATTCGCGTCGTGAGGGCCGTCTTGGATAATCCCGAGAAAGAATATCATACATTCGAATGGAAACAAGAAAAGACGAAAAAATCTAAGAAAATACATAAGGCCAACCCGGTACTTGGTCCCGAGACTTCGGCAGCATTACGCAAGTGGGACGACTACCGTGTTAACACGTTAAAAATCTCAGCCAAAGATTCTGACATTCTTTTCTGCACAGTAATATCGAAAACAGCACACGTTGATAAAAATGGAAGAAACGTACCTGGAGCTAAGAAGGGAGAAAAATTAAGTAAAGCAAGTATGGGCACTCTTTTTAGACAAGATGTAAAAAAAGCGGGGCTTAAACCTCTTCCAGGAGGAACAAAAACCCCTAGCATCCACAGCTTACGAAAGTATAATTGGACTCAACTACTGTACGCAGGAGTTCCGCAAAACTGGCTCGAAAAGATGCAGGGACGAACAGGATTGGGCACAGGAGGTATCTATACGAAGCCAAATCCGGAACAGCTAATTGAGATGTTCAAAAGGGGCTACTCCGAACTTTGCGGTTTGCCTGAAGATCAAACGGAAGAACTTGAAGGGTACAAAAAAGCGCTCGGTGAATCTGCAAGGAAATATCAGGCTTTACTAGATGAAAGAGATAAATTCCGCGAGGCATCCCGAGCAGAAAACCTCGTGGATATGGCTGAAGCTTTAGGTTGGCCTGATGAGAAAATACAGGAGCTAAAGAAAAAGCTTGAACGGGACGGAGTCGATGTGGGCAAAAAGCACTTCCGTAGACTTAGAGACGAAATGGACCGGGAAAAACGGGAAAGCGCTTGTCAACCGCCAGAACTATATGAAATTAGCGAAGAGGCGGTCAGGGCTTTTCCGGCTCAGGACCTAATTCTTTCAGACCCTCCTTGTATCCCTCAATAGTGCGAAGGATCTCGGGGAGTTCATCGATGAATTCTTCTTTTTCACGATAGGTTACTTTTTCCACAGCTTCGATAAGTTTGTTACATAATATTCGATAGGGCCTCATAACCCGCCTCAGCCTCAATTCGATCAGTTCATGTTGGAATGTGTCCCACGCTTCCCGGGGGGTCTTGTCGTAAATAGCTATAAGCCGTTTATCCAGAAGCACCGCGCCACGCTTGGACCCGTCCCCTGGAATCCAGACGGACGCCCAGCCTTTCAAACCCAAGGAGTTGAGCACCGCATCCATTTGATCTTCTAATTTCGAAACAGGAATGTTAATTTTAGTTTTTTTGGCGCTCATTGTCTATCTTTCACTAATCAGTGAAAAACCCCCAATAATAAGCAGCCGATTTTTACTCCTTTATTATCCTTTAAATGGGGATATTAGGCATAAAATGGTGTCCTATGGCGTATTGGTCCGTTAATTCTGCCCCATTCGAAAACGTTAAAGCCTCTGTGCATCTTTTAATTCAATAATCAAACGGTGAAAAAACAGGGGAAACAAAATGGCGGGTTTTTTCGAAGCGGCCTACAAGATTCAGCAAGCTTCACGGTCAGGATACGAGACCCGAGTGAATGCCATGTGGGTTAAGAACACAGGCGTAAAAGGAAAAAAAATCCAGCACATCTTTGACGGAATCTATGTTCTAATCCCCCCGGGTTTCACCATTGATCGAAACAAGCTGAGGGAGGCCGTATCCTACGAAGAACCTGAACAGGAGGAGTCCGAAGAAAAGTAACATGAAAATATTGGAGGAGGAGGAACAATGCCCCCTTCCCCCAGGAACGCCAGCCCCCGACAGCATAGGAGTCCCATGACTTCTTAGGATTCGTAACTTTAAAACTTACGCATGGACACAAACTCCACCCATAAAACGAAAAATAGTGCCTAACTCACTCTTCAGGTGTTTTTTTTACCAGAACGCCACGCCAAGGCGAAAAAATGGCCGCGAGCGCACGGCGAAACTGTGGCCTTTGGGATGAACCCCGAGAAGAAGGAGGAAAAACCGTGACTCTAATAGATGAATACCTAAAAAATGCCGGAGGAAAATTCCTAAAAGCCGTGGACGTGCATGACGGTGATACTCTAACCATCGAAAAGCTATACGAGGACTCGGAAACATTTGATAACGCCTACATCGTAATCGAGGGAACCTTCAGCCCATCCAAAGAAGAAAGAGCCGCCCGCCTGGGGGTTCAAAACGTCGAACGCGTGATAGCGATTCTCGGAAACGATGAAACCAAGTGGATCGGCAACAACCTGGAAGTGATCGGGACTGCCGTTTACAAAGGTCTGGGGCAGACGGGCATTCTCTGGCGGGGACAGAAAAAAATCGTCCAAGCCCCCGTCACTGCCAAAACTGATTCTACACCTAGCGCCCCCGGAGACGAACCCGACCTTAAAGATCTTGCACACCCTGAAACAATTACGTGGCTGAAATCATTCAACGTCTTCGCCGGTATGGAAATCCCGGGTTCCGTGTGGGACTCAATGCCTGAAGACGTGAAAGCCGAACTCGCCATGCGAAAGCTAGTTTCACGCAAAGACGGAAAACCCTGGCTACACAAGGACGCGGAAAAAGTGTAGCCGATTCCCCTTTTCTTACTATGGAGCCAAGCCAATGTCCCAAAAAATAAGACAGCAAACCGGTGACAAAGAAAAAAGCGAATATTTCTACGTCTACATTTGTGATGATTGGTGGGTTGGCTGGCTTCCTGTAAGAATCAAGGAGGATTAGCCCTTATCCGATTTCGACATAGTCGATGTTTATGACCGGCTGGGATGGCCTTACATCCCCATTCGGGGTAAAATTCCATATGAATCCGCTTGGAATAAAAACCGTGCCGACAAAAAGAAAATTCTCACCAAGTTACTAGCAGGAGAAAACATCGGAATCCTGACGGGAGTTATGACCAAAACAGGCCATACTCTCATCCGCGTCGATATCGACCAACCCGAAATGATCGGATGGACGGACACCCCCTTCATCGACGCAGGGGCCATGATTTACGACACCACAAACACTAAGGGAATCGTTTTTTACACAGACGATATCGCAGTCACTCAATTCAGTAAAAAAGCAGTACGCGAAAAAGACCAGCTGGTGGAGGAAGAAAAACAAAGTCTAGGAAACCCAGGAGAAAAAACCCAGATCACCATCCTCGAAATCCTGGCAAAGGGGCGGCAATTTATGGCCCCCCCGAGCATTCACCCGGACACGAAAAAACGGCTTAGATGGATAAACCCACCAAACGACCCCGAAAAGGTTCTGGTGGTCCACAACCTGTTTCAACTTAAGGAATTACTTGACCAAAGCATAACAAAATCAAAGTGGGTTCTAGCCGAACTTTTTCCCCAGACATATTTTCCCAGAGAGGAGGGAGTATCTGACCAACTATTTGACGAATGGTTGGGACAGATCTACGCTCACCTTGGACCGGCTATATCGAAAACCAGTGAATACACAAGGCACATTTGCCCCATACATAAAGGAGGAAAAGAGAAGCATTCAAGCTTCATTATCAATTATCGAAAATACTACGCTTACGACTACCACGATGAAACTTGCTACAGTCTAAAGGGATTGGCTGAAAAGCTTGGCCTAACGCTCCGTAATCCCGCTAAGGATTCATTCGATCAGATTGTAAGCCAAATCCAGGAACGCCAACCACCTAAACCAGCCTCAACTCCAGAAACTCTTACGCCCGAAACCGCCCCCTCCCCCGCACAGCCAACCCCACCTAAGGAAGAGCTAGACCATCCAAACTTCACAAGCACACACTTTGAAGAAGCTGACAGAAACACACTGGAAAAACTGTTTGACCGAGACGGAACTAAAATATTCAAACATCAATATGAGAATAAACAAGGTCGAGTTTCCTGGACAAAAGATAACCCCGCACTACTTTCAACCTACCTTCAATCCCTTTACCCCTCAAAGACTCTGCGAGATACCGATGAAATTTACCGCTACAATTGGATTACGGCAATGTATCACCCTAGAGCTAAGATATTTTTCAGAGAAAAAATCAAGGAAATGTGGCATGACGATTTCAGCCAAGGATTGGTAAAAGCAGTAATATATGATATACAGGCATCCACGGGAATCGACCGGTCAGATTTTGTCCTGGACAAAAGATTTATCCCGCTAAAAAACGAAATTTTAGATCTAACTCAAAACCCCTCAACAAAAGAATGGAATATCGAGAACCAGGAGGAAAGCCCCACTCTTTATGTTACTGTCCGACTTCCAGTTTTTTACAATCCAACCCTAGTTCCCACACTATGGCTTAACTTTCTTAACACAGGATTAGACCCTGAAGACATCGTATTTCTACAGGAATGGATCGGTTACTGCCTATACCGAGATTTACCCTGGCATAAGGCCGTGATGCTGGTTGGACCCACCCGAACCGGAAAATCAACTCTAATTTACGTGCTAACGAAAATGCTGGGAAGCCAGAACGTAACAAACATCACGATACAGGATTTGAAACACACCTACGAACGAGCCAGATTATACCTGAAACTTCTCAACGCCCACGCTGAAATCAGTTCTACCGAACTGAAAAACAGTTCAGGCATCAAAACCCTGATAAGCGGCGATCCTCAGTCGGCCCGTAACCCCTATGAGAAAAGCTTCGAATGGGACCCACTTGTAAAATTTATTTTCAGTTGCAACCAAGTCCCCTATGTCTACGAAGACGATAGCGCATGGTACGAGCGCTGGAGAATAATCATCATGAATAAGAAACAGTTTTTTCAACAGGACAAAGACACTGACGAAAACCTGAAAGATAAACTCACAGCCGACGAATCACTTTCGGCGATCTTTAACTGGGCACTAGAAGGCTTGATGCGGTTACTCAACCAAGGCCATTTTTCAAACTGCCCCACATGGGAAGAAACACGAGATATTTGGCTGTTACACAGCGACCCCCTGACACAGTTCATGGATTCCAAGTGGATCGTGTGGTCCACCGATGCAAGTGAAACCATCAACGGTTTCTACGAGCATTTCAAGGCTTACTGCATATTCATGGGAATTACTGCATGGACTAAACGCAGAGTGGGTAACATCATCAAAAAACGATACATTGACACAGCTATCCTTACGTCAGGATGGATCGGAAATGATCGTGCCTTACATGGTTTGGGATTACGAGTCCCGGGAGAAGGAGAAAATCAATAATGAGCCTGACAACTACAGCCGTTTCGATTATTGGTCTGGACACCAATACCAACATAACCAACATAGAAAACACACAAACACCTAATAAAAAATATTTATGGACACATATTATATCTATAATATTAATTCTCAAAAACTCTTTGGTCATTTTCTACGTTGGTTATGTTGGTATTGGTCTCTACACCAATAATAAAAACAGGTTTTTTTTCAACTGGAGGAGTGTTCAATGAAAAGAAAAATCATAAGGTGTCCTTTCTGCTCATGCCGGTTTTTCACTCACACCGACTTACAACACCATCTAACCGGATTTGGGATGCTCAGGAGAGCACACGTAGCAAAATTCAGGAAGATCCACAGGCGGGGGGAGATACGATGAGTGAAAAAGTTTATTGCCGTTTCTGTAAAAAACAAATAGCAGATCCGACAATCTGGGTTAAACTACCGCACTCCAGGAGCTTTAGCACATCCTGTGAGACGTGTCGGAATGAGCAAGTCGGTTTTAGATCTAATCTTAGTCCTGGCTCAAAGGAAAAACTTCGCTATCAAATATTCAACTGGATGAAGGTCAATCGCGAACAGATACAAAGTCGGGAAAAGGAGAATGCAGAGGCGGCCAAAAACGTAGCCGCAGATAAGGCCCGGGGATCTCGTGAAGGATTAGCCTTGTATATGGAGGAAGAAGGAAATGAACAACAAAGCTAACGTTCGCACGCGAGAAAAGATGCACTGGGGGTTTGTTGACTCAGACACACTACCCCTACCACCTTACGTTTATTCCAACGGCAAAAATCAGAGCGACGTGGTAAACGAGATAATCGAAAAATTTGATGACCACGACATGATTTTTCTACGAGGGGGCGTAGGAACCGGAAAAAGCCCTATTGCCCTTCATGTGATTGGGTACTATGGTAAAGGCATAATTTCTACGCCAACCAAAATCTTGGAACATCAATACAAAAACGACTATGGCAAAAAAGGAAGCAACCGGATCTTATTATCCAATCGAACCAAGCTGCCTATTAACTTCCTAATGGGTCGATCCAATTTCATCTGCGATATGACGGGCAGACACTGTAGCTACTATAATTTAGTATGCACCAGACGAATTCTTGGGAATGAAAGCCGTTACTCCGTGGCGAGCCAGTGTCCTGGATGGTCTCCGGTTTATGAGCCACAATGGGCACCTAGACCATTAAACGCTTCACATGAAGCGATTGATTATGTAAGCATTAATGGCCTGAAAACATTTTATCTTGCAGGGAATCCATGCAGCTACTATAACCAGTTTTTACACTTTACGAATCCTGGCGCTATAATCATGAATAGCGCGAAGTGGGAGGTCGAAACGTGGATGGGGCGCAAACCCCAGGTCCCCGTTGAAATTATTGACGAAGGGGATGAATATCTTGATAGCCTTGATTACGAGACCACGATTCCGGAGCAATTCTTTTCTAGAATCGCCAAACAATATGCCAAACCCCACTATAACGAAGAGCGGGATGTCAGTAAACTTGAAGAAATTCAAACCCAGTTCTATGAGGTAATCAAAAACTATGGAATGATTGGCTATGATAGAAGCCTAATTAGCTCTGAACCCCTCCTAAGTTTTCTTAGAAATTTTGTCAAGCTATTTTCAACGATTACACCCACTGACGCAATCATGAAAAAGACTAGCAAAATTAATTTTATACTGGACAATAAAAACAATGCATGGGCAAAGACCTTCTTAAAACCCAGAAGAATAGTTTTGTTTTTACCGGACTTTAAAAAGACACTGGACGCCCTGGCAAAGAGGAGTGGCAAACTTCTCTTTATGTCGGCTACAACCCATAGCAGGAAGAGCTTTGGAAACATTTTCAAAATTGAAAATCCGGTTATTGTTGATGCTGAAAACAAATTTCCTGGTGTACTTCGCATAATGAAGACTCCTTTTTTTACGGAGCGCGTGACGTTTAAAAAATGGAACTCATCGAAGGAATTTAGAAACAAATATTGGGACACACTCGATAAAATAATAGTGCACTCTTCGAAGCCATGCCTCATTCAGGTTCATGCTCGCCACTATTTACCGCCCAAATATCAGCCGTCCCCTAGACAGAAAAGTGAAACCCGGTGGAATTTTGGGGATAAAGACGTGTTTTTCTCAACCAAACTCGATAGAGGAATAGATCTTAAAGATGATCTATGCCGGTCAATTGTGCTCTTAAAATATCCAATGCCCGACATATCCGATGTTGTCTTAAAAACCATGAGAATGTTTCTGGGTGAGAAGCCTTTTTGGGAATATATTAACGACATTGCCAACCGAAATATGGTTCAACAGTGTGGACGGGCCATACGACATAAAGACGATTGGTGCGAAGTTTATTCTCCTGATCCGATTGTACTCAGCAAACTTCCCAAGTTTTGGCGTGGCAACTGGATCGAAAAAAAATGGTCCGATGAAAACGAACCAGGAGCAGACATGTGAAAATAATAGTTGGCATCGATGCGCTACCAAAACGAATCAAAGAACATCTAATTAGCCAGCTTAATTTTCGTCCCAGCATTCCCAGAGTTTACCACATATCCTCTCTTACGGGATGCCTGCGAAAATACTATTACCGAATAACACACCCCGACCAAAATACGTTTAGCCTTGAAAGCTCGTTTCATATTTTTCGGGGCAATCTATTCGACCGAGCGTTGACTTCCATTTTTCCCGTTCATCAAAAAAACTATATTTCCACTAAAAACGGTATCACAATTTCCGGGACTTTAGATATGGTTGTTTATGATGAGGAGCTTGATGAACGAATTCTGTATGATCTCAAAGCCCCCAAGTCTACGGGTTATCTCCTGAGGGAGGGGGGCAGAGTTGGCTATAAGAGACAGGTTCAAGGATATCTTTGTCTAGCTAAGGCAAGCGGAGAGTTAACGGACGTTTCAGTTTGTCGTGTTTTATCGATTGCTGACGATGTTGTTATTTGCGAGTACCTGGAAGATCCATTGATTCTAGACTCGTTTTTCTGGCCCAGGGCTTGTATTATCGAGGCGGCAATTCGTGCGAATGACTCCTCTTTCCTTCATGGCCCTGAAGAACGCTGGGAGTGCAATGAACGATTCTGCTCGGTTTCAGATGAATTCAGACAAGAGTGCCAGTGTTCACATGCCGGTTCAATAGAAAGAGTCCTTACTTTGGTCCCTTAGGGGGGCGCGTTTTCAGGAATTCCTTCTCGTAGCGTTTCGCTTCTGAATCTGGTGGGACCGAGATCCCCACGGTGAGGCTTTCGATCTCCCCCGTGGCAAAATTATGGAGAGATACCTGAATGTCCTTGATGAGCACGTGCTCTCCAAGTCGGTTCGCTTTCTCCTTTGCGATTTCAGCGGCTTCGGTTTGAAGAATCGCTTTCGCCTTTGCTGTTAGCCCATCCCAAATTTCTTTTGAGTCGTATAATCGTATCCCGATTAGACCCGCCATACGCATGATATCCAACCATGCTTTCTCAAACTCGGGTCTTTCCTCTTCAGGCAGAACCTCCAGGTTCTTTTCGAAGAGGTAGTACCCGCCCCATTCCTTTTTTTGTTTTAAGCTGAAAAACACTTCACCCGTTTCTGTTTTCCATTCAATATCCGGAAAGAGCAGACCAGAGTTTTCAATTCCACCCATACACCATAAAGTGGGGGATATCCCCAAATAACATTTACTGCGTGCGTTCGTAACAGCCTCTTTGATTTTGTACCCTAGCCATGGTGGGGTACGCTGAATTTGGCGCTGGGATAATGGTATATTATATAGTAGTTAGTTAGTTAGTAGTAATCGAACTGATATGACGGGGAACAGGGAAGCCAAGTTTCTGAGAGCCGCAGAACTAGAGGGATGGGACAATCTAGCAGACTTTGTAGGCTCATCCAAGAAAGCGGGAAGATACCACATTGAACTTATTGGAGCCACCGACCGGGGAGCACTAATCAACATATGGGAGAACGAGAAATCAACCCTACACCACGTTTGGACTCCCAGCGATAACGATGAATGGATGAAAGTCGATGAGGTTAATTTCATGCATTTCTCGAATGCACGAGAGGAATACCGGCTTCTCAAAAACAACAGCACGGTTATGGATCTCATGTGGAGGAATAACTAAAATGCAGGCAAAGACTCAAGCCGAATTCGCAGGTGCTTGGATAAGCCAGCTGAATTCGGTTATCGGCTTCTATCCTTTAACCGAGGACTTTGAGGAATACAAGAAGCACATCGCGTGCCTCAAACAACTCATAGTCCGGAAAGCCAAGACCCTGGATCTCCCCGAGGGAGACATGGCGGCTCAGACAGAGGACGCATACGGAGAACCCGGACTATGATAAAGCAGGTAGGTTATTTGTACGAGGTTGAGGCGTTTTTCCAGGAATCTGATACTCACATAGCCCTCATGAATGACAAGAAAATAACTGTTCAGCGAAACTTGATCTCCGGTTTTAAGATAGAGGTGGAGGACTAGGAATGTGGGCGCATAGAGCACACAGGATAAACCTCTACGATAAGGATGGCCTGGAAGTGGAGAACACCGAGCTATCCCCTGAGGACTATAATGCGATCTGTGATATTCTGGGTTTAGAGGAGAGATACTGAAAAGTGAAGATGAAATGCTACCACGGGGATTGTGGCTACTCCTGGAATTACAAGGGCAGCGCACCGTTCTACGCCACGTGCCCCCGCTGTATGCGGAAGGTGAAGATCTCACGAGCACGGGTAGAGCCGGAATGAAACTCAGGAAGCCCCGAGAGGGTCAGAAGTCTACAGTTGAATGGTGTAATCGAGAGGGATTTGGTATCCCTTTCCCCCCCTGTAAAGCGTGTCATGACCCGTGTGATGGAAAACACCTGAAAACTGAGACACATATTTTCAGAAATGGGAGATGGGAACTACTCGGCGAGGGGTTCACCCCGGACTATGAGCCTGAAGAGGTCGTGGATGGAAAACTCAAGAAGTTCACGATAAACCAGGAGGAAGAAAAATGAGTAAACCCGCAATATGGAAACGCTTCAAATGGGTTCAATATGAGAAGGATGGTGAAATCATAATTCGACCCTATGATGAGTTTCCTAGTCATGTGACCTGTTCTCAATGTGGAAAAGACACGGACTATAACATCTGGATCAAGGATGGATGTATTTACTGCATCCCCCAAAACGCCGGAGCTTAAGAGAAGTAGGGGCGCACGGAATTCCGTTCCTTTATCAGGGTTCAAATTGAATTTCCGATAGAGGTTTTTACACGCCCCGGTACATTATCTAATTAGAAAGATAAATACTGTGTGGGTGAGACGGTGGAGACCGAAACCCACCCCCACAGGGACGCCAGGGCGTCCAGGATTCTTTTCGTTATCTTTGATATTTGAATATTCCTGAGGCCACATGCTATTTCTGAAATGTGATAAAGCCAGAGGCTAAATGAACATACAGCCTTGTCGTTTCGACGCGCAAATGGCCTGCGAACTTGGCGAGGCTCAGTTCATCCACGAAGCCATTCTCTTTAAGCTCCTGGATAGCCCGATGTGTGATCCGCGAATGCCTGAGTGAATGCCACGTGTACCCGTCCAGGTTCAATTCACGAGTCCTCTTCTTGAACCTGTTCCCAATCGTTCTCGTGCTCATGCTGAAAATCTGATCTCCCGTGGGGTGGTCTTCAATCCAGTTATTAACCAGGGGAAGGCACCAGGGGCTTAACTTCAAAAAATAGAGGTTGTTATGCGATTTGTGCTTTAAGCGCGTGACCCTGATCTCCCCTGTATCCGAGTTAAACCAACTCTTTTTCAGGAGAGGAACTTCACCGACACGCAGGGCGAGGTCATAGCCAATGCTGAATAAGGGGTTATCCTCGATGAACGCATAGAGAACAGATTCAGGCATCCACTTCGGCTCGGTCGGGAAATACTCCATAATCGGGACCTGATTCTTGAGGGTTCTGTAACCTTTGAATTCGAAATAGGATTTCAGCGACCAGCCACAATGATTTATCGTTCGGTTACTATATCCCGTCGCCTTCATATGGGAGTACCAATTCGTTACATCGTTGGGTTCAATGTTCTGGGATTCCTTGCGAGTGAAAAGGAGAAATCTTCTCACGTTTCCGGAGTAGGTTCTTGCGGTTTGGGGGCTTTTACCGTAAGATAAGAACCTATAAAAGGCGTCAATATCCTTTTCCACTGACTTTAATCTGGTTCTTTGCGCCACAGCCCCCGTTTCCTCCCCTCTTTTTATCTCAGGGGCTTTAAAACAGCCTAAACAATTAAATCTTTGCTTACAACTCCATTGTAAGAAGCCCCCTATACAAAGAAACTCATTATGAGTATATGCGCCAGGGCTTTAGGCGGCTACCCGTAAAAGCTGAGGATTTCACACAATTATCCTGACACTCACACAGAATGTTCGGAACGAACGAGCCACGCTAACCCTGACATACCCACCTGAACGCGCAGCGGCAAGCGCCCCTCCCGTGAGAGCGCCAATACTCAATAACCCTGAG
>Ga0114923_10000246_pt1 | contig 45338 bp, 71 predicted proteins | sample SumtaG_FD_89578 | JGI IMG/M metagenome (GOLD analysis project Ga0114923, IMG submission 89578) | Deep subsurface microbial communities from Indian Ocean to uncover new lineages of life (NeLLi) - Sumatra_00157 metaG | ecosystem: Environmental > Aquatic > Marine > Oceanic > Sediment | place: near... | reverse complement strand
TTCTTGTCTTTGGTTACGAAAAGATGAATAGAATCATATTCACATTCATCGTGTTCATAGTAGGAGCTGCTATAAGCAGGGCATTGAAAAGAGAATACTTTCCCTTTCCAAATAGAAATACAATAAGGACTAACGTATGAGCCGTCTTCGTTTGAATAGACAAACTTTCCATCCTTGAATTCCAGATACCCTACCGCCTTACCGTCTTTCTTGAGTTTGAATAAGTGCTTACCCATCTTCTTTTTCCTTAGTCTTTCAGGGCTTGCATATATGACAACTAATTGCCTCTATATCACTGCCTCGTTGTTCGTATATAGGATTATTTTCTTCAAGCGAACCTGTATATCCAGCGCAGAATCTCGCCCATGATTCAACTTGCTCAATCGTAGATTCGTCTGGCACTTCTACTGTCAATAATATATTGTATTTACTCATAACATTCATCCTTATTCAAAAGAGCGGCGGCGCCATCCTTGACTATCTGGCTATTATCGGTCATTATACGGTATTTGGTTCCACCAACCTGCCGACAGGTCTCCGCCGCTGATATTCCTGTACTAATCTTTAGAAGTTCTAATATCTACTGTTTGTGTAGCATGGTTGTAAAAAAGAGGTCTGTGTTTAAGAAATATATCGGGATGTTCTTTTCTTAATATTTCAAAAGGTTCTCCACACTGTTCCCCAGCAACTTTAAGCAAGGCCTCAGTCATTAGCCTTACCGCTGCCCTCATTTGACCTTCGTGCCGAAAAGCTGCCTTTACTTTTTCGGATGGTTCAAATGGGAATTTGATTTCTTCTTTTTTCGCCATTTTATTTCTCCTACGTTATTCGCCTGTAGCTTCCACCCATTTTATTTTACCAATCTTTCGACCAATCGGCCCAATTTCAATTTCCTTTTTGAGTTTGCTAATTGGCTCTTGAGGCAAAGTTGTAACATCGACAGTAATAATAAGATTGTCATTCTTGTCATAGCCCTTCAGCGTCTTCTTTTGTTTTTTGCTCATAATTCTTCCTCTCTTTTCTCCGCTAATCTCCTTGTCTATTTACACTTCTTAATCTGCCCTAAGAATAACTTGGCGTATTTTTTGCGGGTGCGGGGGGTTTTGGCATCTTCCCATTTTTGATAAGAAATTATATCCTCGCACATAAGACCACCGCCCTCGAATGGAAAAATACACTTTACGCATTTCAAATTAGGGCTTTTTTGGTCGTCATATTCACAGAACCAACAATCACAATTTATTCCTTGATGTTTCTCTGGCAACTCATCTTTTGTACAACCTGTTTCTGCGTGTATTGTCCACATTTCAATACACAGGGCTATTGCTTTCTTTCGTGTTAAACGCATTATTTACTTCTTTGCTATAATTTTTTCAATTCTCTTTCGAGTCGTTTAATCATTTTATTCTCAGCTTTTACAACTGTTGGCCAAAGTCCATCTGCTGTTAAAATATCATCAATTGCTTTTTGGATTCTTTTCCAATCAGAACCACAACCACCACGACCGCTGAATAAGAAACAATCTCCACACTTACTTCCTTTTGTTGCTTGACATACCCCACAATGACTTGATGAGATTGATACTTTCCCAGAACCTACGCCCTCAAAAAACTCTCTGCGGGTAGCTCTGGCTATTTGTTGGTGGTGTTCTATCGAAACTAATAGAGCTTCTTTGTAGGATTTTTTTGCTCGTCTTCCTATTTCTGTTTTTGTTAGCCACTTCATCATTTACTCCTTATGATTGCTTGAATTTATCCACCCATCTTTTATGACCTTCTTCGGCTTCTTCCCAAGTTGAATATCGTTCCATTTCTTCGTCGTGCTTACCACCGAAAACCATAGTTTCAAACAGTATCGGTTCACCGTCTCCGTAATTATGATTGAGACCGAGAAAAACTGTACTTACATTAACTTCATCGGATATATCAGTTTTCGCAACGTGGCGGTCTGCCGTTTCGTACCATTTAGCCCATTCAAATAAACTATCGCACCTAACTGCTTTATGGCCTTCAAGTATGTATTTATTGCCCATTTTCTTTCTCCTTTAATAAACCGACAAGAGCGCGGAGCCAATTTAGAAATTCGTATATGCAAATTCTCCGAATAATTCCTTAGCCTTAACATCATACGCCTTTGCCGCTTTTTTTTCTGATTTATACCAATCTAAATGATAATGCTTACCCTTGAACACTACTTCTGCGTGCCATTTGTTACGGTCGCGATATAAATAGACGCCTTTATATTTGCTTGTGCCTTTTCTGGGCATTGCGTTATATTGGTTTTGCGCAATGGTACATTTTCTTATATTGTCAATCCTGTTATCAAGCGTATTGTGATTTATATGGTCAGTATGCTCTCCCTTTTTACAACCTAATATCTGGCGGTGCATACTAATCGTTTTTCCTTTTTCTCCTCTTATCGCATAAGCATAACCGAATTTGCTTTCACAAACACACCATTTCCACTGCATTAACCATTCGTATTTATCTGCATCAACAATAGCAAATAATCCTTGAGACAATGGGATAAACCGCCAAAGGGTATGGGAACCCGACAAAAGGAATTGACATACCCCTTGAACGGTATTGTGCCGTGATTTGGTTTTTTGGGATGTAATCTTCATTGTCGGGTTCCCTTACTAAACTATTCAATTCTTAATTCTGTATTATATTATCGTCTATTTCGGCAAGAAAGTCAAGCCCTATTTTGAAAATTCCTTCTCTAACCGTTCATTTTCTACGACATTTTTTGGGCTTAAATCTCGTAAATATCTAAGAGGCAAAGATTTAGCCGGACAAAAACCATTGCATAAATACGAGAAAATAAATTAAAAAAAAGATTTACGCTTTCATAAAACAATTAAAACACATCCCATATCTTAATTCTGTGTTTTCGTCACCTATTCCGCAAAAACGACATTTGCCACCACTAATTCTTTCGTGAGCTTCCATCAGTGCATCGTCAAGTTCATCAGGCGTTATCTCAAAGCCAGCTTCGGCTATTGCCTCTCTCAATTTGTAGCCATTTTTACTTAAACCCATTCTCGCATTATACCACAATTAAAAAGCCCAGTCAACTAAAAAATCAACTGGGCTTCGGAGGAGGGTGATGAAAAGCTCTTTAAGTTACGCCATTACCTCTACGTGCATCACCTATAGCTTTATACATTTTTGCCTTAACGACCGGCGCAGTTATTTCGGTGTCTGGCATTGCGGCTATTTCACGTAAGGCTAATTCCCGACCTTCTTTATCTGCTTGGCGCTTGGCATTTACCTTATTCTTGTTTTGGTTGACCTTCCACAATGCGCCAGCTTCACCAAGAATCGTCAGAATGAGAGCGCCAGGAACGTAATAAGGATTGTAGTCCTTAGTCGTTTCCCAACCGGCCTTGAATTGCTCTAAGGCACTTTCGTCCGCTTTCTCTTTGATGGCCTCGTTAGCGGCAATAATTTTCTCCTGAGCATCGTCAATTTCCTTGAAGATTACTTTGACCTTCTCGGACTCAATAATGCCATCCTTGACCAAAACTCCAACGGTTTCTTGTAACTTATCCACGACAACCATCAAGGTATCGGTCTTATTGGTTGCTGTCTGGATTTGAGCGGTTGTCGGTATGCAACCACCAGCAAATACCAACATTTCCAATGCCAGTATCGCTACAACAAATAATTTCTTCATAATTTGCTCCTTTTTTCAATTAGAATATTTTTGATTTCGTTTATCTCTGACCATAGGCCATCTACAGACTTTTGTAAATGTTTGACATCATTTTTGAGTGTAACATTCGTAACTATGGCACTATAAATAAAACCACCAACTGCTATTGCTACGATTATCCATTGGGCTATATTATTCATATTTTACTTGACTTTCCTGTTAAAATAGTTAAAATATAGTTATGTTTGCAATAGGTTTTTTAATTCTTTTAATTGCTTTTTTCATTCTTGTAGCTCATCGGCAAATGGTGAAACATGAGAATTTACGTTTTGACCAAGACCGAAAAGACTATTACGAATTACGCTCTCAAGGAATCAAATCAGAACCACCAAAATTTACAAAAATCAAACATACTCTTTTTGAATTGATATTTGTTGTTCTCATTATTTTGGCCATTATCTTTATAGTTTATCCAGAACAATCATTAAAAATAATATGGCTTATCTCTTCTTTTTTTGTTTGGTTTTATTTTGGTCCATATTGATTAAAAATGATGTCCGAAAGCTGGCCGTTGTTGTCTTTGTTTTACTGCCATTCGTTCTTTTTGTAAAACTTCATCTTTAGCTAATGCTTCTTTACCAATAAGATGTATTAAACGTGGCGTCAAACGCACTGCTTCTTTTGAGCCTGCACCTGTTATTAAACCTTCGGTTAACCATTTTATCCCTGTCGGATTCGTAAAAATACGACCCATAGCATAAGGGCCTAAAAGAATTGTTCCTGTAGTTCCTGCCCCCACTTCCGTTAAGCCACCCGCTACAAATGCTGGAAAACTAAGAATTGCTCCTGCTTGAGTTAATTGAATTAACATTCCACCACCGCCTGCCGCTCTTTGTTGAACTGCCATTGCGGTATTAGCAAATAATTTTAATTCTTTTGTACTTGCCTTACCAAAAATCTCACTCATTGTCTCTGGCGTCATTTTGGTTAGTATATTCTGCAATTTTTTTCCTGATAACACGCCCGAAGCATCTCTTGCCTGCACAAACAAAAGGTCTTGTATATACGCACCCTTTACATCCCCCCACGCTTTCGGGCCAATGATTTTTCTAACTTCCTGTATATCTCCAATAGCGCCTCTTTTCACAAAAGCTGGCAAAACATACTCTGGGTTCTTTTTAGCAATTCTTTTTATCAAAGCAGAATTAAAGCGCTCTTTGCCTAATCTCCAATATGAATTTGCGGCTTGTAATGCTTCCGCTGCCTCTCCAGTCAAACCGCCTTCTGCTTGTTTGAAAAGGCTATCAATATTCCCCGCAAAATATTTCGCCATACCCGCAGTTTTGCCTGGAATTATATCACTTGGAGCATAACCAACTTGAAGTAAGTCACTTCGCCATTGATTTAGATATGAAAATGGAACGGCATCAGGAAGATTTTGAAAGTCTCTCAATACCCTCACAGTACTTTTATTGGCAAGAGAAGGCATAAGAGCCTTACCTTTGGTTATAGGTGTCATTTGCTTTAATATTTTTGTAGCTTCTCTTTTAAGAGGCTTGGTATTTATCATTATACCTTTGGTAACATCATCGACTTTCTTATATAAGCCTGCCCCAACTTTTCTGAAAGCGTCTGTTTTATTCTTAATTATCGCTTGAACTACTTCGCCAGCCTGTTCTTTAGTCGCCCTCGTTCCCAATCTGGTAGTAATATCATTTGCGATTGTATCAAGTAATAATTCCTGCCCTCTTTTGTATTCAAACATTCGCCCGCCACCTAACAATGAAGATTCAGCCACATTTTCCAATAAATCAAGGGCGCGGTCTTCGGTAGCTTGCGCTGGTGTTAATCGTCCTTTATATCTTTTAAGATAATTCATAACCTCTTTTGTTTTCGGGGATATTTTTCTGGCAAAAGGCGCACCTACTTTAATCACCGCTCTCGCTATCCCTTCTTCGAGCATTTCTCTACCACCAGCCCATCCAATTTTCTTCGTTGCTTCCCAAGAAGTTTTAGGTGCAATTTCTGGGAAAAAAGCGTGTTCTCCTAATTGGACAAGAGATTCAGCAGCAGCCCCGCCAAGTCCTGCGCCAACAATAGGATGTCCGACAGTAGCGCCTAATGCACCACCACCAAAGCCACCAGCAGTTTGGGCACCATAATGAAACCTGCGTATTGCCCGTTCTTGTCTCTCAGGTGGAATTGCTATTTTTCTCTGAAAATCATATATTCCTTTAAGTCTTGGTCTTACAAGAATATCCTCCTCTTGAGGTTGTTTATCTAATACAAATCCTTCGGGAAGTGTTGGAGTCTCTGGAGTAGTCTTAGATTCTTCTAATACAAAACCTTCTGGTAGTGGCGGCAACTGTGTTTGGTTAGCCATTATTTCTCCTTATTAGCAGGAACCCATTTGTTATTTATTAAAATCAATCGTTGTCCCGTTTTTGGATTTACCGCTGTTGGGAAGCTATCTGAACGAAAAGGACTTGATATAAATACGTTCTCTTTTTCACCCCCTGCTCGCGGAACTCGCAAGCCTGATTGTTCCAATATTTCAAGTCTGCGCTTTTGTAGAAATTCCAAGTTCTTTTTACTTTGCTCCCATTTAGCTTTCCATCTTGGCGATGGGTCTGTAATATCAGGAATCTGTTTCATAATTCGGCTGGCTTCCTGTTCAGACATTTGAGCGCCAGTTATTTCCTTAATTATGGCGTTCTTGAAAGCCGAGGTAGCTGCCATAAATGATTCCTGTTCATCAGTTGTCATCCCCACTAAACCAGCAATAGGAGAGATTCTACCTGTTATCGGGCCGGTTTTTGTCTGGGCGCTATCAAATAGACTTTTTAAATTATCAAGTGCGTCAATACTTGCCCGTGTTTCAGCAATTTTCTGTCTTTCCGTAGATGACATAATAATTTGAGTTGCTGGCTTAACAATAGCTTCTTCAGCAAGAGCGGCTCGTTTTTCTTCTGGTACAAGACCATAAGCGCCTGGAATAGCGCCGAACTTCTGTTCAGGCTCAAAGGTGTAAGATGGCAAGCCTTCTTTGCCTACTTCTACTTTAGATGTTATCATCCCTGGTGGTATCCCACCAAAAGCACCACCACCTTCCCCTCGAAGTCGCCCCCCGCCAAGTCTGTCCGCTATACTTTTGAATATGGGCAATCTTCGGATACTATCGCCAGCAGCTTTTTGGGCTTCCTTCGACCAACTTCCAGTTCTATCTTTTAAGATATTTAAGTATAAACTAAGCTGTTCTCTTTGTTTTGTTCGTTGCTGTTCGTTTATTTGCAGTTGTACTTGTTGGCCTGCCCTATAACCTGGGCTGCCAACTAAAGCAAAACCGTGAGCCGCTTTCGCTCCTACATCTAATATACCACTTAATGCGTCTGCCATTTTCTATCTCCTAAAAACCACCGCCATATCCACCTAATGTATATCGACTTGCCGCCGATTGCGGGTCACTCATTCCATCTAACGCCCCGCCACTTGTGGGACGATTTAATGCTCCATATCCTAAAGCAGCAACGCCAGCCCAATTAGCAGCTTGCTGAAAATCGCTTGGTCTGGTTTCTTGCCTAACTGTAACTCCGCCCGTTGGTTGCATATTCAATAACGCCATAAGAATTTCCAAGTTTTCAGGGTCGGTCTCTCGTAATTCCTCACGGAATATATTCATCGCGACATTTATTTCTCTTTGTTGCTGTTGCTGTTGCTCTGCCGACAAACCAAATACCCCCGCCCTACCAGCGAGTCTTGCCGTCGCCTCTCTTGTCGGTTCGCCTGCGTACATCCTTGCCGGTTCTATTGCAGCTAAAGACCGTCCCGCTTTCGCTTCTTCTATTTGACGATTGGCTTGTTCTACGTCCCATCGGGTCTGGGCACCCATTTCGCCAATCCAATCCTCCATCTCCTGCGACCTTTCGCCGACAGCCTTAGCCCTTGCCGAACCCCAGAATCCTGGGCCTGCGAACTCCTCTCTTATCGCCGGTCTCTCGAACCTCTCAAACGCCTTACGTCTTGGGTCTGCGATTGCACCTGTTATGTATTGCTCAGTCGCTTCCGGTGTTATTGGAGCGGCGCCAGTTCTACCAGCCAAGATACCTGACAATGCCTCTTGGCCTTCTCCGAACATCGGCATATCTCTATAAGGTGCAAACTGTTCAAGAAACCCTTGAACATCAGTAGCCTGAGTCTGTGTAGGTGTCAGAGGCGCTATTCTCTCGCCTGCAAAAGATACTTGACCCTGGCCTAAAGTTGGGCCATAAACATCAAGGGCTTTTCTCTTCCATTCAGTTTCACCAGCCACATACGGACTTGTCTGCGTCTGTTTTGATTTTTCGTCTTGGCTCATATCTTTAGCTCCATAATATCTTTACCCCAACGACAGGGTTTGAACCCCCACCGTCTTTGAAAAGCATCTTTTTTTTCGTATATTCCCATTCTTATTTTCTTTCGATTTCTTATCCCTGACCAATTCTTCAATAAGTTAAACATCAATTTCGAGAACCTGAACCCCTTCCGCCCGTGCGCTTGCCAAAGCCAGACATCCCTTTTCCGGACGTATGCTATCAAAATAGCCTGAATAATGTTCTTTTCAATGGCTACTAAACATAGAGTGTCATCGGGTTTTTCTCGTAGCCTTTCGTGTAATTTCCATCCCATATCAATAGGATTCTGCCCTGCTGGAACGAACCACGGAACCAGCCACATAGAAGCCCACTCATAGTCTTTGCAGTTCCAAATCCTCATAAGACTTCCTTGAAAACCGTATCTATTGCCAAGTTTTTTTCCTGTGGTATTTGTAAATTAAGTTTATGCTTTTCGGCCTGAACCTTAATATTCTTTATTATCGCCCGTTTTATTTGTGATTCCGTTTTGTAATCAGTCACAGTACCAATAGCAGGAATCCACTTGTGATTAAAATAAAACCTACCATTATACTCCCACTTCCTGCCCTTGCGCTTTATAATATTTAAGACTTTTATTTTCACGTTATGCCCTTATAATAAATGTATCACTGCTTTGGCCAATCCCGCACCAACTACCGTCTCTATTGCGTGTCCTATTTCCTGGAAATGAACTGCAACGGCTGGGGCATTATTCACATCCGCACTGCCAGCGGTATTTGAACTTATCAATCTATCGTGATGAACACAACCGCCAGCATCCAAAAGCACTTCTGCTATGCCACCTTGCACAATCCAAACATCCAAACCATCTGCGACACCAGTATTATAAACTACTCCTATAACATCAACTGCATCAGCATCGGCCACTTTATACGAGTTCTCATCTGTATCATCAACCTCAACCAATTGACCTTCAACGCTATTAGCCCCCGTATTATTTGTTAGCTTAAAAGCAATTCCACCGATTGCTGTTATTCCTACTTTTGCTTTAATATCTAAGGGTAATGTTGGTATTAGTTGCCCAATGCCGACATTGCCGTCCTCGTCAACATAAATACCTATCAATAACTGGCGCAGAGCATTAAAAAGTTCCATCAAATGCGTCTGTATCCATACCGCCCAACTTGGAGGCATATCATCAGGCGGTTTTTGTATCTCAGTTAATTCCATTTAACGATTGTCCTCGATTGTCGGAGTTAATATCTCCATATCTGAGACTTGATAATCCTGCCCCGATAAGTCCTTTATCTCCCATTGAATTTTCTTAGATGTTATGTTCAGGGGAAACTCGTAGTTTATCCATTCGCTTGTAAGTTCTTGACTTATATCTGACCATCCGGTATCAGAAGTATCGAAACTCCCTATCCTACTTCTTATGAGAAACCTTGTACCTTTAGCAGTAACTTTTATGCCTGGCCATCTCTTGTAGTTGCCTGGCATACCGGCATCTACTACGGGAGTTAAATGACGAGAATCTATATCAGTACCACTATCGGTTGTGTAAGTTTCATCGACATCATATATGAATCCGCCACTATCCCCCAAGATAAGTTTTTCTGCGGTCTGGATATTTTCCAAAACTTGATTGTAAGTATCGCCCACTATCCCGCTATCGCAAGCCGAAAAGAATCCTATCGTATCATTACCCGCCACTGATAAGTCTGCTGGCACAGAATCGCTGGCGTCCGCTATCCCGTGCCATTGGTTAGTCGTTTTGTCCTCGGTAGGACGAACAGAAAAGCCGTTAGTCGATACATCGTACACAGTATAGAAATGAGTCCCATATCTCGTATTAGTCGCATCCGAACCATCATAGCAGGCTAATATATCGTTCTCTGAAATATCGGCAGTAAAAGCCTCTGCCGCCTTACTGTAATCGAAACCGCCAGCAGTCCACGTTCCCGCCGTATAATCTTTCGTTAATGTCCGACTCATCTCTAAAAGACTATCGGCGTAACGTCTGGTAATATTGCCCGCATCAGAAACGGCATAGGCGGAATCGGTATCTAATGCAGTTTGGTAGGTCTCGCCGGTAACATAACTCTCGGCAGCAGCAAGACATACGGAAGATATTCCTGTCGTGCTACTGAAAGCGTCCTTATAATCCCTTATCATCCACGCTTCAGTCTGCATATTTCTTCGGTATGCCTTTGTGATATAAGTCGAATCAGATGGCACTATGAATATATATAAGAATTTGCCTTGTGGCCCCATTACTAACCAGCAGCGATTCTTATATTGAGGGTCTAAATCTTCCTGAAGATACCTGTGTATATTGTCCCCGATACTCTTTTTTACCGAACCACCGGAATAGGCGTGGACATTATAATCAGTTCCCAAAAAGTAATGAACATTATTATAACTGAACAAAAGATGATAACTTAAAAGACCCAAGTCTGGTATAACCGGAACAGGACTAAAGACAGTTGAACCCCCTACCCAATTTATAGACCATATTCCCCTTGTCTGATAGATTATGTGGTCACTACCGAGAGACGCCGACCATACATTAGTGCCGCCCGTATCCAGCAGATTAGCAAAACCTGAACCCGTACCAGTCCAAGTCTCTATCTTACCGATAGTAGGCCAGCGAATACGTTGATTATTCTTAACCCAAGAGGCCGTCGCCGAATCATACTCTCTTGGACTTACAAGTAGCAACCTATTTCTTTTGGATAGACTTACCTGTAAAGCTCTGTGAGTACTGCCATCGTGATAATCACCACCGCCAACTAAATCGGCAAAGTCCGTCTCCCATTTGCCCGCCCATCTTTGAATATTCGATAAACCACCATCACAGATTACTATATGGTGATAAGCATTAGTTCTGGTATTGTCATCGTCAAGATAAATGGCAGTATCATCGTGGCCGACCACTGCATAACTTATGGGATTACTAATTGCCGACGCCATTGTAACACTACCTTGAGTCTTGTCATCCCACGTATTATTTACTCTGTCGTGGTCGTAAATCTTCTCGGTGGTTACAGCCATTAAATGGCCTGTATCGTCAATAATTTCCTTCCATTGAAACGAATGAAGAATAGTATCGCCAGTATTCAATCCTGTAGGATAAGCAGTCAAATCAAGTTTGGCAAATCCCCACGGAGTCCTCAAAAGTCCATACTCATAGACTACATTCTGACTGCCTTTGGCCGCTTCTCTTAAATCGAGAGCGTTAGGTGGCACTAAAGCATTCAATCCTAAATCTGGACTTTGAATAAGTGGCATAATTTAATCTTGGTCAGTACATTTAACCAAAACTCCAATAGGAAACCATCGAATAACAACACTTGTGCCATTATGTGTAATTTCCCAATATTTACCTTTCGCAACTGGAAAAGATATACTATATTCGTATCCATTGCCATAAGAGTTAACTTTTTGTACTAAATCCCCACCAGCAGCAGGATTGTTATCAGTATCAATATAAGCATTAACAGCATTTCCCGCACCTGTTGCTGTCCATACCGCAAGAACAAAACCGTCTTGATTCGCAAGATAAGCATGAGCTGCTGCAAGTGTTTGAGAATCATCGTCTTCATCAGTATAAGCGCCAAAAACCGATACTATTCCAAGAGCCGAGCCAGTTACGTCTCCTCTCAAATAGACATCAGAAAAATCAACTTCATCATAAAAATTAGAAGTACCATCAATCGCCATATCGCCGGTAATAGTAACGTCAGTAGCAACTTTCAATGAACCCTTTACCGATATATCGCCATCAACATAGACATCAGAAAAATCAGCAGAGCTATCGACTTTCAACACTCCATCAACAGTCAAATCTCCGTCCATAGCTACGTTGCCGGATATATCCACAGAGGCATCGAACTCGTGCGCCCCAGCCCAGGTAACATCCCTACCACCCCATTGCTTGTCTGGATGTATCATTAAGACAGTCCAGTCGCCGGTCGTAGAGTTTCCGGCAGCTTTGGTAGCACACCATAGGATTGCGTTCTGAGAACCGTCCCAAGCCCAAACTAATCCCCTCGCTCTGTACGTGCCGTCCCCGACTACGGGCGAAGTAATGTCCCCACCGTCGTCGCTGATTTCCATTCCGAGAATTGCGCATCCGCCTGGGGTGTGGATGGCGCCGACCGTAGCATCGGCAAAAGTCGAATGTTCCTGGTCTAACCTCTTGCGAACACCTTTGGCTATGTGTTGACTGTATCTATAATCAAATCCGTGCGGTTGGTTGACATCGACAGTCTCAACATTCGTCCAACCACTGCCCGAACCGTCAGGGTGTACCGACATGATTTATCTCCTTATATTATTTTCATTTTCAACATAGGCTGAAAATGCTTATTTACTTTTCCTGATTTAGACAAATTCTCAAATCTCCACAAAGGTTTCAAATTCTCTATCGCCCAACATCGTTTGAAATCTATATCTTCTGGGAAATCAAAATTAAATGCGCTTATAGGTATCTGGTGGTCGATATGCCATTCACCGTAATTATCCCAAGACATACCCTCGACAAATTGAGATTCTATATGCTGTTTTAGTTCTTGTAATGTATATCCTACAAGTGTTTCCCAATGCAACCCATTTTTGTTTCCGTGCAGACTATACCTTATTCGCCTACTAATATTGCGACTTAGCTTATTTCTTGGGACTTTAGCACGTTTGGCATCGTGCTTTTTTTGAATTGAAGCTACTTTTTTAGGATTGGCTTTGCGCCAACGTTTGCGTATTTCGTTTTGTTTTTGTCGATTATTCTTTTGCCATTTAGCTTTGATTTGACGACTACGTTTGCGGTTATCTTCCGTCCATTTTTGCGCTAAGATAATTGCGCAAACCTTGCACTTGCTACACAAACCATCCTTAGTGCGAGAATTTTTATGAAACTCCCCCTCATCCTTCCAGATTTTACATTTGCTACATTGTTTCAAGATTCATCTGCTTTCCTCCTTCTCATTTATATCCCTAACTTACTTATAAACCATAATAAAGTAAATATTCCTAAAAGTAAAGCAACACAGAAAAATGCTGCTACAAACGGGTCTGGGTCGCCTGTGGGTATTGGTGGCATTTATTTCTCCTTCTCGTAAATTTTACAAATATCTTGATAATCTTCCCACGTATTGAGGCTCTTGATTCCCAACTTCTTCATAGATACTTTTTTTGTCCTCATTGTCCGCCTCATATATTTAGTAACGTGCTCTCTATCATCAGGTGTTTTAGCTTCGTTGTATGCCCTTTGGAGAGCGTTAAACGAAAATACCTCTACATCACTACCCTCGCCATTCAACTGCCCTTCATCTTCACTTGTATTATACGCCAAATCTACATCGCTGTCAAGAAATTCGTCTATACATTGGTCAATTATTTCAGGGTCTATCAAGGGGCAATCAGCGGTAATTCTAACGATAATATCAGTTTCTTTGGCTGCTGAGTAATACTCAGCCAAAACATCTCTTGCTCCAGGATAGAAATGAAAGATAATGGTTTGCTTCCGAGCGATTGAGTTCAACTGTCCATCTGGTGAGGTTAATACAATATCATTGATAAGGGTGCTTTTCTTAACTCTCTCTATAACCCTCTCAAGACAGGTTATCCCGCTATCGGGCGGTATCTTTAAGAGTACCTTATTTGGTAGTCTCTCACTGCCTAAACGAGCTTGAATAATAGCTACCACTTTCATTTTAAGTACAAATCAGTTTGCATCCTGCCCCACATAGCGGCCACTTTTCTCTTGGTGTAGTCTATTTCTTTTTGGTAGTGATACCCGTATAAATATTCGTGATGCAAAAGATATTCGTCTTGAGGAATCCGAATTTCTATGCCCTTTCCACTCGCAACGCCAAGCCAATATTCGGTGCAAGGTGTTTCTATAAGTCTTTCTCTCGGCGAGCCATAAGGCAAATTAACACCAAATAAACCAATTACCTCAAATTTCTCGTATATGGCAAGGGCTATCTGATACGCAAAGGTACAGGTAAAATATAGAGGGCAATCAAACATTTTTGCGATTTCAGTTAAAGGATAACAAACCGACATTGGTATTTCAGGATACCTTTTTATCATATATATTGGCTTCTTGCATTTTTTGAGCCATTCAACTTCTCTTTCGCTTGAGGCATATAGTTCGTGTATCTCAAACCATCTATCGGCTCGCTGTTGGTCAACTTCATTCAAACCCCAACATTCCCATTCTTTATTATCATAGGGGGCATAATCTCTGCCTGTCCCACAACCGATAATGGCAACCTTCTTCCGCTTCGGCGTTACTTTAACAATACCTTTTTCCGCATCTATAATCTTTATCATCTCATCATCTCCTTTTTCATCATATATTTCGAGCCGCAATGCGGGCAGCACGTTCCGAATTTGGGTCTTAGTTTGTCAGCGTGTTCCTCACCGATATTGACCAGAAGTTTTTCAATCCAATCCTTACTGATAACTTGGAACGGTTCCTTGCATATTCCGCATACCACGCTGTTTAATACTTGGTGTGGATACTTGACGATAGTAAGTTGGTTGTAATCACGGGTAGTCTTTGGCCAGCACATCTTGAAGTGGCCTTGAACCTTGTTTATTAGAATAGCAGCTCTCTCGTAAGCCTTGCCGTCCATCTTGCCGTAACGACCTTTTTTGAGGGCTTCAATGGTTTTAACTTTTGCATTTGAAAATTGCCGAGGAGTTATCTTTATCGTTTCAATTAAATTTTCCACGTCCTTAAAATATGGTGAGATTTCTGACATAATCTTATTGGAATCAGACCACCAGTTCTTGGATTCCTTGACGTTTGCATCACCGAATTGAAAGGCAGGCATACCGAGAAGATGTGCCCCGACCGCCATAGTCGAACCGGCGTGAATGAGAATATCAGAATTTATCATTAACTCCAAACACACAGCCTCGACATCAAGGGGTATCTTCAATTTATCAAGACGTTCCTTGTAAGGTTCAGTGATAACGCCTGGATGGGTAGTAACGAGAATATTGTACTTATCATTTAATGCCTTGTGTAATTGCTCTATCATATCCAAATGTCTATCTCTGCCGGCAATGTCTTCCTTGAACTCGTCTATTTCGTCTATTCTCAAATCGGGCGAATGGTCGGCAAAGCCCCACGGTGATTGTATGAGTATCGTCTTCTTCGTTTTCTTGAATTTGTATTTCTGGTTAAATTTATCTCTATGACGATACCTTTTCTTGAAATCTTCGTTTAAGTATTTGTCCGCCGAGAAAGAACCGACCGCATAGACGGGGAACCTGCATCCCCTCTTTTGGAGTATCTGTACTTCATCCTCGCCCCATACTATTTCCATATCAGCTATGTAAGGCATATTACCCCAGATTTCAGCCTTTTGCCTCGCGTCCATTTTCTTAAAATCAGCCCAATCACAACTCGGCTCGGTATGTCTTGTAACCACGCCAACACCCCACCTTTTAAGCGTCTCGGCGAAGTCCCTGCTATACATATTCCGTATCGGCGGTAAGAGTACAACATCAGGTTCAATCTCTAAAGTCTTTTGCCTGCCTTCTCTCAAGCAAGGCGATACCCAAACATCGTTGCCTAACGACCTTAACTTGTCAGATAAGAGTTCGTCTATTAGAATGTCTCGTCTGGGAGAAGCTGTTAAAACCAATATGCGTTTACGCTCTTTTGGTGTTGGTGCTGTTTTCTTCTTTGCCATTTATTGCTCCTTCTCAAGAATAAGTCTTGTTTTGGTTTCGCCACCGAAACCCCGTTTGAATTTGCTTATGTTCACAAGTTTTTCATTGCCAGAAAATACCTGTTCGCCCAACTCCATATATTTTAATCCTTGTGTATGTATTATCGCGTTCCATATTATAGCGTGATTTGGATGTTGTTTTACGGATGTACCTGAAGCATAATATCCTATGCCATTGTTATTTATATAAAACAAAGCTCCGCCAAAAATAGACCCTATCTCTCTATCGTAAATGACAAACGCTTCGCCTTTGTTTATCATTTGCTTTTGAATATGCCACGTTTCAAAACTGCGCGTCTGGCCTTTTGTATGATTATGTAAATCCATTAAATCAGAGATAACTCCTGAACTTACAATATACTCCTTGCGATTATTTATAAGACTTTTATAGCTTTTTCTTAGATTACTATGTAATGTAGTTGGGTCTTTTGTAACATCTATAATCTGCGTATAATACGGTCTCGCCTTGTGTCTGTGCCTCAAAAGGAACTGGCTTATCACCGATAATTTACCGTCTATCAGAAAGTCCATATAGTAGATATTCTGGCATATATCGTAAAGACGCTCTATATGTAGCTTTTGGAGCCGTTCGTCGCCCACAGCGACCACAGGACGCCAGAAACCGCTAATCCTGCCGTCTTTCAACCCCGCTATAATCGTTATTTCGTCAGACCTGAAAGATAGGTCTTCGTATTCGCCGGACATTGCTTGAGCGTATTCAATATCCAGAGGGCTATAAAGGGCTGTTAGTTCTTCAAGTTTCATTTTCTTTTACAATATTCCACCATATAGACCATAATTCTTCATCCGATAAACTATCACAATTTAAACCCGCCAGTTTAGTTTGCTTACGAATTTTTTTAATTGCTTGTTTTTTAACTTCTTCCAACTTCATCGGATAACTCTCACAGTCTTGAATGCTTCGGCAAAATCAACACCTATTTGCATACCACGATACATAGCTAAAGTTTCTATTCCTTTTACGGAGCGGGGGTGCGGATAAGCTCTTACTTCTGCTGAATATTTATCTATAAGATTATTCCACTTATCTTTTACTTGTTCTTTCGTCAATTTATAAAACACATCTGGCGAGAAACTTGTCGGGAAAGACCATTCGGTAGAACTCAAAACCTCAAAGGAATATATCTCTTTTACGCAACAATCAGGCATAGGCCGCGCCGCCGTTATCACCGCTTGGTATGTTATGCGATGGTCTATGTTTAAGTCTTTCTCGTAATGGGTGAAGATGATGTCGGGTTTCCGTTGTTCAATATAACTTTCTACTTTTTGAACCCAATGCAATAAAGGTACTTCATCAAATTTATTATCCTGAGACTTAAATCGTCCTTGGCCTAACAAAACGATGCTTATTGTATTACCTTCTCTTTTCAATCGCTCTGTCGTACCGCCACAACCGAGTATCTCATCATCAGGATGTGCTGCTACAACCAATATCCTCATAATCAGTCTCCATTGCCCTTATCACATCTTCTTTGCTACATTTCCATCTCTCGAAATAGATGGGTTTGCCTTCCTGTGGCCTTGGCTTGGGTCTTATCTCCAAAATGTATGGTATCATTTTTTCTCTGATAATTTTATCCGCCCTATCGTAAATCTCATCCGCCGTACCATAGGATATATCCAACTCACTGCGACAGTAAATCGCACCTGCATCAATTTCCTTGACGCATCGAATAGCACTTATCATCGTCTTTTTATGGCCACGTATTATTAAATTCTGCAACGGACTCCCCCCGCGCCCATAAGGCAAGTCCGTGCAGTGAAATACAATCACTTCCCAGTTTTCAAAGATTTCAACTGGAATATACCAACTCCAAAATGGCACAAAGATATAATCCAAGTTGTCGTAAAGCAGCAACTTCATCGGCGTAAAATCTTCGCGCTTTGTTATATCTGCTTCGCCACGATTGCTAACTATTATGGATTTTGTTGAAGTCATCTTTGTCTATCGAGAAATATAGACTATTCTCATATACGCCTTTCCAGTATTTTCTATTTGGCAAGGCCGTTGTAAATCCATTGTACTTAACAGTAATACTTTGCCAAAAAGAACAACCCTTTTCATTTGCGCCATAGCACTCTCCAAAAACCGTCTTGAGATTAAGATGATTGAAGGCTTGATCTAAAAGCAAATCAACGGCCTTTTCGCCTAAACCATCTTTTCTTTTTTCAGGGTCGATGATAAGTGTTATCTCGCCTATTCGGTTTTCCCAACTTATATAAGTTATGCCACCCATACCAAGAAACTTGTGAATACCTGTTCCTGTGCATATCGCCCAATATCTATGCTCGGAATTTCTATCGTAGACTCTATCGTGATAAAAGTCCGCTTGCATTTCCTCTGTAAGCATAAATGGCGTGCGCCAGACTTCCATTTCGGCGTTGCGCCAAATACGAACTCGCTCGCATTGTTCAAGGGTCAGAGCTTCAAGCTTCATTTTTTCTCCTTCTCTGGAATAAAATCACAACTTCCTTTTGGTCGTGAATATATGCCACAATATGTACCAAATCTTTGATTTTGTGAATTCCCAATATTTGCCTCAAATCTTTGGCATTTCATACACTTATCTATATCTTGTTGCTCTTTCATACTTTCTCCTTCTCAAGTAATCTAAAAGTTTCCTGTGCAACAGCACCTTCAAGAGCATCTATAGGATGTTCCCAGTATTTCCTGACCATACCCAAAGCGTGTCTCATAGCCATTACAGTCTGGTCTATCTCGCCTAATCCGTGCGACCAGTTTATGAATTGGGCATATCCGAACAAGACTCCTTTCTTGAGACATTCCTGCCAGAATAACGACTTGTGGGCTTCGGTCTTAAACTTGAAAAATGTTCTCGGTGGATAACCCAAAATGCTCACACCGTCATTCAAATTCATTACACCTACCAACTGTTTAAAACTCTCTGTGAGTCTTGAACCCATAATCCAAATCTGTTTGATAACGCCTTGCTCCTCAACTATCTTAATAGTCGCAAGGGCAGCAGCAATCGAAAGAAGTTCGCCGCCAAAAGTCGATGATACGAAACAATCACCTTGCAATTCTTTCATCAGTTCCTTCTTCCCACATATGCAGGAAATAGGCAATCCGTTAGCCATTGCCTTACCCAGACAGGTCAAGTCTGGCGTTACATCGAAATATTTTTGGGCAGTCCATTCCAAAGTGCGAAAACCGGTAACAATCTCATCGAATATCAACGCCGCTCCGTGGCGATTACATAGTTTTCTGACCTTGCGAAGATATTCCTGCTTCGGCTCTTCGAGGATATAAGGTTCCATAATGACGGCGGCTATTCCAACAGTAGATGAGTCTTGCTTGTCAAAAATCTCTATCATAGTTTCAATGTCATTGTATTTGCATTGCATTACATATTGTTCGGGAACACCTTTGTTCTTAGAAGTCGTAAAAGCATACCAATCGTGCCATCCGTGATAACCGCAACAAATAATTCCTTCTTTGCCGGTATATGCCCTTGCTATCCTGACTGCCGCCGAGGTCGCCTCGCTACCCGTTTTCAGGAATCTAACCATCTCAGCAGAAGGGACAATATCGACTATCTTTTCGGCCAATTCAGTTTCCAGATAATTGGGAAGCGAGAACAGAATGCCTTTGGCTAATTGGTCGATAATCGCTCTATTTACTATTGGATTATTATAGCCTAAAAGGATGGCGCCGAGTCCACAAGGGTAGTCTATATACTTTTTATCGTTGTCGCCCCAGACATAGGCGCCATCGCCTTTAGTAATGTACTTTGGATAAACTCCATCCACAAACTTCGATGGCATCTTAGAAAGAGTCTGAACGCCATCGGGAATGATTTCACAAGTTCTTAGCCAGTTACTCATTTGTCTCCTTCTCAATAGACTCCAATTCCATCTCACGAAACTGTATTTCTTTTGCTGCAGGCTCCCATCCACATCTCAAACTCTTTATAAATATCCGACATAAATAACGAGTTTGCTCAATACCAGCCTCGCATAGTTGTGTTACAACTTCTAATATGTGTACCTTTGTGAGAAATCCACCCATCCCCTCAAGTTTTGCACCTTTAACGTATGCCCAATCAGCAATCTTAAACTTTGCCATAATTTTACTCCTTCTCATTTTTCCATTTCCTGGGGTCTAATATATTCTCATCGTGAATCTCAGCGGAGTTCATACGATGAAACGGTCTTAGGTTGTCTTTCAACTGTTGCAATGAATCCACGCCGATTATTACACGGTCTATACAGGGATTCATCAAGCAAAAAGCTATGCACTCCCAAGGTTTGAATTTCTCTAAGAGCTTGCCCCGCAAGAAGATAGAACGGACGTGGATTTCTGTGCCTCCTGACTTTAGTTCTGCAAAGTATGGCTCAAATCTCCGGTCGAATATCGAATATGGAACTTGAATAATATCCGCTTGATGTATTCCGAATGTTCCAAAGTGCGGAATAGACGATGGTTCATAAATAGACAACCCTTGTTTTTCAGCAGACGTTACCTTGCACCAAAATGGTTCCCAAATCACTCCTTCGTGCGCCAAATAACCATAAGGTTTTCTCGGAAATTCATCAGTGCCATCGCCCTTTGTAACAACTTCAAAAGAAGTAGAGATGTTCGACCAATCCCACTCGTATGCAACGGCAGTGTCAACCATATCAATTCCAGAACACTGGCAGTAATCCAGTATCTTTTTCTGCTCATCTTCGGAGACCTTGACCCCGTTGTATTCCTTGCCGAAATTGGCCGTCCCTAAAGCTAATCTTGAAAATATGCTCATAATCCTATTTTCCTTCTCAATTCTTCTGGTGTTAGCCATTGGTCATTCTTATCTGACGTATATCCTTCTGTAAGAGATTCGTGCAGTTTTTCTCCAGGTCGGATTCCTGTAATCTTAAAAGTACATTCGGGGTCTATTGCTCTTGCTACATCTACCATCCTCATAGATGGTATTTGTGGTATTGCCACCTTATCATTTGCTGTTATCAATGATACGAGAACAAATCTTGCAGCATCTTCCAAGGTCAACCAAAATCTTGACATATCAGGATGAGTAATAGGAAATTCTTTTATCCCCGCCTCTTTCAACTTTAGGAAATGCTCGATGACCGAACCTCTTGAATTGAGGACGTTACCATATCTCACTACCGAGAACCTTGTCTTATTGAACGAATTGGCCGCAAGGAATATCTTCTCGGCGCATAATTTGGTAGCACCGTAAAGATTTACAGGATTAACGGCCTTGTCCGTAGATATTAAAATCGCCTTATCTACGCCACAGTCAATACAAGCCTCAACTACATTTACAGTACCGTCAACGTTTGTCTTTATGGCCTCGGTTGGATTATATTCGAGTGTTGGAATCTGCTTAAGAGCTGCTGCGTGGATTACTATATCAACGTCTCGACATACTTCCTTAAACCTTTTAATATCTCGTATATCACCTAAGAAAAATCGCAAACAAGGATAATAGTCAAACTTTTCAGCCATTATCTTCTGCTTGTACTCGTCTCTCGAAAATATAATCAGCTTTTCAGGTTTGTAATCAGTGCATATCTTCCCTACTAAGGCATTACCTAACGAGCCAGTTCCGCCACTAATTAGTACCTTTTTATTATTTAACATTAACTAACTTTCCGCTTCTTATTGATTGTTCACATATAAATTGAGCTTGCGTACAAATACGCGCCCATCCATATTCATCTTTGGAAATATCCTCTAAGGCAAATCCTATTGGCCTATTGACAAGAAGCCCCCCATCTTCTGGCAATTTTTCATTGAAAACTATTTTTACGCCTTGATAAGTTAATTTCTTCTTTGGCATTGCCGCCAATACGCTCGGTGCTATTGGGGCTATACCTATTAGTTTTAGGAAATCTCTACGTTTCATTGCTTTCTCCACTTTCTGCGCAACCACGTCCCGCCAATCAACCACGCGAAATATAAATATTTCTCATCTTTGAATGTCATATAGATATATTTCACGCTTTTGCTTTCTCAAATAGTGCTTCTATAATTATCGTCAGCCTATGTTTTTGGCACAGAGGTTGGTCTTTAGGATAAAATATTCTTATTCGAGATAGTTCCTCGAATTTCTTAGCTTTTCCTAAACTTAATGGTATTTGAAGACAAGGTAAATAATCTCCATTTTTATTTATAGGAACTTCTTTATCACAATTTGGCATTACACATTTCACGCTATTGCCCTGTAAATACACAAAATTTATCGCCATCCCAAGCTATGCCACAAGGAACAGTTATTGCTTTTATTTTAGTAGTATCTTGAGCAGGCAACCAACCATCATAATCTGTTTCAAAATGTGTCTCTACACCAACAGCAAAAGCAATAGCAAATTTATCTTCATTAGTCAATTCTATTGGTCTATCTCTTTGAGCTAATTGCCTTTGTATTAAAAGATTAGCTTTAATCAATATATCATTTGGTGTATTACTCACGCTATTGCCCTTAACATTTCACCGTCTATCAATTGACGATGGTATGTTTTTTCGCCACCATAATCTATTTCACCTAAAGAGTTCTCCGCTTCCCTTATCGCCTGTACCATCACAGCGAACCTGTCGGGCAGAATAGCAAACGAACCATCCAAACCCTTGCCATCAATAGTGATATGCTTCTCGATGACCTTGGCACCCAAACTGACCGCAACTACCGGAGCTACTATGCCAGTCGTATGGTCTGATAAACCGACAGGAACCTTAAAGCAATGCTCCAAAGCGGGAATGGTCTTTAGGTTCATTGATTCTACGGGTGCGGGATATTGCGAAGTGCATTTTAACAACGTCAAATTCCTTCTCAAAACTTTGACCACTGATTCTATTTCCTTATAGGTGGCCGAACCTGTACTTACTATAACCGGCTTATCAGTTTTGTCAAGTGCTAATATTAAATTTTCGTAATTTATTTCAAATGAGGCCACCTTGTACGTTTCAATGCCCATTTCCTCGGCTATAGGTACGGTTCTGGGGTGAAATACCGTAACAATAAATTCCATTCCTCTGGCCTCCGTATGCTCTTTCAGGCGAGGTATCCAGTCATAAGGCATACAAGCCTTCTCGTACAATTCGTATAGGGTATGACCCTGCCAAAGTCCCTTCGTTATTTTGAACCTTTCATCATCTTTAGGTAAGGTCATATCATCCGGTGTGAACATCTGGACTTTCAAAGCATCGGCACCGGCCTCGGCAGCCGACCAGACTATCGCCAGAGCCTTTTGAAAAGACTGTTGATGCTCGGCACCCATATCAGATATTATTTTGATTTTGTTCACGATTTACCTTCATAGTAGCATTGATAGACATTATTATTGCCTCTGTTTCATTATGTTCTAACTCGAAACCTCTCAATGCCTGCCATTTACCACCTTTCCAATACAAGAGCGCTACAAACGGACGTTGACGACAATCATATTCTACGCAATCAGGAGGCATTTCCTCTCTGGGCAATTTACATCCTTGAGAAGAATGAAAACCAGTTTCGTCTGTCCACAAATGCCTGTTAGCATCATTTATAAAAGGCTTTCTCTTTCTACTGCATTGGCCACAGCAATATGGAATATCACTTCTCGGCCTTAGTGGACAATCTATGCCATATTTACATCCATTTTTACTTGTCAAAGAACTCTTCTCAGTAAAGTTCGTCTCCATATTCCTTCCCATCCCATTCGTGTAGAATCTCGTTTCGCTCTTTGAACTCATCGAGCCAATCGTTAAATGTCTTTTTCCATTTCAACGCTTCCAAGGTCGCTTGCTGTCCCCCGATAGAATTCCAAGCCTTCCACACACCGTAAGCGATAAGCCCTTCGTCTCCTTCGCATATATCGCTATATGTAGGGTCGTCAGTTGTAAGGTCATGTGGCCAGAAGTCCCCTACGAATCTTAAATCATCATCGCAATATGCAGTTAAACACAAAGGGAATATCTCAATATTATTGCCTCGGCGAGTCCAGTGCGTAGGTCTGTCTTTTGGTACGTTGGTATGGGTCGGGTCTGGATATTTGGCATCGAAATCGTCAATAAACATATATGTAAGTTTTCTCGATTCGAGACCATCTAAATAATAAACATCAAATACCCGATTAACTCTTTCTAAAGTAGAAGTGTCGCCAACCGTTATATCGGCTACCGCATACCTTAAGGTTTGTGTAGTATCTATGGAATCCCTGTTATCAAAAGAAAGACATTCTAAATTAACGCATTCGCGGGCAATTCTTTTTTGGGCTTCATTTAACCAGCGAGTGCATCTTGTAGTATCTACCAGAGGTTCTCCGGCGGCAGTCCTACCCGTAACGGCCTGAATCTCATCGATAAGATGTTCACCTATCAAAGCCATATCATCTCCTTGTTAGTTAGATACAGGCAGGGCGCCCTGCCCATATCCAACCTGAGAAGGCCAAATTACCAACCTACTAACAAATATCGGAATCTAACATCTTCCGCTGTATAACCTGAGTTCCGCCTAAACGTAACATTTCCTGCCGAAATAACACAGTCCGTGTTAAACACAAGACAGTTGTTATCGTCGCCATTCATATCAGCCATACCCATTCCAAAGTTGCATGTGGTAAGGATGGTAGGAACCTCTACGGTAAGCGAACCGGAACTTATATCGTAGTATCCAATATCTACTCTTCCAGCACCAGGTAAAGTTCCTGACCTTTGAGTATCTAAATCTCTACCCATAATAAGCTCCTTTCGTTATTGTGAACTAACGCAAAGTAAAGCGTGAGGATACAAATAGATACCCGCACTGGCATCGGTTAGCCCGCCTTCGCTTTGGTCGCAACTGGTAAGCCACGATTGGTCGGCAGTCATCTCAAAAAGAACCGCTCCTTTACGACATAAAGTATCTGTCGTAAAATCAAAGCCCTTGGAAGCGTCGGCAGCCCCCCTGAAGAGACTTACGTCATTCAAAGGTGGCACGCCGCCAACCCAGAACCAACCATAACCATCGCCGAAAGTTTGTACTAAAACAACCGTACCATCACTGTCTAAGGTTGCACAGGGCAAACAAATGCCATTCCCCATATCCGTAAGGTCGGAACTAACCGCCGTATAACACTTGGAAACGACATAATACGGCGATACCGAAAGGTCAGTATCGCATTTTTCCGAAGTTGAGCCGTCAGTATGGGCACACCATGCACCCTTCAGACTATAATCGGTCGATGTTATAACGTCAACGCCGTCCTCGTAAGAATGAAACATCAAGTACATCATCGTGTACCATCCGGGCGCATTGGCGTTGTTTGAGTATGCCATCACCTTGGTTCCCACCGGAACCGGAGGCGTTTCATTGGCAGCGGTCGTTATCATATTATCAACAGTGTTATCCCAGCCGTCAGTAGGAATACTGCGATTGGGATTTACCGCCCCAGGCCATCTGTCAATTAAATTGAGATAACATAATCTTACAGTAGTCATTTTCTTTTTCCTTAAAATTAAATCTTAGTTTACATTTTTCCCGTATTTTACGAGAGGACTTTTAATAGTATCCAACAAAAAACTTGCCGGATACCAAATTACCATAAGTCTTTATTCTAACTGACGTTAGAAAGCCACATAGAGGACGAAGGTTTCCAACAGAAAAAGTTTCCGACCATCATAACCCTGGCGAGCCAGTAGTCATAACCGTTGGAATTTTCGCCCTGCCATTTAAAGCCCGTGAACTTAAAGTCCCTTGCGTACCACATTCTCCACTCCCAGTAACGAAGATTGAGTATGAAAACCCATGCCTTCATTTCGCTGGAAGTCTGGAGATAGGGAACACTGACTATCTCGTGGCCGTCAAACATCATACTGCGAATACCCTGCGATTGCTTAAGGCCAGGTTTGTAAATCACCTTGCCTTCCATTTCGGCAGCCACTTTGTTCCACAAGGTCGGGCAACACAAAATCATCAAGTCGTCCGCGCCTTCCATAAAATGAGCGATATTGCTCTCGTTCACCCACTTACGGATATTGGATGTAGTAAAGTTTGCCGCAGCCGCCTGAGTTCCTGCTGTTATGGACGACCATAATCCTGATGGGTCTGAACCCTGCCAATAGTCGGCAACGTTACTCGCCGCCGTTCTGGTAATCGTGCCGTAAGTCACATCAGCATCCAAAGCAGACACCAAAGACTGAAAAGTTACGGCGCCATCGGCAACTCCTGTCGCACTGCCGGAATTGAACATCTTGGCTTCCATCCATCTTCTAAGGTCTCGATGTGCTTTAGTTACCATGTGTTCCGGCAAATCGAGCAACTGCTCTTCCTTACCCGCTTCGGCGTTCTGAACCTCTTCATCAACGTCATACCGAAGAGGTAATGTGGCATATTTCCAGGTGAACCTCGGTTTTTCCAAAGTCGTTTTCTTGGAATCAAGCAAGGCCGAATTGGCGGTATATTCCTGAACCTGACTTTCAAGAGTATCGGTGTCGATAAGTTTCTCGATGTATTTACCGCCTTTGAAAGTTTTTTTTACCTGCCCGTTCCGTTCCAAAGCCTCGATAAGGGGTACTCGCATTCTAACTTGGTCAACAAGGGTACGGTCAAAAAGTTCCCTCGTTGCCAAAGTAACATCTCTTGTACTCATAGTTTAACTCCTAACAAATAGTTTACGTCTCGGTTAGCCAAGACTTATCCGTTTTCATATCAGCGAGCACCTCTTTCATTGTACCTGACTTTCTTGTAGTCTTGGTATGAGATACACCGCCTGAACCACTATCTGTCGGAACCTTATTCTTATCCTTTTCAGCCTTTTCCTTAGCTTCAGCCTCGTCTTTGACTTGCTTGTAGCATTTGCGCATCAAGATATAGCCTGCGTATTGAGTCTTGGGTTGCTTTTCTTTTCCGGTATCTACCAGGCTATCAGCAAGTTTATAGGCATCGTTGCGATACTTAGAGCCGAACTCCTTATCGCAGTCTTTGAGGATTTCCTGCTTCATTTGCTCAACAGCAAGTACATCCCGTCTCTGCTGTTCTATGGATTCGGCTTTAGCAATCTTTTCCTCTTGCTTCGCTATCCTTTCGGCTTGTTTTTTATTGCTTTCTTCAAGCTTTTGGATATTACTGATAACGCCCTTATCAACGTACTGAGTATCCATTTCGGCAAGTTGGCCTTTCTTGTCTTGTACCGTCTTTTGGTTAGCTTCCAACTTTGCCTGCATTTCTGCGAGCTTGGCATTTGACTCTTCCAGTGCCTCTGCATTTTCTTGAGCTTCTAACTTAGCCTTGCTTGCAACAGATTCAGCTTGGTCGAGTTTCTGCTTCTGCTCATCCCACTTCTTGGTCTCAGCTTCAGCCTTAGTCTTTTCTTCGGCTTCCAATTCTTCCTTTGTTTTTTCAAGTTCCGGCATTATTATCTCCTTTGAAATTCATTTTGAGCACGTAGTCTCTTTCATTCAAATTAGGTTAATCACCTCGGCTATCCTTTCGGCTCATAGTCCTATTGGCTGCTTCGGTGAACTATTTATTTCTTCATTCCTGCCGCCCAACCACGTTTTCGTTTTTTCTTACCTTTTCTTTTATATGGACACGGCATTACTTCTCCTTTTTCTCTTTTGGTTCAAAATTAGGACAACAATGATTTGGGTCAACTTCTTGGTATCTGTATGTTTTGCCACAATACAAACAACCAAATTTTACATTGCTATCTGGTTCTTTCGACAGTTCTTTTCCGCAATTAGGACACAACATTATTTCTTCTTTTTCTGTTTAGCTTTTTGTTCACGTTCTTTCTTGGCAGCCACTTCCAACTTAAATATCGTTTCATCTATGTCAAGTTTGCCCTGTTGACGGTCGATATTTAGTTGTTTCTTATCGAAATCGCCCTTCTCGGTATTCCTCGCCTCTATGCCCTCAACTGATTGCTGTTCTTGAGCGAATTGCTGTCTTGCTTTCTGGGCTATCATCTGAATAGCCTGCTCAGGTGTAATTTTCTGCTCTCTAACAGCTTGGTATAGTTGATTGAACTGAAAGAATAGTTGCCAAGCCTGATGTTTCTGTAAAATTTTCTGCCAGTTGGAAATCTCGTACAATCTCAACATTTCGGGTATCATCACATTTACCATCGGCTGAGCCAACATCGCGTAAGCCTTTTCGTATCTGGCTTCTTTCTTCTCGGGATCGAAGGGAAGATTCACGCCAGGCTCAACGTCTATATCCATTCGGATAGACTTCATTTTTTGTTTAATCTGTTGGGTGCCAATTAGCTTGTCCTCGCCAACTATCCGAATAAATCTCCCAATGTCGTACTTATCTTGGCATATCTCTGCTACTAAAGTCGCTATCTGGCGCACCCATTCATCTTCAAAAACACTTTGTAAGTAAATCCTGTCGTTGGATGAGAGGGCAAGATACTGGGATTCGGTTGCCGACATCTCACCAGGCGGTTTCTTGCCCTGCGAAATATCCTGCAAGCCAACCATATTCTTGTATTCTTGTGAAAACAACTGATACAACTGAAGAGCACCGCCACCTATAGGAATTGGCGGTACTATACTAACTGCCTTGCGACCTATTGCGCCTTTGACAAGACGTATAATCGAGCCGGCACCGGAAAATATCTTAAATGCTTTTTTCGTCTTGGGATTTGTAGCTATAGCACCCGTTTCAAGAAGAACTCGCGGGTCGCCGAACTTCTTCATATTATTGACAAGATGACTTACAGTAACGTTTATCATATCCTGGTTAGATTTATACAACTGTACAGCGTCCACGCCCTGCCACATAAACGGAAGCAGATAGTGAGGAGTTACGATAAACGGCCATCTCGAATACGGATATTTCTGGTCATCCGGATTCAAGATTGTCTCTTCGTTTCTTATGATATGCTGACCGTAAGGATATTTAGGTTGTCTCCATTCCTTGACTACTCTTGTCGGCCAGTTTTCTCTTAGATATGGTTGCATCGTCTTGGCATCAAGGAACTGGCCATTGTTTGGAATTATAACACCCTGTTGTATTAACTCTTCTTCCGGTACATCCTTTTCGAGTTTCTCGTTAGTCGTATCATAGTTCTTCCGGTAATGCTCGCTGATTTTGACAAATTTTCTGTCTTCCTCTTTAGCGCTCTGCTGGCCACTCATCTTGTCGGATTGAAGAATAAGTTGCAATAACGCCGATGGGTCATTGGTTCCCATTCCCTTGTCTATGCCGCCCCTACCAGTCGCAGGATATGTCCCTGCGCTCGATACTTGGCCTCTAATGACATTGCCACCCTTACTTACAGCCTCTTTGTAGCTTGTGGCATTGTCCTTTAATTTTTTCGCATATTTCGGCCAGCGGTGCGTTGCCCAATCCAAATCTACATACCGAACCGTACCGCAATTACCTTCATCTATATATTCCCTGTCGGAAGCCCAGAACTCCGCAGGATGCCACAAGCGGTGTTTTACGTCGCCCACCCATTCTTTTTTGGTATCGTCCCAGGCACCGTCCGGTTTGTCTTCCCAGTATATCTTGGATATTCTGTATCCGAATATCTTGCCACATAAACAGGCCTTTATCTGCTCCAACCGCATCCCGCCTTTTCTCAAACCTTTTTCCCAAATCCACTGAAGGGCTGATTGCCAGGTCTCGGCGGCATCCGTATCGCTGTCCTCCCAGGGATGAGCGAGAATCCTCGGATAATTCTTGGCGAGCTTGCATATCTCCTGAATGGCGGACGGCCAAATATAGTTGACTATTATCCAGTCCCAGTCCTTGTGGACCTTCTTGCCGTGAAGTTGGTCGCTGAAGAAATAGCGCAGAGACTCCTGCCATACGGAAGCCCACGAACCCGTAATACTCATTCCGTATTCTTGTTCCTTATCGAGTTCGGCGATAAACTCGCCTTCAACTTTTCCTAAAACGTCAGCCATTAGAAAACCCTTATATACGATTCCCACTTGCCAGTAATGTCATACCATCTACAGGAAATGTATTTTAGTCCGGCCAAATCAAAGGACAATCTGCATATTCTATTAGCGGCACTATCATTAACAGAAAGAGTTTTAATGTGCTTCTGCTCGGCGATTACTATTGTATCTACATAAAGAGCCGTAGTTAAATCGTTAATGAAGTTCAGTCCGGTAGTGCACGAAATATCAGCTATGTACTCTGCTGGCCCCATTTCAGGCCATCCCCAAAGTTCAAAAGCGCCATTTTTACCTTCCGTAGCCGTCGAGACACAAGCTGCATATATAACACAGCCATTAGCCTCATTACCTACCTCTATAGTGCCTTGGGTTAAATCCCTAATATTAGGCTGCGTATCATCCGACGGTCGATTGGCTGGTAAATCGTGCCAATGTGAAGTAAAACCTGGCGATGTGCCGTCAAAGCCAGAAATATCCTGAGACGCTTCGGCCAATAATACATAGCTCCCTTGAAATGTATTTAACATTATTTTGCCCCTAATTAAATTTATTTACAAATCTTCTTCTATCTCATAACTACCTGTGTGTGATTGTTCTGTTGGCTCACCATCTTTCCCAAAAACAGGCAAATCTTCTCTCGTTCTTTCGACTATTTTTGTACCGATACCGATACCATATCTAACTAAGACCGCACCTGTTACCATTCCCAATATAAATATAATTTCATTAAGGAAACTCATATCTTGCCCTCAATCCCAATGGCGAAGTATTACTACGTCTCGGACTTATAACTGAATCTACCTCTGCCAATATTTCCGTGCCGTGTCCGTTATTGTAAATCCTCTTAACTTCATCTGGTGTTACTTCTTTGCTAAAGAATACTACATTGTCAATGAGACCATTGGCATAACTTGTATCATACCTACCTATCCAAATAGCATGAGTGAGATTTTCTACAGAAACAAAAATGCCAGTGAGGTCATCAGTATCGTCAATACGAATAGCATTAAGATAGATTCTAAGTCCGGAACTCAAAGCTCCCCCATCGGCAGTTGCCACTAAGTGAATCCACTGATTTTCGTAGCCAGTTAGAACAGAATTATATTTACGGCCTCTACGAATACCTAAACTTTCATCAAATTGCCGCCAACGCAAGATATCATCACCTGCTATATAAAATACCCATTCACCATCCACACCCAAGACACCCTTACTTGTTACCACAAAGTCACTCGCATCGTGCATATAAACCCAGGCGCTGATACTAAACGGAATGAGAGCAGGTGTAAAATCAGCGTGGTCGGCAACTTCGATATAGTCATCTGTTCCGTCAAAATCTTGTGCTTTGTTTATTTTTCCGGCCACAGAATGAAATGTTGACGTCGCCGTTCCTGTGACATCTTTAACCGCCCCATTATGGTTTCCAGTTTCATCAATAATAACATCAGTAGCAAGGTTGTCATTCATCTTGTAATGAGCTATCAGAGACATTATTTCTCCTAATTAGCTGTTGGCTGAATCATTTGGAAGTTATTCCCATCATAAACTGCTACAACAACACTTCCTGATTCGATATAATTGTCTTCGGGGTCTTGGTCGTGTAGCATCTTTAGGGGTATTGCTCCTAACATATTGACATTAACCGCGCAAGAGCCCGTATTCTCCGTATTGGCAGTAAAAACTATCATCATACCTGTAATGTATGCTTTGGGTGGAGGGTCAAGCAAAATTACATAAGCGTCGTTATCTTGTGCGTCTGCCGCAAAATTATAAGTATTAGACACAAGGTCGGCGTTAATAATCAACTTCTGTGAGGCTTGAGTAGCGTTAAACTCTCCATATATTAGAGAGTCAGTGGCTTCTGCGGCCACGCTGCCTCTATTTTGATTGTCTATAATAAGAAGGTTTGAATTTGTAGTCTGGTGATAACCAGCACTGCGACCAATAAAAATGTTTTTACCACCAGTAGAATTTGAGTAACCTGAGTGCGCACCTATAAAAACATTAAAAGAACTATTATGTGTGGCAGTTCCTTTTCCAGATTCTTGACCTATTCCAACATTCCAACCCCCTGTCTCTTGATAAAAAAGAGCGTTATGGCCTACTGCAATATTAGCCACACCTGTATTATAATAAGCCGCAAAAACCCCCATTGCTGTATTATAAGATGTAGTGTTTTTAGTTAAAGCCCCTTTACCTAAAGCCATATTATATGAGCCGCTAATATTATTGTATAAAGCATTATTACCAATAGCAACATTATAGTTACCATCTTCATTTTTACTTAATGCCCAACTACCAACAGCAGTATTTTCAATCCCAGTTGTATTATGGTACATAGAATCATGGCCGTAAGCTGTATTTTTTTCTCCAACTGTATTGGAACGCATTGAATTATAACCAGAGGCAGCATTAAATGAACCTGTTGTATTGCTATAAAGTGCTAATGTTCCAAAGGCTGTATTATAGTAACCTTTATTACTTTCTCCCGCCCGATAACCAACAGCAGTTAATGAATATAAATCACCTAAAACCATAGAAGGAATATTATTTACATAGATAAGACCACCAGTAGTATTTATACCTGGGTTCCAGTCTCCAAGATTACCATCAGAAATATTATCAGTATATGTCGTAGTTGTATTATCATTCAATGTAACCACATATTTCATTCTTGCATAAACATCATCGGGGTTTGCTGTTGTTCGGTATATTTTACGAGCCGTTACTTCGTCAGTTCCAATAGAAATTGCACTAATATCAACTCGTTCGTTGGCGGGGCTTACTTTAGTTGAATGTTCACTTATTGTTGTCTCGCCGCCTGCTGTAACGAAAGAAATTCTATAATAATAATCACCATTAAGATTTCCAGCGCTGGGATTTACAACAACAGTTGGTGTTCCAGGGGGGGATTCTCTACTGATTCTTATATGACCATAATTTATTTCCAAGTCCGCTTTACAAGACAAAACTGTGTCGGCTATAATTGAAAAGGATATTATAATAAATAAAACAAGAAGACATTTCTCGTTTTCTTTTTTCATCTCTATTTCTCCTTAATTCCCAATTTATGAAAAGTTATCATTCTCATATCTTCTAATTGCTCTTATAACAAATTCCATAATTTCTCCTTCTCAACTTGTATGTGTCTCGTAAAATTCATCGTCGCTTTCATCTTCCATTCCGGTATCAACGACACCGGAAAAACATAACTTGTCTTCTTTCTCCCTCTTGTCCTCATAAAGAGAAGTATGCGAATCAGGATACGGTTGGGGGTTCAAGGGACATCTCAGGTGGACTTGAAGGGCGATCATACCAGAAATCAAGAGGTCATCGTACTTGCCTGATTGGTGGATAGGTTTGCCCGTCTTATCTTTAATGAAAGTCCGCATCTCATTGACGATACTTTGAAAACCCACCAACAAATCCTGGTTCCTCATCGCAGTTATAAAATCGTCCACAAGGAACTTTCTGGTAATCATCGTAGTGCGCCAACCAAGGTTCTCGGAATCCTTGGCCTCAAGCTGCTCATCGTGGACTTGCCTGTTATAAATGTTCTGGTATCCGATTTCCTTGAACCTCTTAAGGAGTACCATTGAATTGGGAATCTCAGGCGCCAGCCACAGGTCATTATATCTCTCGGCGGCCAAAAGGCACTGGTCGGCCAAGTCATCCTGACTGCCCCTGCCGTGATATATAGCTACATACTCGGCAGGGTCGGTTGTTCTGTCCATTATAGTTGCAGCATCACAGTCGAGTTTACTTTTAGGGTCTTGAACATCCGACAGACGACCTTCCATAGTGTCTATGCCCATACAATATTGATGGTCGCTCCTTGGTAAAGTCCTTATCTGCCAACAGTTGAACTTCCTATCTACATCCTCGATTCCCTTCTTGGTAAATATGCAGTACCTCGGCTCTTTAGTGGCATTTGCATTCTGAAACGAAATCATAAAATTTGTGAAGACCGGATTGCCGGACGCCTGAAAAGCCTCTATCCAAGTCGATGGATATTCCTGCCTGAAGAGATTTATATCACTCTGACATTTGTTCTTAATAGCCCACCGTCGCCAGTACATCTGTTCCAAAGATAAAGAAAAATCGTCCCGAATAGATTTCTCCTCGGCATCCAACTCGAAACCCGCCGGAACCGGCTTGGAATATGCCGGAAAAATAAACCACGGCAAAAAAATGGGAATGTAATTGTTCAAGTCCTTCGTTAATCGCCAGTCCCCTACCGCCTGGTCATACATATCATAAAAAGCCCCCCCCACCCCATTAGCGGTACTCTCCAATGCTATGATGGTCTCAGGGTCATCGGGAACCTCCTGGGCGGCACCAGCGAACTGCTCCTTGGCCTTCTGCCAGAAAGCGAACTCTGTGGCGTGAAGATAATGAGTCAATCCACCTCGACCCAAGACCTCTTTGCCAGCCGTCTGGAGCAAAAAGGAAGAGCGATGGTCGCCAGCATAAACTATCTCGTTGCGGTTTGAAAATCTCTCCTCTAACTTTATATCGTCCGGCATCTTCTCTTGAAAGAGCTTGGCCATACTAAAGACCTTTTGGGTAGCAGCAACATCAGCACTACACACACAGGCAAAGCGAAGGGCAAGGCGGTTTATTTCGCGGAAAAATCGTCCCTCGACATAGGTACTGACCCCCTCGCGACGAGCCTTCAATATGATGACCCGCATGGGAAGACCGGCCTTGCGCTGAAGCTCCAACTTGGAATGAACTATCTTTTGAGCTATATTCAAGTCCAAAAGCTGGTACTTGCCCTGCATATTGATAATTGTGAGGTTCATAGCCGACCATTGGGGAAAACCCAAGGCACCGCTAATCTCACGCATCGAAAATGTTTGTTCTGCCCCCATAAGAGGAAATTCACCTAAATTCTACCATAGTTACTCCTTCTCAAAAAATTAGGGCAGATACGGGTTCGGCCTAAATATCCGCCCTTCCCAATTCTATTCCTTACCGATGGTTACGGGATTCCTAAAACCTATTTGATTTGGCTTTACGGGCTTCAATTCAAATTCCTCAGCAGTAACGCTTTTGGGGTCGCCCTCGGTAGTTGTATAACTAAACTCATAAGTTCTACCCTTACCCCTTATGAATATAGCAGTTACCATTCCTTCGACTCCGCCACAAACCACTTTTTTACCACAAGGATATTTAACGTTTAATCTTACTATTTTCTATTCTCCTGTGGCTTGGCGAACCATTTCGCCGCTTCATTATTCCATTTGCCTGTTTTATCTGTCAATGAAACTACTAAAACCTCACACTTAATCCTTGTCGGTTTATTGGTTGTGGCTGATTCTATCTCATAACTCATACTTCGTCCCTAAAAAACACCAAGGCAGATAACTTGGCTTTTAGCTACTTAACTCTTACTATCGTCAATAATGTTCCGTGCCTTGCAATCGGCATGCACCGTTTTGCCGCTATCGTTCATGTAATAAATCTTATCCCCTTTTCCGAGCACCACTTCAATAGAATCACCTACTGTAAACTCAAATATTAGAGAAAACTCATCTTCGTCGCCGCCCACCCGATTTGTTTTGTGGACACAACTATTCCTGCAATCATAAAACCTGTCCGTGTCTTCCTTGTCATTCAAAATTCTAACTATCATATCTGCCTACTTTCTGCCTATCTGCCTTGGTGATACTTTACAATAACTCAAAAATAACACCAAATCGTTTATAATACAGTACTACCTACTACCACCCACAGCCCCCCGACCACCCCCCAGGCCCCCCCCTTACCTTTTTTTGAACACACTCATATTAAGGGCTGCACCTGTCGAGTAGTATCTGCCTGGGTATAGGTGCTGGTACTTAATAGCTGCGGTTGTGCGTTTGGCCTTGACTGTCTGATTTATCGTACCGTCTTTATTTATGCTCATTCTGTCTATGGTAGTCTGTACATCCGGCGGCAAGTCTGCGAAGCATTTGATGTCCTTGCCTCGCTTGGGCGACTTAGCAACCTGATTGACCTTTTGGTAATAGCCATCTTGTGTCGTCACGCCTTGCGGCTCGTAGTCAATATCGCCTGGCTTGCTTACTCTGATATTGCCTTGTGCCGTCCGTTCGGGTACATCAAATATCTTAGCCGCTTCTTTTATGAACTCTTGCTCGGTAATACCCTGTTCAGTAACACCCTGCTCAGTAATACCTTTTGACTTAGCCTTGAACTTGGCTTGTGCCTTTCTATTGGCCTCTCTCTGCTTATCCTTGTCCTTATACATAGAATACCCCTATTAGCCCCCAGTTTGCCCTGTAAGCGACTCCCCGGCTATGCCGCCCGTAATACCGTCTATCTCCTTAACCTTGGCCTTGTCGGCCTCTATTATAGCCGTCAACTGCGTTAGATTGAACGTGCGGGCGTCTGGGCGGCTCTGCTCGTTGTCAAGTTCAAATATGCCTTTGTGTTTACCTAAAAGCTCATAAGCCTTAACAGATACCGCAGGATGTGTTAATTCTGTATCTTCGGCTATCTTTTTGAGCTTATCTAATACATATTGAGCCGTCAACCCTATTTTCTCGCTTACAACGGCCTTTAACCTAATAATTTCACTCTTTATAACAGGCTTTAACAAGTTATCCCATCCTATAACTTGCGCTACGTGGTCGTTTTTGCATTTATATCCTGCCCTTATAGTTGCTTGTGTTGCGTTTAGGTCTATTTGATACTCCTCGCAGAATCTTTGCTGTTTACTTGTCAAGGGTCTATCTTTCATTTATTCAAAAGCCTCACATTCAACTATCACGCCCTGTTTAACTAATTTATCAAATCTATGCTGTTCAATAGTATTATCAGCCTGTTCTGCTATTATGCGCCGTGCTATGGCTTCTCTAAACTGCTCTGTGCGTTCCTTACGCTTATTTCTGCCCTTGCTCATTCAAAAGCCCCTTTTAAGTGCTTTAGGTTGTTGTCCTGCCAGGCCTTATGAGTTATTATACAGTCGTCAACTTGCGTAGTTTTGGGCATTAACTGATTCAGTAATTTCTCTATCATCTCGCAACAGCCTTCTATCTGCTCGAATATCATTTGGTTTGGCTGTTCAGTTGGCTTAGTCATTTATACCCCGTGAATACTTGCCCTGCGAGCAGCTAATTCTATACAACCTAAAGCGTTACCTAATGAGTGCATGTGGCTTTGCACATTCTCAATCATTAGATTTTTACAGACTTCTGGGATTTTCTTGCTATGGGATATTTCGGCAATCATCATACTCTGTGCCGCAAATCTTGCGTTTTGCTTAAATCTTCTTGGCTGTTCAGTTAGTTCCGTCATTTATACGCCTTAATTCCTTTATATCATCAATAATACCAAATACTGACCACGTTATGACTTTATAAAGAATAAATACGCATAGTACGACAATATACTTCATTTTACCCCTTTGGCGTAAAACCTAAGCAAATATCGCACTGGCAGCCCTTTTTGGCAAAGTGTTCCCGATGTACTCTATCAGCGTGAGCCTGAAGCCTCGCATTGTGGTCAGGGAGCCTATTGTGAATTACCTGACAATTCACATCTTTTCTCTCTGGCGCTGTTCTTTGAAATTGCGGGTTAAATGTCATTTCTCTGCCTTTATGCTGTCAGCCCTCTTTTTGAGCCAAAAATCCATTTGACCTTTTTGTTGATGTCAACAATATGGTCTTATGCTGTCAATCCCATAAAATCCTATAATTCTGTCTCTTGTGGAATAAACGTGGATTACGATAAGTTTTTGATTTCTTATTTTTTATCCTTCTTCTGCTCATATTCTTACACCTTGGATATGTTATATTAGCTCAAATTTACGCTCTATCGCCTGTTCTTCTATTTTTAACCATTCCCTCAATTTCCTTCCGCTTTCTTTGGCCACTTTTAACTCAGTCCCAAATTGAGTATAACATCCTTGTCGTATTGGCGCTGACTTCACTATCATATGAGGACGGTAAAATACCTTGCTTCTTGTGTATGTTTGCGCTTTTGGTTTCTGTAAACATTGTTTGTTTAATATACTCATAGTTGCCCCTGTGTTATCCGTAGGGATAGAGAGCGACTTTTAACGATCGCTCACAACTAAACAAATAGGCATTTTTGAGTCTAATAAATAGTTGCCCCTTTAGCCAGAGCCGTTTTAGGACTTTAGCGACCAAGTGGACGGTCAAATGATTGTAGGCTGCCCGCATTACAATCTCCCGCGCTTTTAAGACAGCGTTCCCATTTATCCTCACTTGGCAAGATAAATGGTTTTGGGGACGCAAAGTCGTCAAGCGTTGCCCCCGACTCAAATCTAACTATTCTATGTAATGGCTTACTCACTAACGGAATCCCTCATTTTCAGCCAATAAAAAAAGCGGCAAGGACAGAATAGTTAATTCGAGTCTGTCCTTAACCGCTTTATAAACGATATTATCTTTTATCATATCAGCCTCAATTCCTTCCCTGTGTGCTAATATGTTCGTATTTGTACTGGCGACGCATTGGCGTTGGTTTCCTAACACTACGTGGCCAGTCTCTATCAATATTTGGTGCTGCCACTGATAACAGTATTTTCTGAATGTGCCAGTCCGGAACCAACGCAATGGCCTATGTCGTGAGTACCAATTATACTGTCATCGGTCGCGACTCAGCAGCACCTTTCATCAAATCGGCTATCCTGATATTAAGGTATGCTCGACTAACCGTAATTAGCCGAGGATATAATCACAAAGTAACACAAAATCACAAACTGTCAAGGATAAAATTCTCTTATAATTGTATTAGCGGAAAATAATCTCATAAGTCTTTGAATTTGCAAGGGTTATAATTATTTTAACATCAAAGAAATATTTTACTGGATTTATTTTTCTTTTTAGACGATAATAATATCATAATGATTACGCTGGCAAGTAAAATTCAGACAAACAAAAGCCCCAAAGTTTCTGCTTTGAAGGACAAACCTCTACTTGCCAGTAGTGCCAACATTGCGGTTATGGCGGGGCTTTTATTTATGAGGTGTAAAAATGAAACTTGAAGAAACAGAATACGAAAATGGAGTTTTAATTTGCAAGAAACACAAAACAATTATCAATAAGAAATTAGATGGCACTTTTTTCTGCCGCAAATGCCAGCGTAACACAGAGCCAAAACTATGTATATGCTGCGAAGAAATAACCGAAGAAAATGCACATTTACATCGTAATTGCGGAAAATAAAAGTTCACACTACCGCACAGCTTAACGGTTGTGCGGGCTTATGAGCTTAACAAAAAACAAATATTGTATAATCACCTGTGCAAAGTGTGGCAAGAAACATCGGCATTATTATAAGTCGAAACCCTGCCCGCACTGTGGCTCGAAACAAGGATATTATAAAGGTCGCCCTGTTTGTTTAGTGTGGGGCACAAAACCAATTTAACCGGAGGGGCTTTATTTTTAGGAGATTAGAAAATGACAGTGCAAACTATCGAAACAGTACAAGGCTTAATTGAAGAAATGCAGGCGGAAGGCACAGCAGTCGGAAACGTATATGAATACACAAACATAATGAATAAGAAGAAGATGTTTGCTGTATTTCCTGCTTCTCAATTTTGCGATATATACCAAAGCCCTGCTGTACAAGACCCTGAACTTATCTGGACAGAAGGCAAATTCATCGGCAAATATGCAGAATTAAATGAAGAATAAAAATGACTAAAAAAGAGCTTATCGAACAATTGAGAGAATGTGATGATAGCGAAGTTTGGTTTCAACACAAGCTCAAAGGTGAAATTATGCCTGCCGAAATCACTGTGAAAGTAAACAGTGTTGTATTTACAGCGGATGGGATTGTATTAAGTGATTCAACCTAACAGCCTTCCCTGGAGCGCAGACAACGCTCCGGCGTATGCTGTGAGTTTAACTGAAAGGGATATGAAATGAGTGCATTACTGAAAGACCAAAGACCTATTGAGCGATTAGTATTAGACGGTGCCTGTTCATCTATAATACAAGGCGGAGGACTTATTGAAGCAATACAAGTTTGCTCAGTAAATGGCGAAATGGCCGCAGTACCTTGGTTTGAGCTTATCGACAAAAATGGCAAAATTCTCGAAAGAATAAATGGCAAGTATGTTGTAAAAGTTGTATATTTTTAACCCCCCTGCCCACGCAGGATTGTGAAAGGAACGAAAATGGAAAAACAATTACGAGGAAATCTAACAAAACGTATCAAAGTTAAATCCAAAGAACTTTTGGGCTACGAAATCACCCAAAGAGAATTGCGACTTATGCCTTATGTTCAATATGTTATGGTAAACGACCAAAAAATAGATATAAGGCACTGCCACCAAGACGACAGAGAAGTATTGGAAAAATGGAGAAAGGCCGGACATATCGAGGGCGGAGCTTCTGGCTTGCAAATCACAGAAGAGTTCTGGAATATCATCTGCGAAATAATCCGTTTGGGATATGTTGATTTAAATTGACCCTGAGTTTAACGATAACTTAACTCTGAAAGGATAGGAAAATGACTAAAGAAGATTTACTAAAAATGGAATTACACCAAATAATCACTATCAATGACCGATTTACTATAATGAGAGTATTTGGCGGGTGGATATATCACCATCTTAACAATTCCCTTTTCGTGCCCGAAGTATTAAATGTAGAGGCATACACAACTGATATTCGGAATAAAACACACAAACATTGAAATCCTAACCATATCAGTAGCAGGTAGGCCATAAAGTAGAAAGGTAGAAAATGAGTATATCACACAAAAAAGAATTTGGTATTTATCATTGGGATACTTTTGATAACGAAACAATCCTTGTTGGAGAAGCTGACACTCTTGAAGAAGCACAAAGTTTTGTACAAAATAAATATGGCGATAGGATAAGGCCAAATGGTGCTGACCAAGCAGATATTGTAGATTCAAAAGGCAATGTTATTAAAAAATATCCGATAGGCTAAAAGCGAGGTACTTCTTATACCCTCGGACGGCAGTTCGTCCAGCCAGCGGCGTGCTGTGGACTCTGGGATAGCAAATATGAGCAAGAAAAGACTAAAATTCAAGAAACGGCACAAATTTAGCTTATCGGAGTTAATGCCAAAAGAGCGCAGGATAAGAGACAATCTCAAGTTTGGAATTCCCGCGGACGTTCCCAGACTCGGAGAAAAGGCTGAAATATATGAATGGTCTTTTGGCTGGACTTGATAGGGAAATAGCAATTTACGAAAGGAAGTATGTATTATGAGTGAAAAGTGGATAACAAAATTTCGCCACGAACCAGAATGGGATTATACAAAAGAAACCGAAAGACTAATCAGAATGGTATATATTGAATCTGATGAACTCGGCGAAATTATATGCCGTGTTTTTGGTCATCCGAATATAAAAATACAAGAAGATAGAGCCCGCCTTATAGCTTCTGCACCTGACCTCAAACAACAACGGGATGATTTAATGGTTGCGTTGGAACAAATAAGAGATTTAGAATCTGAATGCTGTCCTCGTTGTGAGGGGAATGGTCGATTGTACGCGGATGGCAAAGGTCATTTATTAAGTGAAAATGCTGACACTATTCTTTGCGGAAATTGTGGTGGAAGCGGACGGATTTTGCCCGAAGATGCTCAAGAAATTGCCGAAGCTGCCATCAAGAAGGCTCGGTAAAAGTCATTTGGCCACATTCACTTTCTTTCGAGTAATTGCTTCCAGATTTTGCCATCTAAAATACAGCCAGCTTTCTTCTTGCCGACACGCGCCATTGCTATGCTATTAGTCTGTGGATTGTCTCGATAATAGCTACCATCGCCGTTGAGGCTTACAAACTTCTTTTTATTGTATGGCGTTAGAAAGCCTTGTCGGCTTTCGGTAACAACATATCCATTTCGTGTGGCGTTTTCTTTGTTCGCTATTTCCCACGCTCCCCATTGCTTGAAATAAAACGGAACGTTTGCGGCTACACATTGGTCTCGTATATTCCGTGGCCAGTCTGGGTGCATCGGCCTTGCGCCTGGACCGGATTCACCGCCGACTATTACACTGTTAATAGTTCCACAAACAGTTTCTTTGATAACTCCGATTTCGCTGGCGGCTGTACCTCGCAAGCAATCAAATACACATCGGCGGCGAGGACCAACTATCACACACCGCAAATCTATCGCTCCCAACATCGGCTCAATACTCAACCATCGAACCGCTGCGGGTATCTGCAAGAGTATCGGGATTTTCTCATCGGCCTCGGCTTGGTTTGAAATGGATATGCCGAAGTGAACGTTTGGTAACGTAAACCAATATTCACCTTTTTCCCCAACGAATGAAAGCGCTTGTTTTGGGCGTTTTGTTAATATCAGAAATGTGTGCCGAGGGCATTTATACATTACATCAAATATTTTGTCAGTAAAGCTAAACGGTACTTTCTCGTGGAACAAGTCGCTCATCGAGCATAAGAAGATTCGGCGAGGTTCCTTCCAGTGCAGGGGTTTGTCGAGTTGGTCATATCTCAAGGCTATCTCGCCACTCCACTTACCGGTCTTTGGATTGATTGCATCGCTGTAAGCTATCCAAGTGGCCGTATTGTCCCCGCCCCGGGCGCATCCCATAGCAACTTGACGTTTTGCCATCCTCTCAGCGTAACAGAATTTGCAGCCGGGCGATATTTTGCTACATCCTGCCACGACATTCCAAGTAGTATCGCACCATTCGATTTTACTTTTATCTGACATTAGTATATCTCCTTTTTGTATTCTGCCATATCATCTATCCTTCCAGGATTTGCTTAGCTAATTCGATTGTAGTATCTTCGGAGTCGTCAGTAACAGCTTTTTCTGCTATCCATATTAGCTGTTGCATAAGTACCTCAAGCTCTTTGATTCGCAAATCTAATACACATATTTTAGTTGCTTGTTGACCACACTCAATTTTGAGTTTTTTAATTCGTACACTTTCATTGCTGATTATGCCTAATAATTCAATTATCTTTTCTGCTTTTGTGGCCATATCACTTACCGCCTTTCTCTTTCAATATTTCATCTATCTTCTTCTTTCTGCCAATATTCGATATATGATTTGACTTGTTCTCTAAATCTTCGCTGTAAGTTGTGTGTTTGCCGGTAATATGACGTAATTATAATTCCAGACATATCATCGGCGTGCCATATTCCTAGCGCTTTGAACCACTTGTGTAATTTGCTTGTCTCATCCCACAAACCCCAGTTGTTGCGTATCCACCGCCCAAGATTGTGATGTAATCTGGCGACAAATATTTCCTCACTGCATTCCCATTCTTGAAAACGCTCCTTATCTTCAAGGCTTATAGTATAATCCAAAGCCACAACAGCTTCGTCCAAATTGCAAGGGAAACTGTTTGCCTTTGCCCCTTGCATATATTTTCGCCATAGATTTTTAATAAAGTTCATTCGTATTTCTCCTTAACTTTGGCTAAAGCGTTCAGGGCTGCGTTTCGTTTTTCATTGAAATCTTTCTCTGGCATTGGCGGCATCTCGAATAACTTTTTTTTGCGCTTATCATATTTAGCTTTCCATATACGCCCTTTTTCTTCGCGCTCTGCTATTGCTTCGGGTGATTCTATCACTTTTATTTCTTTTGAAACTACCCGTTTCTTTTTAGGTTCTGGTAAATCCATATCATCGAAGCGCCTCTTTTTTAACCACCTATGGGCATCCAAAACAAACTCTCCAGTTTTCATATATTTGACTTTGATTAAAATATCGCTTCTGTCCTTTTGGCTTAATCTTTTCCAGACCTGAAACGCTTCCCACTTACCGACTTTGTAGTGTCTGCCAGATGAGCGATTCCATCTTTTAGGATAGGCTTTCCAGAATGTCTCAAATTCAGGAGTATATTCCATATTGCTTTAGCTTCTTGTATTGTTGGTGGTTTGAAGGTCATTTTTGAGAGCTATTAAGGCAGCGATTATCCAGTGAATTGGCTTGCAGGTGCAGAGTCCATAACCAGCATAATTTATAATATACGGGTCAAGATGCTTGCAGACTTTTGCTATGCAATGATGAAATTCGACTTTGCTTTTTACTTCATCTCTAAGCCTAAATGCAAGGTCGGCAAGGGCGCGTCTATCAAACCTTAATTCTGACTGCGAATGCTTTACAGATATTATTTCTTTCTTTTCATTGTATTTTATTTTTAATCCACCTGCCGGAAATGTATCCACAAGTTGGCGATAGCCCTTGATATAGAAAAATTCTACTTGTTCTTCCTCGCTCATATCTAAGACTTTGAGTAATTCTTCCGTATTCATTATTTCTCCTTATTTCTTTACATAACAGGGCTTATACTGAGTTTACTAATAAAATTCAGTCTTAGCTGTTATCTATTATCTATGAGTACAAGCAAGGCAAAGGACTTTTCTCATAACCTCGTATTTCTCGCTGGGTGCCTTATTTCAACAGCGGAGAAAGGACTTTCAGGATGGGCAGGATTGCCTAAAATCCAATTTAGGCTCAGACCTACCACGAAGCGTCCTTCGTCTTCAACCCCTTGTCCTTGTTGTTGCAACAAGCGATACCATTCCTGAAAGCCCTTTCTCCGCCGCTGCCCCACGCCCTTGACTGTTAGCAAGGCTCCTTTTTGTGGGATATTCGTGCATCGAGCATCTCTTTTTTGGCTTGGATTGTAACGACTGGGGTAAGAAAAAAGCCCAGAGAAGGCAACAGTGACGAAGACTTTACTCCGAGCTTTTTTTATCACACTATGTTTCAGTATCACTGTTACCATAATGCTATCTTACTCCACCAAGCAAAAAAAGCAAATATAAAATTATTTATTTTTTAGCCTCTAACTTGTTAATAATCGAGGCATTTTGGTTTTTTCAAGCCTTGCCGTGTTTTCAGGAAGTTTCATAAAGTCGGCTACCGTGCTACCATCAGGTAAGCTCATCTGGACAAGAAATTGGTCTTCAAACGATATAACGCCAGCTTCAATCTCCTCAAATTTCATCTTCATTGACATATACAGGATGCGCCATCTTTGGCGCAATTCCTGCTCATATTGCTTTTCTGTTTTTTCGTCTCTTGAAGGTATTGGGACGCTCATCTTATAAATCTTGCCTTGATATTTCCAACCGATACCATCCCCGCGAGGACTTCTCCCCGAAAAAGACTCCTCAATCCCATAGGATACCAAAAGCTCCTCAATCTTCTGTTTTGAACGCGCCACCGGAACAGTTGTATTTTTAGCGTATCGTGCCATCATTTACCTTTCCGCCGCTTCCAGCCCTTCTTTTCGCTTCTTGACCTTCTACTAATTTATCTATTTCGGCTTGGAGCTTTACTGTTTCATCAAAAAACTCATTGCGATTCTTTTTAATGACTGCATTATGTATTTTTGCCATATCAAGAGCGGATTCGAGTTCTTCTATTTGGGCTTGGAATGCTATAACCTTCTTTGCCATAGCCTGAGCCACCGAATACAAGGTATCGTAATCATCAGGCATAAATACAGGTAATTTGAGTTCTGTCGGGGCTGCTCGGAGCTTGGCGAGGGCTTGGTTGGCTTGCTCTCTGATAACTCCTTCACTTATAGTTGATGGTTGGGTATTTATAATTCTGATTATGTTTTCTAAGCAATCAATCACTTCTTGCATTTGGTCTCCTTCCTTGACATACATAAAACAACTTCAAAATCTATTTTTGGCGAACCTTTCGACTCGGCCAGCCTTCTAAAAAATGATTTTCTCTCTTTGCGCTTGACTTCCGTATGGCCGAATAAAGTTTCGTG
>Ga0114923_10000243_pt1 | contig 45524 bp, 79 predicted proteins | sample SumtaG_FD_89578 | JGI IMG/M metagenome (GOLD analysis project Ga0114923, IMG submission 89578) | Deep subsurface microbial communities from Indian Ocean to uncover new lineages of life (NeLLi) - Sumatra_00157 metaG | ecosystem: Environmental > Aquatic > Marine > Oceanic > Sediment | place: near... | reverse complement strand
TGATTACTCTAAACAAACAGATTAACATCGATAAAAAAGCAGGATTAGAAAAAAAATATGGAACTATCTTTCAGTTAACTGTAGATGAAGAAGTTCAATTCACCAAAACCAGTGATTTCTTGCTTGGTAAATTAGTTAATAAGGTTTTCGGTGCTTGATGTTATCATACCTACTTTAAATACTCAGCTTAAAACCCTGAAGTATTTTGAGCAACGCTTCGAACTTGCAGGGCAGATTACTGACGGCAACGGTAAAGTACAACCTAAAATCTATTGTACTAAAGGCCAGTTAGATAGCATTAATTTAGATAATAAAAACGGGGTAAGCTATTGGAGGAAATCAGATCCTATCACTGTAACGACTGAAGACGCAGAACAGCTAGTGGCTTGTTTGGATTATTATCAATTTACTTTTCCTCTAGTCCTCGTAGGCGCTGTTCCTAAAGATAGGCTAAGCAAAGATGATTCTTATTCAGAGGACAGGATGATTATTACTATTATTAAGGCTTTGGCTGAGACAGGACTTAAAACGGCCTTAAAAGCAAAACAAGTAGATGTCAACCCATCTGGTTATGAGACGAATAATGTTAAGGTTTTGACAGAGGAATATTCTACAGTTGATAATATCAATTATAACCTGGCTTATTTTTCGTTAAGGATTGATATAGTGGTGCTTATAAGACAAGACTGTATAATAGGAGAGTGTGACTGATGGAAGACTTAGGAGTATTTGTAGGGTTTTTAGCTTTGATAGGCGGACCTTTAGGCGCTTGGGTTATCATTAATAAAGCCATAGCTAAGCTAATAGCTGAAAATAAGGCTATGGAGAAGCAATTTACTTCTTTAGAGATCAATGTAGGAAAAGAAGTTAAGCGCCTTGAGGATGACTATAAAGAGCGATTCGAAGTAGTTAAAGGTGATCAGGATAAGTACGAACAGCAAGTAGATAGAACATTAAAAAGCATCTTTAGTAAGATGGAGGATAATAAAACTGAAATCTTAACCAAGATAGAGGGCGTCACTAAGGAGATTACAGAATTAAAAATCAAAATGAATAGATGATAAGCATACAAGACTTAATGCGAGTAGCGAATCTCAAAGGATATAAGATTTTTGAGAACGACTCAAGACCTTATAATATAAACCATTGGGGTATACGTAGCTCAGGAGGGGAGTTTAATGATGAATTTCACCTTTTCTGGAAGCACGAAGGCAACTGGAGTCACTTAATCCATAAAGGAACCACAGATCCAGGGAAGTATTATTTAGAAAATCCTTTAAACGAAAAGGGATGTGCTATTCTGCCTGAAGGCCAATACTTAGGAGGGTGGGAGCTAGGAAGGCATAAAGGAGCTTATGACGCTTGGGTACAGCGCAAAGAAGTTAAGGTCTTTAGAGACAACGACAGAAACGCAGAGCTTGATTTAAACAAGTTAAGTGATGAGGGATGGTATGGCATTAATCACCATAGAGCACATGCAGAATTAGAAGTTCCTAAGATAGGCAAGTATAGCGCGGGATGTCAGGCAAGATTAAACCCTTATGAATATGCCGAGTTTATATCGGTAAGCAAAAAGGCTTCTGTTATTTGGGGCAACGCATTAAGTTATACATTAATTAACATAGACGACTTATGACATTTATTGGAAAACTACTAAGAGGTGTAAAAGGAATAGGCTTACAGTTACTTAATACAGCCATCCCTAATCTAACATCAAACAAGGCAATGGAGACTGGAGGAGAAGGCAAAACACACATTCCTTCAGCAATAGTAAGCTGGATATATGCTTTAATAGCTTTAGTTTCGGTGGCTTGGACTTTATACAGATTAGCTACAGGCGCAAGCGCGGAAGAAATTACGGCAGAACAAGACTTGATTAATTCAGCAACAAATTAGTATCTTAGAGCTTTCTAATTTGATTAGTAAATACGCTTTGAAGGCCTGTTATTGAGTTAGCGGGCCTTTATTGTACAAGGATACGCTAGGCTGAAGACACCAAATAGTTTTCTACCAGGCAATAAAAAAGAGCCTCATAATCAAATGAAGCCCTTTTTGCCTTTGTAGAAACCCTTAATAAATGTGTCTTACCGCTTTACTAAGGGAAAAGATTTTACCACCCCACGGGTTTTTTACAACTAGGGCAATTTGCTTGTTTACCAAAAAACGGTCGTTTACACTCTGCCTGACCGCAAGAATATTGCTTATAACCATTAGTGTACATGTCTGATAATATTTTCCTCATAGAGCCTATATTAGAAGACATTACAAAAAAAGCTATTAATAATACTAGGTTTAATCCTATTGATATAATTTCCATCATTATTGTAGTCTTTGAAGTTTACAAATGTCTGATTCTGATACTATAGTGCCTGATTGAGTCCATAAACTATCCTTATCGTAAGCCAAATAAGAATGGCTCCCTGGTTCTAAAAACACCCTTCTTCCTAATGTGCTTGGTTGTTCGCATGAAGGGGTGCCGCTTGAAGCCCCGTTTAAACGATCTTCATAAATCGAATCGTTAATCATTATCACAACAGGCAGGTTTATTTTACCAACATCTGCTGTAGTCAAATAAAATGTAATTTTTCCCTTTGCTGGAGTATTATCTGGAGGATCTACAGGACCATCCTCTTTCTCACAACCACCTAACACCAAGGCAATTGACACAATTAAATACGCTCTTTTCATAATATGTTTTTGTAAGTTATTACGTTAAATTGGCTAAATAGTTTAATTTATCCAAAAACCTTACACCAATATATCATAATCACACTTAAACAGATCCTTCGATACATACCTTACATCCTTGAACATATAACTAGCTGCACTCCTTTTAGAATCTCTTTTCCTTACATCACACCGATTAAAGACTTTGCCTTGTTCTTTATAATGTGACACGTCCTGCCACAACAATCTTAACGTTTCGAACTCCCAAGGGAATTGTACTTTTAATAAAGCATGAATGTGATAGCCATCCTTTACCTTAAACCTTTCGGCAACCCAAAACATCCAACTGTCTTGTCCTTCGATTTCTAGTTTACTGTGGTATCTCACCATGATTCTTCGGGCGCTTTTCAAACTCATTTCGTAAGGCGTTGTGAACGTGCAAAAATAATTCCAAGGGATAGTTTCTATCCAGGTTGCGTAGGTTTCTAACATTTTATTTGAAAGTTTTTTGTAAATTTATAGCCCCGCCTACCTCGATAGGGGAGGGCCCTTTAACTACCCAAAAATTCTAATTAACGGAACATTAATTATAAGACAAACGATTCGCTAATAAATATACCCTTAGGATGTTATAATGTGTGTTTCGCGCTAATATCGCCCTCCAAAGCACTTTTTTTAGAAGTTTTCTCCGATAAAGCCCCTCTTTAAATTCATTTCCTTGTTTTTCCATAATTATTTATTTAAAATATTGATTATCTGTTAGTTATAGTTTTTTAATGTGCATGAGCCAGCTATACAAGCGTATATTTTATTGTACACTGTAATCATATGACCACAAACGTAACGGATATATATGCAATCTACAAGATTACTTATGAACAACTGTTTTGTGCAAAACTTTAACAAACCTTACATCTGCACAATTTTATTTACATTATCTTGGCTTGTTTTGCTTGACACGAACGAAACATTAGTGTAGCTTTGTGCGTATATATAAGAAACAAACAATCATAAAGATGTTAGGAAGACTGATACGCGTCGAAAGAGCCAAACAAGAGATTACTCAAGACCAGCTAAGAATATCCGCAGGAATATCGCAAACCTATTTAAGCGCAATTGAAAATGACAGGGCTTTTCCAAGGAAAGAAACGCTTGAGTCTATACTAAAGGTGCTTAAAGTTAAGCTCGAATTTGTAGCAGATGAAGTTTAAAACAAAAACGTGTCTTGATTGTCCGAGCGCAATAGAGTTTAAAAGACCAAAGGCCAGAAGATGCGAGAAGTGCGCTTACAAGCGACGCCTTAAACAAATACAGGCATCTAAGGACAAAAGAGCTGGCGACCCTGTATTTGCCAATAAACGAATTGCGCGAGGTATGGCCAACTATGCGTTAACGAAGGGAAAATTAACCCGTCCCGAACGCTGCGAATTATGCAACCAAATACCCATCCCTTTAAAAAACGGTCAATCAGGGTTAAGGATGGATCATTATATGGGTTATGGTGAAGAAAACTGGCTTAACGTACAATTCATTTGTATTCCATGTGACACAAAACAGATTAAAGAAGATCGAGAAATAATATGACCCAACTAAACAACATAGAATCAGAGCGAGAGAGGCTTAATAAGAAGCTTTTACTCTTAGAAACAATAGAAACAGCGTCAAGGGAGCTAGAAGCTCTTAGGAATGACTCTACTGATACTTTAGAAAAAGAATTAAACATTCATTTGTTGTGGGAAAATTACAACGAGTTATGAAAAAATCTAAAGAGATATGGAGAGACATTGAGGGATTTGAAGGGTCGTACAAGATTAGTAATTATGGACAAGTTAAGTCTTTAAGTAGATATATTTTATTTAAAACAGGATATATCAAGGACCATAAAGGCGGCATGTTGAAATTTAACGTCAATAAAGATGGATATTGCAGGATATGTCTTCGTGGCATAAAAGGCGATACACACCTCTTTATACATCGGTTAGTCGCAAATGCGTTTATTTTAAACCCCGAAAACAAACCATTTGTTAATCATAAAGACTTTAATCCTTCTAATAACGAAGTGTCTAATTTAGAATGGGTAACTCATCAGGAAAATATACTGCACGCCAGAAATAATAGGCCTTGGAGAAAACTAGACATAAATAAAGCTAAACAGATTAGACATCTTCTAAATGAGGGCGCTGAAAGAAAATCAATACAGAAATGGTATGGCGTTAAGGAGATGACCATAAGTGATATATTTAATAACAAGACATGGAGAACTGAAACCTATAATCATATACAAGATGGGGAAAACTAAAGAACTATTCATGGATACTTACGATGACATGGAAGAGATCCGTGTTTTAGAGGCCGAGTATTTAAAAGAATTAACTCAATCAAGAAAAAAACAAAAGAAATGAATAGGAAATTTATAGCGCTTTGTGTGCAGACAATAGTAATGTTTGGCATATGGTTTATATGGTCATTTGTAGGTGACTGGATGGAGATAACAGGAGTTTTTGGTGATACCGAATGTCTTGATGAAAATGGTTGTGGTTTCGGCAGAGGAGATATATCATGGGGCAATAGGCATTATCTATGGAACTGGTGTTGGTTTATAATATCGGTGATTATGATAATACGCGTAATAGCAATATCCGTACAAAAATTTGAAGACAAATGAAAAGCAAAATAACAAACATAGAACAGGTAGGTGAGTTTAGTAATGATCACGGGCAGTTTTATACTTACGAGTATACCTTTGAGAATGGAGAATCAGGACAAGCCGCCCACAAGACCCAGGGAGTAGACACTTTAAAGAATAAGAAAGGCGACGAGAAGGAATTTGAAATAACCACTAATGACCACGGATCTAAAATAAAGTGGATAAAAGATGAATTTACACCAAGTTCTAAAGGGAAATCCTATGGCAAAAGCATTGAAGAGCAATGGCAGATAGCCAGAAATTCAGGACTTACAAGAGCTGAGGGATATTTTGCTTCTAACGAATACCTAGAAGAGACTCAATACGGAACTAAAACCTCTCAACAGATTGATGTAGCTGAGATATACGCTAATTATATAATGAATGGCAAGTAGTAAGTCAAAAATATTGAAAGGTGAGATTTGCCCTTACTGTGACAGCGAAACAACACTCGTTAAAGACTTTGTTGTCTATGCTGGCGGTTACGGAGGTCATGTAATTGTTTGTGAGAGATACCCTGATTGTGATTCGTATGTAGGAACGCATAAAGCTACCAAGAAGCCTTTAGGGAGACTAGCTGATAAGAAGTTACGTAAAGCTAAAATAAAGGCTCATAACGCGTTTGATGTGATGTGGAAGAAAGCCAATAAGATAAGGGGTGGTAATTGGCGTAGAAAGGCTTATGCGTGGTTAGCCAACGAAATGGATATAGAAGTAGATAAATGCCATATTGGAATGTTTGATTTGGCACAGTGTAACGAAGTAATTAAAATCTGTAATGAACCCATTTGAAAACATAGTATACGCTAGAATAACCTTACTTGAACGAGACGGCACATGGAGCCCTGAGCCTGACATTACTTATTATAAGTTTAAGATAGAGATAGTTAATGAGTTTGATAAAAAGTTTTCAGGCGTGTTCTTTCAGCAATATCTTAAAGAGGTAGAGGACTTAGGGTTTAAGGTAGGGGGCTGGCATTTCCACGAGGTAAAAGACGGTAAAATAAAAACTCAGGTGTAGTTATGGGAGAAATGGCAGATTATTTAAATGACGAAATAGAAAAGGGCGAAAGCTTAGTTCTGGATTTAAAAACTAAAGAAGAGTTTTGGGTTGATAATATGGAACTAATGTACACGGCTTTATATGATGATGAATCAAAGTATAAGATTTTAGAAGAACATTAAAATGAACGAAGAGAAAATTAATTTACTTATCCTCAACTGTATGTTAATCATAGTTGTAATCCTCTTTATATGAACACATTAGAGACAATATCAGGAATAATTGAAGAGTATAATCAATGCTCTAAAGAAGATGTTACTAATATTCTTCTTTTGAGAGACCGTTTAGCAATCGGTTCGTTTCGTCTCGCAGAGATCACAGGAGATGCTATGACACAGTATTTAAGGGACGAGTTCAATTATAAGATTGAACTAGCCCAATCCATTGAGTTTCATTCAAAGAAGTTCTCTCACGCCGCCTCTAAAGAGAAAGCAATGATAGAGAAGCGTCTCGAAAAAGAAAAAGAGATAATCTCAGAGGGGTATAAGAACAAACTAAAGTTAATTCTAAACCAGGTAAATGAAGTTTTAGGAGCCATGAATCAACGAATAAGCGTAGCTCAAAAGGAACGTTATCATGCTAATAAACAGGTTTAAAACACAAGGAATATGAAAAAGAAAGATTTAAAAACAGGAATGATTGTACGAACGAATGAAGGAGAACTACGCGTAATGCTGGCAGGAACAGCTATAGGCGTTGGAAAATCAGGAGGTATCATTAACGACAGAATAAATAGCGACTTAACAGTAGATTGTGGAGACAGGGATATTACACACGTATATAGCGAGCCCCAAAAAGCAACAGATTTATCTGGTAATTTTGAATTTTGGTTAAAGGACGATAATATTCTGAAACATTGTGAATTGCTTTGGGAGCGCCAGCCGCCGCAAGAAATGACCTTGGAAGAGGTAAACAAAGAGCTAGGTTATAAGGTGAAGATAATAGAATGACACCGAAAGAATTAGTAAAAACTACTTTAGAAAACCACTCTTTAGCAAGGGACAAAGACATTGTATTAATTTACCGAGTTTTAGAGCTTATTAATCCTCAGTACCCTGCTATGTCTTTACAGGCAATTTTGGGAAAAATTGAGAGGAAAGAGATCCCTAGTTTCGGCACAATATCCCGCTGGGGAAGAAAAATAAAAGAAGAAAACATCTCTTTAAGAGGTAATGAATATCGGGAGAGAAAATCTAAGAAAGTAGAATACGTACAAGGATTAATGAAATTATGAGTAAGACAACAACCTTAGAAATAGAAGTTGCTATCATGGGATATTTCGGGGTAAGACAAAATTTAATTGTTCCTAATGCAAGTTGGGGAGCCGCATCTGGTTTACATGAATGTGATTTAATAAGCTTATCTGTGGCTGGTTATGCTACTGAAATTGAAATAAAAGTAAGTGTTAGCGATCTAAAAAAAGATAAGGAAAAGAGGCACGGACATCAACACAATCACATTAGATATCTATTTTTTGCTGTGCCGCTTAAAATGAAGGATAAGGCGTTGGCTGAAATACCTGAACGCGCGGGGCTTTATACAGTTGAAAAGAAATGGTACCAGAATTTACTATGCCCTAAAGGTAAGTGGGTTTATTATGTTCGTATCGAAAAAGGATGCGAGCCAAATAAGAGTGCTGTTAAGTGGACTGAAGCCGAACGATTTAATTTGGCTCGCTTAGGTACAATGCGCATACACGGCCTTAAGAAAAAATTAATGAATAAGATAGTTAATAACTCTTCGGATTAACCTCTCTTTACTATTGAGATAAAGAATATTTTATAGTACTTTTGAAGTAAGTTTAAAAGAGCATAAGTATCGTTTTTTCCGTACCTTAGAAAAACGAATATACTACAAGCATAGGAGCTTTGTGAAATGGAGGAGTACGGACCCGAATTTTGCAAGGCTCTTTTTTTTAAACCAATTATTAAATATTATGAATTACAAAGATGTAAAAGCAAAAGACGTAACAGTCTATGAAACGCGAGATTATAGTCGTTTCAAGAAAATCAAAGGCAATCGCGCCTTAAATAAAGGTCAATTAAAAAAGATGGCCCTTACTATTAAGGGCGATAAAATAAATATTATGTCGGCCGCCCCTATTTTGGTTGATGACAGCTACAGCATAGTAGATGGCCAACACAGATTCCATGTGTGTAAGGATTTGAAATTACCAATCTATTATATTAAGAACGGCAGTATTAAAATCCAAGGAATTGCTAAGCTAAACTCTAACACCTCAACATGGAAAGGCGCCGACTATATTAAATGTTACTGTAGTTTAGGAAATGAACACTATAAGAAGCTTAAAAGGTTTATAGAAACATATCCTGTCCCTGTTTCAAGTGCTGTAGGATTAATGATGACTGGCAAAGCAAGACTGGACGGCACACAGTATAAAAATGCCTTTAAAGACGGTGATTTTAAGTGTAACTATTTAGTATTCGCGCAAGAAGTAGGGCAGATGGTTGAGGATTTAAAACCTCATATAGGGCGGGTCACCATGCACTTTATTGCCGCGCTGTGCAGCCTGAACAGAAGCGATAAGTACGACCATGAGACAATGATGAAAAAGCTCAAGTCTAAAGGCAATATTATTAACCAGCAAGAACGTAAAAAGTCTTGGATTATCGAGATAGAGAAAGCGTACAATTTTCATAACCAAAAACTAATCAGGATTGTTTAATGGCTAAACGATTTACCGACACTGATAAATGGAAAAAGAAGTTTATAAGGGGGCTGAACTCTCCTTATAAGCTCCTTTGGTTTTATATATTAGACGACTGTGATCACGCTGGAATATGGCACGTAGATATTGACGTAGCTAAAATAAAGATCGGAGCTGTAATCGATGAAAAAATCGCGGTGCAAAAATTCGCGGGCAAAATCCTTCCTTTTGATAATAACGAAAAGTGGTTTATACCAGATTTTATCCATTTTCAGTACGGAGAACTGCGAGAAAACAACCGAGCGCATCTTTCTGTTATTAACTTGTTGAATAAGTATGAGTTAACTAAATATCTGGAAGGGGCTAGTATGGGGCTAGTAAGCCCCTTGGAAGGGGGTAAGGATAAAGAACAAGATAAAGATATGGTTAAAGATAAAGTTAAAGGGAAACACCTTTTCTTAAATTCTGAATTTTACCAAATAGAATTATTCCGCGCGAAATTTCAGGAGGAGGAAAAGTACCTTTGTTTTGATTTAGACCACTATCACGAATCCATTAAAAACTGGAGCGCAGAAGGCAAGATGAAATTAGATTGGATTGCCACGGCCAAGAACTGGATGTTACGCGACTTAAAAGAAAATAAAGCAAAATTGAATGAGCAATTTACAAAAACAAACGGGTGGGCCAATTGGGTTAATAGCCCAAGCGAGGCAGGGAATATTAGTAACTGATTCGAAGGACGAGCAAATCAAAGCTACGTTAGCGACGTGCTGTTCTTATTTGGGGATTTCAAATCAGCCTGATAATTTCGCCACCACAATCTTAATCAATTTCGTAAAAGAGAAGTTAAATATCTATACCCTGGATGAAATGATTTTAGCTTTTAAAAACCTTGCAGCAAACGAATATATTTGCGAACACGAGCACTACGGAAAACTCTCCCCTGCTTATCTGAAGGACGTTATGGATGCCTACAAGTACTGGCGTGATAAACACAGGGGCGCAGAACAAAGAAAAGAACTGGAGCCTTCGGGGATTGTCGCTCATATCGATTACAAGGATTGTTGGCAATTCATAGACGCTTATTGTCAGAGAGAAAAGAAAATGCCTTGCGGAGCTAACTGGAGTCAGGCTTACGATTATATGTTTAGAGAGAATATCATAAACCCGACCGATGAGGAAAAGGCTAACGCTCGCTATGTCGCCGCGCAAACGAACAGCGTAAAGGACAAAGCGGAGTTTTCGCGTGCCTGTAAAAAAGAATACGTGTTACAATACTTTGAAATGAAATACGGACTAACAAGACCAACCCAAATACTATAACTATGGAGATAGACTTAACATTAGAAATTGAAATCCCAATGATGCCTAACTTTTTGAGAATTAAAGATCAAAAAACCACTATTGATATAGGCGCTTTATCTGAAGAAGCATATGAGAAATTTGAAAAGAAATACACAGAAAAGCTTCGTCATCATTGGGAGAAAAGAAAGCTAACTATTTGATAACCAACACCACAGACAATGGAAGAAGTAAAAACACTAAGATTTGAAATATGGGATAACGGCGACATGAGTGTAACCGCCTCGTCATTTGAGCAAGCAATGGAGTTAATTCAGGCAGAGCTGGACGAACACCACTTAGATGAAAAAGAGCTTTACCAATACACAATCAATCCAAAATGGATGACTGATAAAGAATGGTTAGCGTTACCAGAACAGTTTTAGCCCATGAGATGCCTTCACTGCAATATTAAATTCGAAAAGAAATACCGATGGGAAAAAGTAATACTATAAAGCACCCAATGAATCAAAAACATAAAGGGAGTTATTGTGAATTATTAGTTTGTACCTGGTTACTAAAAAAAGGATATGAGGTATTTTTAAATGTCTCATCACATGGAGAAGCCGATTTAGTTGCATGGATACCTGGAGAAAGAAAACCTACTTTTGTAGACGTTACCACGGCTATGGTTTATCAGTCAAAAAGCGGCAAAAATAAACTGAATTACTCAAAAGAAAAGGACAGAAACGATTACGGCATATTAGTTATTGTAGTCGATATAGAAAAAGAAAAATGTTATTGGTCAAAAGATTTACCAGATGAGCAAGAATAATATTATCGAGAATAGAATAAAAGAGCTTAAGCAACAAAAGCCATCTAAAAAGGGAGATAATGCCGCCACGGGCTTAAAAAAGGGCTCTAGCGCCAAATTAAAGCCTAAGAAAAAGAAACGCAAGGATACCGTAAGTAGTCTAACAAGAAAACTAGATAAATTATTTTCTCAATATATTCGAATGAGAGACACAGACGAAAACGGTAACGGACACTGTTGTACTTGTGATAAGTCACTTCATTACAAAGAGGGCCATTGCGGTCATTTTATGAAGCGAGGAAGAAAGACTACAAGGTGGAATAATCTTAATTGCGCTTTGCAGTGCCCAGGATGCAATACTTATAGAGACGGGGAGCAATTTAAGTTCAGCATTTATATAGATAAATTACACGGAAAAGGTATTGCCAAGGCAATGCTTGATAGAAGCAAAATGGACTGGAAGCCAGGGCTTAATGAATTAAGAAATTACATTGAACACTACAAGAAAAGAGTAGGCGAGTTAAAAAAAGAAAAGAATTTCACAATTCAATCCTCCTAAAGTAAGGATACGATTAAGAAAAGAGATTAACGCCCGTTTGGGTATTTACACATAAAAAATATGACAGTAGGAACAAGAGAACAAATAACAGTGCAACCACTATTAGACCTGGAGGAATATGGCAATAGAATAGTAGCAGGAGAGATGACAAAGCCTTACAAACCAAAAGCCTACAGCTTAACGGGCATGTTAAAGCCATTACCTATAATGGAAGAGCTGGCGAGGGCTGATGTAAAGCATGAATCCGAGCGAATAATGATAACGGTAGCCAATAGATTTGCGGTTAGGAGGCAGGATCTAATCAGTAAAAAAAGAGATAGGATATTCGTGACAGCGAGACAAATTGGAATGTATATCATACACACTACGTTCGATGGGAGGATGAGCTTAAAAGCCATTGGAAGGATGTATAAGAGGGATCATGCTACGGTAATACACGCAGTAAAGACGGTAACTAATTTAATGGAAACCTCCAGGGCGTTTTCTAAGCAAGTAGAGAGCCTGATAGACTTGTGTTATGAACAATAAATAATAGAATTGTTAATAAATTAACTTGTAATTGTAACAAAATGTTAGTATGTTGCGTACAACAAAGAAACCGAGACACCAAATAATATTTAACGATAGTGAGGGGATCTTCGGAAGTAGGTTCTCGGAAAACCGCTTCCACCCTTCACGCCACTAAAAACCGAGAATTATGGAAAATCAAGTAACAATATCCAAAGGAACCGAAGTAGAATGTTCAAGAAACGGGTTTAGAGAAAGGTTTAAGTTGCACGAAGATATAACAGTGTGTCCTTATGAAAGCTACACCTGCGAAAAGTACTTATATTTTGGCTTTAAATTCCCTTTATCTAAAGGGCTTACATTGTGTCATATTAAACAGGAGGACAAATAATGGTATCACCAAGACTACAAAAAAGAAACCTAAAAGAATCAAACTACGATTTATTCGGAGAGGTATTAATGGACCTCAATCAACTCCATCTTACTACATTAAACAATGATTTCGACTTAGATAACATATCGGACGGAAAAGAAAAAAGAATGATAATAACACAAGGCAAGTTAATAGTATTCACTGACGGTGATAATACGGTGATATTCAACGAGCCCGAACCTTTAATAGAATATGGATTAATACAAATCACCAGAACAGAGAGATGGACTTATCAAATGGAGGATAAATAATGAGAGGATATTACGGAATCGGAATAGAGAATACCAAAACTAAGATGAATATAGGAACGCTATGGAGATCAGCTTACGGCCTTGGAGCTTCGTTTATCTTTGTAATAGGCAATAGATATAAAAAGCAGGCCAGCGACACTGTAAAGGCTATGAGGCATATCCCTATGTATCATTATGATACTTTCGATGAGTTTTACGACAACATGCCAAAAGACTGTAGGTTAATTGGCGTTGAATTACATGAAAAGGCGAGGGATTTAGCTACTTACGGACATCCAGAAAGAGGGATTTACTTATTAGGCGCAGAGGATAACGGGCTCACTAAAAAGGCTCTTGAGAAATGCCATAGCCTTATTCAGTTTGACAGTAAATATTGTTTAAATGTAAGCGTGGCGGGCAGTATCGTTATGTATGATCGTCAAACAAAACTAAAAACGGGATAATGAACGATACGAAAATCATCTTCGATATTGTAGTGAGAGAATGTTGCGTAAGCAATCCCCAAAAGAAAAAGATATGATAGAAATAAACATAACTCAAGAGCAAATAGAAGAGTTAAAGAATGATAAGAGAGCAACAATAAAAAACCCTAATGGTATAGCAGAGATATATTTAAGCATCACTACAAGAGTTCCTTTAACAAAGGTAAGTATAACCCCAGGAGAGATAAACATAAGACTAGGAATAACCTATAAGGATGTAATGATGTTAGAGGAGACTGGACTTTATGTAGGAGATGGATTTGAATTAAAACTAAAGAAATAAAAAGATGAAAACAGAAACAAAAAAGAAAAAGTGGCTTAAGATAGCCCAACAACACCAGGATTTAGACATGTTTATTCAGGGATGTTGGATAGACGAAGAACAAAAAACCAAGAAGGGATTTAAGGGTTGTTTTTTCGGCTGCATGACACAGGCAGAAGACAATACGTTAAACGAGGCCTCTAAGGTGATGGAGCTTCCTTTGTGGTTGGTTCATGTATCTGAGAGGATATTTGAAGGACTTCCAGAGAAAAAGGCTATTAAGTTTCCCGTTCAGTTATTAGAGGCGATAAGTCCTAAAAAAGATTTGGAGCAATCTTGGAAAGACTTTCAATATAAATTATTGATGGATAAAAAGAGAGGCCAGATAACATTTACCGAGAAGGACTCAGAACAATATAAAGCTGTTATTCAGTGCGCTAATCTGTTTAAGATGGATAACATAGATGAAGATGCTGCTGAGTCTGCTGCTTGGTCTGCTGCTAGGTCTGCTGAGTCTGCTGCTGAGTCTGCTGCTTGGTCTGCTGCTGAGTCTGCTGCTTGGTCTGCTGCTGAGTCTGCTGCTTGGTCTGCTGCTAGGTCTGCTTGGTCTGCTGCTGAGTCTGCTGCTTGGTCTGCTGCTGAGTCTGCTGCTAGGTCTGCTGCTAGGTCTGCTGAGTCTGCTGCTAGGTCTGCTGAGTCTGCTGCTTGGTCTGCTGCTGAGTCTGCTGAGTCTGCTGCTAGAGGATCGCACTATGAATGGATGAGAGATTTACTTATCAAATGCGTGGGATAGTGAGCGATTTGAAAATCACCCGTAGGGTATTGGAGAGAGCGAAAGATCGGAACGAATCCCCATAACTAACTAATTATTAACCCAATATAAATAACCAAACCCTTTAACAAAGATGGAAGATAAAGTAACATTATATTTTGAAGAAAACTGGAGTAAGCATTTTACATCATACCCAGACGAATACAGCATCGAATTAGAATGGTTCAACGGAGACGGTGAATACATGACAGACAGAGCTAAGATTACAGGTAATTGGAATAACGGAACGAGTGACTTTTGCTGTATAATGTATTCTGAATTAGATTAAACCAAACAAAGAAAAAGACTAATGGAAAGAGAAAACGCAAATCAACACGGAGACCGTTATCAAGAAGGTGGCGAAGAGTATATGGTAGATCATTTAAATGGAGTGGATTGGCATGTACCCCGTGAACGTGATCCAGAAGATGAATATACTGCTGAAGACAAGGAAATGGACGATTGGCTCAACGACTATTAACACTTAACATACACCTACAAATGGAGAAAGCATGAGTAAAGGAAGCTTAGAGGAACAACAACGGCAGAGTAAAATATTAAATGATGTTATCGCCGACTTAGATAAAAAGAAGCGGTTCAGGAACACAATGATTAAGATAATATTTATAAGCTTATTGTCTTACGCCTGTGGGTTTGTTACGGCAATGTCGTGTTTGCGATAGTAAGCGATACGTAAATCCTCTGTAAGAGATTGCAGTGAGCGCACGTTGTGAAACAATCGCCCTAATTATTTGAATATTAAAAGATTAAGACCCAATAAAAAACAGAAGAAAGATGGAAACAACAATATTTTATGAAATAGCAACAACAATCCTTATGCTGACCTTTGGAGCTATAATAGGTAGTATATGTTCTTCATTACACGGCATTAAGAAAGAATTGAAGCGAAGGAATAACATTGAGGAATTAAAAAGTAAGCTTTAACCCCTAAATAACAAACACATAAAAGAAACGATAATGGAATTAGAATTAACAGATTTAAGAATAGGAAATGAGCTTGAGTACGGAGATCACACCACTAAGCTGGATGTAAACATGATTAGAGATTGGAGCCTTTACAGGAAGCAATTAAAACCGATTATGATAACAGAGGACTGGTCAGATAGATTGCCTTATGACGATAAGCATGGCGTCACATTGGCTTATTGTGATAATGTTATGGTATTCCACTATAAAGGTGTATGTGTAGGTGTTCGGAAGTACCTGCATGATATTCAAAATCTATATTATGCTATAACTAAACACGAGCTTGTTTGTTTGCAATAGTGCAGCGGTAAAATAAAAATTATGAAACGAATACCATTAAAAGACAATAAGTACTATTACGCCACTACGGATGGTAGAATAATATCATTTCGGGTAACGCACGAAGGGAGTGAGTTAAAGCAGCAAAACGATGGGAATGGGTATTTAATGGTCAGTCTTCATGGTAAATCATTTAAAGTTCATAGGCTTATAGCATTAACTTATCTACCTAATCCTGACGGCAAGCCCGAAGTAAACCATGTTAACGGATTAAAAAGAGACAATCAGGCTCACAACTTGGAATGGTGCACGAGGTCGGAAAATATGCTGCATGCCATGAAAAGGGGCTTAGGCTTAAGCGGAGAAAGAAACAACCTCTCTAAGCTGACTAAAGAGAAGGTGCTTGAAATAAGAGATAGAATTTGGCGGGGAGAAAAAGGTATTGATCTTGCAAAAGAATTTGGAGTTAGGCCAGAAGCAATATCAAAAATTAAACTTAGAAAAAGCTGGAAGCATATTTAGAAGGAGCCAACGTTCCGAAGGAATTGCCCTAATAATTTAATAACAAAACCCACATCATGGAAAGAAAAGAGATAATAAACGAATTAGTAATAAATTACGAAGAAGGAGTTGTTATAATCGACCTGGACAAGCCCTTAACTTCAGAACAAAAAGCCATTAAATATCTATGGGACAAGGGTTTAGAAACCCATAAAAGGGAGGAAGAACAAAACACTTCTACAAAGGAAGAGACAGAGGTGACTTTAAACGTCAATACATTTCGAGAGGGCTGGTGTGTAGAATTTATGATAGGAGTACAGCTTTTTAGAAGTATGCAATTTAATGACCCTGAGAAAGCAGAAAAATATTCTAAAAATTTAGCCGAAGCTTTTTCTAAATTAATGTCCTCTGCCCAACAAAACAATAACAGTATAAGCGAAGAGGAGATAATGAAAATTGGCAACATCATGTATAAATACGATTTGAATGATGCTGAAGAAACTTATAAATGTGCTGAAGAAATACTATCCAAGCTAACCCAAGAACCTAACAAATGAGATCACGTAAACTTAAAAACATCAAAAAAGTCAGGCGTTTAAGAGATGAGCTATGCGGCACTAAAAACACAGGCAGGGCAAAAGTATTATTACTTAAGCTTCCTAATTTAACAGGGTATAAGATTGGCCCGTACGACTCTTATTATGGATCGGGTGCAAGCATCACAATTACACTTAAAGGGGGGTACGACTATTACTTTGGAGGATATGAAAGAATTATTTTCTATATAAAAGAAGCTGGATTACATGCTTATATGAAATGGATTAATCCCCCTAAGTAAACACCACTAACAAATAAAGAGAATGGAAAATAAAAGATTGTTCATAGATAAACTTGGGAAAAAGCTAATAGCATTTAAAAAGTCGGGAGGTGTTATACTTCATTACGGCATTCCTGTTGAAGAAATTAAGCAGGAGGGGTTTGGGGACAATTTTGGGCTAACAATGGATAACATCGTCCTCTACGACCACGACAAAGGATTTGATAACGGCTATCACACTCCAATCTCAAAACTAAAAAGCGCATTTAAAAAAGAAATAACATTAATTCGTCCTGAAAACATTCAGAAATTAACATTTGATTAACTAACCAATAAATAATCCCCCTAAAGACGAAGACAATGGAACAAACAAAATGGAACTTTAAAATATTCAATCATTATCTGAGGTTAACCTTAGAAAACAGATTTATTATTTTAGGTAAGCGTGAGGGTCAATGGAAGGAAATAACATTTAAACAATTTTAAACAGATGAAAACCAAAATTAATATAGACCAATTAAACATTCATTCCATAATAGGAGATCGTGTAAAATGGGAAACCGTAATCGGGAAAAAATATGAAGGCGAATTGATAGATTGGGATAATGGGACCGCTATAATCAAGATGGATAACAGAGAAACTAAAGCGGTAAATTGCTAATTTACTTTTGCGATAATGATCGATACGAAAATCACCCGTAGGGTATTGTAGTGAGAGAATGTTACGAAGTAATCGCCCTAAAACAATGATAATCAACAAGAAACAAACTATGAAGAGAGAAACAGAAATCGGATTACGAGAAATATTGTGTTCAGGCAACCACTTAGAATCTAAAATAAAATTAATTGAAGCCTTGTTTTCCTCCCCTCCCTTAACAAAAGAAAGCACCGAGAGCATAACAGAATTTATTTATGTAACAGCTAATCAGGATGTCGATTGGTATGATGAAGAAAACAACATTAACTACTTCAGAGAGGAAAGCGTTATTGATCTGTTAAGGGAATACGGGCCCCTGCCTACAGAGAATAAAGAACAAAAGCCTTCAGCGGAGGAAGGGAAGACTGACGATTATTTAAAAAGTGTTCAGCACATGGCAAAGCAATACGATTTCGAAACCTTCAAGCATTATTTTAGGCTACCAAGTGAAATTGGCCCACCCATTAATCCAGAAGATATTTTTAGGGAAAAGAAAGGCCCTGAATCTTGATAGAGACAGAGCCATTTCGTATCTTTAACATGCTTAAAATCAAAGACATGCCAAAGTTACGATTAATTCCATTAGAAGGAAATTCCCACTATTACGCCGACCGCAAAGGAAACATTTATTCTACTAGAACAAAGGGGTTCTTTAAAATGAATCAATCTAAAGATGCCCACGGCTATTTACAGGTCAGGCTTTATCGCAGAACAATTACTTCTCACAGGCTTATAGCCATTACATTTATTCCAAATCCATACAACAAGCATGAGGTTAATCATAAGAACGGCGTAAAGAACGATAATCGAGTTGAAAATCTCGAATGGTGCACTCATAAGGAAAACATGAAACATGCTCACGCAAGCGGACTCATAGATTTTTCTAAAAGGAGAAAGGGGTACAAGGAGCTTACTAAAAGTCAAGTAATAGAAATTAAACATCTTTTGGACGAAGGGTGCTCTTGTAAGGAAATAGCAACGCTATACGATAGAGGGAAAAGGACTATTGAGCTTATTAAGAACGGAACTTTACATCCAAATATATCACGATTTCACTAATACAAAACAAAAAGACTAACTTCGAAGATGAATGCAGATCTGCCAAAAGATAATGAAATGGTGTTTTCAGGTAATATCTAACAACCTGGAGTTAACATACCTCTGCTTAGGAATGATCATTGGGTATTGGTTATTCATTTTGCTTACTTTGTATTTATAGTTTGGAGTAAAGAAAGCTTTTATGCTGCATTTAGAGAAACACGCACTCTAGCACAAGCTACTCCTGAATAATAAGCACTTCCGTCTGCTACCTCTTCTTATTTACTTCAGCCTTTCGGCTTAGGCGTCTTCGTTTACTCTATGATTATCTTTCGATATGCATTGCCCGTTGTCAAGCTTGTAGACATTGCGGGACTTTAGAGTATCTTATCTCAGGGTTGTTTTTGTTTTAGGGCGGTACAATTCATACAACCGCACAATACTTTGCAAAGATAACTAAACTTTACTAACTTTAACCCATTCTTATCTCAGGAATACATAAAATTAGAGGAGCCGTTGATATGCGTGGTTCCTCTTTTTTTTGTAACTTTAAGGGGTGACCATCGTAAATAACAGACACAAGCTATCAACAAAACCTAAAAGACCTATTCGCACTATCTTAGTGAAATACAGTGACAAAGTTCAAAGAAGGACATGAAAAGAAGGGTGGCCGAGGCAAAGGCGCCAAGAACAAGAAGACTGCGCAATGGGAAGCTTTCTCTCAATATTGTCTTAATTCAGGATTAGCTAAGTTCGAAAAAGAACTCAATAAATTAGAGGGATCTGCATTCGTTAACGCTTTTACCAATCTTTTAGAGTTCCACAAGCCAAAGTTATCAAGGGGCGAACAAGAGCAAACAGGCACCGTTAGAATCATCATAGAAGAAGAAGTCATTGGAGACCGTAAAAAGGATTAGGCTAAGGTTTACTCCTAAACAGAGGGAAGTATTCTTTCTCAACGAAGACAAAAAGTTCAAGATAGTAAGAAAAGGACGAAGGGCTGGAATAACCCACGGCGCAGCCTTAGCCTATATTAAATGGATGATCAAAGGGATATTCCCTCTTTTATGGGTCGATACCATCAACGGCAACATAGATAGATACTTTGAGAGGTACTTTGAGCCTTGTTTAAGAGAGAATAAAATAGAATACACCTGGAACCTCCAAAAGAAAGTTTTAAAGATAGGAGAAGCTTACTGTGACTTTAGAAGTGCAGACGCTCCAGAAAGTATTGAGGGCTTTGGATATAAAAAAATATTCCTCAATGAAGCTGGTATAATCCTAAAGAACAACTACTTATATACTAATGCGTTACTACCTATGTTAATGGACTTTCCAGAGTCTCAGCTTATAGCTGCTGGGGTTCCGAAAGGGAAAGTAACTAAGTCAGGTGATGAGCATATTTTCTATAAATTATACCAAAAGGGCTTAGAGGACGACACTTACCAAAATTACCAGCTATCTAGCTATGACAATCCGCTATTGAACGCTGAAGACATCAAGCAATTAGAAGACGAGATAGCGGTAATGGATGAGCAAATGGTATTGCAGGAGATACATGCTGAATTTATCGAAGCCTCAGGGACTAGGCCGTTTGCAACGAGGTACGAAAAACCTAAACACGAATCATTAAAGGCTATATATCAAGAAGATAAGCCCATATTTGTAAGCCTTGACTTTAACCTTAATCCTTTTGGGTTTATCTTTTCTCATATCTGGCAAGATAAAGACGGGTTTCATCGTCACCAGTTTGACGAGGCAACGATAGAAGACGCTGACTTAGAACAAGGCATAGACTACATCAAAGAATATTACGGTGATAAGATCCACTCTATAACCATCACAGGCGATAAGATGGGTGACAGAAGAGACTTCGGGCGTAGAGACAGAGCGAGTTACTACATGAGACTTGAGAGGGGTTTAAAGCTAAGAAAAGCACAGATTAAGACCTACGCTAATCCAATGCACAGTAATTCTAAAGACCAGGTTAACTATCTTTTAACACACCACCCTGATTGGATTATAAACCCTGAGACATGCCCTAATACCTGTAGAGACATGAGAACCGTTCAAGTAGATGCTTTTAACTCACTACTAAAAAAGAATAGGAATGACGCCAATCAAAGGGCTGATCACCTCGATTGTGTGAGGTATGAGACTAATGCTTTCTTTTTTGAGTGGATTAAGCGCCATCAAAAAGGACATTATAGAAAATAGATTCGTGCTTAAAAATGCCAATGTTCATTATTTAATATATCCAAATGTCTCAGCAATCTTGACGCACCGCTCAATAAAATCTGCTTTTGATTGTGTTCTTTTCATCCTATTGCATTCTGGGCAACAAGGAACTATATTATACAAGTGGTAGCCTATATCATTATCTATTCTATCAAATCCTATTCCTTTGTATACATCATTACAATAGTAACAAGGCTTCTCTATATTATCTCTAAAGTCTTGAGTGGTCAAACTAAATTCTAAGCCCCTTTTTGGTGATCCATACCTATACTTAATATATGTTGTATGGCTACAATAGTCTAAATTGTGTTCCGCCTTCTTCTTACTTCTTTGTCTTTGTCTTTTTTGTACTCTATTTCTTACTGTATTCTTACAAAAGACACTACAATACTTTGTTGTTCCTCCATTAAAATTTTTTCTATACTTAGAACCACATATTACACATATTCTCATTCTCATTTAACAAAACTACAAATTGTCTTTTACATAAAAAAAGATAAGATATATACACAGTGGAGACAAAAATATATTTCGTATATTCGTATATGGAACACGTAAGATATACCACCTTTAAAATGATAAAACCTTATTGGCGAAAAGAGCGTAAAGGAGTGAGGATGCACTTTAACTTTCACCAAAGAGGCATAACAACGGTATATTGTATTACTGAAGTATTAAACTGGAACTAATGGCTAAACACATACAAAAGGCCTGTAAGATTCTTAGGGACGGCAAGATCAGAGGCAAGAAGTTAACAACAGCGCAACGCGGAAGATTTGGAGCTATATGCGGGAGACGAAGATAGAAACACCCAGAACACTCAAGCTAACTGATAACGAAAAGAACTCGTTTGACAACTTATTAAAAGGCTTTACGGTGTTTAGAGAAGAGAATAAAGAATATCTAAAAACTCAGGGAGACGTAAACACAATGATATTATTTTTACTTAAAGGCGGTATATTATGAGCGTTTGTAATCCTTGTTTAGAAACGGACTTTGTCCCTGTATGTATTACTAGCTTAGTAATAGGTACAATAACTAGCTTAACAACAGCGGTATTTATTTATTTCAAAGACACTGCTACAAAAAAGGTCATACGATTTGAAGAGACGAGCAGTGGAGCAGGACTCGTCACTGTAACGGGATTAGATACAAGTCCTGATTTCATGCCTAATCACTCTTATGAAGTTTGGATCACCCTCGCTAGCGCCACAAGCGCAGATGCACGAGAAGACATAACGGTTCCTGGCTCAGTCCCTACAACCGAGTGTATCGCTATTAACTTCGAATACACTGGAGAAACTTACACAAGTATAACGGTCAACGCGTGATAGGTAAATACAGAAAGTGTATTGTTAAATATGGAGACGGTACAGGGCAAACATATACAGGTAAATTTCACTCATTATGTGAAGTAATTGAGCTTGCTTTTAATCCTATTTCTCGAAAAAACGACATTCCGTATAAAGAGCAAAAGATGTTAATAGAGCACGAGTCGGGGCGATTAAATAAAATAGACATCGAAAACGTAACATTTTTAAATGCTTGAGCTATTACTTAGCGCCTTAGTAATCAGTCTTTTCTGTAATGGCATACACTTAACCTGTGAGGAAGGATTTATCTTCGAGCCGATAAGAAAGCTTAATCTACCTGATTTAATCGCTAAGCCATTGTACGACTGTATATTATGTATGGCTTCTATATGGGGAACCGTAGGATTTATATTAGTTTACGGCACAGATCCGCACCTTTGGAGAGTTTGGATAACCACAATAATAATATGTATACCTTTGAATGGATTTGTAAAGGGAGCTTTTGAAAGGGTATTCTGATGAATAAAACATTTAGATTCAAAACAAAAGAGGAAATGATTAATGAAGGGACTATATGCAAGTGTAGCGTAACAGGATATTACTATTCTTCAGCTAATAAAGGGTTTTGGGATGCAATGATAACCGCTCCTAAAATCAAAATAAATGATTAAGCTAATCTGGAAACTATTCGGTAAGAAGCTTAGAGAGTATTATATCTCAGAAGAAAACAACCCCATAGAGCTTAAAGAGCTTTTATTTGCCTTCACCACCAAGAAGAAGTATTATAGATTTCCTGCTCATATCACCTTACCAGTATCCAGGTATGGCAAGTTACAAGAATACCTCATGTATATGTCTGCACGCCTCACAGCAGAAAACATAGACTTACTTATAGACAAAGGCATTGACATAATTGAGAAAGGCATACAAAACGATCACGGAGCCTCAAAGGTCACCGCCATACTCCACCAACTAAAAGACCGTAACGACAAAGTAATACCTCACCAGCTAATCTACAACTACTTAGCTGTGCAATTTGTTAGGGAAGACGAAGACCCTCAGGTATTTAACAATCAGATTCACATGGAGAAGGTAGATGACCTCATGGCTAACTCAGATAACCGCTTTTTTTTTCATCTACCAGAATTGAAGAAACTATTCGATTTGACGACTATGTCAGAAACAGAATGGGAGCAATACGTAAACGAATCGGTATTACAACAAAAAATACTAAAAGAGACTTTGGAGATTTATTCATAACCTCTTATAAGTTACATGACGGCACTCATTCGGGAGTGGTGCAGAAAAAGAACGAAGGCGATAAGGAGTTAATGATGACTCTGGCACAAGGAAATGTCACTCAATATAACGAAATCAAAAAACTCAACGTACAAGACTATTTAATGAAGTATGAATCTTTCATAAAGGATTTAGAAGCTAGAAAAAAATAAGTATCTTTATCCTTACCGTGCCATATAACCGTTAGGCATACAATAAACGGCTAATAAAAGTTCTATGGCCGTTACAATTACCGAATTTAAGGCGATTACCGAAGACTACCTCAAGAAGGTAAAACAGCTTGAGAAAGAGTTAGGTAATTTAAGTGACGCCGAGAAGAAAAGCGCCAAGACAGGAGAGAAAGCTTTTGACGACACCACCAAAAGTGTAGACGACACCACTCAGTCAACAAAAAAGCTGGGAACATCATTAGACGGAATAGGGAAGAAAGCCCTCCAGATAGGCACAAGGCTTGTAGCTGCTTTCGCTATCCAACAAGTGATAAGCAGGGTAACTACTACGATTATAGACTTCCAAAAGGCTATGAGTGAGCTTCAAGCTATCACAGGAGCCACAGGAGATGACTTAGACTTCTTAAGACAAAGGGCTATTGAATTAGGAAGAACTTCTACCTCCAGCGCAGAAGAAGTAGTAAGGGGATTTCAATTAATCGCTAGCGCAAGACCAGAACTGTTAAGAGACGGAGAGGCTTTAGCCTTTGTCACTGAACAAGCTATTATTTTAGCAGACGCCGCTAATACTGATTTAGAACCCGCCGCTATAGCTTTAACAGACGCTTTAGCACAATTTAATGCACCAGCAAGTGAAGCGGGGAGATTTATCAATGTATTAGCAGCGGCAGCACAGGAAGGATCGGTCTTAATACCTGATTTAACTACCGCATTAGGAGAGTTTGGAACTGTAGCAAGAAGCTCTAATGTAAGCGTAGAACAAAGCGCTGCCTTGGTAGAGATATTGGGAGAACGAATAAAAGGCGCTTCCAGAGTTGGAATACAATTAAGAAATATATTTACTATACTTCAAGATGGTGCTGACGATACCAATCCAGCAGTTGTAGGGCTAAATACAGCGATAGCAAATTTAGGCGACCAAGTAGAGCAAGGAGCTAGTTTAACAAAGAGATTCGGTAGAGAAAACCAGATAGCCGCCCAATTATTAATCGAAAATCAAGACAGGCTGGTTGAATTAACCGCCGCTGTAACTGGAACGGGCACAGCCTTTGAACAAGCTGAAGTAAATACCGATAACTTTGCCTCTGCTCAAATCAAGGCAGGTAACGCCGTAGATTCTCTCATACTTACTTTCGAAGATGGAACGGGAGTATTAAGTCAATTCGCCCAAGCAATAGTGGAGTCATTTACCGAGACGGTAAACCAAGTAGCGGCTCTTAATATGGAGATAAATGATTTTTCTGATGTAGTAGGATTCTTTTCTAAGGCAACCAGCTTACTGGTAGATGGGATAGATGAGACTAACAACCCATTAGAAAAGTTAAGACTGTTAACGATTGACGCTGCGAGGGCTACTAAGGAAGAGCTAACGGAAGCTATACGATTACAAGTAGCAGTACTCAAGGAGGCTTCATTAGAAGGAGATAAGAACTCTGAGACTGTTCTCTTACAAAAAGAAAGGCTAGAAGAACTTAGTAAAGCTTATTTGGAGTTAAGCCGACCTACAGCCGACACTACCGAAGCGCTAGAAGAGCAAACAGAAATAGTAGAGGAAGAAGTAAATAGCATTGGCGCTCTTCAAAAGAAGTTAAGTGAATTAAACGCCGAATTGAAAAGGGCAGAGATAGGATCTAAAGAGTTTAACGACTTACAAGTCCAGATAAGAGACGTAAGCCAACAAGTAGCAACAGCCACAGGAAAAGAGACAGAAGCCGCTAAGAAATTACGAGAAGAAAGAGAAAAAGCTCAAAAAGACACCATTAAACAATTTGAGTTAGACGCTAAATTATTTGATCAACGACAAAAAGAGAATGAGGACGCTTTAAAAAGAGATGCCGAAGCTGGCATAAGATTACAAGAGATAAGGGCTACAGACTTCCAGGAACAGCAAAAGGCTATCATTGCTCAAAGAGATTTAGAGTTACAAAACCTTAAGCTAACAGAGAACGAAAGAATTTTAATCAAGGAAGAAGCAAATAAAAAGATTCTTGAACTTAATGATGAATTAAGAGAGAAGGAGGACGAGGAGGAGAAAGAGGCTAACGACAAGCAAAAACAACGTCAACAGGAAGCTATAGACGCCACTGTTCAGAGCTTAAATGCTGTGGCTGATTTCGCAAGAAGCTTAAATGAAGCCCGTACACAGCGAGAGATAACCGAACTAGACGAGAGAAGAGAAGCCGCTTTAGAAAACGAGAATCTAACTGAGGAAGAGCGTCAATTAATACAAGAACAGTTTGAGGAAGAGCGTAAAGAAATATTAAGAGAACAGGCGGTACAAGATAAAGCTTTGGCTATATTTCAGGCTACCGTGAACGGCGCCGCTGCTATCATAGCTCAGTTAACGGTTCCTGGCGCTGGGCCTGCTCTTGCTATTGCAGCGGGTATTGCGGCTGCTCTTAACTTAGCTACTATAATAGCCACTCCTATCCCTACGTTTCACTCTGGAGGGGTAGACATAGGGAATGCCAATGATGAATTTGACGCTAAGCTTCAAAAGGGCGAGACAGTGACTACAAGAAGACGGACAAAGCAGTATAAGCCTGAGCTACAAGCTATACATGAAGGTAAATTAGAAGATTACATCAATCAGCATTATGTAAACCCAGAGATTAAGAAAGTCCTTTTAGAGATAGAAGATACCCGCGATAAGAGCTTTGCTGAGAACATGATGAACAGTCTTAGCCTTAATCCTATTATGAGGGAAAGCGAAGAGATGAAACGGTATATGAAACGTACTTACTCGTTTTATAAACGTATGGAAGAAGAGTCTAATAAGCCTGTTCGTAAACCAAACTTCAGACATGGGCGCCATATTTAAGCATTTCATAAATGAAGTTCTTTTAGAGGACGAGCCTGATGGATGGGAGAACTTTGTCATTAACATCGTACGAGATAGGGATGCTCAAGCTCTTATCGTGAAGTTTCCTATTACCCTAAAGTTTATAGGTGATGGGTTTAACATCTTAAAAGATAAGTTCGATGAGCCTCAGGGATATTGTGAGGATTTTGATTATAGAGTAGAGAAAAGCTGTGATGCTGGATTTACAACTTTATTCAGAGCAAAAATATTCATCTCCAAGATAGAGTTTAATTTAAATAAGAAAACCGCTGAATCTCAGATAGAAGATAACTCATTCTTTGCTAGGGTGTTTAATAATAAAAGTCTCCCAGCCACGATAGATGTAGGGAAGAGCAAGAATGATGTGGTAATAACCACGCCTACGGCTATAGATTTGACTTTATTCACTCCAAGTACTGGCGCTGACCTTCCCGATACAAGAGAAGTTTACGATGTTAAAGATGTGTTTACTTTCTTAACGCAGTGGATGAGCGATGGAGAGATAGGATTTAGAAGTGACTTTTATGACAATCTAGCTGATGATGAGAGCACAAGCATAGCCACAGGAACACAGATAAGGACATTTGCGGGTGTAGCGCCCACTTTAAGCTTTGACGAGCTATTCCAAGATCAAAGAAAGCTGTATAACTTATTGATGACCATTGAAACAGATCCCGATGGCTCGGTATTCCTTCGAGTAGAAGATGATGAGTTTTTCTTCGGATCAGGCAATACCATATCGTTAACGGATCTTGATGACATGATAGAGAGTGTTATCGAAGAAGATTTATTTTCTAGTGTTAAGTTTGGATCTGAAGGATCGGGGACTATAGGCACATTTCCACAATTTACTTTTCAGAGCTGGAACGATGAAGAGTTTATCATATCAGGCCAGTGTAATTCTGATAATCAACTTGATTTAACCATAGATTCAGTTACGAACTCGAACGTAATAGAAGCTATTTTAGGAGGGGATGATGATTTTGATGATGATATAGTATTTATTCAGTACACGAAATCGACGAGCGCAGCTACCAAGACCAATCCTCAAAATAATATACCAGCGGACACTATTTATAATGAACAATATCTAAACAGCGACGTGTCAGTCCGTTATGATCTTCAAGGAAATATAACCAGATTTTTAGGTGATGGTGATGATGAATTTCAAGCCAGTAATACAGTTGACGTTATAGAACTAGCCGTCCCAAATGCAGGGACTATTACAGAGCCATTTCCGTATGATGATGACTTTACGCCTCCTAATTTCGATCCCAATGGTAATTATACGCTAGGTCCCGACTTTAGATATACCTTCCCTTTAACTGGAGTTTACACTTTTCAAGTAAACCAATTATATCGATGGGATGTATTTGGAGCAGGAATGGTTTCGGGAACCGTACAGATAAGGCTTAAAAGATTTGATGCTGGAGATGTTCTGCAAGAAACCTTAATCTTAGGAGGGGAAACAGAGTTTGCGCCAAATCCCGCGCCTAACACTCCATATACGATAAATAGGATATTTGGTGTCAATGGTAATGCTACAGATTATATAATTGCAAGCCCGCTAGCTCTTGTTACGGGTCCTGGCGCCACAGGAGACTTAAGATATTTAACAGGAAGTACCTATGCAGCGATAGCAACAGATAACGGCGGTGGTTTATTTGAAGAAAAAGACATAGATGAATACCGAATTATTAAAGTGTCTTTCGACAGAGCTATGGACGCCCAACAAATAAAAGAGTTAACGGATCAACCTTTTAAGAGCGTTACGGTAGATCATGATGGAGTAACACAAAAAATAACCTTTGTAGATGATGTTAACATAAACGCCTATAAGGGAATAACGAATTGGCAAATGATAAGAAACATTAACAATGCCTGAGTTTATAGATAATCAACCTGTAAAATTCAACATTCTTCCAGATGTTGATGATTGTAATTGTGATACGTTACAAGTGACTCAGCTTGTGAACCAAGGAGATATCACGCAGTTTCAAATATGTATAAATCCCTGTCTACTATCTCAAGACTTAGTTACTAATGGAGGGTTTAACGGTAATCTAAACGGATGGGCTACTACGGGCGCGGGGTGGATCTCACTTGACAATGAAGCTTGTCACTCAGGAAATCAACAAGGGACACTCTTTCAAGCTATTCTTACTCAAAATAAATATTATCAAGTAACAATAGAGGTAACAGAGAATACAGGCGTAGCTGGCGATTTAATAGTAGACATAGGTGGATTTACACCATTTACCATTACAGGCATAGGCACGTTTACCGTTAGTGGATTTGCGAATACAGCAAACTTTATCATCTTAGCTGCCAGCGGCGCCGATGTATGCGTAGATAATGTTAGTGTATTTGAGGTACAGATAAACTACATATTCGGAGTTTGTGATAAAGACGGGAATGTTTTAACAACGATTAACTTATTAGACTCTCTGACTCCAGGTAGTGAGTTTAACCCTCCTAGTATTAACGATGCTCAATTTAATCTCACGAACGGAAAGTTAACAGTCTTTATTGACTGGACGGATTTAGGAATAACTAACGGATGCCGAAGTATATTTATATTAGATCCTTGTGTTAATCAAAACGGCCAAAACGGGGTGTTTAACGGAGACTTCACCATAGATGACGGATGGATAGCCGCCAATGTGGCAGGGGGCGCTTGGGTTGTCTTGGCAGGGAAGGGAAGTTACGCAGGAACAGGAGCGCCCTCAGAATCTACGTTTACTAATGACGAAACTCAAGTGTTAGCAGGGCTTAGTTATGATGTTACTTACACCTTAAGTAATATGAGCAACACTGACCTAACGATTCAATTAGGCACTGCGGGAGGAACTACACGAAATACTAACGGAACATTCTCAGATACTATAATCGCTAACGGAAGTGACTTCAAGATATTCGCCGACTCCACGGCAGCAGGAACAGCCGAGATAGACGATATAGAACTAAGCCTAACCAACGACTCAGACATCGTCAAGGATGATATAAGCAACGATTTCGAACTAGGAGTACATACATGTACGCTTTTAGTAAACGGATGTAACGATACCGATCAATTTGGTTTTGAATTTGACGAAAGTAACTTCTCTCCTACGATAAGGCTGCACGCTAAACTGGCTAAAAGCCAATATCCAGCAGAAAGAGATATAGAAAGAAATTCAAGAGCACGTTTTACCAACGTATTTTACCAACGAACGAAAACAAAACAATTAATTATAGATACTCAGCCCGAATTTGTACATGATTTTCTATCTTTGTTACTAGGGTTTGATCATTTTTACATCGACTCAATAGAGTACTTTGTTCCTGAAGATGAGGAATACGTACCTAACTACGACGAACAAGACAACAGGGGAAGCGTAGAATTTGCTGTAACAGTAAAAGAAGAGTTAATTAGAAATGTCAAATGTCAACCAGAAGGATCGGGGTGTACATTACCTCCTAACTTCTTGTTAAACGAAGATGACTTTGATGATACAGATTTCATAAGGCTTGAGGACGGAGCAAAAATCATAATCGTATCATAATGGCAGGAAATAAGAAAATATCACAATTAGTAGACGGCGGCGCAGGACAGGCTGGCGATAACTACGTAATCGAAAGAGGCGGCGTTAACTTTAAAGTTGATCAATCTGGTGTTAGCGGTAACCCTGGAGGACTGCTCTTAAATGGAGTAGTAAATGACATGATTGTCAAAGACGAGAAAGGTGTAGTTGCCTTAGAACAAAGAATTACTCTCCCAAGGGCCTTGAGCTTTGTAGATAACACCGCCGTCCCTCCTACAGAGGTAAACGGGGATATTTATCTCTTAGATGACACAGGCGCTACTAATGCGGCTTGGGATGGCGCGGCAACTAATTCATGGGTAAGATTTGACGGCACGGCAGGATTATGGAAAGAAATAACAGCCGTATCAGGGTTTTTATGCACCCTAAATGACACTGGCGATGTAAGGCATTTTGACCCCACAACAAGTGTATGGGAAATTTTTGGCGCTGGAACTCCAGCGGGAGCCAACACAGAGATACAATTTAATGCGGCTGGTGTTTTCGGGGCCTCTTCCCTGTTCACATTTGACACTGGATTTGGGGTGTTTAGTTGTGATGCGGCAGCGGTGTTTAATGACGGAGGAACAGATCAAGACTTTAGGATAGAAAGCAATACTTTATCTAATGCTTTTTTTGTTCAAGGATCAGATGGGTTTATAGGATTTGGTTCAGGCACGCCCACTCAAGATTTACATGCTCTAAAAACAAAATCTGGAAGCGTTACTTTACTATTAGAGAACGCTGAAACAGCTATAGGCGCAGAGACTTCAATAATAATCGGCCAAGGCAACAGAACAGACGAAAGAGGCAATGGACTAACGCTTTTTGCGAATAGCGGAGGGACTAACATCGCCCAGATAGACATGAAGGGATCTACTGCTGGAGGGCCTGACGGACAGATATCTATGTTTGTGAAGGATACCGCTGGAGTATTAAGCAGAGGGTTTATAATGGAGCGAAGCCGATTAAGCGCGTTTACCAATATAGTCTTTGCCTCCCCTAGCGCTATCCTGCATGTTGTGGGAGACGCTACTACTAGATTTTTCGCAGTAGGCACCGCAACCCTCAACGCCATAGAAGTTCCGTCAAGTCAAACTGTTTTATTTAGGGGTAAAGATGATTTAGTAGGAACAGCCATGTTTTCTTCGGCAGACAACACTGGTAACACCGTTTTTACGATAAACAACGGAAGAAATATAGGATTAGGAACCCTAAGCACTGGAACTAACGGGGTCTTAGTATTTACTATTTTAAATGGAACGGCCCCGACAACAGATGTAACGGACGCTATACAGATATTCTCTGATGATGCTACCGTAGGAGACGCAGAAGCCACTTTAGGGCTCTTCACGGAACAAGGCGTAGAAGCGATAGGAACATTCACCCCTTCACATAAATTAGCAATCTGGATCAACGGAGTAGAGTACAGAATGCAACTAGACGCAGTATAATTATGAAATACACTGAACAGGAAGCAAAGAATTGCATCATACAAGTAGACGTAGAGGCAATGCAAAATAATACAGGTAAAGTTTATGTGCATACCGAGGTAGATGTCGTAGACGAGTGGGGCAACCCACAAACCTTGTATTGTGATGTCCCTCAAGGATATGCGGCTACTTTAGAGCAATGTAAAACTCAAGCCATCATAGACTTACAGAAAACAGAAATACCTGCCACACCTGATATTATCAATAAAAAGAATATAGGCGGTAAAGGAGAAACACTAGGATCATGAAATACTCTAAAAAAGAAGCAGAGAAATTTAAGATTATCGGAGACGTTAAATGTGTTGTTACAGATAAATACATCTGTCACAAGCTTGATATAGTAACTCCTGCTAACAAAAAGATAGCTATTGATCTAATTCTTACAGAAAAAGCCACATTCAAAGAAATTGAAGATGCAAAAACAAAATATTTTCAAACCATTGAAAAACAACCACAGAAATCTAAAGTAACAATTATTAAAAATGACAAAGATAAAATGGACGGTAAAGGACAAGACGGTAATAAATAGTATCCTTCCTGAAGAAGGCAGCATGTTTAACATGGCTCTATCCCGTGACATCCGAGTAAAAATCCAATTAACAGCCGATGAAATAAAAGAAGCTGGCTTTCAAACCCTTGAGAATGGAAATGTAGTAGGGAAAAACCCTGACGTTAAGATTAGCTTTACCGAAGATGAGCTTACCCTATTACAAAACTCAGCCGTTAATATTAAAGAAAAAGAAAAGGTTACGGCGGACAACCTGGAGCTTATTGAAAAGCTATTAGAGTGAACAAACACAAAAGAAGAGGATTTCTTTTTGCAGTAACATTCTGCATAATTTTCTGGTCGGTACTCATTTGGATTGTATGGTAAATTTTTTAATCGTAGTTACGGGATGTAACTGTAAGAGATATGTCCAGAAGTGTTTAAAATCTATTCAGAATCAAACTTATTCTAATTATAGAGTAATAGTAGTTGATGACGCCAGTGTCGACGGCACCTTAAACATGATTCAAAGATTTGATTTTGAGGTCATTACTAATGAGGTTAATATGGGCGCTGCCTATAGCCGTTATATCGCTATTCATCGAAAAGCATATTCAGAGGATGTTATCTTATTGCTTGGTTTAGATGACGAGCTATTTCCCGATTGCCTTGAAACCATAGCGAAACAATACCAAAATGGCAAATGGATGACTTACGGCAATTGGATAAATCAAAAAGGAAATGGGCTCCCAGATGACTTCAGTTTGGAATTTAATAAAGACACCCATGAAAATAGAGATTACAGAAAAGTACTCTACCGTTCTACTGCTCCTAATACTTTTTATGCTAAGTTGTTTTTAAAAATCCCTGAAGATGACTTTAAATTAAACGGTAAATGGATCGACTCTACAACAGAAAGCGAGGTCATGTTTAGTTGTTTAGAGATGTGTGGTGAAAAACGTATAGGAGTGATTTATAAGCCTATATATATGTATAACCAGTACTTGCGTAATGGCACCCTTAAAAGATTAGGACATGCCTATAAGTATTCTCTTTATAACCAGATCATACAACGTCCAAAAAAACCCTTATATGAGTAAACACATCATAATAGCGGGGTGTTATAGAAGCGGAACCACGGCTTTATTTAATATCGTTAGGCTTATTCTAAAGTATTCGGATGTAGAATATGATGCTTATTTCTGGAATGGTAAAACGGAATCTAATAAAGAATATCAACTTATTAAAACTCATACCTTTAATGAAGGATTAGCGGATAAAGCCTATAAGGTTTTTGTAGCCCATAGAAAATATGATGATGTATATAGTAGCATGTTAGCATTATCAAAAACAAAAGTAGATAATAAATTTTCTAACGCTGGAAATATCGATAATCTTGATTACGCATGGTCACACGCAGAAAGGTGGGTTAAGAGCGCTGATTATATACAGAATTTTATTGATTTAAATAGTGATATTAGAATCTTAATTCATACAATTAGCAATATTCTTAATATGCCAAATAACTTATCTGAAAAATTAATACTTGAATTTAAAGGGCTAAGGGCTCCTGAAAAAGGACTGGATGAAATAACTTTACTAACCGAGACGCATAAAAAACAACAATGAAGGTATTGAATATATCCCAGGATGATTGGGCTAACTTTGCCTATGATAATTCGATGGCATTACGTTCTGTGGGAGTAGAGGCTGATTCTGTCAAAAGGAATCCTCATGTGTGGGGGTATGATAAGGAGTCAGTTGTTCAGGATATTAATCAGACAAGAGAGTCAATTAGACAATATGATGTTATACAGTTTTTTCATGATAGCCTGGATTTGTTTAATGAGATTAAAGATGTGTGCGCAGACAAAAGACTAGTCGTATATCATACCTCAAGTTATTACAGAAAAAACTACGCTAGTATAGATCACATAATGAATATCTATGCAGATAAAGTTGTGTGCGCAATGCCTGAATTTATGGGGCTATGTAATAATAGAAATGTCATATATATGGTTGGCGCTGTTGACACGGATAGACTTAGCCCTTCAAGCAGAACCTTTCAGCACACAAAGTTCGCCCACTATCCCTCTAATCCAGAGGTTAAGGGAACGTCTCAAATAAATCAAATGATGTTGGAAATGGGCTTAATGCAAAGGTTTAAATCTTCCTTAAAAGCAGTGCAATATAAAAGACATCTTCGGAGGTTTAACGATTCATGTAATGTATATATTGAGCTTTTTTCAATGCGAGATAGTAACGGATCTCCCTATGGTAATTTCGGAATAAGCGCTTTAGAGGCCGCTTCTATGGGCAAGATTGTTGTTACCAATTGCTTAGGGATTGAAGTCTATGAAAAGCATTATGGGTCAATTAAGCTTTTAATAGCTAACGACAAAGAGAAATTCATAAATACAATTCAATATCTTAACGGGCTAAGTATTAATGAGATAGAAGGCTTACAAAAAGAGTCTCGCGAATGGATAGTTAAAACCCACGGCTATAAGGCTTCTGGAGAATATATGCTTAAACATATCTTATGAGCTACAAAGAAAAATTAGTTCAGTTTAACTCTACCGACAAATACCTGGAGGAGATGGAGTTTATGATAAATAATATTGATCCTCATAAAAAAGACAACATATTGGACTATGGTTGCGGGGCTGGGACTATGGTAAAACACATCCTTAAGAATTTTGAAGATTCTAAATGCTTTGGGTTTGATGTACAAAATCTGAGAATGGGCGAAGATTCTAAAGAAAGTTTTTTATTCAGGGATTCTTTTCATTTCCAGATGAATAAGATATATTTCATGCACTCTATAGCTCATATAGAAGACATTGACAGGATATTAAAAGACTTACATGAGACGTTTTTAATGGAAGGAGGCGAAGTTTTTGTCCTCACTCCCAATAAAGCGTACTTAGATAAGTGTGATAGCGAAGGATATAAGCCTGACGATACAGTTATTAGGCATTTCGACCAATATGATTTAATGAAACTATTCTATTCAAGCGGATATGATGTTAAGGAAATCGGACAGTTAGGAGAAAGTATTGATAATGAGCAAGAGCGCGTTTACCTAAAAGCCGTAAGAAGTTGATAGAGATAGGCATCATAACAACTCCTCGAATTAACGAGACTCTTAATAGAAGTATAGAGTCTTTACGACAGTCTTTTTATGATGTTATTAATGTTTATGCGGAGCCAGGAGAATATGACATTAAAGATCAAGGAGTTAACTTAAAGATCAACAAGGAAAAATTAGGATGTTTTAAAAACTATCACAATGCGTTAAGCGATTTAGTGACTAGGGGGAAGCCTCATGTATTAGTTTTGAGTGATGATTTTGTTTATGCAAGAAACTTATTTAAAAAAATCCCGTTTAATCCTAGATGTGGGTACTACGCGTTATTTACCCCTACAGGCATGATACATCCTCCTTGTAGCTTAACTGAAAGAGGATGGAATAAAGTAAATACGGGATGGAAAACTAGCTTTGGGGGGCTTTATCTGATGAAAACCGAAATGGCAAAGAGAATTATGGAGCATGAATTTTATCAAAATCATTTAAATAACTACGAGAAAAATCAACAGATAGACCACTGTATACCTGAAGTTTGCTATCAGTTAGGCTTAGATCAATGGTATCCAAATCCTTCTTTGGCTAATCATATTGGATTCTCCAGTACTATAGGGCATATTCACTCAAAGGAAACTTCTGGATTGAATTTCCGTAGATAATTATTATATTTGTTTAACCGTGCCTTATCTCAGACGGGCAGCACAATTGTCAGAGTTATTTTAAACTTATAATCATGGCAAATTGTGTTAATTACGACTGTCAGGACGTAATAGGTGATCATACTCTAAACCAATGTGGAGAAGAATTACCAGGAGGGATTAAAGATGTTATCCTTCTTGAATGTGATCACGTAATAACTGACCCTTCTAACGCTACTCAAATCAACGCCGCATTAACTGACGGCACAGCAACATTAATAAAAAATGTATCTTATGAATTACCAGCAGCGGCGCCAGTTTTAGTAGATTCTACCGTGGCTTGTTCTACTCAAAAGGTAGCTAGGTACGACAGAACGTTGGCTTATATAGACGGTAACGTAAGTGATGTAAACGTTGTTTTTTATAATGAAGTAAACTCCTCAAGAAGCTTTGGAGGCATTATACTTCATGAGTGTGGTAAAGACGAAGTCACTTTTATTGACGAAGAGATTCGCTTTACAGGGTCAAGGATAATCCCTAATAATAATAATGAGTTTCAAACCTTTGCAGGCACAGGAACGTGGGAGACGGACCCCGATAATGTAGATGGAAGAATATTTTCAACGCCAGCGAATATATTCGATTAATGATAGTGCTCTTAGCTTTTGGTAAGCCGTCCTATGGATTTGCTGCCTACAACTTAGCGGTATCGTTAAAAAACTTCAATCACGAAGTTCCTATTGCGTTATTCTATGAGAAGAAAACAGTAGGACAATTGACTGATTTTTCGGTTTTTGATACGGCTATTGAGTTAAAGCAGGACCAGGTCTATAACAAGGGAAAGTTAGATCCTGCAAAAGTCAAGGTTCATATCTATGATTTGGTAGAGCAATTACCTGGTAAAGACTTTCTTTACCTGGATGTAGATGCGTTAGCCTTTAAAGACATAATGCCTTTATTCGAGTTATTAAAAAAGAAAAAAGGGTATTATTTAACCGATGTTGTAGGCCAAGGGAAAAAAGCAGATGTTATCAACTATTCGATATGGGCTCCAAATGATTTTATTTGGGAGTGGTTTGAGCTTAATTCAAAATCTGTATATCCTGCTATTCAAAGTTCGTATGCTTACATAAAAAAGTGTAAGGCGGCAGAAAAATTCTTTGAGAAGGTAAAGGAATATTATTTCAAAGGATTTCCAATTGAAAGACAGACAATGCGGTGGGGAGGGACGATAGCTGATGAGTTATTGTTTTCTGGTACTTGTGCTAAAGTGAATTTAATCCCTGATAGTGGAGTGAGTCCTATATTTTTTGGATGGAAATACGACCCAAGAAGCCCCACTACATTAGCAGAGGATTATTATTTACTCGCTATTTATGGTAATGGCAAAGGCAGAACTCTAACAAAGAAGCAATATTGGGATTTATATGATAAGCTCGGATCTCAATATGCTAAGAAGATGGGGCGCCCATTCTTTAAAAACCTACATATCAAAACCAATAAACACGCAAATGGGTAAACGTAAATGCTGCGGCAGATAAAATTATGGCTATACAAATAACAGACGATGGAGCTACAATAAAATTTGTAGACGATGTCAATGATAAAACTGTAAACTTCAATAAACGAGGAACGTCTTTAAGAAAAAAAGGCAATGCAATTGAAATTATTGACGCTGAATATAGCGAAGAGTTTGAGTTTAGTGACGTTACTGTTCCTTCAGCAATTGACGCCGATGCCTTAATAGCGGTTATTGAATTGATGCTAGAAACCCCAGCGGGTGTAACGGGAATAAATGTTACCGCAAAAGCACCAACTACAGCAAGCGTTACGAGCGCTGATAGTATTATAGTCCCCGCTAATCCTAACCGAGTTTGGGTTAGTTTTACAAATCTAGGCACAAAGAATGTGTTCTTAGCTATGGGTCAGGCGGCTGTTTTAAATAACGGAATAGGCCTTGTCCAAAACCAAGGAGAAGTGGAATTTAATGCCTCTGATATAGGAGTAGGAGATATTCATGCTATAACAACTGGAGGCGTAGCGGCAGTATTAGCAATTCAAGAAACTGAAACAACTACATAATGGGATTTTTTAACGAGATATACGCTGATTTAGACACTGGAACTGCGGATCAAGTCACAGAAGCGGCAGACATAAGATATGTATCATTTATATTTGTGGAAGCTCTAAAGACAGCGGGAGATACTGATGGATGTGTTTTAGTTGTTGAATGTTCTACAGATGACGTTAATTGGAACGAGTCAGCCATTACTTTAACAATGACAAATCAAATGGTTATGAAGGATAATATTCAGTCTAGCTTTAGATATTTCAGAATAAAAGTAAAAACAAAATCCGCTATTGCAAGCACTACAACTATTTGTATTCAAGGTAAATAATGGCTTTCGAAGAAGAGGAAATACTAGCACTTGTTAATCAAAAGGTTCATATTGCTATCCCGTTTATAAATAAAAACGGTAATAGGGACGGGCTGATACATCCTAAAAAAAACGATCCCATACCAGGTGTTAAGCAAAGGGATTCGGATCTTAAGGAGCTTCCAGAGTTTTATCCAGGATATAACTTAAGAGTAGAGGAATGGCAATCTATTTTAGTACATGCGGAAAGGGCTGAATTTCCTGAAAAGTTATTTTTAGATCCAGCCCCTAACCAGACAGACAAGGAGTTCGAGTATTATAAAAACAACTATAAAAATACTACTCGCCCTATTTTTATGGATTATGTATCCGTTACCTCAAGGCCATTTCATAAATCCAATTGGGGAATAAACTACAATGATGATCAGGAGTTTAGGGATTATGCTGAAAACATTCCTATTCACGGTAGCTTAGAAAACTTTATGAAGTTTGTACTCCCTGCTATTAAAGCCAAAGACGCAGAAGGAGTTATAGCGACTAAGCCGTTTAGAATCCCTACTACTGTTAATGATCAAGGAGAAACTATCATAGCAGAGAATGAACTAACCGAGCCTATCCCTGTTTATTATACCGTAGCTCAAGTGGTTTCGTTTGGATTTGAGCACGCACTTATATTACTTACTGAGAAAAGCATTGTATTTGAAGGTAATAAGAAACTACGCGCAGGGTTTATATTCGAGTTTTATGACGATGTTAATATTTATCGCATCGTACAGGTAGGCAAAAGAATAGACTTTACGTTTGAGATTCAGATTACATTTGAGCATGGTTGTGAACATTTGCCTGTTCATAAGTTAAAAGGCGTTCCTGTTTATAATGAAGACCATGTGTTATGGCAAAGCCCTTTTTTATACGCGGTGCCTAATCTTGACTTAGTGCTTATCAATCAAAACAACTTACAGGCTGTTATTAATAAGTGTGTATACCCTTATCGGATTATGCTAGGAGACAGGTGTGAGTTTGAAGATAAGGACAATAATAAATGCTTAAATGGATTGATTAGTTTTCATGATGATAACGGAAGCCATGAAAAGACATGTCCTGATTGTAATGGATCTGGCCTTAAATCAAGGGTTAGTAAGCTAGGAGAGATGTTATTTGCAGCTCCCGAAAGAGACGATAACGCCGAATCTAGTATATCTCAGCCTTTAATGCAATATGTAAGCCCTTCTACAGAAACCCCTACATTTTTAAGAAGTGAGATAACAGAGAACGAAAGCAGGGCAAGACAAATTTTACATCTTTCTACTACAAACCAAGTAGCACAACCCCGTTCGGATATAACCGCTACCGCTAAAGCGATAGATTTAAAAAGTCAAGCTGCTTTTGTAAGCACTATAAGTGATCAGGATTTTGATATTTATAAATTACTTTTAGCTGATATAGGATGTATGAGGTTTGGGAATAACTTCACGAAGCCTACTTTAAGAGTTCCTATTACCTTCGACTTTTCTACGGAGGAAGACTATGTAAATAGATTAAAAGACGCCTTAGACGCGGGGGCTCCTCCTATAGTGATACGACAGATTATAATTCAATTCCTTGAAACGATTTACTTCACAGAAGAGAAGCAGGCTAAAGTATTTAATTTAATAGAAAGAACTGATTCCTTGCTTGGCGTTAAAGACGATACCATCCAATTGAAGTTAAGAAACGGCACCGCTGAGAAATGGCAAGAAGTACTACACTGTTCTCCTACTACATTAATTGATGAACTCGTCCAGGATAATGAAAATTTCTTAGAACAAGATATTAAAGCCCAGCAAGAGCAATTGATTGCTTTAGCTACCAGAAAAGTAGTTGCTCAGGCTCCCACCTTAGAAGAAATTAGTGGCACTTAAGAAGAGTTTACAGGCGATAGTAAACCAGAAAAATCAACGCTTAGAGGATATACCTAATAATCTTTCTAATAAGGTTTTAAAGGTACAGCAGGGTTTATTTGTTGAGATAACTTCATTAATCAATCAATTAGAAGTATCGGCAGGGGCTTTGGTGATGAGCGAGGAGAATTTACTTCGCGTAGAGACTATTATAGTTCAACTACAAGACTTCTTGCCTGAAACAGGATATAACGAGGCCTTAACAGTATTTGCTCGTGAGTTTGATGTACAGCAAGGATTAAACGATGGATATTTTAAAGGGCTCGATGTAGACGTCCCTGATACTGACTTAACCAGAATAAACAAACGTAACACAATTAGAAAGTTAATCCAGGGCTCTTTGGAGGCTCCGTTTTATAATCCTATTCGAGATAGCTTAAGTGATGCTGTGGCTAATGGGTCTTCCTTGAGAGATACGATAGGGAATTTAAGAACGTTGATTGAGGGCGACGAGGAAAGGTTAGGTCAGTTAGATCGTTATGTAAAACAGATAAGTGTTGATTCTTTTGCTCAAGCCGACAGAAGCTACACCCAGGCTATTGGGATAGATTTAGAATGGTTTTTTTATTCTGGAGGCTTAGTAAGTGATTCGAGGGCTTTTTGTCAGTGCCGTAATGGGGGATGGTTTCACAGACAAGAAGTTGTTGATTGGGGGATAGGCATTAATATTGAAATCAAAGGATGTAAGCCACGAAACACTAAAGGCAAGCCAACGGCTGTAGGAGTAGATTGGCAAGGCAAAAACCCTTTAACTAACGAGACTACTATATTTACTTTATTAGGAGGGTTTAACTGTCTCCACAGTTTGATGCCTGGAACTCTGGCTGTTGTTCCTAAGAAAGATGTTCAAAGAAATATCGATAATGGTAATTTTGTCCCTACGGCTTTTGAACGGGAGTTTCTAGGGATTTAAATATCCTCTATTTGAAATTTATCTAATACTTGTTTACTTATTTCTCCGTCTCTTTCAGCCTCTTTAAAAATAGGAGTTATTTTCATTAGTTCTCCATGAAATATTCTAGGAATACTCGTTTGATTAGCCTTGTCTTCACGATTAGCATAAATCTGTCTTAAAGGATCTCCTAAATCATCTAATTTATCTGTCTCGAAATGGTATTCATGGCCTTTGTGGCTCCATAGTAGTAAAAATTTCATCCTAATCTCCTTTCTGTTATTATTAAATCAATGATTTTATCAAATCCTCTGGTCTTGCCGTCTTTTCTATAGTCGGCCTGTAGGTCTACTAAGTAATTATAGTTGTCTTTGCTGGGATTATAAGTGATGCCAGGTGGGTGTTTTTTACTCATTCTTTAAAAGGTTTACGCAAGTTATATAAACTATTTAACCTATGCAAGTGATTTGATTTACAATTACTTAAGTATCTAACTATTCAATATATTTGTGATATGGATAAAATCAGATTTGTTAATGATAAAGGAAGAGAAGTATTTCTCAATCCTAAACTAGCGGGCAACCCCTCCTATCTTAAAAGGATGAAGCTTACTCTCGACGAAATAAAAACACCAAATATCAAGCCACCTGCCGAAAAAGAAGAAGCGCCGAAAGAGACAGGGGTAACCACTCTGGATGAAGCTAAAGCAAAATACAAAGATGTATTTAATAAAAAGCCTCACCACTCTTGGGACGTGGACAAGCTAAATGAAAAAATTAACGCTGAACTTAAAAAAGATTAATGGCTGATTTCGAATTAAACAAAGACATTAGTGAATTTCTAAACCTCAAATCTGAGAACTTAGACGATTTCAAGAAAGAATTTGAAAAGGATTTTGTAAGAATTGATAAACTAGCGGGGAGAAAGGATCTATTAAGCCCTCATTTTGGGAAAACTTTAGGAGAGCTAGAGACTAAATTAAGAAGCAAGGCGCGTGATTTTGGAGTAGACTTAAAAGACGGCATCCCAGAAGGAACAAAAACAGATGAAGTGATTGACATTCTATTCACCAAAGCAACAGAGTTAAGAGACTCCCAGGTTAATGAGTGGAAAGACAAAGCGGGAAACACAGATGACGAGGCATTAACTAAACTTCAAACTGAGTTTGACACTTTTAAAGAGTCTCAAGGAAAGAAATACACCGACCTTGAAGGACTGAAAGAGGATGCTGTAACAAAATATAATGAACTGGAAACAAGTTCTAATGAAAAGTTTACTCAGATCAAGATAGATACATTGACTAACGAGGCTAATAATAAAGTTAAATGGGCCAGAGAAGGAGAGGGATTTGATCTTAAGTATAAAGGATTTCAAACCCAGATGAATGAGACTTATAAACGTTCGATAACAGATGATGGAACATTCGTTGTAACCGATAGCAAAGGAGAGCGTATAAAAGATGATAAAGTAACTGGAGAATTTAAGAGTTACGATAAAATATTAAATGAAGAGGCTGAAAAGGCAGGATTGTTAAAAGTTAACCCTCAAGGCGGCAAGCCTGTTAATGGTACTTTTACTCCTGCGCCAGCGGAGACAACACCGCCAGCGAATGGTCAGCCCGCAAGAAATATAAATCGCGCTACGCGATAATATCCGTGTCCTGCAAGGACAATAAACCCGTGCCATAACTCACTTAGGCATAAGATTAAGTGACTATATTTTAAATTTATTATTATGTCATACGGAAGTGCTGTATTAACACAGTGCGAGAACTTGCAGGGCCAATTAGATGATTTTTGGGAAACCTGTGATGCTTCTCGCCTAAAGGAGCCAACTCCTTTCTTTGATTTTATTCTTTCTCCTTTTAATAACTTTGGTTTAGACCAAGTTGTTAACCCAGGAAAAGGAAAGACCAGAACTATTAACCTTACGTTTTTTCAGAGAATTAATGAAGATAACGTACAGGAAAATCAAACTAATCCTAATTGTAGCTCTGATCGGAAAAGAGGCAATTGTGTCGAACAATATGAAATCGATACCGACGCGAATCTACAAGTAGATGAGTTTATCGAAGCCTCTGACTTGCGAACAGTTTGTCAGGATGACGGGACTTATCTAAGGAATGTTATTGACAGACTGGTTAATGTTCTTGAGCGAAGAGTAGCCACTAAAACTACTGAAGAAGCCGCTGCTTTAACAGGAACATGGGACACGGAAGTAAATTCTAATCCTGATATTACTGTTGATGGTCAAAACCGATTAGTGGTAAGAACCCGAAGAGCAGGAGCTTTGGACGAGATATTCCCCTGGACTATGCAAAATATCGATCTTGCATTAAACCAAACAGGATACTGTGGCACTCCTATTTGCTTCTCTGATGCTGAACTGTTTCAGTATTATGGGAAAGTCCTTCAGGGATGTTGTGCAGATCAGGGTGTCGACCTTGGTGAATTGGCAAGAGTTCACGGAAAGGCCGTGGCTTATGACAGACGAATCAGAGCAGCTTTCGGAGATGGAGAAGCTTTGGTTATTCAGCCAGGAGCCCAAGCTTTACTTATGTATTCTCAAAACGAGTTCTTTGATGACGCAGGAGTGAGAAGCATATGGGGTACGGGAGACTTTACTCACATGGTAATCTTTGGCCCGTCTGGTCTTAAAATGGACTTGAACCTACAAACTACTTGTGGTGGGCTTCAGGTTGTTTTGACTGCGACTACTCAATTAGTGTCGTTGCCAGATGATCAGTTTGGAACTGGAGACTCTAAAGACGGCGTTAAATGGGCTAACGTTATCTTAGTAGACAACTCTTAATAAAATGGGGGGATTAATTTCCCCCCTCCTTTTATGGCTTGTTTCGATGATTTTGTTACTGTAGAGGGTAGCTGTAATGATGCTACGCCTGAAAGCGGTCTTACCTTAAAAAAGGTAGGATTGCCTATTTCTGAGCTTAATGAACTCGTAACAGATGATTACGATAACGGAAAAGCTTTAGGAGAGGATAAGATAGATTTTGCCATTACCCTCCTTACAAACGAGATAAACCAGCATTTCGCTGATAAAATCCGCACTAACTCAGTCTTAGAAAATCATAGGCTAGGATTTACTCAAGAAAACCTAACCGTAGAGCCAGGAAGTAAGTTTAAAGGGATTAATGTTGAGCTATGCAGTAGGGATTACGTTGACTTTTATTTGTCAGAGCTTAGCCTTCAGCTAACTACAGGGGGCTTAGTTAACATATTGGTCTTTGATTTACTTCAAAATAAGCTCTTAGATACCTTACCTATTACTACAGTAGCTAATGAGATAGTTACTATTTTCCCTAATAAGACTTATCAAAGTAATTTAAGGGATCTTCACCTGGCGTTTATTTACGACTCAACGGCCAATAGCTCAATAAGAACAACTTTAAGGACTGGGTGTACTTCGTGTAGCAATAACTTGCATAGGTTTAATCAACACGTTCAGGCTAGGGCTATTAAGATTGACGGCGCAGACGCTAAGATAGATTCAAATCTTGAAGGTATAGGCGACACAGGAGGGATGTCTTTAATCTACTCTATTAACTGTAATAAGTTAGACTGGATGTGCGCTCAAAGAGACATATTAGGGACTACCATATTATATAGGGCTGCTTTTGAACTAGCTGTACATGCTTTGCATGTCGCCCAAAACCAACGAACCAATACCAGCGTAAGCATTAATACTGATGTGTGGGAAGATAGGATGGGATTTTATGAGATGAAATGGAAAGAGCAATTAGATTCTGTTCTCAAAAGAATAAGGCTGCCAAGAGGAAAGTGTTTTGAATGTGCGATAAGAAGTAAACAAACTGTAATTCTACCGTAATGGCTAGTGTAGGTGATCTTGCGAAAAAGTTTAAACAATTTGCTGCTGAATTTGCTACGGGTAAAATAGTCGAACTCGCCGCTAGAGACACTATGACTCTTAGTGTGCCTAGGATATTTCAAAAAGGCATAACTACTAACGGAGGGTCTTTTACTTATTCTACTAAGCCTGGTTACTTTACGAACGGTCCGAAGGCCAGTAATAAAAAAGGCAAGACAGGAAAAACCATTAAAACAGGATTTTACCCTGGCGGTTATGCTGAGTTCAGAAGTCAGCAGGGGCGTGAAAACTCTTTTGTTAACTGGAGACTAACCAATGAGCTCCAAAGCGATTATGCTAATGCTAAGATTTCCGTTAAGGCCGATCAAGTCGCCAAAGGAGTGCCTATTAAAGTAAACAACAATACTTATTTGATTACTCTAAACAAACAGATTAACATCGATAAAAAAGCAGGATTAGAAAAAAAATATGGAACTATCTTTCAGTTAACTGTAGATGAAGAAGTTCAATTCACCAAAACCAGTGATTTCTTGC
>Ga0114923_10000242_pt1 | contig 45581 bp, 73 predicted proteins | sample SumtaG_FD_89578 | JGI IMG/M metagenome (GOLD analysis project Ga0114923, IMG submission 89578) | Deep subsurface microbial communities from Indian Ocean to uncover new lineages of life (NeLLi) - Sumatra_00157 metaG | ecosystem: Environmental > Aquatic > Marine > Oceanic > Sediment | place: near... | reverse complement strand
GTTCGCGATCTAAATCCCTCCTGATGGGGGTAGGCTGGCACAGTACCTTTTATAACTAGCTGATTAATATAAGATAATCTATTTGAGCTTGAGTGTCCGCTTGAGAGTCTTTTCCCAGAGGCTTGTGATGTTTGTCTTGTTGAAATATCGCTTGCGCGCCCTTGTCAACCAATCCAACTTCTTTGGTCTCTTGGCCTCCTCAAAGGTCTGCAGCATCTTGAGCTTACCCTTGCCAGCCCATTGATAGAGTCCATCCATGAGAGTATCATGTCCCTTGATAACAAAGGGCTCCTTGCTCCGTTCTCGGTTGGTTATTATGAGTAACACAACCGCTCTGTGATGAGCATTCTTTCCCTTGACATCATCAGGGGTCATATACTTTGTGCCTGGGAGGAGTCTTGCCTTGCGCTTCATTTGTTTAGCATGTTGCCCTGCCCTTGCAAAGAGAGATGCTGTCCGCGTTTTCTTAGGCGCTGTGCCAAGCTCCTGCTCTGACCATCCAGTGAATCTCTGGCTCTCGAGCGATCCTGCAAGGGCTTTCTGTGAGGCTATGGGGGTTGAGCCTTTCACGGTCTGGGCTCTCAACATCTTGGATACAAAGCGCGGATTTCTTATAGTCATAGATCCCTTGAGGACCTTGAGGGCCTGCTCCCTGGTCCCGAAAGCAAATGAATTGAGCATATTGGCCACAGCAAAAGTGAATTGTTTTGGAGCTCTTTTATAGAAGCGTCTCAGGTTGATTAGATCAGGCGCTGATATTTTAAATAAATCATTTGAAGCCATATCACATTATACCAAATTTCCATTCAATATGTCTGAGCAGTTGACTTTCTATTATGAATAGAATAGAATAGAAACAAGAAAGGAGGATCCAACTGATGGCCCAGGGAGGCAATGTCATAACATCTTTAACGGTTGATGAGAGAGAAGCTCTTGACGAGTACAAGAAAAAACATGGCATAGAGAATGACAGCAGAGTTGTTAAGTTGGCCATTCTCAAATTGCTTGGCCGTAAGCCTAAAAAGTAGTAGATGCATTCCAGAGGGCCAGGGCTTTTGCCTTGGCCCTTTTTGTTTCTAGTTGATAGATAGGCCCATCAGATGATGTAGATCTTTTTCATTATAGGAGGTCTTTCAGTCTTTGCTTATAATTCAAACTTACTGACAAGTTATAAACATGGATTTGCTTTTTTAATGGTTACTTAATCTTTATTATGAGGGCAATGATTTTATCAACTTCCTAACTCTTGCAAGTCCTTCGCGCCTTTCTTTGTCAGAAAAAGCGTTACCCTGGGGGGGAACACTCGGCGTTCCCTCCGGGGGGAACACTCCGTTCCCCGTAAATAATGTGTCTGGCTCCTTGAGCCTCCAGCTCATATAATCCACATTGAGCTCAATATGAGTCTTTCTTGTTGTTGGCCTTGTGGCAATAATATTTTTTGCCTCCAGCGCCTTAATTGTTTTATGAGTGTGAGAGATCTGGAGGCCAGTGGCCCTGGAGATATCCCTGACAGCGGCATAAAAATGAGTCTGATTGAAACCCAATGTTTTTCTCATTATATGGAGGAGGACGCGGATTTGTCTGGATGGGAAATTATACTTTGCAAGGACATCATCAATGATCGCGTTTCTATATAAAAACTGCTCTCGCGTGGTTATCTTCATAGAGTATTATATTCCCTTTCTGTCTGGTATGAGAGGCAGGGGCAGGCCAGATGAATTTCTTTTCTGGGGGTTATCTGGCCTGCCTTTTGTGGAGAGCGATTGGTCGTTAAAGGTAAATACTTTTACAAGCTGAGATGTCCAAGAGCATTTAGTCCAACCGGATTCAGTGATGAGTCCGGAGCAAGTAAGATCTGCAATGACTTCCTCTAATGTATTGATGGGATAGCGCTCCTCACACATTTTCCATATTTGATACAACGTCAATGCTCTGTCATGTAATAAGAAAGTGTTTATTGCATCCAACCGTATTGTTAGTCTATCAGAATCTTTTGAGGTCACGTTTAAAAATATCATGTTGGAAATTATTTTGCAAGCATTTTCTGCTTGACAAAGCTTTTGGGCTGTGATATGTTCTGTTCATGACCTTGAGAAATCGCATACACAGACAGACTCTCCGGACCGGTCCAACAAGATATACTCCGCTTGCGGGTTTTCTTGAGGTCAGCCGGTCCGGAGTTCTGTATATAGAAAGGCTTGGCGCTTGTTTTGGCCGGCCTTTCTTTTCTTTCCTCTAATGCCTCCCATTTACGATTGGACAAAACCGGACGCTCAAGTAAAGCCTATGCGTTCACTTGAGGCCGGCAGTCTTGTTGTTATGCATAAAAGCATTCCAGGCAAGAATGATGAATATCATATCCTTGAGATCACAGGAGATGAGGAGCATGAATTTGATTTTATTGGGTCCATGCATAAACCAGAGACCGCTCTCCTTGTGGCTGATTTCTTAAAAAGCTATTTTGCTAAATTCCGCAAACAGGATCAATATTATTCTGAGAATCCAGAGGTTGATGCTTTAATGGAAATGCTGAGGAAAAAAAGAGGATCAATTAAATTTAATCCTCCAGTAGTGGAGGAGGATGATTTGCGATATAAAAAAGCAGACTTAAATCTGGAAATAGAAAAGGCAATACTGGATAAACGTATGAATGAAGCACATAGAAAAAGCAAATAGGAGGATCTGATTATGATGGCAAGAGTGGAAAGAGATGTTTTTCATAAGACGTTGCACAAGGCTTTTCAGGCAAGGGAAAAGAAACCATCTCTCCCAATGTGCCAACTTGTGAAATTGTCCGTGTCTGGGGATCATGCAGGCTGTCTCATGTCAATTGAGGCATATGATGGAGATAACTATTTCAAAGCTCTTGTGCAAGCAACTGACTGCCGGAGAGGAGAGGTCATTGTTGACTGCCAGACGCTGCTCAGGATCATTGGGGAGGCCAGAGGGCCTGTCACTCTATCAACAATAGAGGAGGACACGAAAGTCTCTCTCAAAGTGTTCTCTGATGGCTGCAGCTACCTGCTCCACAGCACTCCTGATGATGCCGGCTTTTTCAAGGAGCCCAAAATTGGCAAATTGATGGCCTCATTCAGTTTAGGTGGCAAGGAACTCAGAGAGATGATAAACAGGGTATTTTATGCCTCTGGGCATAGCGATACCAGATATACTCTCAACAGCGTGCCTTTCATTTTTACTGATGATGGCCTGATTCTGGTTGGCACTGATGGCCACAGGATGGCTCTGCTTAAAAAGAAGATGGAAACATCAACCTCATTGCCTGAGAGGCGCAATTTCATTGCGCCAAGGCGCTGGCTGACTTCGCTCATGCAAATAGTCAGGATTTGCGATAAGGAGCCAGAGATTGCTTTCACGGATTCCCATGCTCTGCTGAAATGTGGCACTACAATGCTCATCTCCAGACTGGTAGATGGTACTTATCCAAAATACGATCAGGTTATACCAAAGAAATGTGAGTCATTTGTAGTATTCAGAAAGGCTGACATGATCAGGGCCATTGAAAAACTCAAAGCGATCCCAATTGAGCGGAAATCTTATGGCACAAAGATCCTTGCTTGCCATCTCGGCTTTTCCTTGTCTGCAACTCTGCAAGGAGATTACTCAGCTGAGACGGATTTCAAAGTTGAGAGCTTTGATGGGCCTGAGCTTGAATTTGGCATGAACATACACTATCTCCATGAGGCCCTCCTCAAGTGCAAGAGCTCAATTGTCAGCCTGGGCATGACAGATCAGCTGAGCCCAATGCATCTCACAGAGACTCTGGACAATGAGAGCAAAGTGGATCTTGGCAATGAAACTTATGAGGCAGTTGTCATGCCCATGAAATTAGATGGAGTTAGGAGGATGTCATGAAAGAGATAACGGTTGTTTTGTATATGCTGATCTTCATTATCTGGCTATCAGGAGCCATTGCCAGTTTCTGTGAGCTGCACGCTCAGCGCTGGCATCATCCATCGATCCGGGAAAGGCTAGTCTTGGCTATGATCTGGCCCCTGAATGTGATCATCACTGTCTGGTTCACTTTCAAATGGATCATTAAACTCATCAAGGGAGAATGATGGATAAAATACCAGTCAGTCAGTTTGATCCTCATGATCCCGATGTCATTGAAAAGGTCTGGCTGGGCCTCTTTGACATAGTGGATAAATGCTGGCTAGGAACTGTTAAAGGTCCATTGCTCTATGATGATCCAGAGATAGCTCAGATAGCTGCTCAGATTAGCGCAAAGCGCCTTGGGGTCAGCATGTTGAGGATCCAGGTCAAGCCATGGCCAGGAGATGCATGGGTCAAGAAAGATGATCTGGAGACTGTGATGTCCGGAGAGGATGCTGTTAAACATCTTGAAGATGGAGGGATATAATGTCTGTTAAAAAAGCAACGATACTAAAGCTTATTGATGATACAGCAAAATCAGCGAATGAATTAAAAGGAGATTTTGCTTGGCAAGCAATTGGCATGTCAGGTGGAGATCCTGAGCTTAAAGCTGAGCTTGAATTAAAAGCTCATGTCTATAATGCAAAGGAGGAAACGTGTAAAACAATTTATAGAATAGTTGTGGAGAATCTTTAATGAATAAATCAAACATTGAATGGACTGACTGCACCTGGAATCCAATGACCGGCTGTTTGCATGGTTGCACATATTGCTATGCCCGAAGGATAGCGGAAAACCCCAGATACAAAAAGTCATTCCCAAAAGGGTTTGCGCCTGATTTCCATGACAAGCGCCTTGGACAGCCTGGGGAGACCTCAAAGCCTCAAGCGGTCTTTGTGGGATCCATGACAGACATGATGGGAGAATGGTGGACCAGGGATGATATAAATGCTGTGATAGAGGAGTGCCATCTGGCCAGTCAACACACCTTTCTATGGTTGACAAAGAATCCGGGCAGGTATGCTGATTTCATATGGCCGTCTAATTGCTGGCTTGGCGCAACTGTCACAGGCCCAGAGGATCTCCAGAGAGCCTCACATCTTTACTTGACTGGACAACCTACCTTTATAAGCCTGGAGCCCTTGCTGGCTCCCTTGGATCTGGACAGCATCAACTCTGATTTCTCCACTGAGGCGCATCCCGGCAGAGTTGTGCCATGGCATGACTATATAAAACAGGTCATTGCCGGCTGTCAGACAGGCCCAGGAGCGCTCCCAGCGGATCCGGCATGGTTCAAGTCCCTCAAGGAGCAATGTGAGGCTGTGGGAGTGCCTTTCTTTCTCAAGAAAGTCAACAAGAAAACTCATCTGCTTGACGGCAGAGAGCATAAAGAGCTTGCATGGGGGTTGAATAAATGATGATCAAAGAGCTGGCCAGCATGATCCATCAGACTGCCAAAGACAAAGGTTTCTGGGATGAGGAGCGTAATTTTCGAGAGATGATCGCTCTGATGCATACTGAACTCTCAGAGGCACTTGAGGGCGATAGAAACGGCATCCCAGAGGGAGAAAAAGGCTGTGTATCTGAGGAGTTTGCAGATGTCATTATCAGAGTGCTTGACACAGCTCATGAGCGGGGTTTAGATATTGAAGCCGCTATCCTCAAGAAAATGAAATACAACGAAACCAGGGAGCACAAACATGGTAAAAAATATTAGGGAGGTCCAATGCGAGTAAAGTTGACTGTTACGATTGATGGCCAGATCTGCTATATGCCTGTTACGTTTTCTGATGTCCAATTCAGAGCGCTGAGGCAGGCCATCCTCAAGCGCCGCTATCCCGTTGATGTGGACAAGGAGAAAAGGTCCCTCAAGATCTACTCAGAGGGCCTGAGCGATTCTGAAAAGTTGTTGATGCCTCAGAGGGTCAAGGAGGCAATAATCAAGGTTCAAAGGAGAGAGAAATGATAATTGCAACTTACTCAGGCCAGCTCATTGATCTACAGGATCCCAAAATGCATCAGATCCAGATGCTGGACATTGCACACAGTCTCTCAATGCAATGCCGTTTCAATGGCCATACGCATGAATTTTATAGCGTGGCTGAGCATTGTGTCCTGGGATCCATCCAGGCTGAAAATGATGGCTATTCCAGAGAGGACACTCTTGGCTTCCTGATGCATGATGCCGCTGAGGCCTATGTGTCGGACCTCAATGGCACGATCAGACAGCATCATCCCAGCTTCATGGCCCTTGAGGAAAGCCTCCTCCATCTCATCTGTGAGAGGTTTGAGATCCCTCCATACAATGAGGTAATGGTTGATATCATGGATAAAAGGATGCTGGCCCTTGAGAAAAAAGTTGCCATGGCCAATGATACTCCATGGCCAGGGGTTGAGCTCCCGGATCCAGCTGAGATAACTCTCTCATTCTGGACTCCCCAGATTGCAAGAGGGGAATTCATAAGGCGCTTTCACGCCCTCACAGAATAGCCTTGACTATTATATTATGAATAGAATATAATAGAAACCTGAAAGGAGAGGATCATATGACAAGGATTATCTTTTTAAAGAATGGCCGGCGATTTGCCAAGCTCCATATGGAAGAGATAATACTCACTAAAAAGTCTGTTGGCTTTGGAGCCATGGATCCTCATGATCCAAATGAGACTGCCTTTGATATACGGCTGGAGACAGATCATCCTCAGCTGGACAAAAAAGCTGATGAGATGCTGGAGCTCCTCAACAGAGGCCATAAATGGATGATGGAGAGCTTGCAGGAGTCCAAGCATCAGGATCCATTTATTGTTGCGGATGTCTATAACTTTTTATTTCAACTGGACAAGGAGAAAGGGTCATGATAGAAAGGATCTTTTGTGTAGGTTGTTTATGGATGGCCGTCTTTGCCGGCCTTCATTTTGAGATACTTGTGCCAGTGGCCGCTCTGATAGCTTGGCTTGTGGCATCGGTTATCACCTGTATTGTGATGGCAGTTGCAAAATAGGGGAGAGGCTATGGAGAAAAAGATAACAATTGGACCAATTGATCTCAAAAAGATCAATGCTTCTTTAAAAGTTGCAGTGGACAAGGGAGTCCAAGCTGGATTAAATCTACAGGCAAAAACCATGTGGGCCAAGGCAGCAATGGAGACTTTCCCGGCGGCCATGGCTGTATATAATCTAAAACACATCCCTCATCTTATGGCAGTGAAAGCTGCTCCTATTGTAATAGAAAAGGTTGTCCAATGTGGCTTCACTCAGGAGAAAGCTTCATTGCTATTCGAGCTTGTCATGGAGAATATCCGCAAACGGAGAATCATGAGGAAATTCAAACGCAAGGGAGGCAAGAGACAGAGATGAGAAAGACAAACAGATCAACAGCGTCCGGCTGGGAAGATTCAGGCCCTCAAGATATCATTCAGGATATCCATGATGCCAAGGAGCTCATAAAGAATGCCAGCCATCATCAGACAGAGCCCAAGATTATCCTTTCTCCTCCTATGTATAGATGTGCAAGAAAGATCATGAGAGAAAATGGCTTAAAGACTTTGAGCCAACTCATGAGTTTTCTTGCTGCTCAGGTAGTGAAAGAGGATGGCTCTGATAGACTCTTTGAGATCTTGGCTGCTGCACATGCAGGCGCTCCTATGCCGTCAAGAAAGGATAAAAGCCATGAAAGTTGACAACTATGATGATAGTTGGATCTCGGAAAACATCTGCATACAATGCACGGAGCGCCTCAATACATTGGAGGATAAATGCGGGTCCTGCCTGACCTTCATTGCAATGAAAGCGGATCTTGAGGGAAAGGACTGATACATGAAAGTTGATGAGTTTAGAAAATCATCCTGGTCATATGAAGATAAAAAAAATGCATTGCTTTTCATGATAGGGATCCTGATGATAGTGATCTCTTTCTGGCCGGACGGCAAACCTCAAAAGATTAAGGCCCCTGAGATCCGGATAGAGGTCATACGCGCCGATGATCAGTCCGCTGAGCTCTGTGTTGATGGCAAGCGGTTTATCATCCTTAAAGTGGACCAGGGAGCCATCACAGGCTATATGAGGGATCCTGATTTAAATATTTCCGCTTGTGAGATGAGACCATGATCAGAGTCTTTCCCAGAAAGACCAAATGGACTCCGGAGGATCCTCTTGTGTATATTGGCCATGTGCCTCTATTCAGGGCAGAGGAGGACCTCCCTGTCAAAATCTCTATCACTTTTACTGAGGATATCCCATTAGGCCAAAAGCTTTTTAAATCATGGAGCGGTCATTATTCAGATGTCCAAATTGGAGGACCGGCCTTTGATGATCCGGGAGCGGACTTTGTGCCAGGGAGATTCATAAAAGAGGGAGTCACAATAACCTCCAGAGGATGCATCAGGCGCTGTGGCTTTTGTTTTGTACCAAAGAGAGAGGGATCCACAATAAGGGAATATCCTATAAAGCCAGGACATATTATTCAGGATAATAATTTATTAGCTTGCTCAAGGACTCATATTGAGAATGTTTTTGAGATGCTTTCTAAACAGAGAAAAGGAATTAATTTTGCTGGGGGATTGGATGCAAGGCTCCTCAAGCCATGGCATATTGATCTGATCAATAAAATAAAAATTAAAGAGCTCTGGTTTGCTTGTGATACAAAAGGAGATCTCCCAGCACTTGAGAGAGCCTCAAGGCTTTTAAAATATATACCTATCAGGAAAAAACGCTGTTATGTACTCTTTGGATATGGAGATGAGACTCCCAAAGAAGCTGAGGCCAGAGCAAGCAGAGTCCTTGAGCTTGGCTTTTGGCCATTCGCTCAGCTCTATAAAGGGCCTGAGCGCCGCACATATGGCCGTGAATGGAGAGATCCTGTTTTTGTCTGGTCCAATCCGGGAATATATAAAAAGGAAATATCAAAATGAAAAACCTCAAGGCAAATAAACAGATCAAGGTCACTTGCAGTAATTGCGGAGCTGAGCAGATGTATAATGCAAAGAAGCTCCTCCGGGTTTCTGATCAGAGTGGTACTTTCCTAGTTAAATTGGGGAATAAACGTGCTATTAAATGCAAGAGTTGCAAGATGTCTTTTTGCAATACTAATAAAATGACTCGCAAACAACTCTATACTAGCATAAGTGGCAATAAAACAAATACAGCAACTGCAGGAGACTCAGATAATGAGTGATCCTTTTACATACGCAACCGTATTCTCAGGGATAGAGGCTCCCACTGTTGCCTGGGATAGCCTTGGCTGGGAGCCGGCATTTTTCTCAGAGATAGAGAAATTTCCATGCAAAGTTCTAAAGCATCATTATCCTGCCGTCCCTAATTATGGGGATGCAAACAAATATAAGGAGTGGCCTGACCATGGACAACTTGGACTTATTTGCGGGGGATCCCCCTGCCAGTCATTCAGCATTGCTGGCCTCAGAAAAGGAATGGATGATCCGCGTGGCAACCTTTGCCTTGTCTATCTGGGAATCATTGCCAAGTATAATCCCCGCTGGGTCATTTGGGAAAACGTCACCGGCGTGCTGTCCTCTAACGAAGGACGGGATTTTTCAACCTTTGTCAGAGGGCTGGCTGAACTCGGGTATGGCCTTTCATGGAGAGTGCTTAACGCTCAATACTTCGGAGTACCCCAACGGAGGAGGAGAGTGTTTCTTGTCGGATATTTTGGAGACTGGAGACCATCTCTCGCGGTATTATTTGAGCCCGAAAGCCTGCGCGGGAATTTTAAGAAGAGCAAAGAAGAGAGGCAAGAAGTTGCCCCCACAATTACAGGAGGTTCTGGAGAGGATAGCTGCAAAGGGAAACAGTCCGGCTCAGACCGGATGATTTTTTGTGCAGAAACAGCTCCAACAATCGGAGCTGAGGCATATTCTCCATTTAAATCCCCCAGTGGTCAAATGGTAGATATGTGTATTTCTTATCGCAAGAAAGGCTTTGGAGATTATGAGCCTGACAATAAGGCCAGCGCCTTGAAGTCCAGAGACTTCAAGGATGCAACAGATTTAATTGCTTTTGCTCAAAATAGCAGAGATGAGGTCCGGATCATCGGAGAAAAAGGAAGGATCTCAGGCGCTCTTGCTGCAGAGCCGGGAATGAAACAGCAACCATATATTAGAGACAATTCAATTGTCCGGAGATTTACTCCTGTTGAGTGTGAGAGGCTCCAGGGCTTTCCTGATAATTATACTCTCATTCCAGGCATAGGCAGGACAATTAAAAAATATAATCATGAAATCATAATGTATCTCATGACATCATTTGGTTTCTCAGAATCAACTGCAAAAAGATTTGCAAAGCATCCTGACAATGTGAGGTATAAGGCGCTGGGCAATAGCATGGCCACTCCGGTTGTCCATTGGATTGGCCGGAGAATAAAACTCTATGAGGAGCTTTTTAATAATGAGTGATATGATCCCTGATAGTTTGAAAGATAAAATATATTATGAGGAGCCTGATATTGTCCTCCTCCATGGAGACTGTCTTGAGATCCTGCCTCAGCTCGAGCTGGAGTCCATCCAGTGCTGTGTAACATCTCCTCCATATTGGGGCCTCAGAGATTATGGGGTTGACGGCCAGGTTGGCCTTGAGGACTCCCCAGAGGCCTACACAGAGCGCCTGTCAGAGGTATTTCGGCATATCAACAAGATCCTCAAGCCTGATGGAACCCTCTGGCTCAATCTGGGAGATAGTTATGCAACAAATAGTGGAAAAGTAGGTAAGGCTCCGGGGGGAGGCCAACAAGGTGCAAGATGGATAGATGGGAAAGGACCTACAACTCAGCCTAACCGTATGCCAATAAAGGGACTAAAATCTAAAGATCTAGTAGGCATCCCTTGGCGTGTGGCCTTTGCTTTGCAAGCATCAGGTTGGTATCTCCGAAAAGATATAATAGAAGAAGTTGAAATATATTGCCCCTGTGGTTGTGGACATATTATGGAGGAGCGGATTGTCAGATATTCTCAGGACCGTGTAAATATTTGGCATAAACCAAATCCAATGCCTGAGAGTGTCAAAGATAGACCAACTACTGCTCATGAATATTTATTTTTAATGGCTAAATCAGAGATATATTATTATAATGCAGCCGCAATAAACGAACCTGCCAAAGATTATGGGAAAAGAGATAGGACAAACTGGAGCAAAAAAATTAACGCAAAAGAAATGGGCCAGCGCCCTCATATGGGAGGAGAAAAGTGTGACTTTTCTGAGAGTGGCAAAAACAAACGCTCTGTCTGGACCATCCCCATAAAGCCATACAAGGAGGCACACTTTGCCGTGTTCCCTGCAGAACTCATTGAGCCTTGCATCCTAGCCGGCTCTCGAGCTGGAGACATTATTGTGGATCCCTTTGGAGGATCCCAGACAACTGGAGAGGTCTGCAAGAAACATGGCCGGAGATATATTGGCATTGATATCAACAGAGATTCTCTGGACCTTGGCATCAAGCGCTTTCAACAGGAGGTATTATTTTAAATGGAGATCGAGTATATTAAATTTGACGGCCGGCGCAATTATAAAGTCATTGATGGCCGGCTATGTGAGATTTACAGTTTTACACATTCATGCTCTGGTTGTTATGAGACTATAGACGGCCATCCAGCAGGCAATTATCCATGGGATGATAAATCAAAATGCTACATTGGCGCGGGTTGCTTTGAATGTGGATATACTGGAAAGCGCATATGTTGTTTCTGGGCTCCTGTGCCATTCAAAAAAAGGAGGATCAACTGATGGACTGTTATTGTGATGAGCCAAATCCAGAGTTTTACAATGCAATAGACAGAATAGCAGCAAAAGATCACAAATGCTGTGAATGTAATAAGCCCATTATAAAAGGTCAGAGATATAGATACATATCCGGCAAGTGGGAGGATTTCAGGGTTTTTAAAATGTGTGAGGCCTGCTCAGACATATGGGATAATCTGTCAGCTCTTGGTTTTTGCTTATGTCATGAGAATCTTTCAGAAGATTATGAATATTATCTTGATGGCATTGGCAGTAAGAAACATGCCACAGAGATAATGGAATGCATCTATACCAACTAAAAAGGAGGGTTAATGCTGCCTGATAAACCAAAGATAATTGTCTTGTGTGGATCATCACGTTTCACTGATGTTATGGCAGCATGTGCCTGGATGCTCGAGCGTGAAGAAAAAGCCATCACAATGGGCCTCCACTTGCTCCCCTATTGGTACAGCCTTGAGGAGATCCCGGATCACCTGGCAGAACATGAGGGAGTTGCTGATGCCATGGATGAGCTCCATCTCAGAAAAATAGATCTTGCTAATGAGATCTTTGTTGTGAATTGTCAGAATTACATTGGCCAGAGTACAAACCGGGAGATGATATATGCAATTGAGAGAGATTTGCCGGTCCGGTTTTATACAGATGATCCAATTGGCACAATGGTCAGTGATAAAATAAAGGCTTTTGTCAAAGCCGAAAAAGAGAGAAAGGAGCGTGAACATGAAGCCAATACACATTGATGCAAAGACCATATCAGATGCATGGTTCCAGCTGGTATGGCACATCTTCGGAGGCGCTTACAAGCAGGCCATCCAGAGAGGATCCTTTGAGGGAGAACAGCACAGGCAGCAATACCCAGGGGCCAGCATTTACATTGAGTTCCCTGGTATGGATATTGTCCCTCATATCCCTCCGGGCCTGGGGATTCCCGCTCCCACAACCATGGAGTATATTGAGGATTACTTTGCCGGATACATCATGGATCCAGACCTGGCAGAAAACGAGACCTACAAATACGCCACAAGGATCCATGCCAACATGCCACTCCAGGGAGACACACAGTATCAGCGGATAGTGAAGATGCTCAAGGAGACTCCCCTGACAAACCATGCCGTCATTGAGATCGCCACTCCCTATGATCTGGACACATGCATTGGCAATGATGGCAAATGTGATCCTCCCTGTCTGAGGCTCATTGACTTCAAGGTCATACCTCCTGATGTGCTGAGCGTGTCCGTATTTTTCCGGTCATGGGATCTCTGGGCAGGCCTCCCCACGAATCTTGGAGGCATCGAGCTCCTCAAGCAGCTGGTTGCTGAGGAGACAGGCCTCAAGAATGGCCCAATGTATGCCTACAGCTCAGGACTCCATATCTATGGCTATCAGGAGGAGATGGCCAGGATCCGGACAAACATGGCATCAGGAGGAGTCGCTCAGGAGCGCCCAGAGCCAACTCCTGAGCCTGGAGAGGGGGAGGCCCTCACAAAAACCTGATCTAAACCTCACTCAGCTCCATATAAAAAGGGCTCCGGAGAGATCCGGAGCCCTTTTAGTTTTCAGAAAACGCAGGTTTTATGTCAGCTGCAGTCAACCAATGCCGGCAAATGCCGGCCCACCATCCAGATGTCGGAGCAGGAGTCCCTGGCCGGCAGCGTTTGCATTATCGGTCACAGTTATTCCAGCAGAGATATCAGCGCCGGCGCGTACCTCGATAATCGCCAAGCTGGATCCGCTGTCTGTGTTCATAGAGTCCATCAGAATGAGAGTTGCAAAAAGATCCATAAAGGTTTTTCCGGACTCTATGGATTTGCAGTCCACAGAGCCCCTGCAAGGCATAGCGTCCGGGGTTATCCCCCTGAATTCCATGTCCTGCATGATGCTTGCCAGAGGACTGTCCATAGGGTCCGCGTGATGAGCAAAAGCCGGGAGCGCGGCCCACATGGCCAGCATGACAACCATCAATACCAACAGCATTGTCATAATCTTTTTCATGCATACCTCCTTTTATCAGATGCCTGATTTTAACACTCACGGAGAGTGATGTCAACAAAAAAGGCCCCTGATTTCTCAGGGGCCTTGATGCTGTCTAAATGATTGATTATAACCTAGCGCAATTCGGAAAGCTCTGCAGCGCTACCCTCTCTTGCTACCTAATCAAAACACTCAGATATAACCCGCAATGGGAAGGCCTAGCATCATTGACCTTGTTAGCTTCTTTTATTATAACAAATTATAAACATATGTCAACAAAAAAGGCCCTCCGGAGGAGAGGAACCGGAGGGCCTGAGCGCGGAGGATCAGCACCACGCTTTTCAGAGATCGTTATTATGCAAATACTTTCTCCATGGCCTTGTCCATTGGCCTCTGGCCCAGCCACCATGTTACTGCAGTAACCATGAGATACAGGATGATGGAGACAACTCCCTGAGCCTCAACAATGGTCAGGACATCCGCTCTGCTCAGGACCTTTTCCAGGATCAGATGGCCTTGATACATGAAATAATATGTGATGGCCGGCCTGATAGTCTTGTTGATAATGTCCACAAGGGCCATCAGGAAAGCTATTGGCCCTGCTATCCAGGGATGTATCTTGTTCATATATGACTTGTCAAAGGCTGGGGCCATGATATCTTTCTGGCTCTCCTTGAAAGCGTCAATGGCCGCAACCTCTATCTCAGCATCTGCCGCTGCCTTGTCCCTGGCCATCAGGAGCGTGGACTCAAGCCTCATATCCTCCTGGTCAGCCTTTCTCATCTCAGCCTCATGGGCCTGGTCAAGCTTTTTATTCTTGATTTTCTGGTATGAGGTTACAAACGTGCCAATAATGCCCGTAAAGCCTCCCAGAATGCCTCCCAGGCCTCCTGAGAGCAATCCTCCTGCTATTTCTAAGGCTGTGCTAACTAATTCCATGCCCTGCCTCCATTATGTGTAGTTTAAAGGTTTCCATGGCCATCAGGCTTGTAAAGCGCCTGATAGCCGGTTTAGAGCTCAATATGGCCCTCTGGCCATAGACAGTGCCTCTGGCCAGCCCAAGGAGCAGGCATCCCCATGTATGGGTCTTGAGGCCTCGAGAGCGGTCTCCTCCCACGTTGCCCGGATGGATGAGGCAAACCGTCCGGCCAGGGATCTCTGTGATCCAATAATGTATCTTATATTTTCGGCTCCAGCGCTTATGGACTTCATAGGATCCGGCAGGGATTGATGATATATTCCTCTGGTTGTTGCGGTCCGGAGGCTCCATGGTATAAAAGCGGACTCCCCTGGCATAGAGGAGTCCCTCAGTGCCGTGGTCTGATGTTCTAGTCCGTAGTAGAGTGACTTGAGGGAGCATTTCTGTCCACCTTTCCAAGGAAATAATTGACATTATCCCCATATCTTTTTATCAGATGTTCAATAAATTCCTGGCAGATATCATAACCTCCCGGATGCTTGACCACTTCCTCCCAGGCCTTTATGATCGGATTCTCAGGCATCAACCTCCAAATATACTTGAGGCTCCGATTACCAACAGAGCGGCTGAGGCGATAAATGCCACTATCTTTGCATAGCCGGCATTCCTAATCCTGCCGATCAACTCAACTTTGACGGTTTTTATTTTACCGTCTTGCTCCGTATCGGCAACTTTTCTTTCAGTGATCTCATCTGTCAGAGTCTTTCCCATAACAGCAATGGCAGCCTGGAGGGCCTCAGATGATTTCTCTGAGCTTTTTCTCACTGCAGAGATATCCAGGGCAGCATTTTTAACATAGCCGGCCAGCTCGGCATTTGTCCTTGCAGAGGCAACCATAAACTCATGGACCTGGCCATTGAGAGTGCCGTGCGCCTCCTCCACTTTCTGGACATCTCCTGCAACATGCTCGATCATGCGCTCAAGCTCATCAGTGCCGGCCATGGATCCCCCTCTAAATGTATTTTTTCTCTATTGCTTCTTTCAGCTCTGCATAACGCACCTGGGCTTTATTCAGGGCATCGGGATCTCCCTCAAGCTCCAGATCAAGCCTGTACTGATGGACTCTGTTCTTTGCCAATTCTAATGCCTTGATCTTTTCTGCATCTTTCTGAGTGCTTGACAGCACAGAGATCCTCTGGGCCTCTATCTCATCTCTCTGGTCCTCTGTGAGAGCGTCTGCAGTGTAAGCTTTGGCAGGGACTTTCTCTCCCAACTTGGAAATAGTGGTCTGTGTCCAGCCGGCAGCGGTCTTTTTCCAGTAGACAATGCCCCTGTTATCAGGGATGATATTGCCTCCGATATCCAGAAAAGAATCCTCCTGCAGAGCATGGATCTTTTTCATAAGGTTTGATATCTCATCATCCTGCAGGCAGATTTCTCCGTCTTTTGGCATGAAATAAACAGCATGTTCAACAAAAAGTCTCCGGCGCATTTTCTCCAGAGCGGGAGTCATGGCCTTGAGGTCAGCCATCTGGCCATAATATATCTCCATGGATTGCCTGTTGTCCCTGGAATGGTCCTCCGCTGCTTTTTTATTCTTTGCCTTGTAGGCCAGGTTAGCTGCTTTCAATGATGCATTTGCTTTCTGGAGAGTTTCCTGCATAGCTTCCTGCTGCTTTGTTATTGCCTTAAACTCATCCGTGTCAGGCAATTTTTCTTTAACTATCTTGCCTGTCTCAACAGGGTCAATCACAAGACTTGCAAACCCTGACACTATCTGCAATCCGTCAATCTTTCTGTATAGTACAGTTTTCATTGTAGCTCCTTTAGTATGTTATGCCATGGACAACAGAAACATTGACCATGCGCGATTCAGATGATATGCGGGGAGTGCCATCCACGCCATTGGTCTTGGGTGCAGATGTCAACATCTGCTCCGCTACCCCTCCAGGTGTTTCTGAGACTCTGGATGTTGCTAATCCTGGAACCTCATTTGTTGTAATTCCATAGATATCAGCGGCTCCTCCTACTCCAGCGGCAAGCCCATTATAAAATAAATGCCCCTGGAGTGCATCAAGCTGATTGTCTCCAAGGAATCTACCTGCTCCATCCGGATCCACACTGGCCGCAAGATCAAGACCTCTGAGGACATAGCCCCTTGTCTCGGGCAGGATCAGATAAATTCCTGCCGTATTGGGGATCGTGCCGGCAGCATCATCAGCATGATAATAGCCTCCACCTGCCGCGGCAACAGCGGCATTGTTCCCGTCTCCAACATAGACGGCAGCGTCCAGATCAGGAAAGCTGGACCGGAGGACTCCCTGGCCATTCAAGAGGAGGACTCTATCTCCATTGACAGCAGGATCCCCATCTTTCCAGTAAGTGACTCCAATGCCTGGGCCAATGGCAAAGCCTTTTATAAGTGCCTCAACAAACTGAGAGGCGCTGTCAGACTCTGACACTCCATCAGGAGTGAGTCCGGCCCTGTTCATGAGGGCCTGTCTGGCTCCCCACATATCATCAATCATACCTTTGACAAACTCAGTGCCGTCCGTTGCTGATGGTCCGGATGCGTTTCTTGATTCAGTATCCGGGAAATCAACTCCATTTGTGTTTGTGAAAAATGTCTTGTAAACAATCATTCTCTTGTCCCTCCGTTATACATAAGTTACGATCAATCCAGCCCATGTATGGAGTGGCTTATATCTCATGATCGTCCTTTTAAACTCCTCCTGTCTTTCATTCGGTATCTCAGCTGATTCAATTGCTGTCAATGCTCCTGTGCCTGGATCCCTTGTGGCCGGTCCACCTACAAAGAAAATAAAAGGCCATGCATCAGGGTCTGTTGGGATCTCATACTCAAATGGAACTATTGCCATCTCATCAAACTCTCCGGCTGTGGATCCGTCTCCAGCATAAATAGTATTTGCCACAACAAGATATAAAGGAGAGGTTGAAAATATATCTCCGTTCACAAGGAGCTCTCCACCTATGCGAGAGGCAAAAGCATCTGAGCGTCCGGCATAGGCATTGCCTCCTCCAGCAACCATCTGGAAATCCTGGTCAAGGAAAATGGCAGGGTCAACAGCAGGATCATTCTGATGGACAAATACATCAAAGCCTGCATCTTGCAGGGTTGTCTCCAGATCATCCTCTGTGCCGTCACTGTCAGCATTATAGACAAGGGCATTGAGGCGCTGCCGGCGTGTTTCCTCTGTGAGCCTGGGGTCAACAAGTATTCCATATTCTCTCTCAAGATCAGAGAGGATCGGAGTTAAAAGAGGATTGCGGATATCCGCAAGTTGTGCCAATGCAACACGGACAGCATCAGAATCAAGGGCCATGCCGTCAAGGAGCTGATCAAATCCCTCATCATCCTCCGGTCTCCATAAAGCTCCCGGAGGCAGGAGATCATTGATATGGGCTCTCATGAGCTCTTGCCCGTTAGACATAGGTTACTCCTCCGGACTTGCCAAGCTCTCCGGGATTGAGTCTGTATTGAGACACAAAGGATCCCACTGAGAGGCCAAAGGCAACAGCGGACGCTGATGAGCCATTGGCTGAGAGTATATCCTGCACAACCTCTGAGACTGTGAGGTCCGTTATGAGATCATCTCTGTCCAGAGGAGAATCTATACTGTCAACAAAGGGCTTTATGCCCCTGAAATAGCTTGAGAGAGCATCCTCAATCTTTGTCTTTACAGTGGCCTCTATATCGGGAGGCGCTGTCAGATCGTTTATCTGGACAAAGAAAGATATCCGCGTAATGGAATCAATAAACAGCGTCTCATCAGTGAGGCCAAGAGGTTGTCTGGCAAATCCTGTCACAGGGTCAGTTGTAATCGATTCCCTTACCTCATCAAGCAGGCTCTGGGGAGCTATTCCATCAGGGTCAATGCTTGTGGTTGCCTCAACATAAACTGTCCGATCCGGAGGCACACTGACAACAGGATCTCCGAATGGCCGGCCAGAATATGGGTATCCTCTAAGGACTCCTGCAACCTCCTCAGCCCAGGACCTAAAGTCAAAACCGTTGCCTCCCCCGCAGACAGCGCGTTCCTTGTCCAGCACGCGGAGCCGGTATGCATCATCCGTCTCCTCCTCCGCGCCTGTATTTAAAATAGCCGTTGTCTGTCCTGTTATAATTGCCACAATAGCAATTGATTCTGCTCCGGGTATTTGTGTGCCAATAGACAGCGTATCTCCAGCCTGCAAGTTTCCAATAACCCCAACTACCTCAGCAGTCATAGTTAATTCGGCTATGCCTGGGGTTGGCGTTCCTATTGTTGCCGCTGCATTCAGGAAATATCTTACTCCATTGGCAACCCCTATAAAATCAGTTGTCTGAGGTATAACCGTTGTATCCGTTCCCGGCAATGTGGCTGTCAATATTGTTGCCTCTGCCACCTTCCGTGTAACTCCCAGATTGGCTCCTATGAGGTCAAGTCCCTCGCCTGTGGCCGTAAGGGCCAGCACCTGGAGGATCCTCTCCATGGCGTATTTGTAAAGGGTTGTAAATTGCAGGGCCTCCATGGCGGCAAGCACTCTCAGGAATGCTTTGTCAGCAAGTGGCGCATCCTGTCCAACCTCTGCCTCAAAGTTTGCCAGATTGTTTGCTTTTTGCTCCTCAGTTGTTGGGATTATAGCTGCCATTTATATCCTCTCATGTGCTGGATTAAGATTCTGGAAAATCCAGTTTAAACCGTTTTTCTCAAGCAACAGGTCCATGGCATCCTGCCCGGGAGGCTCTATCCTGATGGCAAAATTCAACCTGTATGAATTTGGGTTGGATACATTGACTGTCACTGTGCCAAAGACAGGATCATCAAGCGCTCTCTTGGCGGCCTGGATCATATCATTCAATGAACTCACTGTAATTGACTGGTTGGCAGCGTCAAGAAAATCAGATCCTATCTGTTGAGCGGGGTCCTGAAAGAGTGTATTTCCTATCCATCCGGGCTTTGTGAATAGAGATATAAGGACAAGGTTCTCAAGGCCCTGGTCCATGACCGGCTGGCCTCCTTTAAAAACAAGGCGGCTCCCATTCTCCCCCAGGACAAGAGCCGGATCTCCCTGATAGATATTAATTGTCATGACCAATAATCCTCCTGCACGAGTTCACAACAGGCATCCATAATGATATTAAACTTATCTTTGAGCCATTTAATCATGGCATCAATTCCTCATATATTAATTCGATTGTTTTTGTATGGAGGTTCATTTTGATTTTATTTTTTTCATAAAAATCTTTGGCAGTGTCTCCAAAAACTCTTGACATACCTCTCCAATCAGCAATCATATGCATTATATATTTCTTAGGCATAGTAATTGCTATGCCTTGAGAATTAATCCAGAAATCCCAATGATGTTTATTCCTGTGTTGATGTAATAACCAGGCTATTTCAAAGTTAATTTTAATTTCTTCTGTTATAGGTTTATTACCATAGAATTTAATGGCATAAGGAATAAACTCTGAGGGCATAAACTTTGAAAGATCATGAGTAAAAGCATGTAATATTAATCCCATCTTAAAACATTCTAAAAAAACATAATATTTATGTTTAATAATATAAATGAAATAATTGATATATTTATTCATGGTAACAATACCTCATCAACCTTTGCAGAGGAAAGATCAAGGCTCAGGGATCCTGCAGTCCCTGAGCCGTCTGCTTTAGTAGCAAATAAAGCATTTATTGCTATGATTAATGTCTGCATTTGAGTATCCAAAGCATTAAACCTCACCGCGTTATCTGCATTTCCATTCAATTCTATGTTACCTGATGTCAGCAGATTAATAAAGGCTTTTATTATGCCTCCATCAACAGAGTATATCTGCTTGTCTCCGGGGTCTCCAAAGGGAGCAATGCCATCATCCGCGGCCACAGCAACCTTGAAAGCAGAGCCTATATCTATGATCAATACCTGGCTATCATCAGGAGGGTTGCTGTTCTCTCCGGAGGGGTTCATGAGCTGGACCGTCTGGACATCATCCGGATCCGATATCTCCACCTGCAGGAGCAGGACATCATCAGATCCGTCCCTGTTCTTGCCAATCGCTCTCCCTGTCACCTTGCCAATTCGGACGCTCATTTCCAGGGCTCCTCCAGGGGTTCTCCTGTATAGACTTGAGGAGGCACAATATTGAGTGTGGCCGTCCTGGCCGTGCCGTCAAGCACATACTCCACTGAGCGGATAAGGAAGTCAAAGCCGTCTGGCACATGGATTGCCTCTGAGATCACCGTGACAAGGGTATTTTCTCTCCAGAGGTTGCCTGCGGGGTCAAACCAATCAGAGACCGGCAGGGGGATTGTGAGAGCGTCTGCAAGCTGCTTGGATCTCCTCCAGTCCGCTGCCTTTTGGATATCCCCCTTGGTAGTCTCATTAACCGTGAATGTCAGGAACCTCGAGCGCGGGACATTATCATCATTGGCAATGCCAACCTTGTTGCCGGCCGGCGATTTGCCAAGAGCTCTATATGCGTTAAAACGTGCGCGCCCATTAAAACCTGCCTTGAAGTTCCTGACAAGTTGCCGGCCCTCCTCAAGCGTGGCCACAGGCGCTCCTGATGCTGACTGATGGACAAGGAGATCTCCTTGTGGGGTTGATGATAGGAGTCCGCTCCGCTGTCTGGATAGTTTATTCAGATGATTGAATATGGTATCACCTTCATTGGCCGTGATACGGTCAAAGGGATCTCCAGGATCTATATCAAATATCACAGCAATGCCGATCTGTGCCACAAGCTCCTCAGCCCTCTGCTTGAGCGTGAAGTTATTTTTTTCATATGGAGGCTTGAGGGTTGAATCCATCAGATCAGCCGTGAAACTAAATCCCTCCAGATTTTTTCTCCTCCCTGAGCCGGAGATCTCAGATTCAATATTATAAAGTAGGCCATTGACAAGGAGCTCTCCTCCAATATACACGGAGGCTGGGAGATAACTATATGGCAGGAGCCTCTTGTCCAACTCCAGATTGAGTCCCGGAGCCCAGGCCAGTGATGCTGTCCAGCCATCTGCTACCGTGTCCATTGTCCGGAGGATCCGGCAGGAGTCCACAGGGACCTCAAGGCCGTCAAGGATGAGGGTCAGCTCATCAGGGGCCTTGTTGGACAACGTGGTCTCTGAGACCTGTGTTTTAAGCTGCTCAAGGCCGGAGTCCAGAGGGATAAATATCTGCTCTCCAGGGAATATGACATCAGGATCTCCGGACCGGAGCTGAGACTGGTTGGCTTTAAATATCTTTGGCCAGAGAGTAGCGTCTCCATATGCGCGCTGAGCTACCTGGCTGAGGGAATTCTCATCCTGCACAATATATGTCTTGCCTGGAATAGGGTTAGGCATTTAAACACTCCCTATCAAATTGAAATTCTTTAATAGGCAATGATCTCAGGTTGCTATCAGCAAGCTCCCAGACTTCAAACCATATTTTGGAAAAATCCCCTCCAATAATAAGCATCAAAGGCTCAGGGGTTAAAGCCTCCGGAGCGTCTCTGACAATTTTCATTGCCTCTAAATCCAGAGGGCTTGCATTTATTGGACCATCAGGATGAGAGTGCCAGTCTCCAAGATATCTGAGCCGGCCATCAGTGGCATCATATATCTCATCCATTTTTATTTTTTGCCAGTCCGTATCACCTTCAAAATAAAATTGCTCATGAATTGCTCCATGTCCAGGGCCAATTATATCAGTGATAATTACGTCCTGCCCCTTGTGATAACCAATTAAAACTCCTCCTGTTTCGAGAGGATATTTTTCCTTGGCTTTAGCCATAATTGACATCATAGCCTGAGTGTCTATCCAACATTTCTCAGTCATTTATATATTCCTATAATCTGAGTTATTTCTTTATAGGCTGAAAGGGTAGGGATAAGTGGATCTAAAGGATCAAATACAGTGCCATCTTTTAAGACAACAATTGCATGAGATGTCTGAGCCAGAGTCATTACTTTAACAATGTTTATCTCTGCCCAAAGTTTACAGGGCCAGGGATCTCTTTTTTTATTGAGTCCTTTGGCTTGATATCCTGGCCATTTCCAATTGATGGATATCCCATGCTCAACAAAAAATTCCACATAATCAAAATGAGTGAGGCCGGCCTTTGAAAAATCCTTGGCGCTATAAAAATCTCTGACATAATCATAGCTATGACCAGAGACCATAGCCATACAAGCCACAGCGCATCCATGAGAATCTTTTTGGCTGATATGTGCTATCACCGTTTGACCTCAGTGTGAAGATCATCCATGCCCGGACAGTCAGGGAGCTCCACAGTCTTACCTTTGAATTTATGATGGCAATCATTAAGGAATCGGATCTGGCCATCCTTGATAAACGAATGGCAGCGGGTCTGTGGATCATCTTTATTCACAAGCAGGCTTGGAGAGATGGTTGGATTATCCGGCTTGCCATTATATTCCCAGATAGGAGAGACATCAGGCCCCTCAACATAAATCCTGTGATAAGCCTCACAGCCAGGGCAGAAAAACCAGCAGGACTTCCCAAGGATATTCTCCTCTTTGTCCTTGACCGTTGCCTCTCTGAATTTACTCATAGGGCCATCCCTCCCCAGACTTGTCCATAATAAAATTGCCTCCATTAACCTTTATAGTAATGCCAAGTTTTTCCAGCATATCCATATTCTGGATCATCCAGCTTTTAACGATCATGCTTGTAACTTCTTCCTCTGTTGAGCCGGCAATACCAACAAGGCTCTGGACAACATGAGCTGGACCTTTTTCAAGTGGAGTTTTGATATGCTTTATGGATTTTTTCTCAGACATAAACCACAACCTCTCTGCCGGCAAGGAGCATGATTATCTCAAGGCCCTCGATCTGGTTTGTGGTTATAAAGAAATCAAGATTGGCATCTCCCTCTCCAAGGGATCCATACTCCTCAATGGTTATCCTGATGGGGGATTTTTGCTGGCTCAGGATAAACCGTTTTTCAATGGCCAGGTTGAATATGGACCGCAAGAGAAAGGCTTGAGTCAGTGCTGTGAGAGTTGCAACAGTGGGGAAACTCTCGCTCTGTGAGAAATACTGCACATCAATTGGCACGCTCTCAAAGGCTTCTTGAGAGGAATCCAGGTTGTCTATTGTGTCATTCAACAGGGCTGCATTTATCTCTATTGCCTCCACTGCCTGGAGCCTTGAGTTGAGAGTCCCTGTGGAGGAGATCCCCGCAACCGCTCCAATGCCGGCTATCAAAGCAACCTCTTTCACGGATACAATATTCCTGCCCTCAAGGTTCGCTCCTCCGGGATCCAGACCAAATATCTCATCAGCATAACGGCCATAAGCGTCAAGCCTTGCCTCCACATCGGCAATGGCCAGCGCCGGCAACTGGACAAGCTGCTGGACCTGGCCGGCCACAGAGAGGATATCCATTGGCACAACGGCAAGGACAGAGGATATCCCTCTTGATGGAGGTCATGCGCGCTGTGATTTCAGCATTGAGATCTGATATGCTCTCAAGCGTACTCTCAACAACGGCAATGACATTATTTACAGCGCCCTGGAAAGCTGATACCTGGCCGGCAGTGTCCTGAGATACATTGGCCAGGAGTTGGTCAGCAGAGCTCCCATTGGCCACATTGATCTGGTTGGCCACTGAGCTTTTAAGTTGAGCAGGGGATGCCAGCTGGGCCTCTCTGATAGGCTCCAGCCAGACAGTATCAAACTGTGTGAGGTTGCCGGATTCTACAGGGAGCGCCTGCTCCGTTGCGGAGACCAGTTGCAGCTCGAGCTGACCATGGACAGGATGCACTACCTGCCAGCGGCCATTTTCCTTGCAGGCATCCAGGAACCTGTTGGACTCCAGATCATGGTCCTCTCCCTGAAAAAATATTGTCAGGGGATAACGGACAGGGCCAACATCCAGGTCCTGGACAATGGCCCCGCGGACCTTGGGATATTGGAATATTCCAAGCTTCTTTTCTATGCTCCGGGTATTGCCCTGCCAGAGGGCTGTGAATTCTGAGCCTCCGGGGGAGGTCAGCTGGATTGATGGCCTGAGCCTGTCCAGGAAACTCATTGGTTGGCTCCCAGCAATTCAACCTTGATAGGAGGAGCGCCGGTTGTCTCGGACTCCACTGTTGAGCCCGGAGGCGCGCCGGCAATATTCAGCTGGCCATTGAAATTGATCTTTTGCCTTGCCTCAACCTCAGCAGTATTTGGGGCCTGCCTGTTTTCCTCTGCAGCTGCAGACTCTCCATCTCCAAATCCAAGGAAACCTTTAACTGCTTTAAATGATCTTGAGAATATTTTAAACTTCTTTTCAAGGACTACCATCAACCCAATTAGAGATGCAATAGCTATAATTATAATTCCAACGGGGTTTGCGGCCATTACAACATTAAGGATGCCCATTGTTCCAACCATACTTTTTAATACCAAAAGGAATCTAATAAATCCAATAACAGCCTGGACAATCGCAAGGCCCTTGAGCATAACGCTATATGCAAGAAAGCCTGCCACTATGCCCTGGAGGAGAGGCACAAAGGGTTTCATTATATTAAACATGGTTGTCATGACATTAATTGTAGTTTGCACCGCATTGATTATGGGCTGTATATCGAAGTTACGCACGATCTCCGTCAGTTTATTAATGGCATTCCCTCCGCGTTTCTCAAATGCTGTAAAGAATTTAAAACCTGTCTCAATGGCTGCTGACTGGAGGGCCTTTAATCTGTTGCCAAGGCTCTGTCTCATGATGTCAGCCATTTTCTTTGATGATCCTGCTGAATTATCCAGCTCATCTCTGAATGCCCTGATCTTGTCAGTGCCTGCCTTGAGCAGGATATTGAATCCTGTAACAGCCCTGTTACCAAATATGGTTGTCAGGGCTGCTGTTTTCTGAGCCGTTCCCATTCCTTTGAGTCCTTTCTCCACATCGGTAATAATATCCACAACATCCCTGAAATTGCCGTCTGCATCCTGGACCTCAACTCCTAATTTTTTCAGGACTCTCTGTGCCTCCGGGGTTGCCTTGGCAAGCCTGAGCATGACATTTCTCAAGGAAGTGCCGGCCTCTGATCCCTTGACTCCTGAATTGGCCATGATCCCAACCAGTGCATTAAATGATTCCATGCGCTGGCCAGCTGCCGTGAAAGCAGGAGCGCCTTTCTTTACAGCCTCAAACATATCCTCCATATTGGTATTGGTCCGGGCCATGGTCAGGGCCATGACATCATTTACTCTGGTAAAATTCTTTTGGAGTTGCGTTGTGTCCTCAGTCATAAGCCCAAAAGCTCCAAGGGAATCAGACGCGATATCCGTTGCCCTGGCAAGATCCACATTGGCCACTGTGGCAAGGTCCACAACTCCCGGCAAAGTAATCATGGACTGCTCTGCATTAAAGCCGGCCATGGCCAGGAAGTCAAGGCCCTCAGCTGCCTGTCCGGCGCTGAATTGAGTGGCGGCTCCAACATCTCTTGCGGTTTTCTTGAGGTTCTGGAGGGTTTTCTGGCCGGCCTGAGTGGTAATATCAAGGCCCTTGAATTTTGCTGAGGAGGCTGTGATGGCCTGGTCAAAGCTGACAAACTCTCTGGCCACTGAGCCAAGGCCCCTGGCCAGTCCACCTGTCACACGCGATACAGCGCCGGCTGTGAGGATCCCCTTTGTGATGCTTTGAAATTGAGAGGCTCCCTTGGAGGCCTGTCTGAATGCCTTGGTTGATTTGTTCCCGAATTTATCAGCGCCTCTGCCCATGGATCCAAAGGCTTTTGTCACTCTATCCTGGGCAGTAAACGCTGTATTAACGGCAAAATCAGGCATCCGGAAAGCTCTCCTTTTTGGCAAGTAGTTGATGCCAGCCCTGCCAGTATTTCAGCTCATGATAAGGCATAGCCTTGATCTCTGAGGGAGATGCTCCCCTGTGGAAAGCATCTCCCATTGCCTGGTCCAGCCTGTCTATTACACCTGTAAAAAAAGGCAGCCGATGCACTCCGCAAGAGAGAGATCAGGGCCTTTCAATGCCATGATCCCATCATCTCCAATGCCTGTGAGCGAACCTGCAAGGGCATACATCCTGCCAAAGGGATCCTGCTCTGATTTGGTCTTGAGAGAAACCTTTGTCTTGCCTGTCAATACCCCATAGACCATGCTTGATTTCTCTCCCATGGGAAACTTGAAAGTCTGGACAAGCTCAACTCCGGATTCTGATTCCCTGATCTCAAGCCTGCCCTTTGTAATGGCTTTCATGATCCGGTCAATTGCCGAATCAACAGACTCCCTGGCAGATGCAGGGATAAGGGTTAAATCAAGATCATAATAATCCACAAACACTTTAAACTGATCCTTTGCAACTTTCTCTGAAATCTTGACAGCCTTTGCATCATTCATAATGCTCTCTCCTTTTCAAACTGTTTCACAGCTGTTGTTTATTCGGGGGAGGCAAACAGCTCCCAGGCTCCAAGAGCCCTGTCCGGTATGATCACGATGCTTGCAACATTGCTCTCAGTCTCCACGTTCTCAAAGTTGATACGGCCCTTGGAGATGTAGACAGAGTTATCAGCCAGAGTGAGAGACAGGGGGAAACTTGAGAGGCGCTCTGAAAGCGCTCTGAGTTGGTCCTGCTCCACAGGGTTGGCTGAAAGGGTCACGCCCTCAGCCGTGGGGATCCTGATGGTCATTTTATACATTGTCTCCCCAGAGCTTGGCTGGCCCTCCGTCTCAAAAGGAGACAGATTCAATGTGACATTAATGTCTCCCGGTACAAGATAGGGAACTCCGTCCAGAGTTACCTTTCTGAGTGTTCCTGATGTCCGTGCCATATTATCCGCTCCTCCTTTTTATGCAGTCAATACTGCTATGCTGGTATCGAATTCCGTCACCGTATCAAGGATCCCTCCCTCACCTGAGAGGATAACGGAGAGAGTATTGTCAAACCCTGTGACTCCATCCCTGATGGTAACTGCCGTGAGGTTGCCGGATGCATCCGTCTCCTTGAGCTTTTCGATGGTAAAAGCGGCCTCAAAGATCCAGGCCTTGGCCTCAAAGTCCTTGGCCAGTGCAACATCATCATCAACAACAGCAGTGATGTCCCTGGCTTTCTGCCGGTCCACAGCATTGCCAACGTTCTTGGCATCGGCAACAATGGAGATGCCTTTCCATTTTTCCTGGTTAAAGTTTACCCGGACAGAATTGATGATATTCTGCAGGATGCTGATATTGCGCCCGGAGCGGTAGCCGTTGCTGTCAACAGGCACGCTGTCAGGCCTGTAGAAAGTGACCACGTTCTGCATGACAACAACGCCTGACTCAACCAGTGTGGGGCTGATGCCTCCCTTGACCGCAATATCCCTGTTGTCATAATCGGAGGTCCACCTGTCAGCCTTGTCTCCTGGCCATATGCCGGAGAGGAGCCGGCCAATATATGACTCCGCGGCCCTTGACTGGTTTACCAGGGCCATGATCCCGATGGCCAGCGCCGCGATCTCGGAGGGATGGTTGGCAGAATCAGGCACGGCAATGACCATATTGGTCCTGTCCAGCTTGCGCGCATCCGCAACAACCTGCAGAGCTATGAGGCCTGCAGAGCCAGCGGCCACATCTCCTGTCATTACGCGGAAAGGCCTGCCAACGGTCTTGGAATAGAGTCCAACAAAGTCATTGCCTAGGCCTCCATATGTGGCAATTGCGTCCAGCGTTGTGGAGTCCTGGCCATAGCCATGCACAACGTCCGTGAAAAAGGCCTCATTGGCATTATCATCAGTGCCAAGGCCGTCAAGGGCATCCTGTATATCCGGGAGCCCTGCGCCTGATGCCATGGCCGTGACAACCGCGCTGACTCCTGTGGGGAGGGCCTGTCCAACTCCAAGGTTGAAAGTGATGGAGATATCATCTCCCCAGGGACCTTTGCTCTTTGCCGTGAGGTCAGCCGCGGCCACAGTGAGAGCAGCTGAGACAGGCAATTCCTTGATGGCATTGATGGCATCAACCGCGGCCTGGGCAACATCCGCTGCAACCATGCCTGTTGTCACCGCAAAAGGCACGGCAATGCCGGCAATATACATATTGACAGTGCCGGCCACAACTCCAGATGAGGCTGCAAATTCAATTTCACCTGTGGAGGCGGCAGCGCCTCCGGCCTCTGCCTGGGGGCTGACAAAAGTGGGGATGCCCTGGCCTCCAAGGAAAGACTGCACGGAGAGCCTGTGGATCATGGAGCCAAATCCGTAAGTATTCCCAGCGTCCTCCGGGCTGAGGATCTGGGCAGCTACCTCATCCACAATGGTTGTCTTTGAAGCGTCATATGTGGCTATGATGAGGATCTTTCTTGGCACGTTGCGCGCTGCCGGTTGGAACTGCACGTTTTTTACTGATGATGTAGCAGCGGCTGCAAGTGAATCAGATGTCAACGCCATGGCTCAAGCCTCCTTATGTTGTGGCCGTAGTGATGCCTGTCTTTTCAACATCATCATCCGGCTGATCTATTACAGTATCAATTGTGAAGTCTCCAGAGACTCCAGCATCTCCAACAACATCCTCAGCCACTCTGCATGTCAACAGGATTGAGGCTGTCAAGACAACATATTCTCCCTCAGTGATAACATCATCTTTCTGTATAGCTGAAACCCATCTGTTGGCAACAGATCCGGGCTTTAATCCAAGGTCATAGTTTTTGGGATCCATCAGGATCTGATATGCAATGGCAATTAGCTCATCCATTGATCTGTCCGCAAGGAAAGAGGCATCAGCTGATGCCTGAATTGCCGCGCCTACCTGCTCAATAGTGGATGAGGGATCATTAATAACAGCCAGATTGGCCTCATTCTCCATGGCCACAGCAAGCTCTATCCTGAAAGAGCAATCATGCTGGGCCTGTCCTGCATTACTTCCAGCACCTTTGGGGATATCCCCTGAATGGTAATAGGTTATTATCTCTCTTTTATAGCCAAGGATCTCCTCAGCGGCCTTGGCTTGCCTTTGGGCTCCTACTGTCCGGTATCTGCCTTTTTCAGCAGGGCCAAGGACATTATTGATGATACTGTCCCTGACATTCTGAAACTGCATTATGTTCATAAAATCAGTGGCCATTATGATTGCTTGACTCTCCTCAAGTATATTCGTATGAAACCGATGGACCGGCCTCCCTCTGGAGGCCTTTCCTTATCAAGCTGGAAACTCTCAAGAGTGGCTGTTGTTGATGGATCAACAGGGATCTGCACAAACCATTTCTCTCCTGCTTCCGGGGTCCGTGAAAGGCTCGAGCGTCTCAATGTCACAACAGGTTTATTGGTTACTACAGGAGCTCCGGTCTGGGGGTTGTCCTTCACGCTGTCATAAAGCACCTGGCCTGTGAGGGGCTCTCCTGTGTTCTGATTGGTATCCAGCTTGTTGCCGTCCGGATCTATCAAAACAACAGGGAGAGCCCACTCACCCTCCAATGAAAACTTGAGATCTTGCTCTGACCGCTCCCTCAGATTAAGAGCCATGCTATCCGCTGCCCTTATCGGCAGAGACGTTGCTCCCAGCCTTGCTACCTGTAGGCTGGGAGCTTGTGGTCTCTGTGGTCCCTGGCTCAGCGGGTGTGTGTGAGGAGGGAGCTTTCTGGAGTATCTTTTCTCTCAGCTTGTCATGGTCCTTGTCTTTGAATCTCTCGGGCAGAGTAGACTCCAGGGAGCCAGGTTTGAATCTCCTGGCTCCCTCATATACCGTGACATTAGCCTTGAGCGCTTTGTTGTCAGGAGTCTTGGTCATTATTTCTTTTTCTCCTTGAGCTCTTTGACCTCAACAGCATGGGCCTTTTTGAGTGTCTCCAGCTCGGTTGCATGGTCCGTCTTGAGCTTTGTGATGGTCTCAAGGAGCTGATTTTTCTCATCAAGCTCCTTGCTCCGGGCCTCCACTATCTCAGCCATCTTTCTCTCAAGGTCAACGGCCTTGTTTATATCGGCCTGCATACCTTTGATCTCGGCAGCATGGGCTTTTTTGAGATCATCCGTCTCCTTGCCATGCTCATGGACCTGGGCCTTGAGCTCATCACGCTCAACCTGTATCACTTTGTTGGCCGTGGACAGATCGGAGATCTGCTCCTCCAACTTGTCCCTACCGGAGATCACTCCGGGCTTGGCCACGGAGCCAACCCAGCCCTTTTCTTTCCACTTCTTTAAGGTCTTGCTGTCAACCTTGCTTGAGGGTATCTCATCCCCAAAGGCATAAGTCTCTCCAGCAATTCTGATTGTATGTCCTTCGCGCATCCATTGCATAGAGTTACCCTCCTTTAAGTGATCAGACCGTCAAGCTTGACGATGTTGTCAGTTTGCGTTGTCGCAAATATCGGAGCGGACTGTGTGCGGATGGTCACATTCTTGCCCTGGCTCCCAATATAAGCGTCTCCATAGAACATCTCCCCCATGACTATTGAGCCGGTCCCCTTGATGTTTGCAGGCACGCTGGGCATTGCAGGGTCAAAGCCAAAGAGCTCTGAATACATGGCCCTCTTTGCCGCTGTGGGAGGTAGAAGCTCCGGAGGACCAAAGTATCTGTCAAACCGGCTGTTGACAGACATCACAATGGCCTCGTCAATAGGCATGTAAGGCTGAGGATCTCCGGCGCTGTCCGTGAAAACGTCCAGATAGCAGAACATCCAGAGTTCATAGCCACTATCCAGGCGCAACAGGCCGCGGGGGATCCAACCGGATTCCACAAAGCGCGCATACTTGTCAGGGACAGGGTTATTTGTGCTGACCTGTATGAGCTCATAGCGCCTGTTGTCCGCCTTGGCCTTCATGTCAGTGTCATTGATGATGGCCCCAATGGCTGACTTGCCCAGGAAAAGGCCGTCAGGCATGGAGTGGCCGTCTGCCCTGATGAGATCACAGGCGCTGGTCAGGTCTCCCTGTATGTCCGCAGAGCCGCCGTCCCAGGGATTGGAAACCGTATCATTGTGTGTGGCACGCCTCTTGAAATCATACTGCAGGTTTGTGTCCGTTGTGCCAATGATGGCATCCATCTTGCCTGTGAGGATTGACTGCGCGGCAAGGACTTCAAACATCCTCACAGAGCGCCTGATACTCTCCTTGTGCTGCAGGAGAGCCAATACCCGGAGCCTTGACTCCCTGGTTGCGCCAGCATAGGGATTCTCTCCGGCAATCCTGTTTATCAGCTGGTCAGCTGATATGTCTCCCTCCTCCTCAGACAGAGGGTATTTCCTTGAAAAGCTCGTGAACTTCTCAGCCCTCTGGTTTTTCTGTGTGGAGCCAAGGGGCCTTGAGACAGTGCCGCGGGGGATGAGCGCCGCAAGCTTCTCATTGCCCCGCTGGATGTCAATGTCAACCAGATTAGCATCCGGGCTGAAATGAGTAAGCCCAAAGCCGGCAGGGTTGCCAAAGAAGGATTGGAAACCGGATGGCACTCCAATGATCTCCTCCTCCTTAAAGGCCGCAACCATGAACCTGGCAAAGGGATCCATTGCTATGGGCGAAAGTCCTGCTGATATGCTTCCCATTTTCTATAGCCTCCTTAGTTCTCGAATTCGGTTATATCCACAGTGGTCTCCGTGAATATCCCTTTAGCCATGAGATGATCTCTCACTGTCCGTAGGTCCGTTGTTCCAACCGTGATCACGGTTGTGAGCAGCTTGCTGTTTTCTATCACAAGCTGCTGCACGTCAATGGTCAGGCTCCCACCTTCAAGGATGGGCCTGTCAACAACGTCTCCGGCAACAAGCTCCGCGGCTGTAATATCCGCGCCCAGATATATCCCCTGGGGAATGGCTGCGCCGTCCGTTTCTGTCTCATCTATGAAAGGAACCCACTTTTGCGAAGCAGCCACCTTGGCCATGAGCGTGCCATAGACAAGAGGAGTTGCGCGCCCAGCGTCCTGCAGGAGCGTCTCAGCCTCACTGACAAAGCTGATGCCTGACAGGATAAATGGGACATTGGAACTATCTCTCTCTGACTGTACCGGCATGATTTATTCCTCCCCTCTGGCCTGCTTCACAGCAAGGGCAAAATCATCCTCACTGCGGATATGGCCGTCTGTTGATACCTGCTGGCCATCATCCTGGACGGTCTCTGGCTGCTTTTTTGATTCTCCTGCAGCAGCCGCTGATGCCGCTGCCTCAACCGTTGCGTCATGGGCAGAGGCTGCGCTCGTGAGCGCCGCAACATCAGACTCCCCATTGAGTACCTTGACGGCAAGATCCTGAATGGGCTGGGGATACTTGTCGGAGGTCAGGAAAGGAGTGCATCCTGTGATCCTGGTCGTAATGGCTTCCTCTGCCTGCTTGGCTCCCTGCTCCGTTCCCTCTGTAACCCCTTCCGCTTTTGCGGTTGCAAGAGCGGCATCATGCTCCTTTTTGGCATCAGGGCTGCTTGCCAAAAGTTCTGAAAGCTTTACATCTTTAAGCTCCATATTTGCCTCCATTAGTGAGTTGTCCGCTATTGCGGAGTTATTGGTTATCTCAATTGGCTCCGCAACTGCAGAGCCATTATCATTTATAATATTGCTTGAAGCGTTCCCCTCTGGAGTAACGGTTTTTCCAAGAGCCACAACAACAGAATCTATCATCCCCACGGAAAGAGCATCATGCTGGTCCTCATCAGGGTCCTGAGCAACCAGAACTCCCCCGCGGCCAAATGTCTTTTCTATCTGCTCCGCGGGGATCCCTCTGCCCTCGGATATCCTTTGTATAAAGACGCGCTCGAGAGCGTCAACAGTGTCCTGAATTCCAGCCCTGCCGGCAGGAGTCTGAGTGCCTCCTTTTTGTGGAGCGTTCTTTGAGAGGATGATCACCCTCTTGACTCCCATTTTTTCATGTGCCTTTGAAAAATCCCAGCCAGTCACAATGACTCCTATGGAGCCGGTCATGTTTGCCGGAGATATGGAAACTATCTGGCCGGCCTGGGAGGCTATCCAGTATCCACCTGATGCAATGAGTGCATGGTTTTCAGCAACAACGTGTTTCTTTTTTGCAAGCTCTGCAATTGCCTGACTAGCCTCATCAGTGCCAGCGGCCTCTCCTCCGGGAGTATTCATTATTAAACGGACATTCTCAATGCGTCCGTCCTGCAGGACTTGGGCAGCGGCCTCAAGGATCTGGTCAAATGTAGTGCCTGTGAAACCAAAGAATCTGGCAATAGCCGGGAGGGGATCCTTGGTTAGGATTCCCTGTATTTTAATTAAGGCCGTATTTCCTTCAATTGAAAGGATGCTTGGATTAGGATCCTCCTCAGACTCCTCAAGGCCAAAAAGAGAGGTCTGCTTATCATTAAAGGAGGCATTTGCCAATGTCTCCAGATAGTTGATTATAAAGCTTTTATCAGCTGCCCATATGTTATTGTCCACGCTCATCCTCCATGAGTTTAATTGATTTTTATATAAAAGTCAATATTTATATTAAAAAGTATAAAAAGTATATTAATCATCTGGTAAACAGCTTGAAATGCACAAGGGCTGCCGGCACAACTGAGCCATCCCCCAGCACCTGAGTTTTAAAGCTTGCGCTGGCATCCGGAGATCTGACAAAGAATCTCAGTTTATGATCAAGGTCTACTTGTTCCAATGTTCCCTCAAGCGTTGTCTGTTTCTGACCTATGACCGGCAGCTCAGCTGTCCTTGCGTTTCGTTTCTGCCATCCTGATCCTGAATCATACTCAGTAATTATTTCAACCTCTGTCACACCTGCAGATGTATCTATATTTAATGTTGCGGATATATCAAGGATCCCCCTCACTTTGAATGTGAATACTCCTGATGGAGCATCATAATCAAAGAGGCCATCAGGAGTGGGAGTAAAAGCAAGGAGATTAAAGCTTGTTACATCAATGCATGTCAGAACATTAGGGATTGACTGAGTACCCGTAACAAGCAACCTGCCAAAGTATGTGAGCTTTTCTCCATTGCCTACCTGCTCCATCAGGTTATTATCTCCTGACTGATTGAAATTGGCAGGCCTCCCCCTGGAGTCAGCGTTGTTATCTTTGGCCCAGGGACCGTCATTTCTATCTCATAGACTCCATCATCTGGATCATCAGGGACCAGGACCTCAAATGAGAATTTCCCACTGGCTGCATCATCTATAGATCCGGCAATAGGATCAATTATAAATGTTGCCTCAGACGGATTCAGCTTGGCGGCAAATATGAATGTATTGCCTGTTATATCAATTGGGAAACCAGTCTCAGCTGAGACCAATTGATATTGAAGTGTAACCGTATCTCCTGTGACAAGTACCAGCTTTCCAAGGCTCATAACTTTATTACCTCCAGTCCCTCTATTTCTATGATCTCAAGCGGCAATGCTAATGTAACCGGATCAAGTTCGCCAGTAAACTCTGTGCTGTTTGCGCCATATTGCACATTGAGGCGCACATTCTCCTCATCTGCCGGCTCATACGTCCCTGTTGTGTCGTCCACGGCCACGCCTTCCCGAACATCATTTTCACCTGGTATAGCGGCAGAGCCGGTTGTGTCGTCCACGGCCACGCCATCGCGCACATCACTTGGCCCAGGTATCGCTGCAGAGCCCGTAAGGTTGCCACTATCATAATCCACATTCAATCTGACATCAGATTCATTAGGGAAGTCACACACAATTGCACTCGTAAGATTCGGCCCCTCTCCTGGCCAGAACTGCACTTGCTCCAGCCCATTGGAACCATGAGTCATTCGTAGATCAACTGAATTTACTGCATCAGTTATTGTTATTGGATTTGCAAGCAGGAAGGCATTTAATGCCTCTATATCATCGAATAGTCCAGACCATCCGGCATCATTGATATTGTAAGCAGCCTTTAACGTACCGCTTCCTGTTATACTTGTTCTGAAATCACCAAGCCCGTTTATAATAAATCCTTGGGGAAGCGCAACCGCGCCCATTGTAGACACAGGGCTTGTGTTTAAAAATGGAGTAACAGCCGCGCCAGTCCGCGCTCTAAAGAAATCCATTAAAGCCCGTTGCACAGGAGATGAAGCGCCACTAGTATCACCAATTAATATTCTTTCATTGCCACCAGCAGCCATAGGTTGGTCATTTATCTGCAAAACCCATAACCCATCACCACCTGAAAAACGAGAAAACATCGTGACTTTATCTGCAATAAAAGAGAAAAGGAATTCATCATGATTAGAATCATCTGAAACAGATGGTGAAACGGTATTCCAACCATTTGCAACCTGTGTTATGGTTAATCTTTTTGCACCATCATCAATCTCAAGCCCCGCATTTGTAGTAGGATTTAAGCCCACGCGCTTCATATAAATTGTCAAGCCCGTAGCGAAAATATATCCAGATGGATTTCCGGGCCACGTTGCTCTGGGTAAATTACTAAAGGCCGTTTGACCGCTAGAAGGTGAATTAAATAATATTTCTCCATTAATAACAGAGATCGAACCACCACCCGAGACAAAATCAGACCAAGCAGGTGAAGCACTAGAGGGTACAGTGTCCTCAATTACAGCACCCCAAGCCACTCCTTTCCCAACTTGCAAACGGATAGCACCATCAACAGCCTCAAGTCCGGTTGCCAGAGAATCCCAATCAGCGGCTTTCTTTAATAAATTTTCTCCGGCCATCTGTTATCTATTGTTTGCCGGAAGTAGATCAAGTATTCTTGTCATTGAATCTTCATACTCCTTTACTGCCGCAAGAATTTGCTTTTCCACAATAACCATTGCTGACAAAGAATCGGAGTCCTTGAAGTTCAGCCCCGCTTCTTCATCTGTCACCTTGTCGGGTGTCTTGATATAATCAGCCTTGATAGCCAAAACAATTTCTCTGTTTTGATTTTCAAGCTCACGAATATTATCAGCAAACTCGATACGACGGTTTGCCTTATCGTTCTGTGAGCCTACTTTCTGCTGGTAATTCTCAAGTGCTTTCATGTCAGTTGCATCGGCCATATTATTAACCTCCTGTTATCTTATTAAAGCCGCATAATCAATAAATGAATTATGCGCGGCATTGCCCATTGCAGGATGATAGAGCCTCATTTTGACCTCTCCAGATCCATTGACAAAATCATCTGACCGGACAGGGAGATCAGAATATTTATAATCAAGGCCCAGGCCTGTCAAAATTGTGCGTAAGGTTTTCCAGGAGGCAGCTATGTTATCCCATAGCTGCACTTCTATCCAGTGAGCAACCGATCCTGAATAATACATCCCAATTGCCACGCGCCTGAATGCCTTGATATTGGTAAAAGTGATCTCTACATTCTGGCCGGGAGTTGCGGCAGCCTCAAGGATATCCAATGTATTGCCGTCTCGCCAGGTCTGTATATCAGATACTGAGCCTGTAGGAGTTCCAACAATCACATTGATGCTGGCTGGCACTTCATGGGGTCCGGGTATAAAGGTCCCTGGCCCTACCTGCTCCATATTACACATCCACTCTGACTGAGCCGGCAGCGCCAACAGGATAGATATACACATCAATACCTGCAGTGGCTGAAATTGGCACGCTGATGCCCTCTGCAAAAATGGGGATTGCATCAATTCCCAAAACTGTTGGCGCTGCTCCCCCTGTGTCCCTGTATGTCTGCTTGTAAACGCTGGGAGAGCTGTTGAGCCTTGTCACAAGGCCCTGGACAACATTTGTAGCCACTTTGGTCCACTCATCTGCCGGACATGGTACAACCGCTGGATCTGCCATTTAACTATCCTCCTCATCTTTCATATCCTGCACAACTTCCCTTGTCTCCTCAGCTCGAGCCTCCTCCGGATTCTTGATCCATGGAGGAGGAGGCTTGGAGCCAAATTCCCTTGCAAGCTGCTCAACATTCATGTCAAAGCTGGAGCCATTAAGATTGCGCGCCATGCGCTTGCCTGAAAGTCCTCCAACGCTCATATATTCCCTCACGGCTTTGGCCGTCTTTGATGGGTCAATATCAGGAGGAGGATCCCCAATCCACTGGTTGGATAACCAGGCAGCTTTAAGTCTGGGATCATTCCAGCCCGGAGCGCTTATTCTGCCGGCAGCGATCTCCTCAGACAGCCACATCTCATAAACGGGATTAAGGAACTCCGCGGCCATCTCATCACGCCATATCTGGACTATCCTCCAGAACAGCAGGAGAGAGGCCCTGGAGGCAGAGAAATTCTGACCGAACCTCATGAGCATGACCTCAAGAGGCATCCCTGTGGAGGCCGTCAGATAAGATGTGAAGGAATCAACAAACGTGTCAAACTTATCTCCGGGAGAGGTTGTTGCCATCAGCTCCATATCCATGCCTTTGGGGAGAGTCGTGACAACCGTGCTCCCTGGGATATGCTCCCTGGCCTCAAGCGTCTGGGTTATCGGCTGTAGGGATGCCGCTGTCACTCCCTCGGCTCCGGGATCCGGGCATGGGTTGGAGCCCATAACACTTGAGGCTGACCTGACTCCAACGGCGGCATTAACTCCCCCAAGAGGATCCACAGCATCCTCTGTCTTGGAGGGCATAACCTTGGCCACAATGTTTGATTGGTTGATGGCTTTTATTATTGATGCAAGGGAAAAGTCCGTGAGGTTCTGGAATTCCTGCAGGGCATGGGCAAGCCTTGAATATCCTCTGCCCTGGCCGGCATATTCGGCAGTGAATCCATGGAGCATGAAAATTCGCTTGCCGTCTTTGCTCCGGGCTGGGATAGTGATGTCCTCAAATCTCCCATTGGGGAGCCGCTTCCATACCTTATATGCAACCTCCCTGCCCCTCTCATCACGCTCGATCCCATCAACAAGGCCCAGAGGTCCATATGTACTTGTGAAGCCATAGCCTCTGATCTGGTTGGTATCAATAAAACTGAATAGCAGAGGGCTGAGGAGGGAGGGATCCTTTTCATAATAGAGACGGATAAACTCATCATTGTCCCTGTGCTGCATGATCTGAAAAAGTCTCTGGGCCTGATAGAGATTCATGAGCTCTGCCCTGTGCTGTTTCTTGCTCATGGCAAAGCTGTCAAAGCGCGCCTCAACATTTCTGGCCCAGATCTCAGCATCCTCTCTGGTTATTCCAAGGAGGTCAGCTTTGGGAGTTGCCTCGAGCCGGAGACCTGTGCCGGCAACTGAATCAGACTGCCTCTCAACAATCGCTCTGGCCTGGACGTTCTCATGAAAGGCCTGCCTTGCATTCTGTCTCAGCATGTGATGAGACAGGGTTATACTCCTGCCGGATCCGGAAAGGCCTGAAATAAATTTGGAGCCATCGGAGAGATGGCCAAACATCAGCTCTCCCCCTGAGCCTCCTGCTCCATGATAGGCTCCCGGAGCGCTGTCCTGGTTGCCATCGGAGGGGGGAACTGGAGAGGGAGTGGAACCGATATTTAAAGCGCCTTTAAATCTGGACCAGAGACTGGAGCCGTCCATCAACAACATCTCCTGAATGGTCCATGTCTCTGGAGCCTCATGTTGGTATTACCCTGGCCCCTGAGTTTGCGCCTCAAGGAATTCAGTCTGGATTCGGTTGACTCAACAGCCTCTTGCAATTCCTTCAAGGATCTGAATGTTGTGGTTTGCTTTCCCTCATTAGTATCAAGGGAATACATCTTGACCTCCACGGATCCTGAGAGGTATGCGGCATTGAGGGCTGTCAGGCGCGCCTCCAGGATAACTATCTGGGCTTGTATCTCCGCTCTTTCTTCCGCTGTTAAGCAAATCATATGGATAGATTATAAATTAAATATAGTAAAAAGTCTACTTATTAATTAAGATGCTGGAATTATTGAATTAAATACAGATACCATCCAGATGATCAAGCTCATGTTGAAAGGCAATTGCCTCAATGCCTGAGAGGATTAGTTTCTTGCCTTTTTTATTTCCATAGGCAGCTATCTGAGCATGGCGCTTTGTCTCTGTGATCTGGCCTGGAAAGCTCAGGCAGCTCTCCTTAAAGGATACCATGGCCGGTCCTGTGGGAAAGAATGAGGGATTTACAAAATGCAGGAACTTGCCGCGGATCTTCACAACAAAAACTCTGGCCTTGTATCCTATCTGGTTGGCGGCAAGGCCGGCGCAAGTGGGCTGAGAGCGCGCTGTGTCAATCAGATTTTTTATCACAGCCTGCACATCATTAATATGCCCAACTTCCTCACATGGCTTTGACAGTGCCTCCCGGTCCATCACTATAGATCTAACTCCCATTATCTAGCTCCTCTGGCCGCACAAATACGGCTGTTGATATTTCAAGTCTCCTGATTACAGATGCCAAGACTATTATCTCTGAATGTTTATCAACCTCATCAAATAACTCAGCCTCTTTGATCATCTTAATAATACCACTGTCATATATTTCAAAGAGGCCCCATTTGTCAGGGAGCTCATGAGGTTTGATCTTACCTTTAGGAGCTATGTAATATCTCTTGTCTCCCATGCCTTGTGATGGCTCTTGCCTGAAATGCTTTTTCTTATCAGACAGAAAATCCGCGCGGGAAACTTTGCACTCAACAAGAATTGAATTGCCATACCTGAATCCAATCACATCCGGAGTCTCACTGTTTGCGGTTTTCAATTCAGCAATGACAATGGAACATTTCAGAGGGGATCTATAATTATTCTCAAGCCAACGCGCTGTGGCCTTTACAAGTTCCTTATGTGTCAGATTCTCTGGAGCATCTTCTTTTATAATGCTCATCCTCCTTTTATCTCAGGTGCGTTGCCATAGGGAGGGATCACTCCATGTCTCATCACGATCCTGAGAGCTTGATCCTCATTAAATCCCTGATCAATCAATGCATTAAAATATGCCCTGATGGCTTTGGCGTGAGGGACAGCCAGATCCAGTAGTCCATCAATAACATTTTTCATTTCTTGTATATCTATCTGATCCATATCATCCTCCGGATCCTGTATTCTGCCATCTGACAACGGCATTTGCAATAGCCTGGTCTCTGGGATATACATATGCAGAGGGATAATCCCAGGGGTTGAAATGCGCTGCATTATAGATGGTCATGACAAGCTCATTAAAGTCAGGGGATCCACAACGGAAACCCCAGAGGGCCTCCGAATATGAGACGGTCTCTCCAGGCTCTATGTTCACAGCGTCAAAGGCCAGGGGCTGGTCTCCGCATCCTGAGATGGATATCATTGAATAAAGGAATACTGAGGCCCTGGCCTCCAGCGTGCTTTTCATTTCTAAGTTGAGATAGTCTGCAGGCATGGGGGAGCCTGAGATCTTGACAGCGCCGGAGTTGAATATGCCGGAGGCCTCGAGCTGAGCCTCACAGGTCCGGTCATTGTCCACATCCAGGCAAGTCAAAGCAATGCTGTTGATAGCCATGGGAGGAGGATCCTCTCCAGATCCGTTACCCTGGGGGGGAACACTATCCCCTGAGCCGCAACCGGCTAGAAGAAATAGACATCCTATGATGATTAAAATACAAATGAAAATGTTTATGCCGTCTCTCATATCGAGCCTCCCTCTTGCTTGTTGAGAAATATTATAACATCTTCCCTCAAATGCTTTACAAGCACATCTATATCATCAGGAATGGGCTTTTGTGTCTGAGCAAGATATGAGCGTAACAGGCCCTCAGCCTCTTTGAGAGTTTTTGCAAGCACTATATTTCTAGCTACTTCTTCCAGATAACAATTGCTTGCTTCCTTGCCTGCTTCTTCAAGGTCTTTGGCTATAACATGGACAGCTTTATAAAATCCTTCTTCGCTCATCCATTCAAACCCTGGCTCCCAATATTTCTCATAAATCTCATCTGTATATTTTCTCGTAAACATTATCTCATCCCTCCTATCCCAGATCCTTTATCCAGATACCATTCTGCCAGCGCTTGCAATGGCCAGAGGGAAATATTTTCCATTTGCCTTTCTGGCCTGTCTCTTTGATCTCCCTGACAATTAAAGGGGTGTTACCCTCTCTGCAGACAGCAAATGCCTCAGACCAATCATCAAAGATCCCATTATCTAGCTCTGCTCTTTTTTCAGCTGTCAGTGCCATCTGATCCTCCTTTAATACTTACTGGCCACACAATGGCCATGGCTCATTTTATATTCCTGCAGGGCCTCATCAGTCATGTGGCCGTGTTTCTCAAGGGCCTCCTCAAGTTTCTGAGGGAGGGTCTTTCTGGATCCCCAGACTCCAAGGTTTTTATCTCCCATATGAGCATTGGCATCCAGCTTGTTTTGCTCGAGCTGTACCCACTCCTCATAATCCGTCCTGTGGAATTTATAGAGATAAACAAGCTCAGTCTCATTGAGCCATGGGCAGAGTACACAATTGCTCGGAGATGGCACTGCATGGCCCACAGAGCGGATATAATCCTGACAGCCCTGCCGGTCCAAGCCCAGATCAATCAGAGGATACACTTTGTTGATGGAGGCCTGCTGCCACTTCGGGAGCTTGTCTGCTTTGGCTGGATCCGGCAGGCGCTTTTCCTCTCCCTTAGCTATGCCAATCATGACATCAATCTTTCCATGAGTAGCTGCAAATTCCTTGTAAGCCATCTTTGGACTTGAGGGAATATCTGGGCCATAGTAATATGTCCGCTTGATATGATCTTCAAGGTAATTATAAATGGGCCTGAGCTTGAGCTTGTCAGTGCATGTCTTTGGAAAAGCCTTGGAGAATATTGTATTGGTCCTCCTCATGAAGGATCTCAGGTTGCCCCAGGATCCATGATATCCCATGTCCTCAGTAATGAATACCAAACGGATAGAGTGCTCCTTGCAGAGCTGCTCAGTGAAATGCACATGCTTATATGTGGAGCCATGCTCATCTCCAGTGTCAGACATGATCACAAGGAAGTCCTCCGGAGCATACTTGGCGCGGAAGTCTGCATCATAGATATATTTGTATAGGAGGGCAGTGCTGTCCTGCCCTCCCCCAAAACTCAGAATGGTTAGCTTTGCCATTAGAGACTCTCTCTCATAGAAGCAAGGATTAAACGCTGGGTCAATGCATCAGATATGCCCATGGCTCTATTCTTGGCCCTTGCTATTTTCTCTGCCTCATCAAGATCTTTGCCCCATGCCCAATCAGTGAGATAATAACCTGTCTGTCCTTCCTTCACAATGATGGGTATATACTCTCCTTTGGCATTCTTAAGGGCCGGGTGTATCGCATATGCTGTTTTCATTTAGTTCCCTCCTGGTTTATGTTATCCCTGTCCCTCATCTTGTTTATATTATACTCATAATATAATAGAAATGTCAAGCGGAAAACGGAGGCCGGAAATATTATTTGATATTAATGATTTGTTATGTATTAGGGGGATATCCCATATGAAGAATATCAGGCAGGAAAGGGCTTAATCATTTGTAATGCTCCGGGCTGTGTTGAGCTCTATTCTCTCAATGACGGCCTTGTGGTTGATCATCTGGACCTGGGCAGGGGTTGCTCCATTGGACTTGGCTGTGGCCTTGGCCTCAAGGACCTTGGCATCCAGCCAGACATCTGAGGCACAGATGCCATAGACTCTGATGTCAAGCGCCTCATTGCGCCGGCCTCCGTGGTAGAAACTGCCGTCCTTTCTTCGCTCCTCAGCTGTCAACATCTCAAAATATCTGGGTCCACGGAGCCTGGGGAAATCACAGAATCCTGGCCTCTGCTTTTTTGTAGGATCCCCCTCTCTCTCGATCTTTAAATTATTATAAATATGGCCCTTGTAATAGTTGGTTGAAACCTCATAGAAAAGCGCACCTCCGGATCTGGTTGTTGTCTGGGCTCTATAGCGTTTAAAGTTATGGATCCCAACCTCATCACCTTTCTCCCCTTTCCTTTTCGCTATAGCGCCAAAGCCTTTGCATGGGAAGATATTATCAAACCGTCCACACCATCTGAAAACAGCATCATAATTCTCTCCATCCCCTGAGTCAACAAATCCGATCTGGACAACAAATTCCATTCCATCACTCCGCTCATAGATAGCGCCTCCTTGCTCCAGCCAGTCAGCAAGATCCTCCCAGGCTCCGGAGAAAGGATCATCAACAGCGCCCTCAAATACCTTGTATAAAATGGACCATGATCTGTAACCGGCCCCCATGCCAAGAATCTCCAGCTCGAGACGCGCCGGATTATGGACATCAGTTTCTGATCCACGTTGCACATCAACAGCCATTGTGAGCCAGAGGACTCCATCAGGTATAGTTTTCTCATCATAAGCGCCAACAAGCTTGAGCGTCTTTTCCAGATCAGGCCGCGCTCCAGTCTCCTTGTAAGGCAGGCCCAGATATAAATTTGTAAAACTTTTCATGCCATCCGGTTTCTCTTTTGCCTCTAAATATTTCTGATACAATTCCATCCATGAAAACATCCCCACTGGAGAATATTGAGCACCCATCTGATATGATCTATGATGTTTCATTGTGGCTGTGGCTTGCGGATCCCAGAATCCCCCATTAAGCATTGAGGTTTTATTATGATTGAATATTGCATCATTGCATTTTATACAGAGATAATAAACATTATGCAAGAGTCCACCCTCTGTGTCCGGATGGATTTTGTCAAATTCCAAAGGCTGCAGCTCTCCGCAAAGCGGACAAGGGACAGCAAATATCCGCTGGTCTCCCAATAAAAAACGCTCATGGATCAACCCCTCAAATGTTGTAGGAGTGGAATTCTCAGTGACTTTTCTTTTATGGCCCCAGGCATTTGTCCTTGCATGAATACTGTCCAGATATGGCCCATCATCTCCGGGCAATATCTTTGGCGCTCCATCTGCCTCATCAACAATGGCCAGTCTTTTTGTCTCGGATCTGAGGCCGGCTCCGGACCGGGCAGTCACCATATCAAGAGCGCCTCCAAGGAAATGCTTGGAAAACATCTTGTCTCCGGTCCTCCTGGATCTTTTATTTTCCGTCTGGGCAAATATTTTATGCCTGAATCCACAGGAATCAATCAAGGCCTCAAGTCTTTTCTCTGACCATTTTATCAATAGCCCCTCATTGGCACTGACATACATGATCTCTGTGGGATTCTCATCCATCCAATATGCAATTATGCATTCAATTGCGGCTGTTATTCCAAGCTGGGCAGCTTTCATTATGGACTGATATTGAACAGGGGAAAACGGACTCATATTATCCATGAGCTCAACTGAATAAGGAGTCCTCGAATTTTGCCAGGGGCCTGCAAAAGGTGTGCCTGGAGGGAGGAGCCTCTTGCCCTCAATATATTCTGATATCTTTTCCTGCGGAGGATCCACAGGCTTGGACTCATTTTGCTCTATCAGGAATCCTTGATCAGTCAGCAAGAGGGCTGAGTTCCATTTGCTTATAAGTTTTATTTAATATTAATTTAATATGCTTCAATGTTCTAAACACTTCATTTTCTATCAACTCCTCAATCTTGAGAATGGTCTCAGGCGCATCCACTTTTGTCACAGAGGCGATCTCCGGAGAGAGCCTGGTTGACAATGTTTTGAGTTGAGTATTGTCAACCTGATATAATTTCCCAAAAGCCTCCCTCACAATTTTTCTGGATATTAACAAATTCCTATCCTGTTTATTTTTTAACTGCTGGGCTGTCAGTTTTTCAAGGAGGATATACCTGTCAATATCGTGTCTGGTCAAGGCCCTCATCTGCTCATCCGTTGCGGTCTGGAGATCCGGCAAAGTGCTTGGCCCTTGTGGAGGCAAGGCCTCTCTCTTGCCCTGGCTCGAGCCGGCAGTCTTGATCTCATCAGCCTGGATCTTTCCCTGGTCAGACGGTTTGCGCTGAGCATTCTGATCAAGGATGTACTCCTGAGTCAGCTTGTCATGGAGATCAATCTTGGCAGTCCTCCCCTCTCCAACCAGACGGAGGTTGCCAGCCACAACAGCGGCTCCAACAGCCTGCCTTGTGACACCGGCGCGCTTGGCCACTTTAGATCTGGAGACTAACTCCATGGCCCCACCTGCCTGGATCTGCCTTGAATATCTCCATACTCCATGGACTCCGCGGAGGAGCCAGCCTGATTTAAAGGGCTGAGAAATAACGAAAGGACAGCCTGATGGATGATTTGCTTGTCCCGGCTGGAGGATCCTGCAACTGACATACTACATATAGAGGCTCCTGGAGGCATACTATATATAGACATTTCATACTTCATGCCCCCTATTATTACATACCTGTCAAGCAATGTAAAGCTTTACAAACAGGTTGTCACATGCGCTCATATGAGGTTCGCGATCTAAAT
>Ga0114923_10000240_pt1 | contig 45829 bp, 65 predicted proteins | sample SumtaG_FD_89578 | JGI IMG/M metagenome (GOLD analysis project Ga0114923, IMG submission 89578) | Deep subsurface microbial communities from Indian Ocean to uncover new lineages of life (NeLLi) - Sumatra_00157 metaG | ecosystem: Environmental > Aquatic > Marine > Oceanic > Sediment | place: near... | reverse complement strand
TCGACCTTCATCCCAGCGGCTGCCTGTGTGGCCGGTGGTTCACGGTCGGCATCGTGGACAAACAGCTCACCCCACGCACGGCCAAGCCGGAGTCCTTCCTTACTTTTCATTTCCTCCAGGGCCTCGACATCTTCGGTGGCTAAATACCCCAGAAAATCCGCTAGTCCATCTTCACCCGATTTCCCCGGAGTCTTACCAGTTTGGATTCTGTCATCGATATGGTCTGCCCACCCTTTAACATATTCAATGGCCTTGTCCAGTACCAGTAGAGGTATCAAGGCCACATGCTGCATAATCGCTTTCGCGGTCGGGCTGTCAGGATTGTGACCCATGTCCCGCAGGTGGGAAAGGATCATTACCTCTGGCTCGGTCATCTGGTGCCGCTGGGTGAACTCGATCATTTTCTGTTCGCTTATCTTATTCATGGCTACCCCAGTTTGATTGATTTCCCCATCCGGTTGCTGATCCGTTTTTCGTACTGCTCGACCTCTTGGGCCATGCCATCGACCATCGCTTCGAGGTATTCCCGGTCGGTGATCACGCCCTTTTTCACCAGCAGCGCCACCAGTGCGCCGTGGAAGACCATCTCGGCATTGATCCCTACCCGAAGGGACTTGCCGGTTGTGGGGCTGTGGTCGAAGGTCGCTTCCATCGCTACACCGGATTGCATAGCATGTTGCAGCTCCTCCAGTTTATCCTTCAACTGCTGATCGGTTTTTTTCGTCTTTGCCATTGGTCTGATCTCCTCAGATTAACTTATAAGTGAATTTCAACTGCCGTCAGCGGCCTACTCTTTGGCCTCAACCTTGACCCCATAGATGGCCATCAGGGTCTCGGCTTCGCAGACCGCTTTGAACATTTCGAGCCGCCAGTCAGCCTCAGTATTACAGCCCATTGTCTCAGTGGCTATGCCCATCTTATAGGCCCTGTCATAGCAATCATCCAAGGACTCATTCAACCGGTCCCCGTCTGATATAGTGAGGATGCCAAACTGTAGTAGATCATTCTTCAGGCCGATGACGGCTTCCCGGCCACCAACATGACTGTAGCCCTTACGGATAGCCGCGACTATCATCCTTCGCACCGCTATTGCTGTGCTGTCGAATATCCGGCGGTCCCTTTCGCGCTGCCCATCCAACAACTCACTGAGCTCCGTTATGGCTTCCATCGTATAATTAAGTCCGGCGGCTCTCACCAGATCGTTGGTATCTGAATTATCCATTTCCATCTCCTATTTTCAGGTTACTATCTCGAAATCCGAGCAACTGGAGACTCAGGCCCACCGACGGGTCCGGCCTGAATCCCAGCTCTCGCAGTGTTAATGTTTCCAATGGCTTCTGGCTCTCATCCTCTGAATGCTCGTCACAGGCATACGTCTCAGGTGTGACCTTCCACCGTTTCCGGCGGGTGAGGATGCACTCCCAATAGTAAAAGAACTCACAGGTGCCGCAGTTCTCATCCGTCAGCCTTATTTCAATCTGCCCCATTATACCAATAATTCGTTCCGGCCAGCGACCATCATCGGGGGGGATAACGATTCCAATAGTCTCCCTCGCCGGTCCCGTATTTCAATTAATCCCCATACTGTCCGGGCCGCTCTACAGAGGCAGACTCCCTCGACTGTAAGTTGGTGATCCGCCTCTTCACAGATAGGGAAAGCCTCCTGATCTATCACCTGTCCCTTCCGGGCCATTACCTGTAGCACTCCATGCAGCCCTCGATCCTCTTCCACCACCGGCGGAATGTGGTCTTGCGCTTATTAGCCATGTAGGCCGCCTCTGCGATCTCCACCAGTGTCATGGCTTCCTGCCTGCTCATAATCAGCACGTAGGTATTGCCCGGCTTGGATTTGCCCCTGCTGTCGATGTCGGCTTCGTTCAGGACCTTCATAATCCCCTCAGGTTCCGCAGGTCTTCGAGATGCTGCTGTGATGCCTCGGCACCCCGCATGATTGCGAGGATCAGGGCGCTGATCAATTCTTCTCTCGTCAGCTCCTGAATGGGAAAGCCCAGGATCATAACGCTCGCCACCTCTGCCGGTGGTTTGCCAAACTTCTCTTCTATTCGATTTGTCATTGCGCCAGCTCCTCATATTTCCAATTCACCAGATGCAGGTTGCCCTCAGTATCGCACCGCAGCAGGCTCAGGGGTATCCACGTCTCGGGGATGGTGTCGCATTCCAGCATGGCGGCCTGATCTGTGACCAGCTTCACGTTGGGCCGGGGCAGGTCCTCCCAGCCCGGTAGGATCGTGTATAGATCGTTTTCCCCGTACATGAGCACATCGACGCAGCCCAGCAGGTCCTGATACTTACTCATCGTCCTCTTCCGGCTCATCCCGCTCGATCTGGATACTCTCCCGCAGAGCTCTGACCTGCTTTTTCAGGACTTCGGCGTTGGCGTCGGTCTCTTTGGCCTTCCGCACGATCTCCTGATTCTCGGGAGTGTTGCGGGCCAAGCCTTTGGGGCGTTCCTTGGTGCGACTGCCTTTGGCATCGACGCACCAATATTCGCCGTTGGCTGTGATCGATGTCACCGTCAGGACCTGATAGTGCTCGCCGTGCCGTCGCCAGCTCTGACTAAGCTCAATGACCTCGAAGCGCTTGAAATTCTTTTCCCGTTTCACATGGGCATCGATCCGCTTCCGCAGGTCGGCCAGATTCTGAGTCTCGCTGATCCGAGGGGAATCCTCGTTGAGCAGACACTCCCACTTCTCACTGTGCTCATTATACCAGACCTTGACCCCTTTGTATTCATGCTCGCAGAATTTCTTACTCATCGCCCATTTCCTCTCTGATTGTTGATTCATTCTTGGCTGCCCAGACCAGTAGGTCGTGCTCACTCCTGAGCGTAGGGCTACAGGCCAGTGATCCGCCAGTGATCCCAGCAGCAAGTTCCGTCGGTATCCCAATATAAAATACCTCGATCATCCCGTGATCCATCCTTTTCAGTTTCGTACTGTAGCGCGGAATTGGGTAGCCGGTCTCCGGGTCCGTCTGGAAACGCCGGTCAAAGGTGATGTCGGGCATGATGGTGAGATCGAACTCTTCAAGGATCGCCTGCCCCTGCTCACTCAGCCTACTCATTTGGCTTCCCTTATTTTGTCAATCATCTGGGTCTCATTCAGGTCCGCATAATCAACCAACAGGGTGAAAACCTCAGAGTTCGTCAACTGCTTTTGTGCGGCTGCTGATACCTGCAACTTTAGATTCTCCCACCGCCGGGCTGTATCAGGGGTTACGGCACCCAGGTTTATCATGGTCTTCTTATTTGCTTTAGGCATTTTTTCCTTCCTTGGGATTGATCCCTATCTACGATTTAGCCAAATAGAAGTTAGGGCGTAACGCTCCGTTACGCAACACTTCTCTCTATTACGTTATATCAGGGGGAGGGGCAGGAGCGCTCGGTCCTGCTCACTCAATTTGCTCATGGTGGTACCCTATTTTTAGAATGGAATTATCTCCTCGTCGCCCCGCTCCTGCTCCCGGAGCCATTGGTTATGATCCATTATCATCCGCAGGTCTTTTCCCGTGGCCGTGAGCGGATCAATGTCCGGGAGAGGCGGTTCTGGTGACCTTGTGGGGATCGATGATTCCCCCTCAGCGTCTATGAAGGCCCTTTTGTGATCCACCAGCTCCTGCTCGATCTCGGCCCTCTTTGCCCGGTGGCGCTGCTGCCGGAACTCCGGGTCATAGCGCTCATAAATATCTGAATGTAGGTAAACCTCGTCAGTATCACCGGTGCGGAAATACTTCAAGCGGATCGTTTTCAGTATAATATGCTTGCAGGTGATCTTGATCAAACTGTTTTCTGGATTCTCCGCATCAGGTATGATCACATCGATGCTAACTCGATCCAGTCCGGCCCACGGCAACAACTTGGTATAGTCCCCAGCCTCTTCCGGCTTCAGGGCCTTGGCCATCTTCAGGAATTCGGCGTATCTCATCTCACCAGTTCTCCCTGTAGGTGTCAGACGCCGGGCATGGGGATTTCTTCCCCTTGGTGAAAGCATGTAGTTGGATAAAAACCTTTTCCCCTATCCATTTCATGCGGATGATCCGTTTACATGCAGGGCATCTAATCCGGGTGCTCTTCATCCTTCCTCACCAGTTCTCCGGTTTAGTATCCGATGCGGGGCAGGGGGTCCGTTCCCCGGCCACCTTAGTATGAGAATGGATCAATCCTTTTTTGCTGACCCGGATATTCCGCTTGCAATAGGGACAGATGATCCTCGGCAGCTTGAGCTTACCCCTCCGCATTGGCCAACTCCAGCAGCACGTCAACATGGCACGGTAGGTCCGGGGCACACCAGCAGGCCAAGTCCTTCCCCTTCAGGGGGTCCAGCCAGTGCGGATCACTTTTCAGCATGAGCTCGGCAAAGGTCCTGAATATGTCCACGGCTGCCTTGTACCTCACTGTCTTCGGCAGCTGGGTATCTACCTTGTAGGGATTGGCAAACTTCGTTGGGCGGCCTACGTAGACCGCTCCCTTTGGCATTTTATACCCCTTGGTTCTCTTCCGCTGGACTCGTTTGGGCTTCATTTTAACACTCCGATTCCTCCAGCTTTCTGGAGTATAGATATGTTCCATCTATGTCATCCAATAGGTATTCGTGGAGCACCGGCTGTTGATCTCCCACATATATTGCATTATTATCCTGCAACACAATATCATCCCGGTAAATCCCATCCTTGTGTTGCATCTGGCCATCTTCATCGCTACCATTTATACAACAGCGTCCCGACGAGCCATCAAAGGGACCATCGACGAGCGTGAATGGCTTCCCATTCATGCAGTTCACCGGGGGACCATCCACGGGATCAAAGCAGATGCTCATGGCTGGCGCTCCGCCTGCCGCTCGCCAAAACCGAACATGGTCTGCATCGCGTTGTGCTCGACAGGCATATCCGGTTCCGGCTCATCCCGGTACTTATCCTGTGCCTCGTCCCACTCCATGACTTTCTCGAACACACTCAGGAGCCTGTGGGCATTGTTCGGGCCGGTGAACAGGGGATGGTAAGCAATGGCCTTGACCCCGTTCTTTTTGTAGGTGGGAACTTGGATAACGTGCATAATCATGCACAGGCCGCCCATCCGTAGGACCTTGACCGCTTCAGCCTGAATCCGCATCGGCTTTGGCAGGTGGTCGGCATGTTTGGTCCATTCGCTGCTGTAGCCTGCGTTGTACGGCGGATCGGCCAACACAACATCGAAGTTGCTACCCTTCCAGTTCAGGGCATCATACGGCGCGATAATGTCTGCCCCAGTCTCCGCCCTGAAGTCCGCAGTCACTACCCGGTTGTACTCCTCGAAGTCCTGCTTCATATCCAGTTCAAGGCGGTATTCCTTGAGCTGGCCACTGCCGGAAAACATCTCCAGTATCCGCTGATCCATCAAGTGATAGTGGGCATTCAGGTAGGGCAGGAATCGGCCCGGATAGCGCTGCTTCTGGCCAGTCGAGGGACTTGGCCCAGTAGCGAACGGTGTCACGTCTAATTCCCCGAAGTAGAACTTCAGGACGCCGTTCACCACCCGGACATGGATATTCTCCATCATGGAAAGAGGACCTTTTTTGCTACCATCACTTCCATGATACTCCAGACCACGGCTGACAGGAATATGGCAGCAATGAGGAGAATATAGAGGATCATTTTCAGTCTACTCATTTTGGATTTCTCCGGCGGAAGTGGCCGCACCATTCAGCGGCATTGACTTTGGGAAAACTTGTCTCGATAGAAGCAGCATTCTCGGTATAAGGCTGGACCAGCTGAACCGGTGGACTTTCCCGGCAGTCGCCCCCCAGAAGGATGTGGCCGTTGTCAGTGTCGCCACTATACCCAAATAGGCAGGAGCTGCATTGGGCCACTTCTCGCTCGACCTCGAATTCGATCCGGGCCATGAACTTCAGCACCCGTATTATGTCCTGAATTCGCTCCCCGGCGATCTGGAATAAGGTGGTGATCCGGGCGAAGACATTGGTAATCAAGTGCCACTGTTTTTTATTGACCTTCATAAAATTGTCCTCTTGGTTTGTTCACTGATCGGGATACCTCTCACTTCAGTCGCTCCTCATACTCATACACCGCTGAACAGACCGGGACCTTTTTCTTGGCTTCCCGGACCTGATGAGGTGAGGGCCGGTGCCGCCAGTCCTCGAATACACACCTGACCGGTATCCGCCGGTCCCTCTTGGCCAACTGTACGGTACCATTGGGGAAGCGCTTCGCAGATCGGCCAAAGTAGCCGGTGACGATGCCGTCGGTGACTTCCTCTCGGGTCAAAAACATCAGTCTGGTCCTGAAGCGTTTCCCCAGCTCCAACCCCCCGTACATTGCCAAGGCCCACGGGTAGGCTACGCTGGTTTTGATTGTATCGTTCATAAATCCTGCCTCCTCATTCCTTATTTCTCCCCTCGATGGTCTGCCGTTTCTGTCAGGGGGGTACTGACAGATATGTCACCCCCCCTTGATTGAATAATTTCCAATTCCACGACCGCTTGATCGGCAGTCCCAATAATCCCCTCGACCTCCTCCGGCTCCACCGGTTCCAGGTCCTTAGCCCCGTTGATCTCTGGGGGCGGCTTCACTGCTTTCATATAACCTGCACCTTCCTGAGCCAGCAGCGCCACCAGGACAGGGGTCGTATTTTTAATTCCACGTTTCCCGACAACCGATTCGATAGACTTTTGCTCAACCACAGGATGCTTTTGGGACTTGTCCAGATCGTGAGCACAGCCCGCTTCTCTTTTTCTATGTGGATTAGCTGGATTCTCGCCCGATGTCCCCAAGCCTTTATTGCCCGTTTGATGTCACCGGTGGTCGCAAACCGCTGATTCCCATAGGGACAGACCTCATAACGGATCGCACAGTAATCCCTCGCCTCGCCAGTAGTGTAGTAGATGCAGCCTGTCGGGGCACAGGGGTCTTCCTTCAAATTGTCCAGTGGATCGGGTAGCTTATGGTTGACCTCTTTACCCTCGATAAATATCCGCAGTCCCTTGGCATTGACTATTTTACCCATCGATCCAGCCTTCCTTTTTGGCCGCCGCCTCAGCGAGATTCAGCAGATCGGACAGCTCCTTGGCTCTGTCCTCGGCGTCGAACTGATGTAGCCGCAGTTGATGGATGGATTCGATGAAGGCTTCTCTCTCCGTGAGAAAATAATCGTTTTCGACTACCGTTTTGCCTCGCCAAGTAGACCAGCTGGTAGCTCTGTTTAGACCTTCAAAGTAGACCCTATGTGCGGTGCGCCTCTGGACCGGGGGAGTCGTTAGAATTTTCATCTCGTCCACGTCCCGGTCGATCCTGTATAGGATCGTGCCCGGCTCCAGCTTCCCAACATTCTTTACCGAAATCATATCTCACCCCAGTCAGTATTGGATTTTAGGAATTTCACTCGGGCGTTGAATACCCGGCCATAGCTCTTCCGGCCCCGCCAGCGCTTCCAACCTGCATACTTCTGGGCAGCAAATTTCCAGCTCTGTTGCGGGCTGTACTTTTGGGCGATGAACCATATCCTGTGATACTCGAATAGCCAGATCGCCATATCGGCGGCATACTCGAAATCGTCTTCCAGCAGGGCGATGACTGCTTCATCGCTCCAGTCTTCCAGGTCGCTCAGGCTGAAGTCTTTCCGCAGCTTCTGCCGGACATGGTTAGCAGTGACCAGTCCCATCCCAAACGGGCCGTAGGATCGCTCCTCGCCGTGGTCTGTCTTCGCTCCCAGCGATGACTCCATCCATGCCAGCCCCGCCAGGGAATGACCCCGTGGGATCATTGCTTGCTGGCCATACTGGATGCACTTCAGGGCGAATGCTTTCTGCTCTGGGGTGGCCCACTTATCCCACTCTTCCTTCGGTGTCAGTGGCTCCTCCTCCTGCTTAGGCAACAGGAGCTTGGGCATCAGCATGAATACAGCTCCACCTATTATGAATTTTTTCCGTTCCAAAATCTCCCCCTCTCGGGTAGCCTCACATGCAGAAAAAGGCATTGGTCCTCTTGCCCTTCGGCCTTTTGATAATGCACCAACTCCCCTCGACGCTTTTCAAGTTCGCCATGAGGGTGCTGCTTCGTGGGACGTATGTTATTCGGGATTGCCGGAGCTCTTCTCCCAGGTGCGCGAGGATCGACATGATCTCGCACCCAGGATTATCTTGTATGTAGGATTTGACTATTCCTATCATCTCTTTATAGGGGGTGTGGTAGCCGCCCCCTTTAGTTCCAGCATTGGCGAAGCCTGAATTTAACCGTTGGTTATCGTGGAGCAAGGGAATTACTGTATTTTCCACGTGCTCTTCGTGACCCTTGATCCGCTGGGCGGGGACAGTTTCGGTGATCTTGTCATCCTCCATAAATACTTCAAAGACCCCCAACCTATAATCCCGGCAGACATTAATGGCGAACTCCCGGTCCTCTGTGCGGATCACGTGGCCATAGCGATGACGGCGGGCGGAGATAGCTACGCTGGAGAAGTGAACATCCTCCCGGTTCCTGTGGGCCTGACGGATCACCGCCATGCTCAGGTTCTTTTTGAGCTCTACTCCGTGGAGCAGGGAGCCGCGCTTCCCTATTAAGTCCACAATCGAGGTTCCAACTCCGCCCATCCGCACTTCCTGATAAATCTCATAGCCCTGCTGCTGGAGGAACTGCACCACCAAGGGGCCAAGGTCCGCTTCCTTGAAATCACTCACTGGTCACCGGCTCCTCTGCTTCTCGTTCGGCAATTATCAGATCGTATAGGGGGCAATGCTTGTGCTGCTTCACTGTGCAGTAGGTTGGATAATCCACGCACCCCGACGGTCGATTTTCATAGTCTGTGCATCTCTTGGTTTCCGGGTCAAGTAGGATACACCGCGCCAGCTCATAGCCTTCGGCGGTATATTCCATTATCTGCTCTGGAGTGAAGGCCAGCAGGTCCAGTGCAATGGCCTGCTCAGGGGTCAGTGGCTCCATCTCCTGCTCGACCCACCGTTTTGACCGGGGTGTTAGATTTGCTGAGCCATTGGTATTTTTCCCCTTGAAGAACACCTGACAGCAGATGCCGCAGTCAGCACAGGCGTCGTGGGACGCGATTGTGTATTCGCCTACGGTCATCCAGTATCTCCCTTCGGTTTCCTCAGATCATTGGCGGGGACGTAGCTCACGCAGGCAACCAGCTCGGGGGTGATTGTTTCCGTGATATATGGTCCCATGAGCACTGCTACCTTAGCCGTGCTGTTTTCCTTCCTCAGCTGTAGGTAGGCGTCCAACCGGATAACTGGACATTGCTCTAATAGCTGGGTAGTGGAATCGCCCGGAGTCCTGTTGCATTGCTTACATACCCGGCGGCAGAAAAAGGCGAAGGTCTTTTCCTCTGGGGCGGCATTCTTTCGGTGCTGGTGCCCGTTCACCAATTCTACGCCGTTGTTCATTCGATTCCAGGAGCTCCATAATATTTCATTTGAGTTCCTTCCGATGTTGAGAAAAGTCGTGTCCGTTGCTTCGCGGCCCCGGTGTTTCATGCAAGACTGCTCCCACCAATTCTTCTGTCACGCTCTCGGAAATCGCGTCCCCCAATGCCGCCGGTATCCGGGCAGGACTAAGCCTCCCGTGCAGGTACCTATAGGCATCCATCCTGATAACTGGACAAGCCAACAGCATCACTTCTGTCGCGTCGGTTTTGATACACAGTTTGCATACCCGCCTGCAAAAGAATGGAAAATTGACCCCCATCCATTTCGTAGCCCCGTTGAGGGATACGCTCATGGCCGGGGCCTCCGCGTGAGTGCGGCAGCCAAGGTTAGCCTGATCCTTTTCCTGCCGTGGGCCTGTAGGCGCTCGATCTTATCCATCAGGTAATTGTGCTGGTTATATCGATGGATGAACGCTTTCATCAGGTCATCCGGGCAGTGCTTGAAGACGGCCACCACGTTGCAGCCTTGGTGCCCTATCGCTCCCGGCCCTCTCAGGACCATGCGCTCGGATCGCCTAAATTGTTCAATGTCCTCGGGCTGTAGGTGCTTATCCCGCTGCCGCTGGCCAACGTCAGGGACGTAGTGGCTCCGCTGAATATGTGTTGGTAAGTCGTTCATAACTGCTCCTCTATTGACGGTGGTAGTGACCATAGGCCCTGTTTACCAAGGACCACTATCGGCTTATCGAGCGCCCGGACATTCTCCAGTTTCCAGGCGTAGCGCCCCTCAAACCAGTCGCCCAACATCCGCTCATGCCCGGTCATCTCCATGATCATCTGGTGGGTCATCTCGATGCAATCCGTGAGGTCGCATACCGCCACGATTGCCCCGAACGGTAGGCCCTCGATCTTCAGGTCCGGGGCCGTGATGCTGGTCTGGGCAGCATTCATATAGTGGCTGTGGAATGATTTCTTCCCGGCTGCATGGATCGCCAGTGGTCCCCGGTAGTTGGTCCACCAGTTCCGGGTCTCCCAGCGCTTGATCCTCAGCGCCACCAGGGAGGCCCACGGCTGCCAGAGGGTGATTGCTTTCATTTGTCAAATAGTCCTTTCGGTTTCTCGGCCTTTAGTTTTTGGCGGTGTTTTTTACGCACTGCCTTCAGGCGCTCCCTGAGGGTGAGATGGGTCAGCGTCAGCTCTTCATCCGCTGTGGGCGCTTTTTTCATATTGAGGTATTCTATGAGCTGGGTAGCTCTCATGTCATCCACGCATATCCTTTGAGCCACCACCCGATTTTTAGCCATAGTGGCGGCCAGAAATATCGGTTCTGCGCCCGCATATTCCTCTCATTGCTTGAATACTTGTAGGGGTCTGGTCTTGGTGGTATCGGTCGTGATTTTGCCATTACTCTTTCTCCTCGTCGTTAAAATCCATTCCATCGACAGCGGCCTGCATGATTTCCTTGTGCTTCGCTTCCCGCTCCTCGACCTCAAATAGCACGTTGTCATCGGTGATCTCTTCCACATGATTCTGGATCAGCTCGGCCAGAGTCGCGGGGGATAGGGCATCCAGTTCCCATGACCTGTCGCCATATTTTTTGATGTATTCTTTCCCCCGGCTATCGCTCAGCTTGGCCGGGTCCGAAGGTGGATTCAGCGCATTGATCTGATCCATGCTCAGCGCGATCCGCTTGAAGTGCCAATCCGCTTCCATCTCAAAGCCCTCATATTCCAGGAATAGGCTCAGTCGGTTTTGGATGTCGTGGCTCATATCGATCCCTGATGGGTCATGGTCTCCCATGTGGAAAATATAGGGAGCGTGATCGTCGTGAATATGCTCGATCAGCCTCTGGGCAGCTTCCCACATCGCGGATTGAGAGTTATAGCCCCGGCAGGAGAAATATGGCACGTCCAGCCTTTTGCAGATCGGTTCGATCACGCCTATCAGTGCGTCTTTCTCGATCCATATCTCAGGCCGGTACTGCTGTTCCTTCCAGCGGTTTAGGTGATACTGGTACACCGTGTCCATAAACTCGCGGGGGTTGCTCCAGTGGTTTTCCTCTTCGAGTTTCCGGGTAACGTCTTCCATCCTTTTCCAGTCGATGTAGCCAGCCAGCCGGGCATCATTCACGATCCCGCCCATCCATTTGTAATTCGGATCAGCATTCTTGGTCCCGTTGGGGTCCTTGATCCACCTTTTCGTGTTTGGCACCCGGCTCCACCGGCGATTCTCCGGGAATAGGTCGCGGGCCACAAACTGATAGTAGAGCTGCCGCAGGGTCATGGTGAATCCCTGCCTCTGATACTCATTCAGGATTTTGACCGCCTCTTCGATTATGTAGAGCGCAGTCTGCCCGAAATCTTTCTCTATGTACGGGATCGTTGGCATCACATTTCCTCGAAGCTGCTGGCCTGCTCTTCGACAGTGGTCTCCACGTCGAACTCTTCCTCGCAGCGGGTGCATTTGATGGTCGTGGTGATCTCGGCCCCGTAGTAGGTCCGCTGGTACCGGTAGTTGGTGATCGGCTTACCATGCCGATCCTTGGTCTGCCGACGCTCGGTGAAACTGGTCGCGGTGGAATGAATCTCGAATTGGTCCTCGCCGTCGGCGTCGGAATCTTCCTCGTTGGCGTCGGAGCATTCATGCTCGATCTGGACCTCGTATTCCATCGATGATTCCTTGAGCTCCCCTCCGCATTCGGCGCAATCCAGGACTACCCGGACACTCCCCGTCAACTCATCCTCGTTGATTTCCTCAGATTCGATCTCCGGCTCTAAGTCCCCTCCATAGGAGACAAATATTGCACAGTCTGGACATCTCATGTCATTCCCCTTCAGTTAGTAAGTTCTGGCCGCCACTATCCACCAGGGCAGTGAATGCCGTTTCATCGGTCACGTATTCATTGATCCGCCCTATCAGGGTTTCCATCTGGCTCACCAGATTGTCAAAGTATTCCTCCCGCTCTTCGGTCCATTCCATCACGAAGTAGTCCGGGTCCCGGTCGAGGCCATATCCCTTGAAGGTCAGGTTGGAGATGCACTGCCGCTCGATCTTGCCGCCCTTTTCGATCCGGCGCTCGTAGGTTTTTCCCCTGCCGTGGATAGTCTCATAGCATACGATATAATCGATGGTCAGCGATGCTGCATTTTCGGATGCCAAGTGACTTGCTGCGCTGCCACCACTTCGCCGGACATCTTTGACCCCGTATCTGAATTGGTACAGGATCACTTTCCGGGTGTCTGGAGACTCCGCAGCAAATAGCGAAAGGTGTTCCCGTGCCTTGGCAATTACTTCCTTTTCAGTGTCCCCGATATAGCCATAGAATCCAGCGCTCCGCAGTTTCACCCTGCCCACCAGCCGATCCTGATCTATTTCGTCGTGGCACTTGAATCCCTTGATCTTTTCGGGGATTCGGATATAGAACGATTTCGCGTAGGTACTGTATTCTATCTCTGCCGTATAATCGAAGGGGTCCTCGCTGGGATAGTGTCCCTCCCGGCGGATATGAGCTTTTGTGATCTTCATCTTGGTAGCCCCTTCTGGTTCCGCTTGTGCGGGGGAACCACCTTCAGGGACAGGAGCTCGAAGATGCTTTTTTCCGTTGGGGTGGTCACAATCCTCAAGGGATTCTTAAACTCATCCACTTCCCATAGTACGCCATCGATGGCTTTATATCCCCACTTCACCCAGCGCCCTGCCATGAACTGGGAGAACTCCGACGAGCCAGTGCGGATCATATAGATACGGCCCCAATTATCCTTGTTGGGCATGAATAGATCAATCTGAATCCCCTCCGTGGTCATCATCTGGGTATATTTCCCCGTCCGGGGATCGCCCTTCAGGAGATTGACATTTGCATCGCTGAGGGCCTTTGCGAATCCCGGCGCTCGCACGGTCTGTTCGTGGAACATACCGTCTTTCGTCACTACCGTTTTCGGTATGCAGACAATCTCAATATCGCCTACCCGTGGGCGCTTGCGCCGCACCGATCCTGCTACCTGAATCCTGTCGCAGAACGGCTTCAGCAGGTCGATATATTTCCCAGCCACGTGCTGGGCTACGTGCAAATCAACTCTCTCTTTCATGTCATCCTCCCGGCAGCCCGTGTTGATATACAGGGGCATGGCTCAGTTCTATCGCTGCCAAATCACCCAAGGTCGTGAACTCTCTCAGGAATTCTTGCTGGCCGGGAGTGGCCTGATCCAAAATTGTGTTGGGATCGACATCGATTGTGGCTCCCTTGAGACCATCGAGTGCGTGTTCAATGGCATTTCTCCTGTCCTCCAGGTGATCCATTGTCGGCTGTAGTGCTTCCTTCGACTTGCACCAGAAATAGCCCTTGACCCCGGAGCCGATGGGATACTTCCATTCCCGGCGGAGATAATTCACCATTGCCCGGACCTCCTGCCCCGACAATCCCTTCCGCGCACCAGTCATAGCTTCCTTGGCGGGGTCCCACTTCCCTCCCCAGGTAGTTTTTTCCTTGATCTTGCTGGCGAGCATGGGATTCTCGGGATTGGTGTGGGCCATCAGTTCCAGCACCAGCCACCTCAGCCGCGATTCGGCATTAACAGTATGACCGTCGTATTCGTCAAATCCCCTTGGCATATCAGCTCCCTTCGCACTGTGTATGTATATCGAAAAATGCTTCCACCATGTCCTGTGACTCGCTCTCGGAAATCACGTGGCCCTCGGGAAACGATATTCTCCCGTTGCATCTGGCGCAAATCAGGTATTGCCCCCGGCGCTGAATCCACATCGATAGTTCCTTGTAGAGCTCTTCCGTAGGGAATCCCACCGGGCCGGATGGGGTCTGCTCCACCAGCCAGCCATCTTCCTCTGGTGTAGAGTACGGTTTGGGGCACATGCAGACTTCGTAATATTCTTCGTGATCCTCGCACCACGGCATGTCATCTTTCACCGGCAGTGTCTCGGGCCGTTTGACTGGGACTGAATGTTCCCTGATTATCTTCATACCGGCCCCCCGGATAATCTCTCTCTCCGTTTCCGGTTGTGATAGCGCTCCTCTATGATTTGAAACAGCATCATAAACCTACCATAATCAAGGTCTTCGAGTGTTTTGTCTATGCACGTCACTACCGCTTCCATGATCTCAGCCATCGCATGATCCCCAATACCTTCCGGGTATTCTCTGCCCCATTGCTCTATCAGTCCGGTAAGGAATTCCCGTGTCCTATTCGGCACTGGTATGGTTAGTATCGGCATTGGGGGGGAACTACTCATTTTCCTGAGCCGCTATTTTCTGATCCAGTGTCCAACGCCTGATCCACCAGCAGCCGATTGCAATGGCATCCGCTTGGTCATTATGGTAGTCGAGGAGCTTCAGGCTGAAGGTGTTGTTCACGACCAGCCGGGTGGTGGCCTTCGACGTGCTGCCCTTCCATTCCTTGGGGGTTACAAATTGAATAGTCTCCACCATCTCAGCCAGAGTGGCCGCGATGATCCCCACCGCAAAATGGTTCCGCTGCATCTCTTTTGCATTCAGCGTTTTACCAGGAAGCCTGCCACCGCCTTTTGTGCTGCGACTGTAGGTGAACCCTTCAGCTTTCTCGATCACTGCAAACCTGATCCGTAGCCCCGCCAGGGCCTCAGCATTCAATTTACTGTAAGGTGCTGCCGCAGGGTCCACATCAACGAGTGGAGCGATCTCGGGGAAATCCTGATTATTCAGTTTGATTAAATTCTTCAGAAGGTCCCGAATCTCATAAACTAAATCTGGATCGTTTACTTCCTTGGTACGGAGTGTTCCCGATCCCAGTAGCCCTTCGCCATGATCAATATCGGCATCCGTCTCCAGGATGGCCCAGCCGATATTCCTTATCGATGAGTCTATCGCCAGAATCCGCATTAGGACCCCCCCTCTTTTCTAATTGTTTTGATGCGCTTATCAATCACAGCCCTGATCTGGGGATCAGTCATGCCTTTGTTCTTGCAATCAACCACCGTCGCTGTAACCTCGACATAGGGCTTCTCCTCATGCGCCTTTTCCGGTTTATCGACCGGCCCGGAACATTTACCCGATGGTAGACTGAGCACCTGATCAATATTCCCCCGGTCTTCGAGCTGGATCACCCGCTCACAGACCAAGCAGGCATAATATCTCATCTTTTTCTCCGGGGGGATCATGGTTACATATTCGTCGATCTTCTTCCAATGCAGGAATTGTGAAATCGAGTTGACCTTCCCGTTTGGTGGATGATCATCGACGGCCTCAATGAATACTTCGCAGGCTTTCTTGGTGATCTTGAGGCCCAGGCGCTGGATGGTTTCAATGATGTCGCTTTTGTAGGCTCCATAGGACCCTTCGGGTAACTTGAAAATCCCGTGAATCATTTTCCAAATCTGCATATACTGCTGGGGAGGAACCTCTATCTCTGTATAGTCTTCTTTAGTGTCTATAAGAGGAGCTGCCATATCTGGCAGCACAGCACTGCCACTTTTGTCAGGGGGTCCTGCCGTTTCCGTCGGGGGGGGGCTGTCAACTTTGTCACCCCTACGCTTGAACTTCTTGGATTTGTTGATAACTATTTGAAGCCCCCGATGGCTGTTGTGGGTGTGGATATATCCCGCTTTGCGGAGCTTATCGATGTACCGATAATATTGGCGTTCCGAGAATGCTATATCTTTTGCGAAGGTCTCATATGTGATAGGCGCTCCGCCCAGGACATAGCCTTTACCATTGGTACCACCCTCTTTTGTGACCTTATCGAGCAGCATTCCAAACAGCCAGATAGCGCTGCCCATCGCCCTCCAATGCTTTTCCTTGAATAATCCACTCCAGATTTTCAGGGGGAAGGATTCATCCTTGGTCATAGATTCTCCCTGTGGGGGGCGGACGTTAGCCCACCCCCCTGTTTACGACAGCCCCTCATACTATTTCTACTGTCGCTCCGCCGTCGGCTGATTGAACATGGATAGTGGTATCGCACACTTCCTGCAATACCGGGACATGGGTAATGTAGATGAACTTGCCAAACTCGTCTCCCAGCTTCTGGATCATTCGCTTGGCCAGCAGCAGGTTCGTCTCGTCGAAGGCTCCCCAGCCTTCATCGAATATGCAGTGGTTGATGATGACTCCGGTTGACTCGGCCTGTATCTTGGCCATCCCCGCCCGCAGCGAATAGCCAATGGCCACGCGCTGGAATCCTGAAGCTTCCCCCAGGGGGTGAGTGCCACGATCATCCGTGAACATGATCACGACCTCATCTTTTTCCTTCCCGCTCTGGGTATCCTTCACCGGATCGACTTTTACCCGGAGCGCACTATCGAAACCTTCATCAACGCATAGGAATTCGTTGGAGTACTCTGCAAAGCGCGGCAGGGCCTTTTCCATTAACAGGTATGGGATACCATCCCGGCTGACTGCTGCGATATAGTGGACAAAGGCATTGATCTTGGCCAGCCCCGAGCTGTTTACTTGCTTCAACCCTTCCAGGGCGGCCTTTACCGTATCCATGCGCTCCAGGTTCTGCTGCATCACACCGATCTGGCGGACGTTTTCATCATATTGGTTCTGCATGTTGGTGAGATTGGTGTTGAGGCTGTCCGACTGCATTTGAAGATCAATGGTATCCACCGACTCTCCCAGTTTCTCCAACTCCTGAGTCACTTCAAGGCGTTCCGTACTAAGCCGGTCCCGGTTGGTCTCAGCATTCCTCAGATTGGTATCCGCCACCGCCACCTTTTCCTGCACCCTCGGCCAGTCGTGGCCCCTCTCTGTTTGCAAGTCAGCCTTCACAGTGTTCAACGCTGATTTGGTTGCCTCGAACTGGCTTCGCTTAGTATCGACATCCGTTTTTATTTTTTCTATCTGGGGAGCCAAAAGTTCGATCTCAGCATCAACCGTGGCCTTGCTTTTCTCTTGACGCTTGACGGCGGCCTCGTTCCCCGCGTGATCTGGGGGGTTGGCTTCCAGCTGGGCCAGCTCTTCCTCCAGGGTAGCTATCGTGGCCGAGGCCGCGTTAGCATCCTCCAGCAACTTGCACTGGCTCTGAAGGTCCGTTCCATCGCAGGGAACTTCCTTCGTCAACTCTGCGGCCCGCTCGGCGGTCCTGATCCTCTCGGTTTGCTGGTCGATTTTGGCATTGTGGTTGAACGTCTCATTTTCGATGGTGTTCTTACAGGCATCGATGACCGTCTTGTGCGTCGATGAGTCACCCTGAAGATGGTGTATCCGATTGACCTTTTCTTCACGTTCATTCATTATGGTCGCAATCTCATCGGATTGCCGGTCATGCTCAATCTGTTTGCTCTCGATCTGAGATTCGAGGGCTGCTACCCGTTGGATACCGGCGGTGACCTGATCCTTTTTCTCCAGGGCTGCGGTCATCTCCCGGATCGTGCCTTCCTCAGCCTCGATACTCTCCCGGAGGTTGGCGCTTTTGAGATTCAGATCGGTACGCTGCTGGACCAGGGCCTGAGAATTGGTGATCTTTTGCTGGATTTCATCCCGCTGTTTCCGCAGGTCCTCCATCTCCGTGTATTTCAGGGATTTGGTCCCTTCGAGCTGTTTCAGTGAATCCTTTATGTGGTTCTCCTGCTTCAGTTCCTCTTCCAGCCTCTCCATCTTCATGGTGACGTTTTCGTAGTCACCCCGGAGTATCCTCAACTGCTCCTCAGCGGCCTTCTTCCGCAGGTCAAACGCTGTGAAGTTCATCGCCTCTTGCAGGGTATCTTTCATCTCCGCTGCCGTCAGGCTGCATAGGTGATCTATCCCCTGCTGGGAACCGTACCGGGTAGACAGGTACATATTGTAGCTGCCCACCATTTTTTCGATGGAGACCTGAGTTTCCTTGGCATCACCTTCGTTAATAGGCAGCCACTGTTCGCCAACTTGCTTGCTCAGGACTACCGTGCCACTGGCATTGCCGTCGGTGCCCAGCTTGAGAGATCGTCTCACCCGGAAATTTTCCATCTGGCCACCCGGCTGCTGGGCTTTGAACCAGATCGATACGTCTGTCTCCTTGCAGCCACGGCGGATAGCATGGACAAGCTGGGTCCCCTTCCGCAGTTTCTTCCAAAATGCGAAGCTCGGTATCTCCGCCAACTGAGATTTACCCACATGGTTGCGCCCGATGATACAGATGATACTGCCCAGGTCATCGAAGTTGATGTCCACGTCGATTAGCGGCTTGAAATTCGTCGCCTTGATGCGCTGGATCGTATAGTTAGTGCCTTGAAGCTGATGCAGGACATCCGGGGGGATGGCCGCTGACACACCCCGGTTGATTTCGTTCATCAACGGGAGGCTGGCCGCCCGGTCCTCGTCCAGTTCGGACCAGACCCTGAGCATTCCTTCCATATCCAGATCGGTATCCATCTCATCAGCCCGGATGCGAACCGGGTCCACCGTATCAATCACCAACTTATGGCTGTGGACTCCCTGCTTAGTCAGCCAGTCCTCTATCATCTCCCGGTTCAATAAACTCCGGCGCTCCCGATGGATTTCCACTCGGACCCGGACCTTGGCATCCTTGATCGCTATTGGCTTCAGTGCATTGAAAACCACGTCCACCGGATCATCCATCTTGTCGGCAAACTGATCCTTGGTGATTTCCACTGTCAGCATCTGATGGGCGACCGGTATCTCGATTGGCACGTGCTGCCCTGTCACAAGGTCCCAGAGCTCGATACTGGGTACCATCTTCTCCTGCCCAAAGGTCAGTGGAGCTATGGCTCCGCTGTAGAATACCTCTCCCACGCTCTGGCGCTTATGCAGGTGGCCATACATGATTGCGTCGAAATGACCTGCCAGCCAGTGCCGGTCGATGGCCAGATCGTTCTCCTGCGTGAGGACCTTTTCACTGTCGGCCACGCCACCGGCCACCGTGCCATGCCCCACCAGGATCGGCTTGATCCCAGTCGCCCGGAGGTCAATACATTCCGTGGCAAATTCTTCCGCGATCCGGCGCATGAGTTCGGTCAACTTCGAGTCTATCTCGCTGGGCTTGGTTTCATCTTCCCTGCTCAGATATAGATACTTCGATGGATGTGGCAGGGTGAAGAAGCGGACACCCCGCAGTGCTTCGGTCGGAATGTGGATACAACCCGGACTGATACTGATGAATAGCCGGTCATGGAGTGTTGGAGTTTCGGCTTTCAGCCGCCCCAGCAGCCCCGTGACGGCATCAACTCGGTCATACCTGTTAGAGATGTCGTGATTGCCAGGAATCGCCAGTACAGGGGCAATCTCGGCCAATCTAAGGACCGTTTCGCGGATCACCAGTGACTCCTGCGGTGTGATGAAGCCCCGCTTCACAATGAGATCACCTGCAATCACGATTGCATCAGGTTCGATCTCAGTAGCCTGTTGTACGATGAAGTCCATCGCCGGGCCGGTTACGTCGCCCAGGGCATCGCAATGATGCCAGTCAGCTGTGTGTAGTATTCGCATGGATCAATTTCCCTCTTGATTATTAGTTGACATCCGCCCCGACAGGAACCAATCGTTTGGACCGTCTAAATAGTATAGAATCTCGCACGGAGGGCATTCATGTGCCTCCAGATACTCTTTAGGCAGCACAAAGGTTGTTAGCTTATTGCCACAACCGGGACATACTCCGTTTCTTATTAAACGGTCTCTGGTTCTCGTGCTATCCTCCACGGTCTTCATACTTAGTATGGCAAGCCGTTAGGTTTGGGTTGGTCGTAGCCCCACATCAGGTTTTTCAACTGATCTTTGTCGCTCTTCTTCTCCCAGTCGGAGTGATCGAGTACCATCAATTCTCCGGTCTCGCCCGCCTTGATCTGGCGCTTTTCGATCAAGTGTTCCATCTGCCGGAACCGGGCAGTGATGTCCATCTCCCTACACTGCTCCTCGAATTCCTTTCGCAGGAGTTTCGGCTCATCGCTAGGATCAGCTTCCGCCGCAGGCTCTGGCTGCTCGGCCTCTTCCCCATTATCAGCCTCCGCGAACTCCGCCTCCTGAATATGCGGGAGGGGAGTAGTTTGGACATCCCTCTCACGGGGATATGCCAGATCACGTGCATGTGATCCTTGCCGGTAGATGTCGGCGCGAGTCTGGGGATCGGCTGCTAAGTCCTCCACGTTCCTGTCAATCCGCGCCACTACAAAGGGATTCTTCAGCTCATCCGCTGTGTACCACGGCTTCAGGTTGGTAATCTGGCGCACCAGCCGATTCTTCGCTCCAGTCTCCGCCAGTTGCAGGCCATGCTTCCGCATTTCGATCTCCCGCTGGCGGGTCTTTTTGGCAATATGCCTGTCGGCCTCGACATCGGTGAATTTGTGGAAAACCTTTTTCTTGCTCTGGCCACTCGTCGGTGTCCGCCATTCTCCCAGGTTGCCAGCCAGATGGGTAGCGGACAGGTTCTCGAACATTTCCTCGACGTAGGTTTGTACGTCGATTCCTTTTGTGGCAGCTACTTCCATTTTGCTGCCATCGGGTTTCGTGATCCGAACCACAATCACGTACTCGAAGTAGTCCTTGTCGCTGCGGTTGTCTACCCGGCCAGATTTCTCCGGCACCGATTCGATTCCCATTGCGAACCAGAGCTTATCGAGAGCAGTCTTAGTGGGGCAGAGTTTATCTACCCATTTGTCATTACCCTTCGCGTCCACGATCTTGGTCTTCCCCAATGAGAAGACTTCCTGCTGCTGCGGATCGGGATTGATCTTGACAGTTTCCACCGACAGCTTGCTGAATCTCTGCACACTCTCAATTATTGTTTTGGATGGCAGGAGCTGATTGAACTTGTCGTCGGGATACCTCTCATCGAAGGATTCCACTGTAATCAGCGCGGTTGTTTTTTTGGGATTAGTTTTGGGGGTCATTGCATCATCTCCAGTCGATTGTTATTAAACGGTTCCAACTACCCTATACATCCAACGAAACCATTCCGTACACTCGGTACAGAATTTCGCTGGATGTGCCATTATGAGGTATTGGGGCCGGGCTTTCCAAGACTACGCAACTGCCGCTGTTTGCTGATATGAGCCTTGATGGCCTTGCGCGTCTCTTGTGTCAAATTGCGTTCTCCCTCACGTGCCATTACCACCAGAGCATCGTAATCCTCCGTCGGTATCCTGATGGACAAGTGAGTTAATGGTATTTTCTGTGAGGTCATTGTTGTCTCCATGTTTGTGTGACGGGGTGTTTAATCTAAACACTGTATAAAGCGTTGTGCAAGAAATACTTTTCGCCTAAGTTGTGGCGCATGGACGTTCCCTCCATCTTCCATCTTCTCCAAATCCCCACAGACCTTCAAACTGTTCCGCCGGGCCTCTCTCCCGCTGCGTCCGTTGACCATTTTCGGCGTTTGAAGGACACTGGGAAGAAGAACTTCCGGCGGCTATCGTTGAAACACCACCCGGACAAGGGTGGCGATCCCGAGATTATGAAATCGTTACTTCAGGCTTGGGAAGAATTTCAGCAGGTACGACCTTCGCTACCTCAGCGGCAGGACGTGGTGATAATCAGTTTCTCAGCGTTCCGGGTGAATCTCAATTATAATCAATATCACTATCCCTCCTCTGGTCAGCAATCCCCACACTCCAACACTTCCGACGGATCAGTCTAAAAAAATCCCGACGGCAGGGAATAGGGTAAACCCCACCGCCGGGTATTCAGGGAAGCACGGCATTTAAGTTCCAAGGGCATTGCCAGCGTCCCCCAAAAAAATGATCCCTACTCCACGATCAGCCAGCCCAGAGCACCCAAGATGAACGGCTTGATTGATTTATCAGCTTTCTCTTCATCTGTGTATTCCGTGACAAGATCGCATTTGAGGCACTTTACCTCCGGGAGGGGCATTGCAGCCATTAGTTCCTCAACCGTAACGGTCACGACCCCTTCCAATGTGACTGTTTCATCCAGGGCATTCTGACGGTGATCTGTGAGTTTCTTCCAGTTTTTATCATATTTCTCGTCCGTCTCGTCAAGTGTAAGGCCCCCTTGCTTGTTCGGTTGTGCGCCAAGAACCCTAAGCAGTTTCGAGACCCCTAACCTGAAAATCTCCACCTCGGACTCGGCTTTTTTTATTGCCTTGCCTATCCGGTAAGACACCTTCCCCGTCAGAGGCATGACAGACAACTCAAGCATTGCTGCCTCAGCGTTTACCAAATCTCTCAACGTCACGGTGATCGTGTTTGGATTCCCCGTTTCTGTTTTTTTCGTAACCATTGTTCTATATCCCCCCTTTTAGTTGATCCTCACTATTGCTCTTATGCTACCAAAAAACCACTGAAAAATGACTTTTTTGAACCTGTTGCCGAGCCACCTATATCCGTCTGTTGGGTGCCCGATGATTGGTATATAGTAACATGGACAGTCTCCTCAAAAGTCAAAGGTATAAAGGCTGATGCTATAAAATTGAAATAATTAAGATCAGCAGTAAAATTTGGGTCAATCAACCCTGTATCATAGTTCCCCCCTACACTTGTAACAAAGCGAAGTAAATAATAGGCGGCTCCACTATCAAGATTCTCAAGTCTAAGAGAAACTGTAAAATAGTACAACCCTGCCACTGGGGCTGTAAATGTGTTACTGGCAAAATCGTTCCCTCTATCAAAGAGTTCAGAGGGCCATGTTACTGTCACCTCAGAGTCTTTAGCTATATCATTTTGGTTCGCATTCTTCCATGCAAAAAATGAGGGGTGATTTGCGTTTGTTACTAACCCGGTTAAAGCAAGTGTTGCTTCACCTTCTACCGCTGCGATTGCTTCTGCATCAGCATATCTTGCATGATCTCGTCCTGCAATGTCAACACCATCTACTGTACCTGATACAGTAATATCTCCCGTGACATCAAGAGTGCTACCATCGAAGGTTAAATTTGCCTCCGCATTCATAGCGGTTGCACCGGTAGATGTCACAATCCTGTTGATGGACCCATTTGCCATAAAGTCCGTGACATCTACAGCGATAAAGTCCGGGGAAACAAGAATCCCCGACCCAGCACCTATATTTATTGTCCGAGATGCTGATATATTACCTCCACCTGAAAGCCCAGCTCCAGCAATAATCGACACGCCAGCATGGGTAATATGATCGTCGGCTACGTCATGGTCATAAGCCCAGTTGCTAGAAATGGGTTGGGCCGTCTCCCCGTTTACAGGGGTATCATCAATATCAGCCACTAAAAGATATTGAGGGTGGTCGTTGTCCCCTAACCCGCTCAAGCCAGAATGATCAGTAACTCCGCCACCGCCGCCAATCGGAATTTTTCTGATGGCCGCATAGTCTATAAAAATATTGTGAGTCACATTCCCGCTGGTCGCGTGATATATTCTCGTTTCGACAGTGTTGTCACCCTTGATGTATTTGGCCCCGTTCGTAATGGCATACGTGTAATAAATAAAATCTATCCCGTCGTCCGGGATGGTGCCAAGGGTGTCCCAACCCATACCGACCTGATCATATATTTGCACATTGACCGTATGGCTGAGCGAGCCGTCATAATAAACGTGAAGGTCCAGGCGGGTGGGAATTTCCGTCACTGAAGCATAATTAATCTCGATGTTATAACCAGGAACACCGGTGACCTCGCTAATGTCGAGAGAATCGCCATCATCAAGGGTTTGTAGTGACGCTACATTGCCTGCGTCAGTTGTCCCAGTTGCCACGTTGATATTATTTGGCACGTAATCAACGGGGATAACCAGATCATCCACATAAGATTTTATGGCGAAGTCGCCATCAGATACTGGGGTAATACCTGAAGCTAGGCCGGTGACGGCGAATGTACCAACCACGTCCAGCGTTGCAACGGGAATCAATTTTCCGATTGCCAGTTTTTCCTTGATGTAGACATCGCCATCGTCGAAGTAGCCTGCGTAGGCGGCAATGGCTCCATTGGCAGTAGTGGCGGTGCCATAAACGCCTATTGGGATGGAGTCGTTTGCCGCCTGACTAATTTGAGATTCACCAGATATTGCAGTTCTTTGTCTAGCATGAGTATTGACAGACTCGTCAATAATTATAGCCCAGACAGCCGTCCCATCGTTGTCAGCCTCGTAGCTATGGTTCGACTGAATTAGTCTAGTAGTGTTAGAGATGTTCTGAATACTAATTTGCCGGTGTGATACAATAGTATCATTACCAGCTCCATCACCAATGACAACAGTCCCACCTAGTGGCATACCGATCCCCGGCAACGATACATCTATATTATCATCGATTATCAATACCACATTGTTTCCGGAATCATAGAATAAAAACGCATTGTTAAAAGCAGCGCCCACATATTCATTGATCGTGATCCGCTGCCCAGCCCCGGTAGAAGTGACGACTGATCCTTTCAGATAAACATTATCCGTATAGAGCCCAAACCCAGAGGGACTAATTCCAAAATCCGTATCAACAATGCCTGTTAGGTCCCCTATCCTGACGTGGGTATTTAATGTCGTATATGGGTCTCCCGAGTGGGTAAACACATCCATATAGGGCGCGTTGGCACGGTCAGCGGTTAGGAGGAGTCCTCCTGCTCCAGAGGCCCCATAATCGGCTATTGCGGTACCTATCCCGAAGGTATGAGAGGCCCCATCCAGCCATGTTGCGGTATATACATAATGGGTCCCCCCTGTCAGGACTCCCGCACCGGGAGTGAACCATACTTCATTTGTCCCATTGTCTAGGACACAAATAGAAGTTGCTCCCAAAGGATTCCCCCCACTTGGGGGCACGGTTACTTTCAGCGTGAATGTTCCCGATCCAGTAGTAACTGCTGGCTCGAATAATTCCGCCCCCGACGTGACTATTAACTGTGTCCCACGGGTAATCGCCGCTTCCTGCAATAGTAGCGTCTCAGCTGCGAAGACTCCCCTTGCAACAACATTATTGATCTCCGCATTGCCCGCACCATCAATTTGCCAGCCAGTTACTCCCGAGACAAAATCCTCCATTCCAATAGTCTTGGCAGCTCCATCTATCACTATCCGGGACGAAGTTGCTCCTACGTATAGTGTGCCAAGGATACTACCGGACGAAGCCGTTATATCTCCCTCTATAATCGCCCCAGCTGCATGGAGTACTCCTGTCTTCTCTACGGCATAGGCCGCCAGGGTTGGAATGGTGGCATGCCCTATCCATTCCCGGTAGGTGGCATGAGTTGCATCTACGCGGACAACATCATCTCCAGTGCCCAGTACCAGATAGCCGTCACTGTGCAGGATTGCGTTATTTTTCGAGAGGGATGTTGGATTGGAATCCCACCCGGAGAGGGTTGCTAAGGCCGTTGCTCGACTATCCACCCAGTTGGCATGTTGATACCCAGAATCTTCGTTGGTTCCGCTCACCCCGATATAATAGGCGTAGACCTTGATGGTTATGTAATCGTCTGCGGGTATCTGGATCGCAAAGTCTCTGGCAGTGCTGTCGATCTTCCGGCTGGGCGATGTAGCCGAAATGGCTTGGCCGGAGCTGGGACCATGTTCCCATCGGACTACAAACCCGTGATGTTTATCTGTCGCATTGGGCGTATAGACCCATTGAACTTGAGCCACCGCTTCGAGCCTGTTGGTAACGTGGGCAATGGGGGCAGCACCGGCGGAGAATATTCCAGCTGGGGGAGTATCATTGCGAAACTGCTCGGTGTCCTCGAACTCGGACATATCCACGATCTCATGGCCGAAGATATTGTCATCAATGGTCGTGTTCCGGCCCCTGAATATGATATTATACTTGCCGGTCCCCGGCTCAATGAATTCCCAGTAGCCATCCTCTACCGAATGGGTCTTATCAACAACTGCTTGGGTCTCGAAATCCTTCAGCGTAACAGTTACGCCGGACAGGCCAACGCCCTGCGGGTTGCGGATGTTACCGAAGATATTTTCTAATCGGGCCAAAGCTTAGTCCCCGGCCAGATCGATATAAATCTTGGCAGCGCTGCCGGTGGAGTCATCGGAATTGTTGGTCAGCTTGATCGATGTAATATCGGTATCCACCAGCATGAATTCCAGTCCGGTCATTGTTATTTCGCCGCCGCCATCGTTGATCAGCATCTCGATCTTGGCATCCGTCTCGGTATAAGTCGGGGGAAATACCGCCTTGATATGCAGGAATTTGACCGTAGTGATCCCCCCCAGACCGACCACCACAGCGGCACCATCTTTTGCCAGCGTGATGTCGGTCTTCATGGGCATCTCCAAGCCTGTTTTTTCAATTTTGTAACTGCCTTGAGCACGAACACCCCCTATCTCGGAGCCTTCGGCTTCCATTTGAAAAATCAGATCACCTAATACTCTCATCTCTCAGCTCCTTATAGTTTGGGGCTTAAAAACTTGGGTGGTATGAGTACGACTCCCTCAGCATAGACCACAAATAAGTCGGCAGTGAAGGCCGCCTGATTGGACCCCGATTCGGCGCTATCATAACAATCACAGATCACAATGCCTGATGTGAATATGGCCTTGTCCGTAATCTCAATTTCGTGCTGCCCCGTCTCAGTGAAAGTAATGGCGACAAATCCCGCTTCCTGATTGTTGCGATAAATCCTAACCATCCCAACATCTGAATCATTGAGGGTGAGGGTCTTGACATCTACCACCAGTTTTTTGATGGTAGCCGGTTGCGGGAGAAATTGATTCCGCTGGAATCGAGCAGCCTTACCATCGTCTGTATTTAGCACTGCTATATCGAGGACGGGGAAGACTTTTTCGTTATCCCCAATAACCGATCCCCCGGCAACGCTCTGCGCCTGAACCTCATTTGAAAGGGTCTGATTTTTCCGGCGTATCCGAACTCGGACTGCTACCTCTATTCCGGGAGCAGCACTGACAATAAACTCGCTGTTGATTGTGTTTTGTGTGTTGGGTCCCGCCCAGTCGGGCGTCCCCCCCCCAACGGCATAGCAATATTCATACGAATGGATAGCCTCCTCAATCGTAGGCCAGTCCACCGCTACTCCGTTGGTGATAGAGGCAGCAGTAATTGATGGCATAACCGCCGCATCATCAGCCGCCACTGATCCCACTTGAATATTGCCCAGATCGGTAAAGGGACTGACATTCTGGCTGAGGGAATTGTCCTTGGCTGCCACATACACTTGATACTTATTCCCCAGCGGGAGCTCGATCTTCATCTGAAGTTCGCTGGCGGTTGAATCAAATCCCTGCAAGGTGTATTCCTGTGGATCGGCATTCGCTACCGCCGTTCCGTCCCGCTCTGTGAGGACCAGTTGAATGATATACTCCCGAATACCGGATGCGTCTGTGACAGCTTCCCATCGTGGGATGATATTACCAGTATTCGCAATGCCACCAGAACCAGTTCCCGAAATCGCTTCATATAGCAAGCTGACCAACACTGGCGCTGGAGGCGGAGTGATGTCCACCTGTCGCTGGCCCTTCAACCGCAGCATTATCTCGCCACGCTTGTCAAGGATAGTCAGGGTCCCACCATCATTAGTGACCTGAGCCAACCAGAGCTCATGCTGATCCGCGTCGTTGATCGCTCCCACACTGGAGAGCTGGACCGTGACCACATAGGAGTCATCACGCTGGGTTAATTCCGTATCGCTGCCGGTAGGATACCCCCCCTCGAAATTCCCTACGTTGCTTTCAACACTGAGGTATTCGATAATTACGTCGTATGGGGTGGCCCCGGATGAATCCGGGATCGCATATCCGCCGCCACCGTTGTAGGTGTGGGGATAGGCCCCTTCGCTCAGGCCGAAAATCTCATTGGTAGCATCTGTTGCACTGGGGGCCACGAATTCCACTTCGGAGCTGCCTCCTGTGGTACTCGACTTGACCAGAATATAGGTGCCTGCTGCAATGGGATTGCCCACTGAGTCTACCCGGTAAGCGATTGTGCCAAACCCCGCCGCATTGATCGCCGCCACAATCTCGTCAATGGTTGTGGCCGCCGGGTTAGCTCCCTGACAGTCGATCTCCACCGCTCCGTCATTATCTATGTCGATCTTGACAAGAAAATTCGTGGATAGATCGAGGGTGCCGGAGATATTGACCGTACCCACGTATAGGCCGGATGCTGAGTCATCCGCTGAGAGGTAAAGGCGCTGGCCGAACTTATCGTATCCGACTCCTGCCTTGATATTCACCACGCCGCCGCCAGCATCCACGACTTGAAGGTCGGTTTCGGCTGTACTGTCGATCACCACTCCGCCATCCGTCGCCATGATGTCTGTGATCCGAGCCAAGATAGCTGCGGTGATCTGATCCCGGTTGGTATTGAAGACGTTATCCGTCAGGCCCGTGGGGAATTGACCACTTGGAATTTTTCCTACTGTCATTGCTTACTCTCCCGTCCTAATGGTTTTGCTGCGGACTGTACTCGACCCTCAGAAATAGATCGAAGGTTGTTGAAAACGCAGTGGCCGATTTTCCACATTTTAGGTAGCCATCGCTGGCATCCACCCAGAAAAATAAACTGTCTTCTGTCGCGCTGATGTCAACATCTACCCCCGGAGCGTTCCCAGGACCTTCCCGACCATCCTGCGAATAGAATCCCGCCGAAAGATCGTTGAGCGCATCGTTTTTGTCAAATTCGATAGTATCATCATTGGCTCCCCCCGGCAGGGTGTCATTAGCTGGCTCAAGCGCATATCCTTTGATCAGAATCATTCGGCCCTTCCAATCGAGATTGGCATCGAGGGTAATCTGATCGGTATTGTTCGGGACACTGGCCTCAACCCACAATGAGCCACCACCCGTCGGGTCCGGGGCTGGAGAATCCCCCACATTCCTGCTCGCAGTACGGTGCGCTGCCATCCCGAGCAACGAGCTGTGAACCTTTCCCGCTTCCGGGGGATCGTCAGTAGAAATTTGAGGGATGTTATCATTCGCCGCCCCAACCTTTTTTGCCAATAGGGTCGAATGTATTTTGTTGGCGTCTGCAACACCCACTGCGACCTGAGCAATATTATCGTCAGCCCCCCCAACCTTCTTTCCCAGAACAGTAGTATCCAATTTTCCTGCCTGTTCCGTTGCTGAGAGTTGGGGAATATCTCCAGCGCCAGTACCTACGTCCGCACCATCAACTGAATCGGCATTCTTGCCGGTGAGGGTATCGGGTATATTCGCCAGGGGCACCAGTCCGTCGCTATCCAACTTCAGGACGTTGTTGGCCGAATTGCCTGCGTCTGCCCCGTCCACTTGGTCCGCATCCAGGTTATCCACCTTGGGTTTGGCCGCATTCACGGACTGGTCGCTATTGTCTGTGAGGATCGTTCCCGACGCATCGGCCTTAGCCGCCAGGGCAGCTCCCAGCTCCTGAATCGCCGCCTCCACTTCAGACCCAGAGATGTAGCCCCCGGCATCCACGATTGCGACCTGAGCAGCTGCAACTGCATGCGGATCGGATACACTGACAACGTGATCCTGAAGGCCTGTGTACCCGTGGGTAATGACACTTTTGAAAGTTCCCCCGACATATACTTCATAGATGCCCTGAGCCAGCGCCGCGTTACCCCCAGCTGTTTCGATTTTATATTTCCCCGAGCTTCCTATCTCGGGGACCGCGACCGCATCGCCAGGGTAAGAATCCCCGTGCAAAACCACTTCCACAGTTTCGCCGTCGTCCGATCCGCCTGTGGACAAATCAATCAGGGCAATGACTAAGTTTGGTGCTGCTACTGTACCCATTTTCAAACCTTTCTAATTGCCAACGTATGGCAAGACTACGATTGATTTTTCTGCCTCACCATAGCGTTGCTGCGCCGTAGTCAGGTCTTTCAATATAAAACTCCTGAAGACATAATGGTTCAAATTGCGATAACTGTTCATGGTCAGGGTGATCTTGAACTGGGCATAGCGCTCCAGCTGTGATCCCTGTACCCACTGGTTCCGCTGGTAGGGGGTCCATGCGTTCCAGTCCGATTCGTTTGAGCTGAACCGGACCTCCACCAGCAGGTCAAAATCTACATCCCATGCCGCATAGTCCACCCAGTCCACCAGCCACTGATAATTCGTGTAGGTGGCCAAAAGATCAATATTTTCAAACTGATACGTGGCGGTTACATTTCGGGGTATCAAAGTGTCCTTGTCCGCATAGAAACCGGTGTTGGTGATTGTATAGGTGACGGTATCTGTGAGCTCGCTTCCCCGGATAGATTGATAACCGGCGGTGGCCCCATCGGCATCAATGGCATCAACACCCTGTTTCACATGCAGGGGGATTACCTTCACCAACATGGCTTCGAGATCGGCCTGTTCCTCCGGGGTATCAATCCAGTACTGAATCCATTCGGAACCTATCCCCCCCAGTGCCCAGCCGGTACCGATCCCGGAAACTCCGATCACAAACCGCATCCTCTGATTATACGGTGTCGCCAGTGCTATCTCGCGGCCTTCATTTTCCAGCCCGGCCTGAGTCCCCCGCTGCTGGTGGGTTTGGATAGCGTTCATTATGCGGATGGCCATGATCCTGTCGGTGTCGTTATAATGCCTCACAAGGCCGTAATCGGCTGCAAGGGCATCCAACATAGCGGGGTTGCCACTTTCGACGCTCAGGGCATCCCTGAACGTCTCAGCGTCTGTATTATACACCTCTATGGCATTGCCAATTGGACCCAGGAGTTGTTCAAGGGTTTGATTCCGGGTGATAAACACCGGCAGTTTCGCTTTAATGTTATCGACTATGCCCATTACCAGTCCGTCACTACCAATGATGAAAATCGCGGCAGGGTATATGCCCCAACAACCACATTCGATGACGGGGAGAATGCCGATAGGCTTACCTCATCAACCCCCAATGTAGTCCCCGTTAGAGCATATAGATCGCTCCAATCAAGGTCCGCCCCCCACTCCCACTGTCTATAATCAAGATAGAGCCTGAGATTGTTGGTGATATTCGCCCGCACTGTTACCAGATCATAACCAGTGGCCCTGCGTACCTGAGCCACGAGGTCGATTCCCACCCATACGATATTCAAGCACTTGATCACCACCCCTAACGGGGCTTTGCTCTGGATATAATTGGCTATTTGGTTAAGGTCGGCATCGGTAAATATTCCAGCATTGTCCCTTACCAGATTCACCACGATTGTTTTGTCACTGTAGCTGGTGTGACCATACTGCGGCTTGGCTCTGGCCACGTCCGAACGGGCTTCAAGTGCCCACGCCTCGTAGCTGGCTTCGATCCCCTGTGACAGTGTGGCCAACTGCGTGATAGCACGATTCCTTAATTGTTCATCCGTCTCGGCATCGAAGCCACCATCTGTAGGCGCAGCATTGGTCACGGCTGTCAGGCCGCCTACCAAGTCCACCATGACTGTGACCTCACCAGCATTTACCATCCCAGTCGTCCCGGCCACTACAGATTCAATATCGACATCCAGGCTACCGCTCGCAGGGACAGTATCGCTTTCAGTGGTTACGAATTCAATTCCGTCAGGGGTGGCCAGCTTCATCCCCAGCGGGACCACCGTGGTACTGGTGCCGGTAAAGGTCACGGTTTTTGATGCCTTCGTAGCACCTCGGCGGGTAATCGAGCGGGGAGCCACTGCAATATCCAGGTCGGGACCATTGGCATAGATAATCCGGGCCGCCCGATAGAGGCGATGCAAATTGTAATACAGCTGGGCCAGGATAGCTGCCACCGCATTATAGATACTGCGGATCACGCTACCCTCATTGAAATCGGTGAGGGAAGAATTGTTGTTCCGTGTCCACGTGATCATATCGGATAAAATCTGTTTTCTCGTTTTGGTGATCATTCTAACCTCAAATTTGCTTCTAATTCTGCTTCGGTTAAATGGTTTACCGTCGTGATCTGATACCTCACTTTGAAGGCGTCTTTCTCCCGGATAGCTGTGGTTCCTTCCACTGTCGAAACTCGCGGATTAGTCATCACCGCTCGCTGCACCTCTACAGAAACCATCTGGCCTACAACCTGCGGAATAGAACCGTTTTCGAGCTGGAGGATATTACTGCCGTATTCCGGCTGCTCAGGAATCGCTCCCACCGGTGTCTGGATCACATTGTCGAGGGCCTGCCGCAAATTGTCAACGTACTGCGTAAGGACCAAATCACCATTATTGACATCGATGTCGTTGGTCAGATCGCGGCCCAGAACACTGATTCCATTCTGAGCGTCGAGCACAAAATTATCCCGCAACCTCTCCCCATCAACAACCTCAGTATAGGGAACGCTAAGTGCCCGGCCATCCCAATCATCGGCATGTATATCCGTGGGAACTATGTCGTTGAATTCCATAATCAAGGGGGCCTTATCGGCGTCCCCCAGTACCCGCCGGGCTAACCTCTCCAGAGATTCCCCCGTGCGGACATAGACCGTTTTCACCGGTACTTCTATCTTGCTGGTATCGCTATTGGTGGCCGTGCGATAGTAGGCGGGGATATTTTGCAAGGTTTCAATCTCCAGCAGGAGGTCGTCTAATAGATTAAGTAGACCATGCAAATTGGTCGTGGCGGGGACAGCCTTGGTCTGGAGGCTCAATCTGTAAGCGCCGGTAAACTCCGGGCTGAGAACTCCACCGGTTCGGAATGCCCACGCCAGCAGGTCTTCAGTCCGTTGTTCAAGGCTGATGAACTCTGAATCTGTATCCTGTACCTGCTTATCCACATAGTTGTAGATGTCCCTGATTAGCCTCCGCGCTCGCTGGAGCATGTCCATTGCATTTGTGACCCGTCGTAACGCCTTCCGGGTTTCCTCAATTACCGTGGTGTGGCTGGGTGGATCGGTTGTTCCAAATAAGGTTAGATCGTTGAATGGATTCTTCTCCGCCGGGGCCTCGAAGAGGGCAATGAGATCATTGAATAGCTCTCCACTTCCATAGGCCCGAATATCTCCTTCCGAGGCCGTGATCTGAAGCAACAGGACCTGTAGCTGCTGGAACCTTCTTCTCACTCCTGCCCGGACAATTGTGGCTGCGAAGATATTAGAGGCTATCGGCTCCCGGCTGGCCATCTCCTGTTCAAGTTCGATCTCCGGCTGATTAGGAGTAGGCTGTGGCCTTCTGCGTTCGCCGCCGCCGCTTGTTGATGCCCCGATCATTATATCTTAACCTTTCCGATTGCCTCAGCGATAGTCGATTTATTCTCAAGCGCCACCGCCGCTACAATGGCCAATACCGAATCAAGCACTGGAGTACCTGCGATTGGTCCCAAGATCGTGGCCTTCACTGCATAGGTCCAGAGCATATTCCGGCTGGTACTCTCACCCATGTTGAAGGTCATCAGTTCCACCTCGTAAAAGTGCTGGGATAGATGACTCATCAGCCATACTTCCGGTAGGCTACCATCATCGAGTCTATCATGCGATAGATCAACTATCCACTCCAAATATTTTACCCATCCAAACCCGGTATATTCTCCCCCGTTGAAAAAGCCTTTTGTATTATAGCCGAAGGTTCCACTTATGTCGATGGGTGACGGGGCAAAGCCAAAATCATCCACCCAGCCACCTTGCTGGGTAGGGGTTACAGTGGTGAGGTACTGCTTTAGGAACATTATGGATTCTGGCATTACAGGGAAATGCAATGATACCGGTATCGGTATCCCCAATTTCTTTATCCACACGACCAGGGTCAGGAAATTAGGCGGCTGGCGACTATTTGCCCCATAAACAATTGGGGGGACGACTGTCATCAGGAGACCTCACATGAAATCGTTTTAAGATTGGCGATTCCCACCGCTGGAGCACCCGACCCTCCCGAAACAGTGTCAACCACTCCTGCAATCGGGATTTTTACCTCCAGGTTATCCAGTAGATAAGTCACAATGGCATCGGCAAGGGCATCCATCGCATCCTCTTTATTGGCGGGTGGGTTATCTGGGTCCATCGCCGCCAGCAGCGCTGCTTTGAGACCGGCTTTCGATATGCTCATATCACGCCTTCACGTTAGTATTTCCGACTGCATGTGCCGCCCCTGTGAACAGGCAGACCGGGAAATTATTGACCAATTGCTTCAGCAAATTTGCTCCCAGCTCCACCGAGGCACCGTCCACCTTCACAGCACCACCAGCGGTGGCCTCCAATTTACCTCCGGCCACGGCGCTTATATCCCCGTCGGCGGTCACACTTGCATTGCCTTTGGCCGCCACGGTTGCATTCCCGTCCGCCCCCACATAGACATTGCCACTGGCCATGACCTTCAAATCGCCCACTGCGCCGGATATATCGAGCGTCATGTTGCCGTTCTTATCGGTATGCAACTCGATCCGCCCGGTAATTTCTGTCAAGATGCCTTTGTCATCACGGGGGCCTACTTCATGGATCAGATGGATGTCATCCAATTTCGATCCCGTAATCCGTGGATCGTCTCGGAGGAGTACCTTATCGATCACCACCGGATTGGTGATATTATCGATAAAGCCCACCAGGACATAATCTCCCGGCTGGAGGTTCCAGTACACCCGCCCCATGCACTTTACATCCCGGATTCGCTCGGTGGTAGACCGGTATTCAATATCAACACTGTGATGCTCTGGGTTGACCCTTATGACTCTGGCATCCTTGAACATTATATACCCTTCAGGAAGTCCATTCCCGCTTTATAAAGGTCATTGCGAATATCCCGGCGCAGGCCCCGGTCAACACTGATCTGGGTGACGTAAGGCTGGCCGAATGCCCAGGTATTCATTACCGCCGTGACATAGAAATCCGTATCCAGAAAATGGCGATGAACCTTATCTCCCACTCGGATGTTTGAATTACCACGGATGGTCATCGTTCCGCTTTCCATCCTATGATTATCCCGGTTCCATAGGTACAGCTTGTTGCGGTAGTATTCGTAGCGTTCCAGGCTACTGTCATTTGTTTCGCCATCTCCAACCAATGGAATATAATTCAGAGCTATCTGCCGGTCTCTGGTGCCGATCTCCTCCACCAGCGGTGAATCTACCAGTGGATGAAATGTGGAGTACTCCGAGTCCGCCCCTGTGAACTTGTCCGATGAGACGACTGTGAATACCGAATAGCCACTGGCATGATCTACGGACAGTTTCTCATCCCTGATGACCTCGGGCCATATTACATGGTGCGGCTTGCCATCGATCCAGTTTTTTATATCGTGCCAGCTCGACTTCCGGGTTTCGCCCAGCGGATTTACGGACTCCTCCGGGTCGTGGTCCCCGTGACTGAATGGTGTCGGCCTGCAACGAATGAATAGTTTGCCATCCTTCGAGTCTGTCCAGAGTTCGTTGAATGGCTCTTGGATATAGGTTTTGTAGTAATCCCAGACCCGACCTGAGTAGGGGCTGATTCCCCTCGCAAATATCTTCTCATCCTTCCGACAGAAGAGCTCCGATCCTACATCCAGAAATTCACTCACCGTTTTGCGGCCAAAGACTTCCATGTCGAACATTGGCAAGTGCTCAAATATGGCCTTCACCGCATCGTAGGGCGGTTGCCCCATAAACTCAAACAGCTCCTCCCCCTGTTGCAGGAAGAGATTGCGTTCCTGCATAGAGGGAGACAAGCCCAGCGCGTTGGTGAAATACTTAATCAGGTCGAATTCCCAAATGGCTCCCAATGATCGCCCAGTGATCTCCACCGATTGATTGACATTCTTGGGGCCAATCGTTGTTGATTTTGATACCTTATCGACTATGCCCATCATTGTCGTGATGCCCGGTTCGAGTTCGATCTCTACTAAATCCAGCGGTTTAATTTTCTCATAATAATACGGCTGCACATCATCCGGGTTCATCTTCCAGTAGACCAAACTGATGCCGAAGCTACCGGACGCATTCCCCATCGCATTACTGGTCGTGATCCGGGTAATATGGCGGGCAGGAAAGGTAGGAAATGCCGCTGCGAAATCCGCACCGATCCCGAAATCCCGCTCTTTTTTCGTGTGGAATAATAACCGGGGGCTGGGGCGTCTTTTGGTGTAACCAGCCATTACTGGTGTATCGTCCCCGGTCTCACGGGATTACCCCCAACATTAGCCTCGTCTACCCGCCTCTGAGCAGCTTCATCTATTATGATCGGACTGGCTTTTAACAATTCTCTCAGACCCTCCATAATCTCTGAGCCAGCAGCAGAGCCAAGTCCCATCCCTGCAATAGCCAGTGCTCCCTTCAGGAATAGTTCATTTGCTCGCTCGAAGGTAGCGGCAGCAGTTTCAATCTTCCCGATCTCCGTGGCCACGGCCCGCATCTGGACCTCGAAACCGGTGGTCCCCATCATTTCCTTTACCCGTTTAGAGAAAGCCTCTGGATCGGTTGCCATCTCTTCCATCATCCGGCGACTCTCGGCGGACAGCTCGATGCCAGCGGTCTTGGCTGCGAAGTCCTTTTTGGTCATGCTGCCGATCCGCATCCGGCCCCCCATAGCGCCTTGCAGCTCCAGCCAGCTATCAATTTCCTCATTCCCGCTAATTGAGGCTGGATTATATAGGGCTTTCATCGGAACACCTGTCCACTTGTTGAGCAGCATGGCTCTATTCCAAGGGTCGGCTCCCCCGAGCTCGCCAGCTATTGCGAATAGCTCTTCCAGTAATCGGGGATCATTGATGCCCTGCTCCTGTAGCGCTATGACTTGGCCAATGGAGTAGTTGCCTGCTCCCTCGGTCCTATCCAGTATCCGCCGGGCCGCCTGAAATCCCATACCCCCTTGGGTGATGGCCTGATTGAATCCGGTTAGTTGCTGGATTCCCCGCTGACCTTGGAACGGCGTACCCAGGACCCCCATCCGTCCGGCGTAACTGCCCATCAGGGATGGATCAGCCGTCACTGAAGTACGCATAACGGCATCGGTGAGACTCATTATGCCCTGTAAGAATTCCGGTAGTCTCCCCAAGCCTATGCCTGAACCGATGCCCGCAGTAATCGCTTCCTTGAGTCTCCAGTCTGGAAGTGGATCGGGCCGGTAGCCTGTCATTCCCATTCGGCCCACGAACTCGACTCCCAGACCTTTGTTTATCCCGAAGCTTTGCGCGATGTTGATGACATCATCCATCACGTAACTATTTAATCGGCCCCCCGTGAGCCTGATATATGATTGTTCCAGGCCACTCATTTCCTTCAGAGTGGTCCCCGTGACTATTGCTATAGCTTCAAACTCTTCCCGGAACGCTCTGGCGTCACCTCCCAGCCTGCCGGTCATTGCCTGTATCTGCATCAGGTCAGGTGCGATTTGCTTATAGGCTTCCTTCCCCTCCAGTGCGCCGGTAACAAATTTGTAGCCCCCGAAGGCCAATAGCCCCGCGCCTGTACCCATTCCGAGCTTCCCCAGTGTACTCATTGTGGCCATCCGGCCAGTGACCCCACGGGCAAGTTTACCCAGTCCCATCTGGGCCATACCACTTGGTCCGGCTCCCCTGATGCCCATCCCGGCCAGATCGGTGAGCAGGTCCGCTTGGGATGGTTCCCCAATCCCCTGATCCATCGACCACTGCATTCGGTGAGAGGTTGCTTCGGCGGCATGACCACGCCATTCAATATGCTCCCGTTCTTCGCTGCGAATCCGACGATTGATCGCAGCAACCTCTTCTCGGGCTGCCGTGCCCATCCTTCGACCGGCATACTGCTCGCGGACCAGCGACCGTTCATCTTGTAGCTTCTTGATCCGCTCTCGGGAGCCTACGTTTTCCAGCTTTTGAAGCAGATTGAGCTGCTGCTGAATATAGGTATTCTGCCTTTTGAGATCATCGGGATATGCCTCAGCAGCATCCCGTCGTAGATCGTTGAATTGTGACCACCCCGCATTAAGCTGCTGCAACGACTGGATATGCTCTCGCATACCCTCGTTCCCAGTAGTCTGGGTAGCTATCTGAATTCCTATGCGGTTATCAACCATTCAATCCCTTTGATCATTGCGGTTTAAGGTGTTTAGGGAGCTCAATACCGAGTTCTTCTCTCACGGTTTGAGCAAAGTCGTCATCGCGGTACACGGTCTGATCGGAGTCCTCTTCAGGCATCTTCATTTCAGCACCGCACTGCGGGCAGGTCTTCGCCGTCAGGTGATGAGGCGACCCTTCATAACCACAGTCATCACAATGAGCTGTGAGGGCCTTGCGTCTTGCCTCAAGCTGGCGGTCTAACTCCTGATGAATATAGAATTCGAGGTGAATCCCTTCATCTGTCATGTCCAAATAGCGTTGATCGGTCGGCGGAAGGTTGAATCTCCGCCTGAACCATAGCCGAGCCGCGTCAGTTTCAAGGAGCGATAACGCCTCAGCTTTGATCCTCTCCGTCGCCATCGCCGGGGTCTGGAGCGGCATCTGGCTTTGTCCGGCGAAACAACCCGGACTTTTCAGTCCACGCCTTCCAGAGCTCGTCAAACTCCTCGGACATCAATGCGTCACAGCCCATCCAGTCCTCCGGGTATTTTATGATCCTACCTTGCATCTCGCTGGACCTAAAGATAGTCAACGCCGCATTCACCTCTGCGGGATTGGGCGATTCCACCATCTGACCATACATCCCATTGGACACTGTGGACCGATGAGCTGCAATCTGATTTTGCTCCCCTATGGCGAGTATATTTTTGAAAGTGAATTCACCAAAAGATACCTTCACCGAACAGGTTTTATCCATTCCGATCATCCCCTATTTTTGATTGTTGTCCTACGGCGAATCTTGTGGATCGCCGTACATACCGGAACCGCTCCGTTGGGAGATAGCGTTCTCGCCTACAGTCAGGCTTGTGCCGCCAATCTTACAGCCGGAGATGGTTGCGATATTTTCACTGGTGTACTTATCCTGAATAACGAGTGTGAAACCTATTTGCGTGAGGATCGACTTGACGATCTGCTTGACCGTTTTGCCAGCCCTCTCACCGAGCATTAGGTCAGCGACAGTGCTCTCGGTCAGGACAAGTGCCGTGAAATTGAAATTACCAGAAAAGCGCAGGGCTACGATCTCGTAAGGTTCCATCTGCCCGATGGCATAAGCCCCCTGAAGCCCGTAGTCTTCATTCTCGGTGATGGTGTTCATTACACCAATCTTTTTAGCACCGAAGAAAACCAGCACTCTGGCACCGTGTACTATTTTCTTAGCCATGTGAATAGTCTCCTAAATTTTCCGGGGGTTTTACAGGACCGCCACGGTTTCGATTAAGAAATAATTGAAGGGGTTATTCAGTCGAATAGACACCTTCACACTCCAGCCGTCCGCCTCTCGTGTGGCGGCAACGCTTTCCCATGCCGGGAGTACATTGTCAGGATCGGAGTCGTTTTCGGCCAGAACCCCCTCAGCTTCCTTGGCCTTGCAGTGGGCCTCAACAAAGGCGACTATTGTAGCCCGTCCAACTCCCACAGTCCCCCCGATGAATTCCCGTTCTGCGGCCACGACCAGTTCTTTATTGAACTGCCCAGCGGAACGATTGAGCGAAATCTCGGGGGATGCGGCAACACCGGCGTCCCATAGATTCAGATTGTTCTGTAGAGTGCATACGCCATGATTCACCAGCAGCCCGATTCCGTCCATGTTGCGCGGTGCGAGTACACCTCCACGGATCATCTGTTCCCGCTGAGCCTTGGTGAATTCATACTGCAATCCCTGAGCACTGAATACCTTGTGAGTCAGAGGTTCCTGAACCGGCAGTCCAGCGGCCAATCCGGCGCACTTCGCGGCAAACCATTTCGGCGCAAGGGCCTCCACCCCCGAGCCATTTTCCGCAAAGTCGTCAATACCGCAGGCTACCAAAGCACCATAGGCAGTATTCATCAGCTTCCCCCCGGCCAGCGTCGTAGACACGGCCAGGGCAGCTGTGGCCTGAGTCGCCAGCCCGAAGAAGCCCATGCGGAAATACTGATTCGTCTGACAGTGAGCTGTGACCAGTGCATGATCTGCCGCTGTCTCGGAGTCAATCCAGATTATCTGACAGTTGGCCTCCTCTATCAGCGTCAGGGCGGCAGCGATGGCCGCCGTATCCATGCTGGCAGCTGTACCCCCGGCCAGGAAGGCCCATGTAGTCTGATTGCTTATCTGGGTACCGTCAACTTCGACCGTTCCATCCACAAAGGCGCTGAGATTATCCAGCGCATGTTTGCAGATATGCGGATAGGCTTGTAGGTTCAATGCTGCTGTCTTCGCATCGCCCTCCGCCAGCGTATTCAGATTGGTGCTGTTGAGGGTACCAATCCCCGCCGGTGCGAGGCTGAAGATCGAACACTCCCAGTCGGCCAGGGCATCGATGGCGGCCACTACCTTGGAGATATTGTTGTAATCGGATAGAGCGAAGTCGAAATCGAACTCCGTTACCTCTGATGCGAGGTCCCCCGCTTGGCCAATGATGTGATTCCCCGCCGTTATTTCCAATAGACCGGAAGTTTCCGCTCCTACATACTGGATCGTGGCAGCCAGATCAAGGTTATCAAAGACCTCCGTTTCGCCCTGATAGTCAACGCTGATCTTGTTCGAGTTGGCGGTGGTACCGTCCTCGATCTTGATCTTGATACCATTGGGCCACGTGCCGTAATCCTTCGATACGATCTTCGCGCTGGTCCCGTCGTGCTCGGCGGTAGTGGATGTTTGTGCGCGGACGAATCCGCAATATGGTGCGCCGCTATGCTGTGGAGAGGGATTGAAAATGAATCCCATCGCTCTCAGGGCATCACCGCCCCGGAGAACATCCTTAGCGCCCGACTTGTCGGTAAACCAGTGAACCTCGCTGGGGGCACCCCCCTCGCTTTCACCGATTACGATCACCCGGCCAGTGGCCAGGGGGTTTGCCCGTGGGGTGATCCCGACAGTGAGCTTGCTTTTTGCCTGCGGCTCAATCAGAATTTGATTTCCAAATTTCCGTTGGCTCATAATTCGCTCCTTATGACTTTAAGTATTCATCGATGAGTTTATCCCATTCGGAAAATGTCCGGGACCTCAGCGGCTCCTGCTTCACCGTCTTCATCCAGACCCTGAAGCCTTGCTCCAGGACGGATGTTACTTCGACTCGATCAGTGGTAGCCCGATACTCCGAAAATGAGATCAATAGCTTTGAGTCCTGCTGGGCCGCTGGTTTCATGGCAACTTTTTTGCCTCCGCCAGTTTTCTTCGGAGTGGCCTTTGAAGTTGGCTCCGCTGCTGCGGTGGCCGCCTCGCTGGCTGTACCAAGTTGCTGCTGTCCCTTTGTATCATCGTTTTCTACCATGCTTCTGTCCCCTAATTTTGAGGTAGACCTTCACCCTCCAGCCATGAAGCCAGAGTGGATTGCATTTTTACCTCTGTGGCGATAGCGCAGGAGATAATCATCATCCCCCCCACTTGGACCCTATCCCTAACCGCCTCATTGATAACGTCTCCCTCGATTACAATATTTGTGTAGGCCATATCGCCCCCCTCCTCTGTATGGAGGTATCGGTCGATAAATTCTTTGGACTCGCGGAACATATTGGTGATCGTATCCCGGCGGATTGCGTTCGGGTCTTCCCAGACCACCTGAATATTATCCATCTCCAGACTGCCATATACGGCTTTGAGGTCCGCCGCTGTTGACTGGAATTGGCCAATGTATCTATGGAGCACTTGCCCACCTACGCGAGTCACATAGATCGTGGGTGTCTGCATCCCCGGAAGTGCATATTCACGCATCAATTGATAGTGTTGATCCTTGATCATGCCATAGGCTTTCATCACCCGTTCCACCAAAGCCAGAACAATAACCTTGGCATCGATAATTTTGGTTTCGACCGTGGCGTTGGCCGTGGCGTTGGCCCCTGCGATGGTCGATACCGCGTCATCGCTGCTGTCCTGCAATACGAGCTGATAATAATACTGCTTGGAGTTTTCGACCGCATAATCCGAGAGGCCGTGAAGGTCCCCCTCATATTGAACATTATCAACGGTCTCCACCGTGATGTCCGATGGTAGACTGGCCGGATCAGCAAAATAGTTGTCGATCTCTCCCTGAGTTACATCCGATCCCTGCCTGCGAAATACAACAATGCGCCACCCCTCGGGCATAGTCAGAGGAAGTGTCCATACCAGCTCGATTTCCTGCCCGAGCGGGTGGGCATTGGCTATAAAGTTCGTCAGTGGATCAGGAGAGGGCATTGGTTATTTCTTTTTAAGCTGCTTCTCCAGCTCCTCTAACCAAATATCATCGACCTTGGTTTTAGTGCTGAGGACAAATTTCTTTGCCACCAGGAGAAAGATTTTCTTCAAAACCGCCTCACTGACCAGCGTCTTCAGGGCCAGCACCATGAGGGTGCGAAGCCCCGGAACAGCGAATGCACCAAGTGTGATCCCTATCATTGCTACGATGGTTCCCCATCGATCCGTGAACCATGTCCAGACTGTTCCATCAGCCCCGAGCAACATTACCGGCACTAGGATCACCAGTAACCCTATTAGATAGAATCGCTTCATCTTACGGTCCTCCCGTTGTTGTTAGTCCTGCCAGCAGTAGATTTACCACAAGGGTCACTACGCCGGTTCCAATCAAAATTATCAACCCCAACCATAGCCGGGACATCTCGGCTTCCTTCGCAGTGCGGAATGCCGTATTGGATTTGTGATCCCCAGCATTAAAATCCTCCAGCTCCTCTACTGCTTTGAGCAGGCTGCCCTTCATGCCGGTGTCGTTGGGATCGAAGGGGTCCCCGCTGATCATTTTGCAAAGGGCGTCAACCCCCTCCCCTTGCTTCTCAATCGCATCAAATAGCTGCTTGATTAAGTCCGATTCCGTTGGCGGTGCCAAGGTGCTGCTCCAATTTATGTTTGGTTGCTGTGACTCGGGCCACGGAATTGTTCACCATCGTAAGATTGTGCATCAGGATCAGCAGGCGCTCTACCCTGCTGACAAAATAGTCCCCCCGGCCACGGATCGGCTTCTGGAAATAATCAATGCCGGGATACTTGCCGCACAGCCGCTTTTTCCCGCCGGGCTTGGAAATGAATATCATTGGGGTGTCCCCATAGTCATCGATGCCGCCCAGAGCTGATGCGGTGTCAAGGCCATCGATGTCTGGTAGCCCCAGATCGATAATAAATAAATCGTATTGCATCCTGCTGGCATGATCGATTGCCGCATGAGCATGGGGCACTCGATCCACGCGCACCCCCGGCAGCTTCGTGCTCAGCAGTTGGGACAGGACCTGCCGGGATGGCTGGTCCCCGTCTACGATCAATACATTGCCACCTACTTGGTTCATTGCTGCGCCGTCCTGTTCGCTGCGCTGCGGAATTTTGCTACCGTGCCCTTACCGCCCGCATTGTAATACTTCAGCCAGTATCTGGCTTGCGCGGGTACATTCTCATGGGGCGGTATTGGACGGGGTACGGGGCGATACTTCATCCTGCATAAAGCAATATTCAAAAGCATATTGCCTTGAAGTTGCAGGTCCATCAATTTCATTTCCTCCGGGGTATCGTCATTGATCATGGATAGATCGCATAGGCATACCGCCTCAATGTCCTCTCTCAATGAACGGCGATAAGCCAGATAATCGTTGATGACCGACCGGGCCACCCACGGCTCGAACTGGGCGATCCCACGGGCCACTCCGATCCGGCCACCACTCTTTTTCTGCCGGAGATGAAAATTGTTGCCAATCAGACCTTCGCATACGATTGTCCGCAGGACCAGCTCACAGCATCCTTGGACGCCATGCTTTTGCCATTCCTTGCACCGGCGGCCAGTCCTTCCAGCACTGACTTAATCATGTGCCGGAGATCGTCTACTTGGATTCCAGTGTTGCTCATATCTTACCTCTGATTCGCATCATTTATGATTTTCCCCTATGCCGTAAATGCGACCTCGTGCTCTACTCCTGCACCATCTTGGAAATATAGTTTGTTATCCGCCTTGGCATAAACAGCCCCATAATCGGGAACTGCCGTCGGAGTTGTTATTTCCTTCATATTCAATTGATTGAGTAAGGCAATTGAACTAATAATCATGTGCCCCACAACATCGGTCGGCCCCATATTCACGAATATGACACCCCCCTCATTATTTGAGAATAACACCGTACCAACCTGTATTGCAAAATTAGGCTCTGAGGGTGCTACCTTTGTCCATTCACCTGCATCGGCGGCTGATAAATAAACCGGGTCTCCAGCGTTTTCATTAGATGTATTAAGTCCGCGCACCAATCCAAAGGAAGTACAGAAGCCCGTTAAATTATCCCCAATATCGTGTGTAGCAATAGCGAGTACCGTACAAGTTTCTGCGGCATTCGCCTTAGCCGGGGCAATAGTTGGCCGACTTCCCTGCGCTCCCGTCACATAAACGAGAGTGCCATTCAATATCGGATTGCCAGATTTATTCGTGGCACGGACATATATTTCCTGCCCCAATTGAAGAGTGACATCCGACTCGTTATTATAGACCGCGAGGGTCTTCTCGTTAGGATCGTAGAAGACCAATCCCTCCGAATGAATGGGAATGATCGCCTCCTCCAGAAACTGGAGGCTGCCTACAGGCTCGTAAACCCCTCTATAGGAAAATCCTCCCATTAGGAAATTCTTTCCCTCCCAGTCCAATACATGATTTCGAGATATTGGGCCGCTGTTGGTGATGAAAAATAAACTTCCCGGTCAATCAACTCCGTAATGTCATCCTCGTTCCACACCCCGGCTGCAAATTGAGTCATGTACGGATAGTTGGTTTCATCCTTCAGGTCTGCATCTGTGTAAGTATCGGTCACTGCCCCATCATCCAGGTCGGTAGTACCGGGATCGAATACTCCGGTATCACTGATTGCAGTCACTACCCCTAACCGGGCTTTGTCCTTCGCCACTGCGGGGATCGCTGCAATAGCTTCAGCCGCCGAATCATATCCCGTTGCATTGTCTGCCGCTGGGGTGATGCTTTTTGAATCCCCCGCAGTTACATCTATTGCCCACGCGCCGTATTTATCCTGCGGGACATTATCACCCGACAGAGCCGTGCCAGCTGCTACACCGGCCACTGCGGCCCGAACTCCACCAATGGAGACCGTACATGCACCGTTGGCCACATTCGGCTTTGTGGTGCCAATTGCAAGGGCTGAGGCGGTTATTAAATAGCTAACTCCAACCTTGCCTGTCTTGGTTCCAATATGCAGGACCTTCGTCGCGTCCCGCAACTGAATTCTGAACCGTTCGACATCCTTCGGAAACTCAAAGGGATATTCAACATTTGCCAGCGGCATCAACAAGGTTGCTACTGTCGTGTGGTGTCCACGTGCCATGATTTTCTCCTAACCTATTCTACAGGCCATCAGTTGGCCGTTGGTCATCGTGAGGTTGGTAATTTTATCAGTTTCTATTCTCAGACTTAATACTTGGGCTGCGGTGATAGCAATCACATCTAAGCAGAGGCCCGAGGCAACCTCGTCTGCATTGACCAGTTCCATATCGAAACGCCCGTCAATTGCACTTCCGTCGATAGCCAATCGGCCATTGAGGGCTACATCCGCAACGCTGGATTTAATCGATGCCTGAGCATACAGGAGGTAGGTTCCCCCATTTGGTAGAGCAATCTGGTTATTGGCATAGTCCGGGGTGGTGCCTACAGCTAATCCGTTCTTGGTATAGTTTGTCACCTTCGCTGGAGTTGCAGCTGTCATGGCCTGCACTACGGCATTGTCAACGGCTTTAATGCTTCCATAG
>Ga0114923_10000239_pt1 | contig 45860 bp, 56 predicted proteins | sample SumtaG_FD_89578 | JGI IMG/M metagenome (GOLD analysis project Ga0114923, IMG submission 89578) | Deep subsurface microbial communities from Indian Ocean to uncover new lineages of life (NeLLi) - Sumatra_00157 metaG | ecosystem: Environmental > Aquatic > Marine > Oceanic > Sediment | place: near... | reverse complement strand
GAACGCCTGTCGAATCCACACGTTCCCATACCCGAAGGTCCGAGGTACTTATGATCTCGAAGTCGAACGTGAACGTCGTATCGTTATCGTCACCGGCATCACTGGTAGGGCGATAACTGGTAGGCGTCACCGTCCCGAACACCACAGCATCGAACGGGCAGCCCTGAAACAATACACACATCATCGACGCTAACATTATCATCTTAATTTTTCTCATGATCATCTCCTTTTTCTTGGGCCCCCGCCGATCAGTTCAGCCAGGTCCTCTTCCTGAATCGCTTTTATTATCCGCTTCGGCTGAACGGTCGGAACACCGTACAGAACCGCAAGCGCCTCGAGTACCGCGGCAAGGTCCTTCGCATCGCCTTTGCCTTTTGCTATCTCTTCGAGCCTGGCATAAATACTTGCAAGCTCAGATACCGGCCCGATCCCTGCATCACCAAATCCCCGCCTTGCCGATGTGATCGCCGACCCAACCAGCGGCAAAAGGTTTATCGCCTGATCGCTTATCGCTTCGATAAAATCTTCCGGCTCTTCCGGCAATCTTCGATTACTTATCGACCATATCATAAGAGCCGACACACTCAAACCACCTAACTGCAGCATAGCCTTCTGGACCTGACCGTTACCCAATTGACGCGGCATATCATAGGTTGCAATGTTATAGATCTTCGAGAGCTGATTACTGAACATAAGAAACCAGTTCAATGTTTCACTATTGGTATATATCGCGGAAATATCCTTAGCGTTTGCCGCCGGCTGAGTTCTTAGTGTTGTCGCCTGCGCCTGCCTGATCGCCTCAGCCTGACTGCCGCCTTCGGCCAACACCTTATTAAACACCGCGTTCCACCCAATGGTCCGGGCGATTGAGTCCATCATATAAATTCCCCGCATCCCGTTCTTGCCGATGCGCGTTATGATCTGTTCATACTGGCTACTGTCTGAGATCTTCAGTTCCTCTAATACCCGCTCCAAAGCAGGATGAGCGACCTGTGGATCCAGACGACGGACCTTATCGATCAGGCCCTTCGGATTCGAGGAGAAATCGGCGGCAGATGCCATAAGATGCTGCAAACCCGCATCGGGCAGGTAGAATAATATAGATGGCAGTTGCTTGAGGATCGTCACCAGATTATAAGCAAGAACAGATACCGCCATGTGTTTCCGAGCCATCCTCGACTTCTTTCGAAATAGCCGTAGGCCTTGTATGTCTGGGGATTCGCTACCCGGCTGTTATAATCCCTGAGAACCTTGAGGTACTCCTCACCATACTTATCACTAACAGCATCCCTAAACGCTTTGCCGCTGGTTATCTTATGCAGGTCGGCGGTCAGCTTGCCGAGATGGATGAAATGCTCCTGACGGGTTACCTGTTCCTGCCACAAGCTCCAAAGGTCCAGCCTGATCGGTTTCTGGAACTCCGGCGGGATATCCTGACGACTGATCGTAAAACCTTTAGCTGCATAAGCCTTCTTTAATGTCGAACGTTCCAACAGTTCGTTAAGGATCTGGCGCCGATCGGGTGTATAGTCCAATTCGCGCCTCCGCATCGGGAGATAGTTATCTTCTTTTTCGAGACGTTTTTCCTCGACCTCCACGAACGCCTCTTCCAGACGGTCAAAATGCTCTTCAAACTCTTCGATTATCCAATCGCTCAGATCAGCCAATCGCGGATCTTCCGTCTCTACATGGTGAACGATATCGGCGATGGTCTTAGCCCCGAGCCGGTTACCGAACAGCAGAGCCAGTCGACTTTTGAAATTCTTATTAAAGCCATAGATCCCGAGCAGCTCCTGAACCGAGTATTCGATCCCGTTAACGATCCGCTTCTGTGAGAGATCCTTCAGCGTAAATCCAAGCTCATCGAGTTTCGCCTGACCTGCATCGGCCCGGGCGTCCTGGACGATAAGCTTTGCGTCCGTTGCCTGATTAACCGCGTCGGCATATAACGAGTGAGCGGGACCGTCGAAAGTACCCTTACCGCCGTCGAACAAGTCGAATATCCGCGTCGGCGTAAGAGTAACCGCCCTGAACGTCCGCCAGAACTTAAGAGCCTGATTCTGCTTAGTCGTCGTTGAATTGATCGGAGCTTCCTGCGGAGCCTCTAACCATCGCTTAACCCTTTGTTTTAACCGTTCGGGACTATCATCTTCATGCTCGACCAACTGAGGCCCATCGACAACACTCATACCTTTATACCGAACATCATACCGGACGCCATCGGCTTCCACCTTGATCTCGGTAAGTGTAATATCGGCATCGTCGACACGATCCGGAGTTATCCATGTAGTCTCTTTTCTCGTATCGCCAACGATATTATCGATGATCTCACCGGCAAGTTCATCCCTCCGCCTTTGTTCCTGTTCCAGACGCAGCCGCTTTTTAGTTTTACCGATAGTTTCCAGCCGCTCGCGTTCAGCTGCCAGCGCCTCGAGATCGGCGATCGTGTATTCGTTAAGAGCTTTCCTGCTGATTATATCAGCCAACTTCTTAGGGATTCCTGCCTCGGGGTTATTGGCAAGAAAGTCCCTGACCCTTTGCCGCTGCGTCAGCGTCCTGGACGCCCTGAAAGATGGATCGATCCCAGCCTGCAGAGCGGCGATAGCTTCACGCTGCAATAGATCGACGGTTGCGGGCGCCCGCTTTGCGATCTTACGCGCCAGACCCTTGATATGTTCCCGCAGCTCTTTGCGCGCCCGCGCCCGCATAGCAATATCTTTGAACCGTTTGGTAGCTTTATTTATCCCAGCCTGATTACCAGCACGGAACGCCGCCCTGAGCTGTCGTTTAACTTCTGACAAAACTATCCGGTCCCCTTCGTTTTGATCGAGCAACTCCTCGACCGTCAGGCCCTTTTGATCGGCTATACCTTTGGCAGTCGGCTTAAGCACCGAGGCCTCGATGATATTGATCTGCAGCTTCTGATCGTTCGTCAGCGGACTCTCGAGCGCCTCTTCGGTAAATCCGAGTGTGATCTCCGCCTGCTGCCCCTTCCAGTCCTTCTGGAGCCGTTGGTGCATCTGGAACGGCGTCTCGCGCACAGCTAACCCGAACCGTTCGATCCAGAGTGAATTTTTGTCCATCAGCTCTTTTCCGAGTTTATCTATAAACTCATCGAACGTCATCTCACCCGGATGGATCTCCCGAACCACGAACATATTATCGAACGCCTTGCGGACATCCGGCGATATCTCGATATCCAGTGGTGAATTACGGAGATTATCGTATATCGCCCTGAGCCACTGACGCAACCTTGCGAACGTACTCCTGAGCCTGTGATTAGGCGCTTTGCCATCCAGCAAATACTTCTCGAACCCGCGAGCGAACTTCTCTTCGTGTTTGATCGACCAGTTGCCGCCCTCCACGCCGGCCCATTTTTCAACCGCCGCCAGATCTCTACCATCCAGCGTCCTCCTGAAAACATGACCCAACTCATGTAACAAGCTGGACAAATCGGCCTTTTCAAACGCGATCAGAGTAGCTTTGCCATCTTCAGCGAATTGAGCCGCCGCTTTTTTACCACGCTCAGCACGCTCGATCAGATCCGGCGTTGGTTCAGGTAGCAGCAAACTTTCAAGGTCCTGCTCTGAAATCCCCGCATCTTCACCAAATCCAATTATCTTGTTATTTATATCGCTTACCGACTCCCCGCCTTCTAACCCGGAGAGGAGGTCAGCTAATATCTGTAATTCACGATCGCCGCTTTCAATCGCCTTTTCCAGTAAATCCGGATTGATCCCACCCGTTTTCTTTTCCGCCGCGATCTGTTCCTCTACCAGGTTAACAAATTCATGTATCCCGATATCGGCGGATATATCAGCCTCACCGGTAACAGGATCCTCGACAGTTAACAGTTCCTGAACCACAGAGGTATAATCGTCTGCGCCAGCTTCCCGATCGAATGTGAATCGGTTATGCAGGCCCTTCTTAAACCCCTTCGAGCCGGGTTTGCCGGTGATCTGCTCGACATCGCCACGAAGTTCCGGCGATACGAAGAATTGAGTATGTTGCGATACCACCTTAAGCCGCTCATCCTGACCTGCCTGAAAGGCCTGAAACACCTCGCTCGATCTGATCTGATCCTGAACCTGACGGATCCGCCTGCGCCGGTCCTTATTAGTTATCCCCGTCTCGCGCAAAGCATCTTCATCGGGCCCAAAATCCTGAAAGAGGGTATCCCTGTCATCCTGAAAAAGTATCTGACCCTTTTCGAACCGAGCTGCCCGCACCGATTCGATATTCTCGGTTAGCCATTGATCGGTAGTCTTATTCTCGGCATCTGCTTTAGCCTGGACCAGAGCCATAGCCGCGGCAGCCTGCTTGTCATCGATATTAAATGCAGCCTTTGCCGAATCCCGAAAAGCAGCCGTCGCTTCGCCTGTACCCTGCCGACTGAACTTACCTGCTAATATATCGCTACGCTGCCGATCGAGCTCCGCGTTTGCTTCGGTTTTCTGCTCTTTACTCATTCCGGTAGTTTTATTCAAGATCGACCGCAACTGCTCGACCCGCTCACTCGCGGTCTTATCGGTAACTGCCCGCGTTCCGGTACCGGCTAGAGAGAATAACCCGCCCAGCGCCGTCTCGAGTACCCCACCGGCAGCCGCCTCTTCGGTGACGCCCTCGGTGATCCTGCCAAAGAAATCCTCTGTAAGCGATGTATCGGAAAACACCATACCCCACAAGTTAGCGTTAAGTGCCTGCCCGCCCTCTTCGATGAACCCCCGCTGAAAACTATCGCGCGTCCCGAGTATGATCTTCGCCCCGGCCCGGGCCATCTGATGACGGGCCGTGGATCCGGCAACTCCCTTAAATATCCCGATCTTCTTTTCCAGCGACCATTCCTCGAGAGCGCCCTCACCAACCGATGTAAGCAGAGCCTGACCGAGAGCCTGTGCAGGTGTTTTCCCCTCCTTTCGGGCTTCCGAATACGTCAGACCGAATATCTCCGTAGCCATCGCCGTGATCCGCCCGGCTACGGGCAGTACCTTTGCTCCGCGTCCTATCACGGCAGCGGCCTTTGTTCCCGTCACATGACCCAGATAAGCCTCCATCAGCATAGGAGACGTCTCGACCACACCCTGAACGACCAGCTCCGGCCGCGAGACGAACTGCCACACCGTTCCGAGTATCCCGGTACCCGGCTGGAGCTGCTGAGCCTCATCCGGATGCAGCCTGAAATACTCATCGGCCCCTTCGGCCATCATCCGACCCCACTCCGCTATCTGGTTGGCTGTATTACTGTCATATCGCTTCGGCAGCTTATCTGCGAATTCACCATGCGCCTGAGCATGACCGGCAACGCTCTTAGCCATCCGGACCCCAGCCTGACTAAACCCAGCCGAGACCGCTTCCTTGAAACCCTTGCGCTCGAACTCTTCCTTTTCCTTGAGTTTTTCCGTACCAACTGCCGCCGTCGCAACCGGTCCCCTCGCAGCTTCACGACTGAACCGAGTATTAGATTCGTAGAATCCGACATCCGGCTCGATCCCGATCTTACCCTTTGCCGCTTCCCACATCTTAACGAAGAAATCCGGCTCCTTACCCGCCCGTAATACCGGCATCCGCTTATACGGACTGAGTGCATCGACCACCATAGCCGGGCTGCCGACCGCCTTCGGCCCGAACATATTCTTAACGATCATATCATATTGACGCTGAACCACATCCTTACTCTGGTTAAGCTTATCGGCAAGCAGCATCTCAGCGACCATCCGCTCGCGGTATACCGCTGGATTCGGCTGAATATCTATAAGCTGGCGCGTCGATTCGCGTTGATGCTCCGGCATGAGATCTTCGATCTGTTTCATCCCCTCGAGTACCGGGCGAAGTTTTGCGGTAAGCGAAGTCTTAGATCCGGTAGATAACCCGAACACCTCATCGCGCCCGCCGAGCAACTCCTCGGTACTGATAAAATGAGAGCCACCAGTTACGGGCTTTTTCATTAACTCTTTTGTGCTTATAAAGGCCATACCTTATCTACCTTGCTATTGCGTTAGGGTCACCACCGGCAACATTGTATTTCCACATACCATTTTCGTGGAACGTATATTCCACCCCGTTGATCATCCTCTTTTCACCGACCTCGAAAGGATCGGCTGAGGCATCCGGAGCATCGGCAGCGTCTAAGATAAACCTACCGAGCGTACCGCGAACCTGCAGGGCGCCGAGCTGAGCGGTGATCTGCTCTTCGATGCTGAGCAAAGCCTCTGATTTTTTCTTGCCGGTAAACTGATCAACCAGATCGATAGTCGTGAGAACACCGCCGGTCAGGGGACTTGCAATAGTTACACCCAGCCGTTTCCAGAACTTACGCTCATTAGACGGCTTTGTAAGCAGTCCAAGGAACGCCTGAGCCTCCTCTGCACTTGCGCCCGGATTCGCTTTCCAAAAGTCCTTCCACTGCTGCTGTCGTCGATCATGAATGATACTGGGCTCAAGATTTTTTTTAGGGTCGGACGCAGGCCCGAACTCATCGTTGGCGAAAGCAGCTTTGATCTGTTTACCACCCCAACTCTCAGTCGACGCCGCTGTAAGGTCCAGGTTCCCCTCACTGAGCTTACGAACCGCCGCGTTAAGGTCATCCTGAAAACCGTTAAGGTCCGAATCGCCAATTTTATTAAAGTTCTTTTCGATAAAACTCTTAACATCCTGACTATTTCGCTGACCGGTCTGAACATCCAGTATCATCTCGTTTATTTTCCAGCGTAGCCCTCTACCTGTTATGATCGGATGCTTGTCCCGGATCCTCTTGATATACTTATCCCGAACAGTACTATTAATCGTGCCGGCATTGAACCGGTCCTGAACCTGACTTTCAGTAAGTGGCTGATCGGGATCGATCCAGGTGTTCCACAGAGTAGCTTCACTTTCGGCCTCTATGTTCTTTTGAGCGATAACCTTTTGTTCATTATCCCACGCAGCCTGAGCTTTAAGGTCCCTGATCATCTCGACTTTTTTATCCTCCGGCAGATCGGTTGCGTTTATCAGATCGCGCCCGCCGGCGAAATCGATCGCGCCATCGTCACCTTTCACCTGGTTAGCCGCCGCCAGCACAGCGTCCGCCGTCCGCTCCTCGACAAGCTTCTCCAGCCGCTTACCCGCCTCTTCGTTCCACTTAGCGAACCCGGCGCCGTCGATCATCCCGGTAGCTTCGAGGTTCAATAGGTAAGCCTCGCGCTCGTCGAGAACATCCTGACGCTCGTTTGCGCCCGCCGTCTGCAGTATCCGCTCGTTATACGCATCGATCTTAGGCGATATCTTCGCTTGCGATTGACGCCGGAGCGAATCGAACGCCCCTAATTCGATCTCGCGACGCCATCGAACACCCTGCTCTCTAAAAGAGGTCGACGCCGACTCCCTGGCCCTGTTATTTTTGAACCCTCCTAATATCGCTTCGGACGTTTCTTTATGCCAGGCATCGAATTTTTCGACGTGACCGGCATAATCGGTATCGACCGGATCCCTGCTGCCATCTTCATTTAATCTTCCCTGTTGAAGGTCACTGCGAAAGCTATTATACCCACTCGATAGACTTAAATCGCCGTCTGTTATCTCTTCCACCGCCTGGAGCGACTGCATCCTAAGCGAAAGATTCTGGCCCTGCTCACCAAGCTGACCGATAACATTACCGAACTCAGCCGACGCCGCCGCTAATCCGCTGCCAAGCGACAAAGGAGCTGATACATTCGGCGATTGTCCCGATGGCAAAACCTCTTGAATTAGCTTTATAGCCATAATAGATCCCTAAGCTGCTTGTAACCTTGTAGCTGCGAACATCCCGACGGTGCCAGCGGTCCTGAACAGTGATGTCCCTGCCCGCAGTTTACCCTCAGCTTTGGCCGCCTTACCCTTTATCCGTGCAAGTTCAGCCGCCGATCGAGACTGTTCTGCGCCTACCTCGATATTACGGCCAGTCTGGATCGCATCGAGCGTGCCAACCTTAACCGCCTCCAGCTCTAACAACAGAGGCGTACCCGCCGGCTGAACGCCGCTCGCCGCCCGCCGGGCCCTGAGTAACTCGATATTACGCTTGAGCTGATCCTTTTCGATATCGACCGCCGCCTTACCCGCTTTGCTCCGCTCTTCGGCCTCCTGTTCCTTAAGCTTAGCTTCACGCTCACCGAGCTTTTCCTGCAGCTCACCTGAGAACTCCGCGGCCGCACCAGCAGTAACACCTGCAAAGATACCGGCTCCAGCGGCCGCCGCTCCGACCAGCCCGGCAGTAGTAACCGCTCCAGCGGTTCCGATCAGCCCCGCCGTTGCCGCCGTCGCTCCAGTTGCCGCCGTCCCGACCAGTAATGGTATTAAAAATGGCATTATTAACCTCCGCTTAATTACCTAAATCAAAACACTCTGTATCGCGAACGGTATTAAGGAAGATCGCCTCGATCTCATCTCCATAACCGAAACGCTTTTTATTTATTTCGATGCTCTTATTGATATCCCCGTCAGCATGCCTTTTTGTTGCAGCATACCAATCACAGAACATCTCCATAAGATCAATTAGATTCATCCCCTTAATTCCATCTTCAAAATGTTCCGGATGATGACGATTGTTAGCGTAATGATGATCTAAAGCGGGCTTCATATCCGCAAGGAACTTTTTATACTCATTAGATCCGTAGGTGACGCCCTTGAGTTTCTCCGTATATTTTTGAAATGTTTCCAATTCCGGAGATTTTAATTTACTCTCATCGTGAACGATACCACGATTTTTTAAAATGTCGCATACTCTCTTTATGAGTATTTGTACCTGTCTAATATGCAACCTTGTTTCAGCCTCAACTTGATTCTTATCCATTATTGGACCTTTCTTTTAATTACCCACATTTTCGCATCGTTACCAGCCCCGTAATAATCTTTTCGCGTCTCTTCGAAAGCAAAGCCCAGGTACCTGACATACTGCTCACCGCGTTCGAACCCATCCCGGATAGGAGCCTGGACCCGATCTAGCTTAAGATCCTCGACCCATTGCCAAAACCTTTTTCTCGGGATATATGGATCTATATGGACGCTGCCAATATCGGCGACGAACAGACCCCACGCCTCGCCGAAACCAGGCTTAACCACACATATCCCCCCGCAGCCGACTATCCGGCCATCGACCACATAAGTAACCGATCGGGCGCTGCTTGCCATAAATTCAGCGACCACCTGAACCTCATCGCCGAACTTGATCCCGCTGTCAGCGACGCCATCATGCGTAGCCACGATCTCAAGAGCATGCTCCGGTTTATATGGTATAGTTTTGATCATCATTCTACCCCCTCAAACTTTTTCCGGTTCCTTCTCCGCACCATAAAACCAATGAACCACATCGACGCCAGCGAAACCGGGATCAGATCGACCGGCCGGATCTTATCCAGCCTTGCAAACCCCTCACTTTCAAACTTCGGATATATAGATAATACCGTGATCGGCAGCGGCGAATCGGATTGTATATAAATATCGCCACCGGTATCGTAATCGCCATCGAACTCATGCTCCTTATCCTCTACCCCTCGCAGCGGAACAGCAGCGCCAGCCGGATCGGAGGCCCTCCGGAAATCGATAGCCTCATAATCGGTCCACGAATCCCCGACCTTACAAGCCTGCGTATCGTGGAACCTTATCGTAAGCTCTACAACCCGCTTGATCAGCCCCTGCAGGTTAGCGCCCGGCACGTTGAGCCTCTGAGGCAGCAGCCTTGAGTTATAGCCAATGCCAGCGTGTACCATATTATAGAAGTTATCTAATGTGATCGTCGAACTCGCTACCGTCTCGGTCCCGTAGAACCCTCCGTCGACCTGGACCTGAACCTCTTCGCCCTCGAGATGCGTAAGCGTAGTAAAGTTATTTTCAACATGCTCGACATCCCCACCCGTAGTATAGGCTGTAAATCCGGTAGAGTCGATATTAACCGCATCGGTCCTGTCCCTAAGCTCAAACGTCGTCGCATCTTCGTTACTGACCGTAAATACCTGGCCATTAAGCTCATCCATCCCGCCTACAGAGGAGAATTTCACCTGCTGACCGTCCGTAAAGCTATGCCCTCCGGTCGTTACCACCGCCGGCAGAGCCTTAGTTACACCTGTAACGGCAATACTTGCCCCGCCATCGAACGATAGACCCGAATCCACAAAGAACGCATCCTCTGCGTCTCCGAAATCCCTGGGCTGAAACTGCTCGATATACCGCACCGTCGACGAATCTATCGTTCTCTCGACGGACACCCAGATCTCATCTTCACCGTCACCTGGAATAACTGCGATCGACTCATAATCGCCGGCGGTCGTATGCAAGTGCCAGGCGACGACCTCCTGTTCGCGGTTATAGGTCAGAGCCGCCAGATCGCCATCTTCGATAACGCTCCAGAGAATAGGATCCGGAGTCTTTTGGAAAGCGAACTGAACTATACCATCTCCTGTAATATGCTCCGAGAGTACCGTCATATCCGGCGATACCCAGTTATCTAATTCAAAACTGAACGCAAGCTCCCGAACCTTTTTCGCCTGGCGCTGTGCGTAGAGTACAACGTTATTGACCATCACCGACTGAATAAATGCGGATCCGTAAGTGCTCTGTCGATGCGCTTGCCGGTTATCGAAGTTAAGAGGATCGTTATTACTTGCCCCGAACCGCCATTCACCCCCGCTGGTCCCTATCAGTATAGCGTTTTGCGGAGCCAGCCAGCGTATAGCGTTTACCTGGTTAGCGCTCAGCGAATATTGCAGGGCGCTTGTAGCGAACGTACCGGCTAAGAAGTTCGGCCAGTCATCGGTGCGCGACAGCCATATCGTCTGCGGACTGTTAGCGGTACCGCCAAAGCAGAGCCGCTCTTCGAAGAAACACACCGTATTAGGATACCCCTCATCCGCCGACCACGCCCCTTCGTTCCAGAAGGCTGTCGCCGTTGTTCCGCCTAAGGTATTGGTAACGGTCCCGGATACATTATTGGGATCGGTTATAGCAGTTATCGTGACGACCCCATTAACATCGAACGATCTGGCCGTAAGATTAAATGTAACGGTTCCGGAATCGATACCGGCGGCGCCCGCCTCGGCATGGACCCGGTAGATCGCATCGTTAGCGCCCTCAGTCTCTGAAAACTGGATATTACCGTCGCTTTCGTAATGCACCGGTATAACATCCTTCCAGGTAACGCCGGAATCAAAGCTCTTTTGCAGCGACAGATCACCCGCCCAGGTCCCGTGAGTAGTAAAGTCGAACTTTCTACCCAATTGGACCGTAACGCTCGCTGAGTTCTGAGCAGATCCGTTATTGCTAAAGGCGCCCGACTCGTTTACCGCAACCGCCGTATGCGTTACCTGCCAGAGCGAACCTACATGATTAGCGTTGAACGTCGCAGACGATGAGGTCAGTGTTATGTCCCCCGTCGCTGCCGACGGCGTTAGCGTTACCGCCGTTTCGTTTTCTGCAAGGAACGGCCCACGCTGGAACGTCGTCGCTGTAAGTGTCCAGGCAGTATGATCGGTCCGGGTAAGCTCCATAACCGGGTAATCCGGATGGACCAGGTACATCGTATCGGCGGATTGAACGAATTGGATATCGAATAGATCGGTACCCGCATCCGTATCGTAAGGCGATGCGATCTCGTAAGGCAAGCCGCCATCGAGTATCTGACCACCATTTCGGTAGAACCTGATATATTCATCCCCAAACTCTAACATATATGCCTGAAGGATCGAGAACTCAAACGATATCAGCCGAACAGCCTCATCGGCCGCTTTAGCCGATGCAATGTATTCGGTACCCGGCCGCTTCGTAACACCGCCATAAGACAGGACCAGAAAATTTTCCAGAGTGCGACAGCCCGAATAATACTTAGCTATATCCGTTCTACCTTCCAGCAGCGGAGAGAGCTCCCCTGCGTTAAAAGCATTGATCGTCGTAGTAACACCCGGCGATACCGCCGCGATGAGCAGGAAAAACAGCATAATTATTTGTTTCAGTTTCATTTATAGTATCCCTCTATCCCGATTCTGCTTTTATCACCGCTTCGATTATCTGTTGATCTGTCAGCTTTTCCATCTGTTTGACCAGCCACTTTCTATGAAAAGATGACGCTCCACCATACCAATACTTTTTGACGTACGGTTCAAATGAATCGTCGCTGGTTATGACCGCCCAAACGTCAGCAGTGAATTTCATCTTGAAAGTAGCTATATGAGAGTCATGTTCGAAGCAGGTTGTTACCGGATTCTGTAAGGTTGGCCTTTCCATACTGTTGGGATCGCCTGCGCGTACGATCCCTGCCATTAAAATTATCATTACAATCAAAGTTACATTTTTCATTTTCTTGCTCCTTAATCTTTCAAAGTCCCATCTAATTTTAATGCTTCAACGATGTCACCTATCGTGTACGCATTGCCTTGGCTACCGCCATCAAATGTATCTGTATCTGTGACAGCAGTACCCCCACCGCCAGTATCAATGCCACTTTGAGACAAGCTGGCCTCGTCCGGTTGCGTAAGTAGTGCTGGCTGACCAAAACAAGTAATACTGCCGCCCGCAACAAAGGAGTGAGAGATTGTTAAGTCTCTTGTGTCGGTTACTGTAATTGTTACATCCCCCGTTACCGTACCATCGTGAGCGTCGATGCTGTCGGTAAAGTTCTGAGTAAGCTTCCACCACGACACAAGATTAGCGTGAGAATAACTTTGGACAGTTTCGCCTAAAGCGAATATGGCTGCAATTTCTGCTGAGCCTAAAGCTGCATCAAAGTACATCACATTATTTACCTGACCGGTATAGTCCCTGTCTGCATCGGTATTCCTTCTTCCAAAAACAATGGGATCTGTTGGATTATCTATAACAAAAGACACATCCTGGTCTTCACCTGCTGCTCCAGCGCCTTTTACGTTATCAACATACAATTCTATAGTATCGTCACCGTCAAAAACACCAACAAGATGGACCCATGCGTTTGTGTCAATCTGTACCATCGAATTGATTGCCATTGTTATAGGAGTCGCTGCCCCGTCGCCCATAATGAAAAATGCTTTCCCAGTATCAGCGAGTAAAAACCCCCAATACGGTTCTGCGTTACCGACAGCCGCCCCCTGCTCTACAATTGATTGAAGTGACGAATCAGTAGATCTCATCCAAAATGACACTGTAAAACCTGCCGAGGTCCAGTTAAAATCAGCGTGGTCACTAATTGTTACATAATCAGCACTGCCAGGAAAATCAGCATAGCCTTCCTGTGAACCTGTCCACGTTGCGGTTACGTCTCCAGAGTTCAATAATTTCCATATATCCGCTATAAGTTCGTCAGTAATATATGTATCCATTTTGCCGTCAACATCAGGGATGAGAGCCTTGCTTGCTGTGTTTGTGCCGGGAGTAGCAGAGAGCAGGGAATGACTTGAACCGTCCTGGGTTACATGAGTAAAAGCGGTCTCGAAGTTAGTTTCCTGTGTAGTTGTGATAATTGCGTTACTGCCGCCATCAGAGAAGTTGTCGGCTGTAAATGTGGGAGCGGCACCACTTGTGACAGACTGATGAACACCTTGCAGGTTATCGTGAATTATATCGCCCTCAAGAATAGCTCCGGTCTCAGCGAGGGTCTTCTTAACAAAAGCATCGTTGCCGGAAGCTACGAGAAAATCGTTGGCTGCATCTGCTAAGGAGTGCGGTATCTTCTCAGCTTCTAATTCCTCTATCGCTCCCTGAACATTCGTAGAACCAATATCGCCTGTAGTAGTTGATGGGGTTTGTATGGCAGTCTGAACGCCGCCACCACCACCACCGGCACCAGTTGATAATACCAGATAATCAATTTCTTGGTGATGTGATGAAATCCCGTTTTGTATATGCCTTAATCTTAACTTCGCCACCCCGGCATCAATATAATCGACCGGGTTCAGAACAGCGTATTCATGAACCTCATAATCAGCCGATGCCGATTGAGTCGCTACTGTATCCCAATTCGTATCAATATTTAATAACTCCACGCTTAAAAAATGTGAGGCGGAGCCATCGTACCAATCCCGTATTATTATTGAAGCAAACGTAGTAACGCCTTCAAATGTGAATTCGGTGGTCAGTGGGAAATAATCACCAGCTAATACACCTGAACCCTCTCTTATCGAGAAAAAACTATCGTCATAAGAGGTTTCTATGGCGGTTAAAACATCGGCTAACAGATGCCCTGCTTGGTCGGGTGTGCCGTCCCCTGATGTGACCCATGTTTCGCCGTCGATGTCGTATTCCTGATTCTGTTCATTGCCGGTAGAACCAAACAATACAGATGCCGGAGCGATAAGTATTGGGGTCTCAACATAAGTATTCGTATCGACAGACAGTGACCCGTCTCCGCTCTCTGTCTTTACAAGCCCGTTATCCGTAAGCGAACCGAGTTTTACGTTGGTAAGTGAACCGCCAACCATCGACGCAGTGCCATCTGATATAGTACCGTCAACCGTTACATTATGGCTAAATGTCATTAGCCCGCTACCGGCGATCATTGTATGGTCTGTTCCGGATACATCAAACGTCCATGTATTCGTAGCGTTTGAACCGTCGGACCATGTTGGCGAGTCGATTAAAGTAGACAGCCAACCCAGCGTATCGCCCGTTAAAGTGACAGGCGAAGACACAGCAAGATTCGTGTCATCGGATACATCGATAGATCCGAACTCAATAGCGGTCTCGCCACCGTTTACCTTTGCATACAAACCGGCTTGACCGCTATAACTGCCAGGAGTATCGGTAAGGCTGGTAAATGTACTGACACCACTGGCATTTAACGTTGTACCCGTGATCGTCAGACCCGCTCCAGCCTCCAGCCAATTTAAAACCCCACCGCTAAAGTCATAGAACATAATCCGATCGGCCCCTGGAGGCGATGGCAGCGATAGGTTATTGGATATCTTAACGATCCTCCCATCGGGAAGGAAAACATAACGCGGAGAGTCCGCAACAACCGTTGACACCATAACTATCAGCAGCGCTGCACATAATATCTTAACTATTTTCGATCGGGATCGCACAACAATCTCCTAAGCAGTCAACTCCCAAACCCGGCGCATCGATCACATCGTTATTACCTAGATCTTCATGTTTATTACCCGACCCCGTCCTGGACCGCCGGCCCTTTGCGTTGGCTTTCTTAGCGATCTTCCAGGAAACATCCCATGCCCTACCGACGGTAAGATTTATAAAGTTACTCTCACCCTTTACCGAAGTAACAAGGTACTGGACCAGGCGAAGAATATATAACCGAATATACCAGCTGGGCCAGAACTGCGGATTCGTTACCTCCGCGATGTATTTGATAAAGACGGTCGTAGCGTTTGTCCTGATAACCTGATGCTGTTCCTCTGCTGAGTCGATGAAAACACCCCGCTCCCATTCATATTCGATATCCTTGCCTTTTTCGTCGCAGACCGCTATCAGCTCTACGAATTTGACGGGAAAGTCATAATGCTTTTCCAGATGACCGAACACAGGAGAGTCGCTTCGTTCGGATAATTGGGCGCGCCCCTCCATGAAATACCACTCTTCACCCATATCGGCAAGCTCATCGCCCACCGTATCGTACAAGGTGTTTGCTAATATCGCCGCCTTTTTATCGGCAGTCACAGACGATATCTTCTTACCACCCTGCATGATCAGGGCCGCGTTTATGATCGCAAGTTTCGATTTAGCTGCCATAACGACCTTCGCTTATTTTCTTCGACCGTAAACAGTTATATTACCCGCCTCTTCGGCGGTAGCGCCATCGGCATCGTATACAACCACCTGCATATATTCGGGAGGATTCTGGATCTGCAGGATAGCAATCTCATTATCGCCTGAGTTATAGACCCCGACGCCGGCAAGGTTGCCCTGGAACTTCGGCCATTTTGTAGCCTCATCCAGCGTGATCGTATCGGCCCACATAGAAGGAGCGATCTGAACCGTCGAATCGGTATTGTCATCCGTTGCGGTCACTGTTATCTTGATATTGTTCGCATCGGTAACGACCGTAACCTGAGAGAACCCGGAAGTAATATTGGTACCTGTAACGTAAGCCTGCATCCCGGCAACTACGCCAACCCCTATCCCGTCTTTTGTGAAATATTGATCCTGGGTCCCACCCGTATGATCGTAAGCAACCCCGGTAAGCGACACCAGAGAACCTAAAGCATCGCCGCCGTCCGGGAACACTACAACGCTTTGGGTACCTAATACGCAATCGCCCTCGCAGATGACCTGTAAGGGACCGTTGATCTTGTTCCAGCCGACGACGTTGAAACTGAACGTATCGTCGACGTTATTACGATTCTCACCGCAGAACATAAGCTCCCATGTCTGGCCGGCTGACCACCCCTCATCGGGACCGGCTACGTTTCGAGAGGATATCCTGAACGCCCCGCCATTGGCAACGCTCGAAGTATCCTTATTGGCGAAGTTACTCTCGATCCCGGCCAGAGCGTAGACGGCCGCAAACGTAGCGCCATCCTCATCAGCCGTTTCGCGCACCAGATGCCAGCTCGAATGATAAGAATCAACCGGCACGGCATTGGCGTCTCGGGCGTCCAGCGACATACCTGTCATCCACCACACAAAACAAACAAAAAACACCATAAACACACCAAATTGGATTTTTAACTTTTTCATGATTTGCCCCTTAAAAGAACCCATTAACCATCGAACACTACGGAGCCGCCGTTACTATTGCCCCTGGAATCAGAGGTTCGTACCGAAGATAGAAGTTGATCTGTCCGGTAGCGCTCGTAGCTACAACAGCCGCAAACTCAAGCGATCCAACCGGTACGACCAGCGAACCCGATTTATCGGTACTGCCATCTGTTGGCGCTGGCAGTCCGAGAGCTACACCGTTATCGGTAGCTACCAGATCGTTATCGATGATCCCATCCCATGTATACAGAGCGCCCACCGCATCGGCATTGATCTCAAGAGCGGTACCATCGGTCCCGAACACCGTATCGCCAGCCGGAACGGTCGGGTCGAAACTGTAATTGATCAGACACCCTTTAGCTTCGATCGCCGTTGTAGTAACTATCCCGACAGTTCGATGATCCTAACCGGCCCGCCGGCAACTACGAACAGATCCTGGAGACCGTTGGTTATCCCGCTAAGGACCTTCGTAACACTCTTAGCGGACACATCGCCAATGGCCTCTAACGAATGGACCGTATTGTCATAATCCGATATATTAGCTGGATCGCTTTTAGTAAGGATCTTCGCTAAGATACTGTCATCGACGGCGTTCTCCGGATATATTTGCGTAGCGCCGTCTAACTGCAGCAAATGATCGAGACTACTTTGCAGGGTCCAACCCGGATATCCGGGCGTATCGACCGCTATACTCTTAATGTTCCCGTATTCGGCCATCGAACCCGGATCGATGATCGACCCTTCCGTATCGCCGAAACAGTTGTTCCACTCGATGGACCCGGTACCTGTATCGGTAAACTCGATACAATGCGCACCGGTTTGATGGTTCGTGATCGAATTGAAGGCTATATAGGCCTCATCGCACGGCTCATCCGACCATATAGCCGATACCGAAAAGTCACCTTTGATCAGGCAATTTACAACCGTCAAACCAACCGGCCCGGCTGTTCCGTTACCAGCATCGATGAAATGGGCCGGAGCTGCCCCGGCTTCATCGTTATAGCCAACTATATTGACGAACGTAGGATTATTGGCCCCATCGGCGATATCGAATGTATCGAGAAATTCCCAGCTATTAGTCGTCGGTTTCGGAAATACCATCCCATCGAACACACAGTTATCGGCAGCGGCTTCGAGACTAATACCCATAGTGATCGAAGTGATTCCCGCGATATATCGCCCACCTATAACCCTCACATTCGGAGCGCCAATAGCGAACGTCGTATCGGCATGAGCGAACGTATAGGCCCCTTGATTGGTTCCATTACCTAAATGCACTAACGTACTGCCAGAGACCGTAATATCCACCAGATCGGCAATTATCCCGCTCTCTGTGTGATCTGGTGCTACCATGAACACATCGCCCCGATCGTCACCGCCATCGTCATCGGATAACACAACCACCTCATTAACCGTATCCGTTGCGTTTAGCCATCCGCCCTGACCGTCGCCTTCGTTAACCACGTTCGAATCGATATACCACACCTTACCGGTACCGGGATTCGAACTGAACGCGATGAGAACCTGCAATTCCCTCACAGCATTGGTCCCAAAATCCTTTATCCCCCCATTGGCAAACCAGTCGCTTGGTATCCGGCTGTTTATCGCGCCTAAGTTGTAGTTAGTTGCACTATAGCAGCAGGCCGTAACCGCTACTAACATTAGTAAAATGAAAAACTTTTTCATGATCTTGCCCTTAAAAAAACACATTAAATCGTTTCAACGATGGTCCGGGCATCCGCGACGCCCGGACCGTAAAAGTTATACATTTTTGTTTCTTTACTCGTTACCGCTTACAGATTGACGTTGTCGAGGTTAGGCTCGGCAGGCTCTGGCCCTGCTGCCAACACCGCGTAAATACTGCCGACCGTGTTGTCAGAACCGACGACATTGAACTTAAGTCGCATAAACTGCTGATATATCCCGGCTGGCAGCGGGATATTTATTAGTAACGACCCTGCGCTTAGAGATGCCAGCGCAAAGTGGAACGCCAGTATCTGCTTGAGAGCAGTTGCGAAACCACTGTCCGTATCCGTTTCCAGAAGGATCTCCAAAGACGTCAAGGCGTCAAACGCTGCTATCGACTTCACTACAAGCCACAACTTACCGCTTGTTAGCTCGATGTTAGCCTTATCGAAATCGATCTGATTAGTACTCACCGAATCGCCCGTAAAAGTCTGGGCGTCCGTACCATCCGATTGAACAGAAAAACTGTTCTTATTATCATGCATTTTTACAACTCCTTATATAAAAGGATCTCTAACTATTTTCATCCGGCTGCATCGCCGGATAACGAACCATCACCCTCGCCCAAATTAAACCCGATCAGGTTATAGTAGCCTGCTCGTTAGTGATCGCATCGATCACACGAACCGGAATACCCCAGAACCTGGTCACAGGCTTAGCGAAAGGACCCTCGCCTTCCATCGAGGAGGTCCAGTTTGCGTTACCCTTATCGTTTGCCCGCTCCATGAACTGAGAGGCAAGCGTACGGTTAACATAGATGACCGCGCCACGTCCGCCATTACGCAGCTGGTTAAATATCCGGATGAGATACTTTTCATCCCAGCTAAAGTCGTCGACGCCATCGATATTCGTCGTCGATATATTACATTGACGGAAGATCATCCTCGGATCGTGAATAAAGATCCCGAAATTGATCTCGAACAGCGTCTCGAAACCCGGGAACTTTTTCGTCGAGTCCAAAGGATCGGTGAGCAACCGTTCCGGATACGCTACCCGATGGATCGGGAAGGAACCGCCCCCACTGCGGCCGCTGCGGGGTGCCAGCATATTAACCATTTTCGGCCCCCACTGGATCACATACAGACTGGTCTTATTCGCCGTGGCGCTTGCTGCTCCGTCGGCGTTATCGAACACCTGGGCGCTTGACAACGTGTTATAGTCAGCACGTGCGTTGAAACCGTTGATCTGTTTCGGGCTTGTTCCCCGGTCACTATCGAAAGCGTGACCGATATGCGTTTCCATAATACCACTCAGGAAAAGCGTTTCCTCATCCATCCGGTACTTAGCCGGATCATCCTGCTCTGCCGCTAACCCGGCATCGATCTGAGAGATCGAACCGAGCTTCTCGGTAGGTTCGGTCACCTTCTCCGCTTTGCCGGCTTCGATCGGATACCCTTCGTTGAAGTTTCGGACCTCTCCAGAAGGTTTTGATGCTACGCGAGTCGCTTCGTGATACGTACCGTTGTTTGCGATGATCCAGGTGGCATCGTTGAAGAACCCCTCGTTATCCGTACTGATAACATCGATCAGATCAGCGACCGTGCCATCCGGATTTTCGCGGGTTTTGAGCTCCGACATGGTCATGCTCGAACCCATTAAATGTAACGCCATAATTACACTCCTTAAAACAAATATGAATCTTCGTTTCGGAGAGTAACTACAGCCGTCTGCAGGCCCTCCTGACACTTTAGCGCCTTGTTTACAGGCGGCGGTCACTTTAACCGCAAAGCATCAGGCCCACCCAAAGGGTGAGTAACTGACTTTACTTATTCACTTTTTGTCGGGGCCGTTTCCGGTAACCCGCATTTAATTTTTATTTTATTTTGCCTATCGGCCATTCGTTTAGCCGACCGCTTCCTGGACCTCTTACGGATCCGCGTGACCCGGTCGGCTTCACATGACTTAAGCGAAATAACCCAGCCGGGCCCGAGCCCGTTAAGCGACTTCTCTTGAGTGAACACAAAATCCTTAACGAAACCGTCCTCGACGTTATCTATCGTCTGATGAAACATAGCACACTTACCGCCTGCCTGTTTCAGCAGCAGATAGAACACCTTCATAATATCCTGCTGACTGAGCCGATCGGGGATTTCCGTCGTCTCAGGACTCTTAGCCTTACCAATTACCGGCATCTGCAGCCAGCCTGGCAGTTTGTCGAATAACTTTTTAACAGCTGACGCTACAGATCCCGAATTATCACCAACGATCTTAACCATCATTTTACCTGTCATCTATAAACCAAAAACTATAAACTAACTTACTGGCGCCTCTTTACTCTTACCCACAAGATACTCAGGATTATTCGGGTACGCCGCTGCTATCTTTGCGTACTCACTCTGAGGATGAACGCCGTCCATATTCGGTTTTACGGTACCGCCGAGCAGCTCACCGCCGGACATCGTCATAGACGCTACCTTCTCGAAGATCCTGATCGTCTCGATCGGGACCAACTTATTCCACGCGGCGAGATCCGTCGAATCGAATAGATTCGCAGCCTTCATGTCCGCCTTAAGTTCATCGCTTGCGAAATGCTCCAGCGCCTTATAGACGTTACGCAGCGCAACAGGCTTAGCATCGCCGGTGAAATCAGTATCGAACTTAGCAGCCTCCGCCTTGAAAGCCTCCTGTTCCAACCCGATCAAAGCCATCTGCTGAGCGTTATGGAACTCTACATTATGAGCAGCTGCAGCCGGACTGATACCCTTCTCGATACAGGATGCGATATACGCCGTTTCAACCGCCTTCTCCGCATCGTTATACTCAACCCCTTCGATCCGCGGCAGCGTATAACTCTCAGCCTTACCGTCACAACCGTTAAGAGCCGCCAGCTTAGTAGCATGAGCAGCCTTAGCATCGTCGTCAGCATCAGCAGTCAACGCAAACACCCCGCCCTCCATCTTCGCGTTAGCCGCCGCCAGAGCCGTGTTAGCAGTATCACGCGCTGTATTAGCTGTATCACGTTCTGTTGTCATGGTCCCGTTTGTTATTTTCGTATCGTGGTATGCTTTTGCAAGGCCTGTTACAGTCTTAATATCTTGAAACGCTTTACTATCGGGATGCTCTTTAGCAACGTGATCCCGAAACCCCTGGGTAAACTCACCAGTCTCAGATACCATTGAATTGCCTTCGTTTTCATTCATTTTCTAAATCCTTATAAATATCTGCCTTCGGTTCTTTTTCTTTGCTGACGTTATCAGCTGGCCGGTCGGCAACGCGCCCCTCGGCCTCTATCACAGCCAGCGTGTTTACGACACCGGCCAGCTTCTTGATCGTATTAACTAACCCTATCGCCGTCATCTTCGCCGTACACTCAGCCGGCGTATCTTCCGGTAGAGCTATCGCTATATTCGTTATATGACACAGACACTGCCGACCCGAGGCAGTGGCGTAGAACGTCTTGAAATACGCCCTACGACCAGTCTCAGTCTTAACCGTACAGTCTGGATTGTCATACCACTTAGCTTCATTAGCTTCCATAGCCATACCTTACCGCTGAAAGTGATTTACATATTCGGGATAACGATAGTCGTATCCCAGACGTAGTCGATGATTACCTGTTCATTCTTGTCCATGATAATCTCGCCATCTTCATCGTATTTGATCCGACCGATCTTCAAAAGCCAGAAATTGGCTTTTTTAATATTCTCGGCGCTAAGATCTTTCCTGAGCCCGCCGGCCCACTCGGCAATCTGATGCGTGCGCGGATGTTCGTGGAATCCGGCTTTCTTTACATAGCACCGGATCCGGCGTTCGACCGCCTTGCACAATACCTCGGCCTTTTTCTCATCGATAAGGCCCTCCTCTAAAGCTTTGGGGATACTGACCGGCAAACGCTCAGCCTCGGCCAGAGCTGGCAGCATAGCTTCATCGATGCGAAGATTCTCACCGTCCGGATTATGGCGCGTCCGGATAGCTACGCCTTTTGGGGCCTTGAACGCCTTAGTGATCAGCTTCTCTCTGCGGAGCTGCTCCGTAAGATCCTCGATCTTCTGAGCGTCGGTTCGGGTATCCTCAGTCGGAGCCTGATCAGCTGTCGGCGGCACTTTGTTGTTGCTCGCCATATACGCAACCTCCGCGGCGATCTGCTGTTCAAGCTCCGCATACCGTGCAACGTTTTCCTCCGTAGCATCCACCCGGAGTTCCCCATCCTGCTTATACGTCTTTTTGCGAACCGCTTCGAGTTCGACGTCTAAATCCTCAAGTGAAATTGCATTGTCAGTCATTTTTCCGATCCTTAAATTAACATTAACATTCTATTTTAAGCGGCAGCTTCTGTAAGCTGGCTCGCAATACTCGTTGGATCGACCGGCCCGGTAATACCAGGAGCGGCCTGTGCAGCTTGTGTAAGCATAGCCGCCTGTTCCTGCTGAGCTTCCCTTGCCTCTTCACGGGCGATTATATCGGCAACCTCTTTATCGCTCTTGAACAGGTCCTGATCCATACCCATCGCAACTCCGGCATCTTCGATCAGCTGCAGCTCGTTAACCTTTACTAACGAGGTAGGGAACATATCACCGATCTTACCGATAACCTCCAGCCCGTCGACAAGGCCCCTGGACTGCTGAACGTTCTTTCTGATCTGTTCCAGCGGACCGGTATAGTTTATATCGATCTCACCATCACCGAACTGTGGATCGAGTAATATCTGAGGAGGAGTCGGCATCCGGCCAGCTGCCCGCTCGAATTCGAACTGCGCTTCGATACTCGGGCCGAGATATTCCTCTTCGAGTACATCGATAAGCGATGACATGAGCGTTACCTTTTCACCTAGCATGTTCCTGATCTGAAAAGCCGTTGTTCCCGATGGTATATCACGCGCTCCTGTCAGCATCTGGAACAGGTCCAGACTGAACACTTCATCAATCTCAATTCTTAATTCCTTCATCTCCGCATCGGTCAGCGGCCAGTTAAGCGTACGGTCATAGGCCATCTTAACAAACTCTTTTTCATCTTCCGCCCAGGTACGCCCGCCGGCGTTAAGATGGAGTTTATTCTGATGAGCGCTATGAGCCAGTATAGGCGGATCGCCCTCTCTACCGGCGATCTGAAGCTGTATCTTTTTGAGAGCGTTACTACGAGCGCCATCGGTGAAGGCATCAGCTGCCAGAGATACCCCGTAAGAGCAGCCATCCTCGCGACCGGGCCGCCATATTGTAGCCATGCGATCGACGCCCGTATGCCTGAGCATCCGAGCTTCTTTACCTACTCCGCTACCTTGTTTCGGCATTATATAGAACTCTTTAAATTCCCGTTCCTTTGCATTTACACTCCCGGGCCGGGGACTCACATTCTTATACCTTGCGTAGATGAGTTTATGTTTCGTAAAAGGTGACCGGTTCCCAACGCTCTTAGCCTGGTTGAGTACCTCGATAGGCAGATTACTCGGTCCGAACTTATCCAGCATATCGATCGCCTGCATCTCGATATCGCGGATAAGAGCGCCTGGATTATCGAATTGATCGTTAAAGACAAACACCGTACCCGGATGAGCGTTCCGGTAAGTCATAACACCCTTAACGAGATTCTCCTCGGGGATCTGTACGGCAGTGGCGATAACCGTCGCATCTTTACCCGCCCATATACTGGCGCCGTAGAAATTACTTTGTCCCAGACCCCAGAGAACCTGTTCCGAAGATTCCTGCATATACTTTTTCACACCGTCATCTTCGACAAGCTTCTGATTACCGGGCCCGAACCCGACCCAATTAAGATTCTTACCGATCATATTACCGAACAGACCGAGTACATGCTTATTCGCCGCGTTTGCCAGATGACCGTCATAAACCCTTGCCCCGAACTGCTGGCCCTTATTAGTCGAATCGTGCAGTGTCCTCCTGAGCAGATCATACCGACGAGGCATGAACAGTTTCTGGAGTACCGACCGAAACGGCTCATAATCGCTCCGTTCCTTAACCCCGGCCCCTCGATGAACACATACCATCGCGGCAATCTGAGCATCTGTTTTATTCGAAAAATCAATCATCCACTGCTTTCCTTTTTAACTAAAACATCAAAATTAAAAACTAAAAACTACCCTAAGGTATCTTTCAAAGATACGTTCGATATCGTCAGAGGACTAAGAACACCCCTTGTCGTTCTGTCCGCCCTGGACCGACCGACCCGGAGCCTGTTCCTCTCGCGGGCGTCGGCGGCAGCAGCCCGAACCTCGGGCCCTGCAGCGGTCGGCTGAGGCGCGACCGGCTTAACTTCCGGTATGTTCGGACTCTTTGGCTTTCGAAAAGACATTACTGAATATCCCCGTAACTGCATGAGCAATAATAGCAACGATCGCCACGATCCCAATGATCACGGCGTTCTCAATTTTCATTGTATCGGAGTTAACACTAAGCGCACCAATAGCGGCGAGAGCAATACCCGCCTTACGAACGCCAATGATCTTATTCTTTATCTGTTCCATACCATTAACCCCTAAAATCCCTTTACATATCATTAAAACCAAACAGATCAGCCTCAACCCGCTTAGCCGCCTTTTTAAAGATCCGGACCTGACCGCCGTGAGCGCTTACTGTATTACCGCATTGGGTACACTGGATAGACGCCCCATCCTGTTCCTTTTCCTGTTCGGTGCCAGGCTCATCGGTTACATTCGGAGTGTAACAAGTCGGACACACAACTACATATACTACGGCCATCTTTAACTCTCCACAACGAATCAACTACTATCTAAAAACTAATCGATCTCCAGCATATTAACAACACCTCGATCACTCTTACGGGCCTTAACCTTTTTCCGCTGCTTGATATTACCCGTCCTTCTGTTAGCTACTTTATAATGCCTGTACTGAATCGAGAAATGACCAAACCCATCGGCACCATGTGAATTTATATCGTGAGCCGGTGAGTTCCTAAAAACGATCGTTTCCTCGGTACTCTTTAGATCGTTCTTTTCTTTATGATAATTACATAACCGTTTTACACCATGACCGGTCTTTGGTTTATGGAACGTACAAACTGGCAGGACACTCCTTACCGCTTCGTGCCGGTTCTCGATCGTGTGCCTCTCAACCGGAGTAATATCGATCCCTAACTCACTGAACTGATCGAGTACCGTCTTAGTCGCTTGCATTGACTTCGAGTTACTGCCATCGTCCGCCATATCCGGACCGCCCAGATGCTCGCTATAAACATAAGGCTTGCTATGGAACATCTTAGCATACCCGTCGACCCCGGCCCCTTCGTTATCCTCGTAATAATCGATTATCCGGATCTCTCCGCCGATGATCTGAATAAACCATATACCCGTGTTCATATCCCCGTAATCGCCGGCTGTTATAACGGCGTGGGTAGGATCGTGCGGAAAGAACCCTATCCGGTCCTCTTCAACCGCCTTAACCATCAGCGTACCGTAATAAGCCCCATCCAGAGCCGCCATGAACGCCTCTCCCGGAGTCGAAGGGTGCTCCTTGTACATTTTCATGCGAAGCTTTTTCTTTTTCAGGAAATACCAGATCCGGTACGGACGAGTGATCTTTCTGCCTAGTTTCATTTCCAGTTTTGCAAAGTACAACAGCATATCCTTAGGGATTTGAATCCACGGAGCGTCGAAAACCTGATTTTCAGGCTTATCGAACCACGCAAAGAAAAAGAACTTGCTATCAAGATATGTTAGTTTCGTCCCGTCTTTTGCAAGCTTCTCGGCCTCTTCGCACATATCCTGCCAATCGTCCCCAACCTCTTCGGTAGTCGATTCGACAAAGGTTATCCCGCCTTCGTGGATAGTTTCCATTGCCCCGCTCTTGACCTCAGCGGCCCTTTGCTTGTAGTGAGCACACATATAGCCGTATTCGGACACATGCAGCAATTGGAGCGTTCCTGACCGCATACTGGTCGAAACGTAGATCGATGAGTTATTGGCAAACAGGATCTCGCCGCCGTCGTTCTTATCCGTCGGGATCCGATCTCGTAATACTTCCGGCAATCTCGAATAGGCGTACTTAACCTTATCCCGAAAGATACGCTTAGCATCATCCTTTTTGTGAGCGACAATACCGGCCCGCATATTAGAATTGAACAGGCATCGATCGAGGAACAGGATCGCAACAAACGTCGTGATCCCATGCTGACGACTCTTAAGCACAACATTACTCCAGTGCATCGCCATATACAGGATGTACTGAACAACCGTGAGATGGAACTTAACCGGAGGACCCTCTTCGGGCATGACCAAGTAGAGGTTATTGAGCCGCCAGAACTCCGACCGGAGCCCTTTTATCAATTGCTCCTGTGTGAGATCGTCATCAGCGATAACCGCCTTAACTTCCGGAGGGTAGACCTTTTTCACTGCCATCGATCTCTCCTAAAAGTTTCTGAACCACATCAACCTTAAGACCGCCTTCGAGCTTAATGTTCGGCCTATACCGCTCATCGGACGCCTGTAAGATCCTGATAGCGGCGTTGACATTAACAACCCCGCGTTTGATCTTATGCTTGCCCTCGGTTCTGCTCGCCATGATCTCGCCGGTTTCATCGTTTGTTAGAGTCGTCGATTCATACTCATCGGTTACCTCATCATGCGGAACAGCAACCTTACGCAGACCATGCTCGATCTCATCGGATGACAGTGTTCGACCCTTTCTGATCGCCAAACGAAACGATTCATACTTCTTTTGCCAGTTATACAGCGTTTGAACGCTGACCTTGAACTCCTCAGCCATCTCATCCATCTTCATACCGAACCTTGCAATATACCGCTCAGACCGATCGTCAAACGACTTCTCATACTTATCCGGAGGACCAACAGGTTTTTTTTCTTTACTACCACTATTAACTTTTGAAGGAACACGTTTCTTAGCTGCGACTTTCTTTTTCTTAGCTGCTTGTCTTTTAGCAGCCTTTTTCTTAGGCTTTATTTTGGATACAGCTTTCTTTTTAGCTGTCTTTTTCTTCGTTTTTGCCTTTGCCTTCGGTTTTTTCTTCATTTTCCATAGTCTCAAATGCTTTCAATAATACATGAAGTGCCGCCTCAACTTCCATAAGACCGTACCTGACGGCCCACAGACCCGCACGAACAACAGGAGACGCACCTGGAGCTATCTCGTTTAGTACATGATTGATCCCCCTGATATGTTCAATGACCCGCTCATACTGTTCCCTGTAAGCTTGCATTGTGTACCTCGATAATTCATACACTAAAGCTTACACCAAAAGAGATGACCCCGCTGGCTGATTTTTCAGCCAATTTTATATGCCCCCTGTTTCCCCACGCAGCGGTTTCTTTGCCCGCTGGACTGCGTTACTGCTTGCCATTGAGTCCTCGACGTAGACTACTACGCCTCCGGGTCAATGCCAACCAAAGCCTTGCCAGCAAACAAAGCCCCTCGCTGCTCTTACTTTCGTTATTGCCACTCAACGCAAACACCGTTTCATACCAGAGAGCTTTTGATTTATTGATGCTCGTAAAAAGTCCCGACGCACACCCTCTGCAGAGACCGCTATTCTTAGGAACAATATGTATTTCAAACAGAAACCGATTACTCATCCTGTAGGACCGGCGATGTCCACCCAGATCACCAACCTCATCTACCTCATTGCCACAATAACCACAAAACATATCAAATCTCCTTTTCTTCTTTTGGATACATGCCTTCGTCGCTTAATGCTAGCGCGGTTCCCAACCCAACAAATATACCCCAACCCGCACACAGAGCAATAATATCATCCATATCTACAATAACCCTTTCGTGACTGGAAATCGCCGCGCCAACCCAATCAAACAAAATAGCCAGAACGCACATAGCAACCCACATTGCTAAACCCATACAAATAATTCCAGCCATCTGCTTTAGTACTCGCTTCATATCAAATCTCCTTCAAATTTACCTTCGACGGGTTCCAGTGGACCGGATAACCGCCCAAGACACAATCCGCAGGCATCCCAGCCTCAAAACACATCCTACGAACCCGAATCTCTAACTGGTTAGCTGTCATATTAGGTTGAGCCATTACAGGACCAGGCAGGGACATCTTTTCAGCCATCGCTATCCTGATTGCCATAATGGTACTGTCCATGTTGTCATTGTTCCCGATCGTCCGCGTATCCTTACGATACACACCCGGACCATCAACGGCTATACCAGAACCACCAGCCAGCACACCAGGCCCAACCACAGCCCCAACCCCCAGCATCTTCATAAATGATCTTCGATCCAGCATAGCTATTCCACTTCATCTAAAAACCAAAAACTATAAACCAAAAACTGACCGGCAAAGCCGGTCGACCCGCCGGCCAGCTATCCTCTGTTTAACTAAATACTATATTCACTTGTCAAACAACCCGACCAGGATCCAGACCCACCGGATACCACCTCCTTCCATTTCGGCTTACTGCTATTATATCTATCATCTATCACCTATAAACTATAAACTTGACGCTTCCAAAGCTGCCAACAGCGAAACCATCTCATCCGGATGCAGACTGAACTTTTCTTTCTTTTTTTTCTCGAGATCCCGTACCTTCCAACGATACCATCCCCACCCGGCCATAAGATTGGCTAATGCCTCGGTACTGAGCTTAGCAAGTACACGCAACCGCCGCAACTCCGTCCCGGTCATATCCTTATTGATCGAATTGGTTATCGTCGCTTTTGTCATTTACAATCAGTTTCCATCCTGCTCACTCAACACCAAAGACTAAAAACTCAACATTCTAAAAGTTCTTTTTTAATATCCACTTCATAAATGCCCAACTGACCCTTAACCTCAAACGGCTCTATCCGCTCGACATCTTCCAACACCCAGCTATAGGCCCCATCATATATCCCACAGCACGCAAGCTTCTCATCGTCTGCTGTCATTGGCCTGCAATCGACAAGATTAGCTTTGCATAAAGCCATCCCATACTTTAAGTGTAATGTAACCATAGTCCCGAATCTTTTGGTAAACTCTTCACAGACTATCTTTGTCATCCGACCCTTACTGGCTACGATCAGTATAGGCCCTCGATATTTCGTGCGTCGAGTTCGCGTCTCGATCTTTTTCCTACCCGATGCGATCAACCACGCCCACGGCTGCTTTACATTTAATGCTTTCATTTTACCCTGATCTCCTTCCGTGCCAATGCCATTGAGCAATAAGAACGATCTGTTCCGGACTCAACTCTATCGGCAGATTTCTATCGAGCAGTGTTTTCCTGAAAGCAAGTTTGGCAGCGACCGCAAGCATAGTCGTCGTCTCTGAACACCACACCTTTTCGGGGTCCGGTTTAATAATTTCAAGTTTCGTGCCGAACGAACCCAGACCCCAGAAGTCATACTCTCTACCGTCAAGCCGCTTAGCCTCAGCCATCGCACGGTCCTCAGCCTCATCGTCTAACGGAATAATGACATCGTCCCACCGATAGCCGTGCGAATACTGGATACCCTTGAACCTTGCACCCTCCCCTATCGCCGCCGAGAACGAAACCTTCTCATACCGTTTCGAGAACTGCCATTCAGTATGCAGCCAAAACGACCGCATAAATATCGCCCGCTGGATCGGCGTCATCTTATCCCCGAACATCTCCGCCCGCCTACCGTTATAAGCCTTAATAATACAATCAGCCATGATACATCCCCTTAAAAAAACCTCTCTATAATCAACTGTTTCTTTTCTGGTTTAAAATTAGTGAAAAGCACCTCGACCCTATCAGCTGCGGGTTTTTTCTTAGGACCTCGCGTGGCGTTCCTCAGCGACTGCCTGCCCTTTTTCGGAACGATCTTTTCCCACCCGGCGTAGAGTTTTGCCAGGTCCGGATGATCGTAATAACTGACAATGACCCGCGCCTTCTTGAACCGCGCAAGCGACTGAGCCAACCGGCGATGATCAGCCTCCTTAAAGTCATGAATATACCTACTGCCTTTTTTTATATAAGGTGGATCAACGTATATAACAACCTCTGCGCCATCAGCAATATTATCAACCACTTCGAATGCATCCCTTGATATGATCAAAACCCTCCTTAACCTCCTATGCCATGCAGGCATCGACCCCACCACTGCCCGCCACCTGGCAGCGCCGTGACCGCCGTTATCGACCCACCTGACCGCGAACTGGTAGTTACACCGCTCGGTACCCGACACCCCATTCAGACCCATCCAACTCGCGACGAAATAATCGTAAGCCCTATCTATATCCAGAACACCATCAGCACAACTGCCGGAGATCCAGCGTTCCTTCGATTCGCGAAAGAACTGCTCTGCACATAATGTACGACAAAGCTTATCGTAAAGCTGCTCTCCCAACTTTACATCCTGAACAACCTTAGCGAGATTGATCAGCTCTCCATGAAGATCATTAACCGTCTCCATCGAGCATATAGGTTTAGCGAACAACACCGCCATCGAACCACAGAAAGGTTCCCAGTAACTCTTGTGATCACCAATGAGCTCAACGATCTGAGGAGCCAGAGTCCGCTTTGACCCGTACCACGGAGCGATCGCTGTGATCTTCATATCATTCATAACATCCCCTTGATCAAAGACCCGACTGCAACGATCACCGCAATAACTGTCGCAAAGCCAACCAGCATAGCAAACAAAAACCCCCAGTTAAAATTCCCCCAACACAATTTCAGACGTCTATTGATCATAATTCACTCACTTTCTACATTTAACTAAAAACCAAAAACTAAAAACCAGAGACTAATCAGAGCCTCATTTATACTCATTAAAATAAATCAACAATTATGCCCCTATTTTCAGGCCAAAACTCCAGCTTTTTTAAATTCTCTTTAATACCCATAAACTCGACACCACTATCTAAATCTTTTTACCACAACCAGTTATATACTCAACCCTGCGTATCCACACCTAACGATTAAAATAATTATTTGTCGCTTCCGACCATCTTTCCCGATTCTTATGGTCAAATAATAAACAATTTTTAGAGCCTCTTAATTCTTTCTACCAAACTATTTAAACTCTACTTTCCCTGTTTACTTACATAGTACAGACATAACTAAACCGCTATCTTACCGAAAAGAGTGTCCGTGGAATCCGACATCTGCTCTAACATACTATCGTTAAGACACTTGGCATAGATTTCAGTGGTCCTAATGTTACTGTGACCTAACTGCCTGGCAACGAATAAAAGGTCTTTGCGGGAATTATACAAAACTACAGCAAAAGTATGCCTCAAAGTATGCGGGTGGAACGCCGGGACACCTATGATCTCGGCTATCTTTTTCACACGATACAGCAGAGCATCGTAACTTAGAGCTGACCCGAACCGATTGACCATGACAGGAGCAAGTTTACCGCGTCCTTCAATCAGTTTCGCCAGTAACAGGACCGCTGGCGCCATCGCAATTATCACCCTTCGCTTACCAATCACCTTATTCCGTGTATTCTTGCCATGCCTGATAGAGATAAGACCCTTACTAACATCAATATCCTTTGCCCGAAGGGAACATAACTCACCGGCCCTCATCCCGGTCCCTACCAGAATGTCATAAATGCACAACAGGGCCGGATATTTTTCCAACTTGCCGCGATCGCTCCTGACCTGGTCGGCTGTCCGGTAATCATCGGCTTCGAGCTGACCTTTTTTGGCATACCTCTTGACCGCCTTCGGCTGATCGCCCTCGATACGCTTGAGAATATCGATCACCGTCTGAGTAGCGAATTTCTTACCCGTTTGGGTCTTAAATCCCTGCTCGTTAAGCTCGATCGCTATCCGATACGGTGAGGTCCGCTTGCCATCGGCGGCCTTGCGAACCTTGCGCTTACACCTGATCATCTCAACGATCGCAGCTTCATCGCGGTAATACCCGAACGGTTTTCGACCAGCTCGCTTTTTCATTTATCATGTTTCCCGTCGCAGCGGTTCTTTTGTCCGCTGACTGCGTTACCGATTGCCATCGAGTCCTCGACGTAGACAACTACGCCTCCGGGTCGATGTCAGCCGAAGCCTTGCCAGCAACCAAAACTCCGCGCTGCTCTTCGCCACAAACTTTGCATACATTTATTTTTCCCGCAGCTTCATTGATTGCTTCTATTTGTCTCATCCTCTCAATTTCATAATTGAGCCACGGAACCATATCTGGATCTTCCATTATATTACCAATGACTTTGCAGCTCTCTGCCTCATCACCATCAATTTGCTGCCACGGCGAATCTTTATGGAACGCCGACCAACAACCGTGCTCATTTCGCCAGCCTACAACGCGGATATAATCATAACCCTTTTTGTTTTCCGCAATTATATCGCCGTCGAATATCTTTTGTCCGTTGCCATCCGGATTGCCGATGTACTTCATTACAACAACATCTGAAAACGGTATCCCGAAATTACTTACTTTTCCCCTTCTCCCCAGATTCTCACAAAACTCTATACGTGAAACGTCGATAGTGCCGCTGTAGAAATGGATCGACTCCACCGACCACATCGATTCCTGCTCTTTATCCCAAACCCTGATTTCAGATCTTTTCATTTATCTTCGTGCCTTCGTGGTAAAATTATTGTTTTAAGTTAACATTTTAAGCAGCTTTCTTGCTTCCTTGATCGCATCGGAATCGACGTTATCCAGATCGCCCTCGCCCTTGCGGAAATCGTTATCGGCCAGGAACATCGGCAGAATTGCCGCTAACCGCTGCGTAAACTCACCCGGGCCGGTGGCTAAAGCTGTGTGGTGGATATGCTGCAATTCCTCCAAAACACCCCGCATACCCCGTACATCCTCAGGGTTATGACCAACTTCCAATATTTTACGGATCCCGTTGTATGCACAATCCCGCTGAACCTCAGCAGCCGCGAGCGCCTTGATCGCCTGAGCATAGTTCCACGCAGTTACCCGACCACTTTCAACAGGTTCACTCCCAGTAACCCCAACCTCAGGAGGCCCAACACCTTTGCACATCTGCTCTACTTTTTTAATTTCCGCCATGATCTATACCGCCTTTCTTGCCGGCCATTGACCGACCTCTAAAATTTTAATGACCTGATGGCCGCAAACTTCCGCGCGTACAACTGCTTTACCTTGTGGAACATCACACCATAAACCCTTTGGATATTGCTCGACAAATGCCATCATCCACTCATGAAAGTCCGGGCCGTCGAATAAGTTAGTTGGTTTAACAAGCGGAAATAACTCCATCAAACGATTATTTATCTTCCCGTGATACCCGCGAAAATTCAATGCAACCGATATCCCCTGACCTATCAAGTACGCATACCACCCGCCCATAAGCCCGGTCGTGCCAACGCTTCTTATCCCTTCATGGCCCAAGGCGCCAACTATTTCACCCCCTATACCCGGACAATGAAATACCCATACATACAACGGTCTTATCTTCGTGACGTCACACTCTCGTTTCATATACAACACTTCTTTAGCATGTTCTTGCCTGCGTCTGCGTCTATCGCCGATAGTGAAGAACTTCCACTCCTCCCACGGATGATCTCTGTGAGCCGATAGCGCATCATCCGGCCATTCGATCGGTTTAGGCTGATGCTCGGTATACCCCGCCGACAAGAGATATTTATGAGCACGCTCCCGGGGCCCCGGAGTAAGCCAAATTGACATACCCTCTATAAAACTACGCGTCATTACGGTCATTGTCTTAGCGCCTTCGTGCTAAACCCTTTTTTCAAAATATCATAATTCGTCATCGGACCCTTGCGCTTACCCCAATGCAGCCAGCCATGAACCGCCAGGCACAAAAAAACAAGATCCCGAGCTGCATAAGGCAGAGGCCCATGTATCCCGTGAATAACCATCCCTATAAAATTACTGGTGATAAACAACCAAAAACACCACCGGAGCCGATGATTGTTAGCCACAACCCCAACGATAGCCAGCAAAGAACCAAAACCAGCAAAAAGATCGATCATCGAAAGAACCTCCCAAACTGACCTTTATGAAATTTACGCACCTGCTGGGGGCGTATATACCTGAACTGGAATTTTTTCCATTCAGCTGGCAATTTCTTTTTTTTGTTATTGTAATACATAGCGTAAGGCATCATATCCAGATCAATACACAACTGAACCCGCTCCGTTGCTTCTTTGATCGTGTCCCCTGAATAACCCACCAGAACATAACACCCAACCCGACGATTCCTGAGCCCTATCGCATCCATAAACTTCGCCACCTTAATCAACGGTTCGCGGTCTTTTGGAGTATCGTATGCAAAGTATAATATTTCCGGCTTGCGTTTGAGCCCGACTATAAGCTGAACGTGCTCCTCAGTCATAACCGCCGCTTCCAGCCCACCGGTGAATTTCGCCGCCTCATTTTGCCGGTCCAACATCTTGAACACCGCTTTGACATGCCCCATCCCGCACTGCAAAAGATTATTATCTAGAATATTAAACCCATCCTCGATCGCCAACTCTCTGATCATCCCTTCCCGCTGAGGTACCGTACAGAACCAACAGTTATTATTGCATCCCCGCGATGTTATCACCATCCCACGCTTAACGAACATCCCCGGTATGAACACCACACCCGGATCCCCGTAAGCCGGACCTCCCAGCTGAGGATTATAACCGGCACCCCGCCACTGCTCGCAAAGATACTCACATCGGCTCTTATCCCAAGTGAACGCACACGATATCAAAACGTTCTGACCGTCTCCATTATCCCACAAGTGAGGCCCGCCGATTCGGACATCGTCGTCGACCGGCGTAGCTTTTGTTTGTCTCGGAAATACCCTGATAACTTTATCTATCATCCCAACCCCTCCTGACTGGCATCTTCACGCTTTTTCAACTCCTTTTCGATAAGACCCTTGAGGAATATCTTCTCATCCTGAACCACCCTGATCAGTTCAGCTTCCAACTCCGCAATCGTCATCCTCAAATAACCAAATCCACCGCAGCCATTGTCTGTTATCTCTTTTCTCTCGCGGTTGATCCGCTCGGCGTTTTCGGCTGCCGACTTAGCTTCGATCTGTTTTCTCCTGACCTGCTTACATTTTTCAACCACCTTAGCTATCGATACCTTCCATCCACCAACCTCCGCCGACAGATCGCTGACCGCCTGACTTGCTATCTCATACCCGAATTTAACCCAAACCTGCTTTTGCCAGTTATTGACCAGCGCAACGGTCCACGGTATCTTATCCCACTGGCCGATAACCTCTTTTTCAAGAAACTCGAAGAACTCTATCGGTAAATACATATCAAGCTGATCCTTAGCGATCTGAAACTGTATCCAAGACCTCTCCTCGGGTGAGTTTTTTTTGAAAGCCGGAGGCGCAATAAGGGGGGGGTCCGACGCGCTCGCGTCCTCCCCTTGTTCTTTATATGTATTCTCATCCTTATAGCAACTGGTGTTTTCACCTATTGGCGGCGTCGAAAACACCAATTGGCTACCGTCGAAAACACCAATTGGCGTAACGGTGTTTTCACCTATTGGCTCAATAACCCCGGCAACAACACTGAGCGTACGCTTTCGGCCGCGCGGCGTCCACTTCAAACCCCTTATCAACACACCCTTTTTGACTAATATGCTTACTATTCTGGACACTCTATCCTCGGAAACTCTCAGGAACTTTGCGAAATGACCGTTGCCGGCGAAACACCCATCTTCACCGTCTAAAGAATCGACCTCAGCGAGGATCCCTTTCTCGGGAAAATTGAACCGATCGTCGCTAAGCAGCTTGATCGGCAGCCATAACCCCTTATGCTTTCGACGAGCTTTTTTCGGCACAGCGTTTAGTCCTTAGTTTTTAGTCTTTGGTTTTTAGTTGCTTTGCTTCATAAGCCACAATCCACTCACCTATCCGCCTGGCTACTGGAACAGAGACCGCATTTCCGATAACCGCCCCTCTGGCAGTGTCCAACCCTCTGGAAAACCCTGCAATCTCTCTTTCTCCGGCGGAGTCAATTTCCGCAAAATAATTTTCCTGCCACATGAATCCGTTATAACCCCGACCTTTGGTGTCGGCATTGAGCGTTTTCGCGACGACGTTTGTTTCCATTGCGTTGTGGACTCCCCACTGAGCTTTAATTGTTTTACCGATAAATGTTTCAACGCTGGTATCGTGTCTGGATTGTGTAGAAAGAGCTTTGCTTTTGGGTGATGGGCCAGAGTTCGCTTGAACATCCCCTTTATACCCCTCAGACTGAAATAGTATCTCCGGGGGACAGAGTGATCCAAAACGTCCGACAATGAAGATTCTTTTGCGTCCCTGGGGCACGCCGAAATATTTACTGTTAAGAACTCTGTAGCTCCACCCGTAGCCGCATTCGGCCATCGTTTGAAGGACGATGGCCATATCCCTCCCTTTGTTTTTGGAAAGCAATCGGGGGACGTTTTCGATAATAATCCACGTTGGCATAAGTAAGCTAACGATTCGCATACACTCAAAGAAGATACCGCTTCTATTGCCCGCAAGGCCAACGCCTTTCGTGTTGGCGAGCGATATATCCTGACAAGGGAATCCAAACGCAATAAGGTCGAGACATCCGTATATTTCGGGATGCTGGGCCAATGCCTTCTCAAGATACGGAGTGCGAATTTCATTATCTCTACCTGACCCACGCATTTAAAACCTGCCCTCTCTAAACCAAGATCCATACCACCGCAACCGGAACATAACGATAGAAAATTCAACTTATGCAAATCTTAATCCCCCGCTCCGGACCATGAACCAACCCGCGGGCGCCGCTGAACCGGTTTCCGGCGATCACAGCCCTCTTTTTTAATGCGTTCGGTTATCTCTGCCCGGTCGACCGTCACCTCTCTGACAGCTTCGATCCCGATCCTTGCCCGCTGGCCGCGAATCGCGATCGATTTCACTGTGATCGGCTCAACGCCCGGAACCGTTATTATAATATCCTCGCCAAGATTTCGGTCTAATGCTAACATGGGCTTCCTTTCCAAAAACAACTAAACACTATAAACCAAAAACTAAAAACTGAACGCCGGACAGGCGTTCAAACCCGCCCGGCTTTCAAAAGAAATAATAAGCGCCCGCTACGCACGGACACGTGTTCAGGACAATATCTTTAAATCTCGAACAGCCATCTCGACCGCCCTGACGATAGCGGACTCCGAGATAGCGCCCTCAATAGCTCGGCTGACGGCACACTCTATCTTATTGGATAATTGTTCCGGGGTAAGAGCGACACGCATATACTCTAACAGATTGCAACAATCCTGACTCGTAGCCATACCCACATTGGCCCTGCTTCTGATTGCATCCAATTCACATTTATTTATTGCCATAATTATTCCCTTATTTCTATATGCCAAAGACAGTCACCATCGGCGGAACATGTTTCAGGATCACAATCTGTCAAATAACCCGCCTTACAATCCATATGAGAGCCACAGCACGTAGCGCCACCACACGGCACGAGATCGTCAACCTTACAGCCACAATCACCACTCGTAAGCCCGTCATACCCGTTATCTTCCAGATACTTTTTAACGATCTCTTTAACGGTCATTTTTTCACGTCCTTTCCTTCGCTAAATATAATATTTTTAAAAACTCCTCACCGCTCTTTATCTAATTCTTTTTTAAACCTCATTATCAATCGCTCTGATATCTGCGCCTCTTCCTCAATACTATACCCCCTCCGCCTTACAGCTTCTATGCGCACTCTGCACGTTTCACCTACCTCAATGAAGCCTATCTCATCGTATTTCATTACCTCTCTTCTGATATGCGGTAACCCGTCATAGACGCCTTCCGGCATAGCTATGTAAGTACGAAATCCAAACTGTGAATATGTTTTAGCCTGAAAATATGCCTCAGGGAAATTGCGTAGCTTTAACTCAATAGCAAAAAGATCTGAATGATATATCTCTGGCCGATCACCCTGACCAATGGTTTTTCTTATATCGGACCGCGACCTCGGTGTTCGGCGACTTAAATCACGGACAGCATTGACATTACAAATGATCCCAACTATGTCAGGGACAAACTGGCCGTGAAAACCACAAGCCAGCTCTGTCGCTGTAAAATCCGAGCGTTCCTTAAGCCACTCCTGAACCGTAAACAACATATCGTGTTCTTTTGCAAATTCCATCTTCGTGTCCTTCGTGGTTAAATTTTTCAATTCATGATCCGGCGGAAAAAGGAGGATAACCGCCGGATCAAACCGCCTTTTTGGCTTGGCGCCAAACAGCCCCAGAACGCCGGGGGACGATAACTGCCGCCTTTTGTCATCCTGACCGGTAAGCAGTACCGTCATACCATGCAAACTACGCGACTCTCGGAAAATTTGCTTTGTAATTGACCTTAACGTAATCATATACATCTTGCGGAGTAAGCCGCTTAGTCCCGCGTTTGGTACCTTTTTCGGTATATGCCCGCAACAACTTCCTCTCGATCAGCTTATATACCTTACTCTTAGAGCATGCAAGCTTAGCAGCGATCTGAGCGACTGTAACAAAACCGTCCGGGTCGATCTCTTCGGCATTAAATTTTATAGGAGCCTTACTCATGGTTTTCAGTCTTTAGTTTTTGGTTTTTAGTTAACTTCCATGCTGCTATGAATCTGTATCATTTTAATGCCATAACAACCCCATCACCGCCGTCGAACTCAAACAACCCTTTATGGTCTGAGGTCGCAATCATTCGAGGGTTCGGAACATTTTCAACGATTGTAATTATTAAGGAACTTCCAAACCTTATCTCTCCGATCTCAAGGTTTGCTCTGCCGACGCCGGATCCCTTACATTCAGGACATTGGTTCTCCGTCCTAATCCGGCCTATCCCCTCACAATAACCACATTCGTGCTTCGTCTCGCATTCACATTTATGTCGACCTGAACCGTTACACATGTCGCACCGCAACCGCTGATATTTATCGCCGTTGCAATGGTTGCATAGTTTACCTACGACTTCCGGAGGCATCAGGATAGGAGAATCATCTTTTAAGTAGGACCATTTTGTGGAGAATATTTCCGATATCTTTGGGACGCGCCCCTCGCTATCAGGCTCATCGGTTTTGGCCCGAATTAGTATCATGCCATCACACGCACATTTATATCCCCCAATACAAAAGGGGTTTTCAATAAGATATTGACTCGTACTGGGGGCCGCACAAAATGCCTCAAAATTTATGTCCATTTTTTTTCACCTCAAGTAACTCAAAATTAAAAACTCAAAACTAAAAACTAATTAATCTGTGGTTCTGTTGGCGGTGTTTCGTCGCGTCCTTGCTTGGGGTCATTGTCCATAAAAATATTTTCCTTTCCCCTTGACATTTCCCGTCAACTCGCTATAATCCCATCGTGATGAAAATTATACGCGTCGACGGAGGCCAAACTTATTTTTCCTTTTTCGCATTTTAAGGTCCCGGTTAAGGTCTAACCAAAGCCTTCTGTATATAACATACACCATATACACACCCTGTCAAGTGGAGAGCCTTGAAAAACCTTGAAATAACCTGAAAAAAAATGTAGTTATGCCCGTGAGCATAGCTAAAATGGAGATTGTGATGGCTAAAAAAAATATAAAAAGATCGTTCACCGTCGATATAGTTGAAGATTTATCGGACGAATTCGAGGATTTCCGGGTCAAAGCCGGTTTTACAAAATGGCAGGCTATTACCGGCGCCCTTAAGGCGTATATGGCCCTTCCAGCCGATGTCCAGGTTGCTCTTAACTCTCCTGATATGACCGTCAACGCCGCTGGCAAGCTGATCACAGACAAGATATGCGATCTTGAGCGGATCCGTCTTTTGGGCAAACTCGACCCTGACCAAGTCGCTTATCTTCAAGAGCTAACAAAAGAAGTAACTGAACATCTTTCCGGGTCATGAAGTTTTTTTCTTGCTTTTGCTGTTTCATCCTTGTTATACTATAGGCGTTGTATGTATTTGGGTATAGGTAAATACCTGATTTAACACGTTCCAAATCCTGATATTAAGGTAAGAAAATGCGAAAGGGTACGATTATGAAAAAACGAATGATTGTTATTGTGGCAGTTCTGTTGTGTGGTTTGTTCACCGGTTCTCCTGATCTTTTAGGTGCGATCATATACGATTCCGGACAGGAGTATGATATTGATTTTGTACTTAATGATAAGGTTTACGTATGGAACAATGCCGGCTATGAACCAACAACACTGAATTTGCTTACAGGGAGCGTTCTGCCTGAATTACACGTCTGGGATACAAGTCAGATCAATATTTGGGATGGAAGGATAGCTGGCGTATTTCGGGCGTGGGACAGTAGCTGGGTTACTATGTCCGGGGGCGTGGCAAACGGCCTTTTCGAGGTATATAATTTTGCTGACATTACGGGCGGATATATAAAGGATTTCCAGTCTGAAAGTTATAGTTTTTCCACCATATCCTACACAGCTTTAGAGTCTTTGCGCGTTAATTCAAGCAGCATAGTTGACATCGATAATACTTCGATAGATCTATCTGCAACGGTCCACCATGACGCGATCCTCACTATCGACAGCGCTACTGTCGGTGGCGATCTTGCTCTCGATAGTAATAGTCAGCTTATCATATTTGGCGGTACTTTCGGCGGCATCTTCGATCTTAGAGATAACAGTGTTATGACGATACACGGAAACAATTTCAATTACGACTGTAACGATATTATCACTGATCTCACCGGCGTACTCACGGGCACTTTAATCAACGGCGATCCGATTAACAACCGTTTTTACATTTACGAAAACGCCGCCATTATTCTCGTTTGCGAACCTATCCCGCTTCCACCGGAGGCCCATATCAGCGGCGGACCCTATGTTATCCGTGTCGGCGATTCCCTCATACTGGACGCCAGCGGTTCAAGCGATCCTGACGGCGATATTGTTTCCTTCCTGTGGGATCTAGATGACGATGGAGTTTTTGAAACTACTGGAGATGACCGGCCAATTTTTGAAGTAAGCTACTCATACTTAGAATCACTTGGGCTTCTTATCAATCACGAATACACAATTCACTTGAAAACGGTTGACAATGACAATATGAGCGATACCGTCAATATTACGCTTATGATCGTTCCGAAGCCTGCGTTTCAGGTTGCTCTTGATATTAAGCCCGGCAGCTGTCCGAATCCGGTTAATACCAGAAGCTCCGGTGTGCTACCAGTGGCTATATTAGGATCGAATGATCTTGATGTAACTATGATAGATCCCGCCTCTATCCGGCTTGCCGGCGTAGAACCCTTGCGAAGTAGTATCGAAGATGTAGCGACGCCCGCCCCGGATATTGCAGACTGCAACTGCGTAGGTACCGGCCCGGATGGTTTGCTTGATCTTACCTTGAAATTTAGGACCCAGGCGATCATAGAAGCTACCGGCGATATTGACGACGGCGATATAATAACCCTGGAGCTTACAGGCATTTTATACGATTCGGCAGCTCGCGAAATACCAATAGCCGGTCATGATTGTATACTGATTAGGGGCAAGCACAGAGCCTATAATAATGCTGATACGAACAGAGATGGCTTTGTTGATGGTACTGACTTTTTAATATTAAGTGAAAACTGGCTCACCTGTACCGTGGAAACTCAGTGATAAGCGAGAAAGAGATGGACTGGAAGAAAATATTAAAATGGGCGCTGATAATATTCTTCGCTTCGGTCCTTTTTCATTTAGCCGAGGACGCCATCGACGGCGCCCTCGCTGAATTAGCGAAAGCCAAGCGACACAGTTACCGCAAGCAGTTAGGCACAAAGCGAGTAAGACACTTCACCCCCGACGAAGTTTTGTCAGGTAGCCAATAGGTAGCCAGTACCCATACAAAATATAAGCTATATACTCCATATACACAGAGACGCGAAAAAGAAAATAACCAGATAAGTCATTAAAACCCAGTTACTTAACCAATATAGCTTATCCCTGCCGATGTAGCTCAATGGTAGAGCGCAGCTTTCGTAAGTTTAAGCTGAGGTTTATAAGTTATTACAAATAAACAGATTATGAAATCGTGGTGTCTAATAGGTAGCCAGTAAAAATGCGAACACTCGGACAGCCTTATAAAAGACCTAATAAAAGTGGTTGGTGGTTGCGATGGACCGACCCTCACACGAAAAAACGTAAAACCGAAAGATTCCAAACCAAAAAACTCGCAGACCTCAGAAGATCTATACTCATGCAGCAAATCAACAGCGAAGTATATATCGGCTCGGTCAGCGTCCCTCTGACCGCCGCCCGCAACGAATACCTCAACAGATATGAACTGCTCAACCTCACCGCCGCCAGCCGGTACGAGGCCTCCCTTGCTCTTAACCGACTGATCTCAGCAATAGGGGATATCCCAACCGCAAAACTCGCTCAGGCACACATAGACGCTTTTCTGCTCGATCACAGCGAACAGGTCGGTCCCTGGACCGTCAATAAGACCATCGGACGCCTCACCGCTTTCCTCAACTGGACCCGGCATCCCCAGCGTCGCTACATAACAGCACAGATCACGCTCCAGAAGGTCAAAACCCCACCCGTGATAGTCAAGGCCCTGACAAACAAGCAGATCAGCCTGCTCATAGATCGCGCGCCAACCCAAGCCTGGCGGATCCGGATACTTATATCACTAACCACCGGACTCCGTAAAAACGACACAGATTCGCTCAGGATCGACGAACTCGACTTAAACAGCCTGACAGTCCGGTCAGTCGCGTCTAAGACAAGCAAGCAGCTAACAGCACCGCTGCCCGACAAACTGGCGCCACTGCTAACCGCCTATATCAGCTCACTGCCATCGGATCAGGAAAAGCTATTCGCTGACCGTAATACCCGCAAAGTGTTCGATTCGTTCCGGCAGGGCATAACCCGGCAGGATCTCCGCAAAACATTCTCTACGCTCATACAGACGATCGGCTCGATCGATTCGGCCCGGGATCTGCTGCAGCACTCTTCAGCGAGGACCACCAGCCAATTCTATACCGATCGCCAGTTCGTCCTCAGGTGGAAAGTAAATCAGCTCCCTGTCGACCAATGGATTTAAATAATGGCGGATAAGGTATAAATAATGGTGGATAAGGTCTAAATAATTTATTTTTTCTTGACTTTTTGATTTTATAGTGTATAGTTTAATTGTGTGTTGCGAGACTTTTCAAATTTATTGGTGCTTAACGAACCGTCTGAGGGCAAGTCTTACTTGCAACACATACCTTGGACGGTTCTTTCTTTGATTGAGAGGTGAATTATGAAAGTTGAGGATATAAGGCTATGCCATAGTGCGGTAAGCGATAGGGTGTTTGCGGGAAAACTGAATAAAGCGGGCAACGAATGGCTGGACAAAAAAGACGTTACGGACGATTTTCTTAATTGCGTACTCAACAGATGGGTAGGATTCGAGCAAACAATAACCGCCCCTGACGGAACCAAATACGAAGTTAGAGTCAAAAAAGTAGAATCAGCCGAGACGGGGGCGGAGACGGTTGTCGTTGGCCCCAGAAAATCAGCACTCCGAATGTTCGATGACCCAGACGAGGTAGTTTAACCCCTGCCACTTTTTGAAAGGAAGTGTATTATGAAAACACCAAACAAAAAACTTAACACTTTTTATGACAAGTTGTCCAAAAAAGACAAGGCTATCGCCCGGCGTGCCGTCAGGGACAATGCAACTATTAAGGTAAAAACGGTTCTTGTATTTGAGGACGAAGAACACGAACTTAACTAACGGTAAAACTTGCAAAGGGTGTTCATTTGCGGTACCCTTTGCGAGGAAAACTACTTCGTCAATTACCTAATAACAAATAAGCAAACCGCCCGACCGGTGAGGTCGGACGGCCCACTTGCGAAAAAGAATCAAGACGGAGTCAGCCGGACCGAAGGCATTTTCAACAAACGACCAACCCCGAAAAATCAACCAGCCTTACCAGCGAATTTAACAGTGATCACTGCGATCGTCAGAGCGGAACCCGTAAGAAACGACATTGTAGAGACAACAACCGTAACCCACACCGGAACCAGCCGGGTAAGCGCCTGCCTGATCTTGCCAAGCTCTACCCATTGTTTCTCGTCATGACGCTTAAGCTCCTGGATCAAGTCATCGTGATGACCGAGCTTAACATCTATTGCAGTATCGTCCATATCAAAATTCCTTAATTATTGGGGTCTGTCATCCAGTCATACTCTGGTATCGTGGCAAGTTTCGCTTCGAGCGCATCGACCAGCTGCTGATCGGTCCTGGCCGCAAGGCCATGCTGAGCCCTTAAGATGTTGATCTCATCTTTGATCACTCGCACCATCGCCTCCAGGAACACCGGCCCGAACTGCCGGTACAAGGTTTGGCGATTACCTGCATGAGCAGCAAAGCAAAGACACGCTATCAAGATTATCGTTATAGTTTTTCTCATGTTTACCCTTTCTTAGTGCCACCAACCGGCTACGGTTATATCGATGGCGGTGAATGTTAAATTTGCCGTTCTATATTCGATTATCCTGCTTGAATCCACTGAAACGATTTTATCCCCAAAGATGGTACTATTAGCGACAATTGTTCTGATATGCGAAACATTTATAGTGTTTGTATTGCCATTTTCTCTAAAAGAAACGATCGACGAAGTGGCATCATCTGTAACCTGCACTCTAAGCAGAACGGCCGTAGCAGTCGAATCTGTAACGATACTGCTAAGGTCCAGGTCTCGCCAGGTATTATCTGTCGTAAGATCTCCAACGGCAAAATCCTCCGAGGCAGGATCTCCCCGATCAGTATAACCTCCCACTCCCAAAGTAGCTCGAGCAGTCGACGCATCTGCATCGTCCAATAACGTCCGGGCAAACGAAGTAAGAGGCGTCACAGCATAAGTATCGCTTGCGGTTGTGTATGGCATCTTATCGGCCGCCGTTGTCAGTCCTGATATAGAAGTAAGGCCGGCATCGAGCGGCTGACCTCCGATACTGGTCAGCGCCGTAGCACCGCTTTCAGCTACCCAGTTGGACCCGTCACCGACCATAAAGTTACCGTTAGTCACTGGCAAAGCAGCTATATCATCGAGCTGAGCGTCCCAGGCCTGAACATCGGTCCCGATTTCCAGATTCGTAGTAGCTTTAAATTCCGCCTCGTTATTATCATCCAGGAACGTCTCGGCATAAGCTGTAACCGTTGCATCGCCTGCAGCTATCCCGCTGGATATGATCGTCCACTCACCGCTTGCGTTCCAACCTGCGGATTGACTTGCCCTGTCTATCGAACTCGGATAAGTCATATCAAGAGTAGTATCGTCTGTTTCCGGGTTAAGCCCGGCCCGATTGAGCATCTCCTCTAACTGCTGCACCTTTAACGTCACAGCGTCAAGAGCGTTTGTAATCGACGCAAAACTTATAACATCCCCATCGGTAAAATTATCCCCTTGATCGTAAGGTATCACCCTGCCGATCACCAGCGTTACCCCGGTCGCTGGCGCAGTTACCATCGTGACGGTACCGCCACTGGTAAAGTCCAGATTAGTAGCCGTTACCGAATAATGCGTAGTCTCTGTTTTAAGCGTCTGAACGCCTGTCGAATCCACACGTTCCCATACCCGAAGGTCCGAGGTACTTATGATCTCGAAGTCGAACGTGAACGTCGTATCGTTATCGTCACCGGCATCACTGGTAGGGCGATAACTGGTAG
>Ga0114923_10000235_pt1 | contig 46329 bp, 86 predicted proteins | sample SumtaG_FD_89578 | JGI IMG/M metagenome (GOLD analysis project Ga0114923, IMG submission 89578) | Deep subsurface microbial communities from Indian Ocean to uncover new lineages of life (NeLLi) - Sumatra_00157 metaG | ecosystem: Environmental > Aquatic > Marine > Oceanic > Sediment | place: near... | reverse complement strand
TCCGTTTGACCAGAGTAATAGATATATTTTTGCTCTATATCTCCGATTATACTTTCCATTATATCTGGAAGCTTGATTGATTCAATAAGGTCATATTCTTTAAGTTTCTTGAATGCCCATTTGCCCTTGACCTTATCTCTAAATAAATAGCCATCATAATATAACTCCTCTAACTTTCTCTGTACTGTCCTTCTTGAAAGAGACTTGTCACCTCTTAATTCATCATAAACTTCACTAATAGAGTACCACCTATTAACTTCTTCAATTTTAGGTCCAGCAGTAGTTCCATCAGCAAAAAATTCAGTGACTTCTTTTTTACCTCTTGATATATCCTTTAGCTCCATATATTCCATAAAATCTAAGATATTTTTCTTGGTCTCATCAATATGGAGTACCAGATTAATATAGAGTTTTTGACTAATTTCTAATGCTTCTTTCAGGTCAAAATATTCAGCAAATAAATATTTCTTATCACCAATAGTTATAATCCTTCTATTCTTTTGATTCCAGAGAGTAATGATTTTAATTAAATTAATCAATTTAGATACATCCCTCCTTACATTCAGATAATCAGAAGGAAATAAAGCTCTTAATCTGTCAAGATAAGCAACATAAACATCATATCCAAAATCCAGATTTTTAATAGCTTGAGCAATGAAATAACAGTCTTGCATAACTTCTTTCTTATGAATCTCTCTGTCTATAAGATTCTTTTGAACATCCAGATGATAATCAATAACAGCAGAAGTCTGGTCATAGCTCTGGTCTGGATTTAAAACCCAACTCCTATTAATAAGGTCCACTTGTACCTTTTCAAATGACAGAGTAGTAATAACTCCTTTCCTATTATGATAATGAGTTTTAACATGGAGTTCTTTAGATTTAGGGTCTCTAACAGTTTCTTTATGAATATAGCCTTCTTCATTATAGAAATTCTTAAGGAACTCTACTACTGTAGCTTGCTCTGATAATTCTCTAAGATATATTACTTTAACTCCAGCTAACGCCTGGTCATAATTTAGAGCTGCTGCTGTAGCTGAGTCAAATAATAATATATGTTCTTGAGGAAATAATTTTAAAACAGAATTTACCAGGTAATTTTTACCAGCTGAAGAATCACCTCTATAAATAATAAAACAGATTAAATCTGGATGATAACAGCTCAGTAATAAGTAAAATAATAGCTTCTTGTTCTCTTGCTCACCAGCAATAAAGAAATTAAGAAGGTCATAGACTTTATTTGTTCGGTCTCTGTCAGACTTCTTGAGGAACAGTATGTAAGGGCTGTCATCTGTCTTAACCACCAAAAGCATCCTCCAGAATCCCTTCCAATACTTCTCTCATAGTAGTACGTTCTTTAGCAGCTTGTTTCTTTAGCTTGGTATGCCAGTCTTTACTAATTACAACCCAACCTCTCTCTTCTTTCTCTTCAGTCATTTCTTTTTAAACTCTCTTTCTGTATGTCTTATAAATAGAGCTTTCAAATCTGGTTCTAATCTCTTTACTACTATTTTAAGCTGTCCTTCCCAGTCACACATATCGCATTTAATCCAATGAACTTGCCAACCATAAACCTCTGGATATAAGCCCTTTCCTTTAATATGTAATGCTTGACCACAGCCTGCACAGTAAATTCTATTATCCCAATCATCTTCACTCATCTTTATCCTCCTTCTTATCAATAAAATTGGTTATTCTGGCTTGAGGTTTAGCTGATTTCTGTTTCCTTTTAAACTCTGAATCTCTCATTTTACGGTATTCCTTTCCTTTCTTAAGAGCTGCTTGAGAGACAGCAACCATAGGGTCTTTCTCTTTAAGGCTATTAAGCCATTTCTTTCTGTCTTTCTTATAAGCCTTAAGAGCTTTAATATATTGAGTAGAATTTCCATAATAGGATTTATCTGGTTTACTTGGTTCTTTACTTGACATAATAATCTTTTAAGGGCAGCAAGGAAGAAAATAAGTATATCAAATTCAAAAGACAAAAATCCAGTTAAAGAGGGTTAAGAAATAGAGAATTTAACTTACATAAAATACAATGGTGGTACATGATTGAGACCCCTCTGAGTTTGCCTTCCTTGCCACTTTCCTTAGTTTGGTTAGTCACCTCTTAATAGTAATAAAAAAAAAGAATTTATTTTAAGCTCTACCTCCATTTCTCTTTCATGCCAAATATCTCTGTAATGGTATTGACTTTAGGGCAGCCCCCATTAATAACCTTAAGTATCTTATCTAAGTCAGCAATGAATTTCTCTTTAAGCTCTTTAACCTCAGTATTCCATGATTTAAAGTCAGTACAGTCCATAGCCATCATGTCATTATCGTTCACACACATATCCTCATTATCACAGAAGTAATAGATACAATTACCACATCTAATACCTTTCTGTAAATCAAATTTAGGGTCATCAGTCATTTCAATAGCTCCAATTGCTTAATTATAGGTCCATAGTAGTACTCATAGAGGGCATCAGAATAAAGAGCTTCACCACATTCTTTACATCTAAAATTAGCCCATATTCCTTTACTTTCTTCACTATAGACCTTACCACCACATTTATAACAATAACCTTCTCTATACCAAACTATACGTTTCTTAGCTTCTTTAATAATTCTATTAATTTGCTTGTCACGTTTTTCCATTGCTTCTTTAACCATTTTATTAATTAGTTCTTGAATGTGTTCCATGATTAGAGCCTCTTTATGGTAAGCCTTGGAGTAGCTATGCCAACCACGTTTTGGAAGACATCCGGATACTCAGTTTTGAGTAATTCTTTATTTTTCTTAGAAAGCTTATTTACTTCTTTAGTCTCAGTACTGGTCTCAATAACTCTCTTAGCTATATCTGGATAATCAGCAATAAGTAAGAGCTTATCTACTGGCTCTGGATAAGAAATCTTAATCTCATATATTTCATTTTTCATATATTTGACATTTAGTTCTTTCAGTAAACCCCTTACTTCCTCCTTTAGTATTCCCATTTCCTCATCTAATCGGTCAATCATTAGTCTCTTAGTATTAATCATATTGGATAAGTCATAAACAGCCTTAGTTTTCATTTTAAGTTCTTTTTCAGTTTCCATCTAAAATCCCTTTTTTGTATTGATTTATTCAATACAATGTATATTAGGTTTAACTTGTTAACTATTTAAATTGAGTTATTAATAGGTAAATGCGCGAAATAATTGCCGACTTTGTCCCTTCAAAAAAAATAACACCAGGGAAAGAAAAAAAAAGAAAGGATTTATGGTGGGGTTTCTCTTATATTATTAAGACAAGCTTTTATCATAGCCCTAATAATATTAACAATCTTAGTATCATGTAATTCAGCTATAACCTCGAGCTGTTGTCTCATAAGTATATCCATCCTTAAGGTAAGCTTCTCAGATTTAGTCCCCATTGGTTGATTAATTAAATGTTCAAATGCCATACTATTAATAAGACAAGGTTATTTATAAGAGATGTCATTAATGTATCAATATGTCAATTTGACAGAGTATTTGACAATAACATAATTATTCCCTTGACAAATGGTTTGACATTGTCTTTTTTTACCACAAAAGTGAGGAAATGTTAACCGGTTAAGATTGACACGATGTTTGACATTTCATTTTTTAATACGGAACCGTATGAAATTGAAGTACTTATATATTAGGTAATGGATGCCCCCAGTCGCATTGACAACTCGAAAAAAAGGGAAGACCTCTCAAAAAAAGGGGAGGAGAAAGGGAGAGGAAGCAAAAGAAGCTTTTCTCAGCTTTTCAATAGACCATACACATAAAACACTTTAGAGAGACGTCACATTTATATTATACAGTTACAACTACTCTACTCATATAATTCATACTAAATGACTGCTCTTTATAATATCATGTCAAATGAGGGGGTATATCTCTTCGGTACTTCGTGTCAAACACATTAATGTCCAATATTTATTATATTTATTACCACAAAACTCCTATAAGCATGTTTATATAGGTTTCTAACATAGTATTAACCATAGTAAAATAAGCCCTCCGGCTGTGCTGCCGGTAAAATCGGAGGGAGCCTTGGAGGCTGAACCCTCCGCAGGACAAGTCTCTGAGAGGGGAAAATATCTACTCGAAAACGAGTTAGAAAACAACATCTACTCAATGTTGAGTAGTTAATATCTTATCAACTCAAAAATAGGTAAACCTAATAGAATGACAATACAAGATCAGGTTGAGACTTTTATAAAAGCTAATCCAGGTATTAGATGGAGGGATATACTATCATACTTTACCAGAGTCAAACACTATAGGTCTGGAACCATAGAGTCAGCAATTAAGAGATTTAAGAGACTAAGCCCCACACTATATCATCCTGGTATGTCTCAAACAGAGTATAACATAAGCCCTATGCCTAATACACACGTATATACACCACGTAATACTGTAAGCACACAGAGTAAAGACAAGGGAGCTAATGTAATTACGCTTGAGCCCCTAACGGAAGGTGATCAGAGCGAAAAAAAAGAAAAGGGACCCAGAAGAGATAAGAGTAACTCGGGGAGCTCTCCTTTAAATGTAAATGTTATTGTGAGACCTGACCCAAATATTGAATTCAAAAAATTTGTGGAAAAATTTGGCTATCCCCGTTACGGAAATTTATTCGAATTTCAAGGTGAAATGCATAGGATGTGCTGGTATGGTAAATGGAGCATGATAAACGTTCCAAGAGACCATGGCAAGAGTATCTACCTTGCTTTTTTATCTGAATGGGCACTGGCTTCCGGGAATTGGGATGTCTTGTATCTTGGTTGGACTGACCGGAGGAAAGAGATTGCTGAGTTTGTTTATGCTTATTTTGTTCGAATGAATCAAATAGTAACTGCTAAAGTTAAACAGTCTTCCTCTAATCATTTCCAAATTATAGGAGGTGGTAAGTTTGACACTTATCTGATTACTGCTAAAGAAGTTCTTGGTATGCATGCTCTTGGTAAAGTTATTGGCAAGGCAGAGAGAAAGCTTCTGATGATTATTGATGACCCTATTGATGAGACTTTCAGAGAGGAAAGGCATAAGGAAACTAAGCTGGAAGCTAAATGGCGGTCAACCCTTTCCAATATTAACCCCGACAAGATTATTTTTACCGGAACCAAGAAGTTCAAGGAGGATTTTTTCTATTTTATTAAGAAAACGTATAAGAATAAGCTCCGACACTTTTATCGTCGGACACATCTCTGTACTCCTTTTATCCAAGACCTTGATATATTTCATGGTGATCTCAATCATAAAAAAGCATTCTTATCTTATGATATTGAAGCTCAAAATCGGATGTTAGAGAAAGCTATGGCTCATCCTTGTTTCAATCCAGATATTCAATATGTTGATTTGAGATATAGAATTGGTTTACCTCCAGAGAGAAATTTATTATGCCCGGAAAGGTGGTCTGAGCCCGAATTAAAAGAGAAAAGATTAGAAGTTGGTGAGTACTGGTGGCATAGTGAATATGAGCAAAACCCTCATCCTATTACTGGAGAAGTCTGGGAGAATGTTCAATATATTAAAGGCAGAGAGACTTGGAATGAATATGATTTAGGTTTTATAGTAATTGACCCCGCAACAGCTACAGAAGCTAAGAAAGTTGGCTATACTGCTGAGCAAAAATTAAAAGCAACCAGTTATACTGGAATAGTAATATTTTTACGTCATGTTCCTACTCAAGAATTTCATGTAATATTTGATTTAACTGACCATTATGAGTTTGAACATAAGCTTTTTGTTATAACTGAGTATTTTGAATGGCTAAAAGCCCGTTTTCTTAAAATGCTTATTAAAGTGGTTATTGAGAAGCAAGGAGGTGGTGATGATTTGATTTCCTCAGCTTCTTCCCGGAAATGGGCTTCATGGGGTAAGAAAAAGATGAGAATTAATTGGTCTACTCATATTAAAGATGTGCATCAAACTCGAGATAAAATCATGAGAATTGATGATTATCTCAGGGTACCAATAAAAAAGTCCCGGATAAAATTTTTAATCTCCCTGAGAAAATCGGAACTTATCACTGAAATTATTAATTTTCCTTATTGTGACAAATTTGATGCTATTGATGCCCTGGCTACTGGTATTCATGAAGCAGAAAACCACATAAAGGGGCAATCTCCGGAGGAAATTAAGCAAGCCCTTCAGAGAATTAGAGACAGAAGGCTTAAGAAATATGAAAGAGATTGGGTTATGAAAAATCAAACTCCCTGGTTAAGAACTCAAAAAAATAAGAGGAGGATCTTCTAATGATTACAGTTTACGATGTTAAAATGCTTATTAGAACCAATGCCAATCAATTTTATCCAATAGGGTCAAGTACCTCAGAAAAAAATCAAATATATCATGAACTTATTACTAAAGAAAGGAGGTTAGGAGCAGCTTTACGGTATGAAAGAGATTCAATGGATTATAATGGTAATAAGAAATATCTTACCTTAAGAGAGAAATATAATAAGCCCTTACCAAAAGGAGCTGAGGTTTATAGTCAGATATGAACTGCTGGAGGGTTCAAATCCCTCTAAGGGCATGCTATACTGAAAATAGTTAAAACAAATAAAGGAGGAATAAATATGAAAATAAGTTTTTGGTTTAAACAAGAAGATAAAGCATGGAAATATATAGAATTAGGGTTTGATTATTAATGGCTGAAGAAAAGAAAGTAGTGGAAGAAGAACATTTCTTCCAGGAGGTTATTAATTTTGTTGTTCCGGAGTTTAGAGATTTTATTTTTAATGTGAAAGATTTCTGTAAATATTATGATGATATGGGGGAAATTTGCCCTTTTATAGAGGCTGATGCTGACCCTAAACGGAAATTCAAACATATCTTTAACTGGGACCCTCAAAATTGTATGTGGCTCTGTAGTCATTTTAAAAGGCAAGATTTACCAGCCTTAGCTAAGAGAGTGACCAGAAGACCTCTGAAAAGGAGGACACCTATATGAGTCTAAAAGTAAAGATTCCAATTGGAGAGATTATTATTACAATAATCTTAATTATTGTTTTCTTTAGTACTCCAGATACAGAGATTACCCGGAATATAGTTATAGGAATTATATTAATATATATTTGGCTAAGTGGAATAGAGGTTACAATAGAATCATGAGCCACATGTTTAATGTTATTCTTACTACTCCAGAATTAGGAGGGGTTGGTTTTTTAACCTCTAATATTTCTCAATATTGGAATTATATGCATCCTGGACCATTCAAACTTAGATGGAGGTTAGAAAGTTCTTATTTTGAAGCCACCAGAAAGAGAAGACCTTTACCAGAGGGATATGTTCATTGCTGGAATGGTGACCCTCAGACCTTATTAGACCGGGGTTTTGATAAAGTTATGGTACTCCAGAAAACCCTTCCAGATTCATACTTAGGGATGTCTATTTATTTCTATGCTCATGAAGTTATAGATAATATAGCTAAGATACATCCGAATTTCTATGAGATAATTAAGAGGAAATGGGATGCCATGGAAAAGTATAGAAATTTGAAGGATGAGAGGTTTTTATTCATTGATTTTGAAGATGTAAATAACCATACAGTTAAGACCTTTAATGAGATATTTGATTTCCTTGAGTTTGAAAAAGAAGGCAGACCATTTATAATGCCTATTAAGGTCTGGAGGAACTGGGAATGCTATTCTAATATAGAGAAATCTGGTAATGAATGGTTTGAGTTTAGAGACCCTTTATTTCATATTAGGAAGCAATTTTCCAGAAGAGCTATGATTAAAGATTTTTTTTATGATGATTTAAAATTAGAAGGATTAGATTTAAAGGAGGTAATGTTAAATTATGAAAATTGTTTTTAAAATAGAAATAGAAGAAGAATTTGAAACTCCTTCTGCTCAGCAATGGGAAGAAGTAGTACAGCTTGCTGAAAACTTAGCTATAGCATTTAAAGATAAGTTAGGAGCAATGACAGAAGCTAAATTAGATTTTTGGGGGACTAAACATCATGAATGATATATATATAACTATGATAATTCTGCTGGTCTTTTTTGGCTTAATGATGATTTGGTTTATTGGTTATGTTATATATAAGTTTGTAAAGGGGTTGAGATGACCATGAAGGAAATGAGCCCAGAGGATATTATTCTAATGAGGAATAGAGAATCTCTAAGAAGATGTCTCTATATGTATGTTAAGGACATTAATAGGCTTATGTATGAGAAGGTAATTAATCAAGATATTACAAAAGAGCAACCCTTAAGTGCTGGTTTATTGATGAGATTAACAGATGGCAAGGAATTTAGAGTTGTATTAACTGTAGAGAGGATGGTCTAATGAAGGATGGAGAATTAGAGATATTTGATGTTCCTTTTGCTATAGCTAAAATGGTTAAGAATAATAGGAAAACTCCGATTAGAACTGGACCTCAATATACTAAGAAATATCTTACTGGCTTAAGGAAAGAAGCTAAGAAGTTAGGTTTTAAAGTTGAGGGAAAGAAAGGACCAGATGGGAATTTCCATATCTATTTAGTGAAAGGGCAGTACCGGAGGCAAGCATTATGATGGATATGAAATTTTGGTCTCTGGCTGAAATGACAATAGTAAATGATGTAGAGGTAAAACCATTTAAGGATAAAGGAATAATAGAGGCTTATGATATTAGGCTTTTAGATGGCTATAATTTAATAGCTGAATTGGATGTTACACCTAAAATAGCAGAAATGCTTTATGATAAACTAAAGGAGGTTTTGAAGAAATGAAGTTAGGAATAGGGGGCAAAAGTAAGCTTTATAAGGCAAATAAACTCAATAATCTTCAAGTGGAAGTGGGTTTAAAAAAGAGTTTAAAACACTTTAGAAAGGAGGTGATTAAGCATGTTAGGGAATAAGCAAATAACTATTTTTGGAGGAACCGGTTCTATAGGGACCCTGCTTACTGAAGTATTCCTAAAATTAAGAGATATCCCCTCTAAAATCCAACTTTTTTCTAATAATGAATTTGAGCTATGGGAATCTAAGAACCATTTTGCTAACCTTCCAACTGCTCATGACTTCCTTTCTTTTATATTTGGTGATATTAGAGACTTGTCATCTGTAAAAAAAGCTGTGAAAGACTCTAATATTGTAATTAATGCTGCTGCTATGAAACATGTTGGTTTCTGTGAAGAAACGCCTTATGATGCTGTTAAGACTAATATTATAGGGCTTCAAAATATCATAGAAGCATGTCAGACTAATCATGTAAAGCAATTCCTCCAGATTTCTACTGATAAGGCTGTAGACCCCGTATCTGTTATGGGGGCTACTAAACTGATTGGAGAACGGATGACATTACATGCTAATGATTATCGTTCTGGATTTTTGACTAATGTAGTAAGATTTGGTAATGTAAAAGGCTCCAGAGGCTCTTTAATACCTCAAATCTCTAAATATCTGGAAAGAGGAGATCGTATTTTTGTTTCTGACCCTGGAATGATGAGGTTCTTTCTGACTAAAGAGCAAGTAGGTGATTTTGTCTTGAAAGTATTAGCTCATTCAGAAGACAGTAGAGGAAGGCTGATTTATATACCTAAAATGGAGGAGGTTGCTATTATGGATGTTATTGGAGCAACTTGTCTGGATTTAGGAGTTGAGAACCCCCAATATCTGTTCTATGGAAAGGGTTTAGCTGAAAAGATGAGGGAAACACTGATTTCTCAATCTGAAATGAATATACTTCATGAAATAGATGATATGTATATTATTGGAGGTTTATTATGAAATCTGACCTTAAATTACTGGTTTTCATGAAAGATAATCTCTGGACTAAGCTTGCCAGAAAATATTTGGAAGATAATTTTAAAACTATTTCAATAGTTCTTACTGATGGAAATAATATTCCAGATGATACAGCTTATAGATTTAGACACATTCATAATGAAACTCAACCAGATTGGGTTATTTCTTTTTTAAGTTCTTATATTATCCCTCAAGATATATTAGAATGGGTTAAGATTGGAGCTATTAATTTCCATCCAGGACCTCCAGAATATCCCGGAATTGGTGGCTATAATTTTGCTATATGGGATGAGATTGAGGCTTATGGAATTACTTGTCATTTTATGAAAGAAATAGTAGATTCTGGAGCAATAATTCAAACTAAGACTTTTCCAATAAGTAAAAATATTACAGTAGAGGGATTAAAAAATGTTTCTATGGTCCATTTATTAGCTTTATTCTATGATATAATGAGTACTCTCTGGAAAGGAAATTCCCTTGAATCTAATGGAGAAACATGGAAAAGGAAAGCTTATACCAGAAAAGACTTCCAAGAATTCTGTAAAATTGAAGTCTTATGTACTGATGATAACTTAGAAAGGAAATTAAGAGCCTCCTATTTTCCGGGAGCTCTTGATGCTCCTAATATAGAAGTAGCCGGTAAAAAATGGAGGCTGGAGCCAGTAGAATGAATATTGTATTTATTGGCTCTCCTTATGTGAATTCTACATCAAGGGCTATGGCTAAAGAAATAGTTAAATTTCCAGAATGTAGATGGGCTGGTTTTATTGATTCTTTTAGGTTTGTCGAAAAATATTGTAGACATTATTCTAATGTGACTATGAGTAAAAATTGGAAAGAAGACCAGGCATATCCTCTTTCTTATTTTTGGAAAATTGCTCCAACTCAAATTAAAGAAGATTTTGATGTAATCTTTATTGAACAGAATGGTTTTAAGTTTTATAATGATTCTGGTATTCCAGTTGTTTATTATCATAGAGATATTCCAACTCCTTTATTTATGGAAGATATGGATATTTTACTCTATAGATTTAAGAAGATGGAAAGGGTTATTTCTGAGGAATATCCTCAGATTTGGAATAATGGAATCTATAAAGAGAGATTTTTGAATGGGGTTGATGTTGATGATTTTAAACATGACTTACCTAAAATCTATGAAGGGATTAACTGGATTGGATGGAGGAAAACGTTTGAATTCTTCTGGAAGATTCCAAATCAGAAAGAATATTATACTTATGTAAAGGAAATTGTAGATTATGCCAGAAAGAATATTTTAATTAATTATCATCCTCATGGCATAGCTTATTCTGAAGCTAAGAGAATTCTTAAGCAATCTGAAGCTGTTTTAGTAATCCCTGGCAATGAGGCTTATGTTACCAGAAAAATTTATGAGGCTGCTGCTACTAAAACTTTAATAGTACTCTGGGTACAAAATAAAGAGGCAGAGGATACTTTTAGAGAATTAGGGCTTGTTCATAATAAGAATTGTATTATGTTCAGAAAAAAAGAAGAGCTGAAAGAGTTATCTTCTCTGAAAGGAATAGATATTGAGGGAATAACTCTGGAGGCTTATAAATGGGTTTCAGAAAATCATACCTGGAAAAATAGATGTAATGAATTAATGGAGATATTAAAAAAGAATGGAATTACCTAATCTGGTTGTAAGGAAAGTTGATGAGGAAGTAGTAACTCCGGAGGTTTTGGATGAGGAGGCTTATGCTTTTGATTTATTGCATAAGATGAGAAGTTTAATTACTCGTCATAAAAGGGATTTTCAGCAATTTTATTCTCCTTCAGATGATATTTATGGAGAGAATACCCAGACTGGTGGCAATAATAGACCTTCTTTTTCTGATTTAGAAGCTCTTGCTAATGAAAGATGTGGTTTTGGATGGCAATTAACTAAGGGATTGGCTGGTGATGTAGTTAGGAATGGATTTGAATTTATTGATTATCAATCAAAAACAGTTCCTAAACCTCAAATCTTTAAGTGGTGTGTAAAGTCAGACTTTAATAATCAACTGGAAACTCTGGTAAGATATGAAAGAACTTATGGTACTTCTTTTTTAATGAAATATTGGGGGACTAAAGATAACTATGAAAAAGCCCCTCCTAAAAAACCACCTACTAAATTCCAAGCTTTTCCTCCTACTGTTTTAACTCCTCAGAATCTTACTGATACTGGATTATTAGATTATGATTCAGATGTCTGGGAATTTCAAGGAGGGACTGTTAATTCTGTTTATATTCATAGAGACCGGATTCATGTGCTCTGTACAAGACCGGTTCCTTATACTTGGCTTGGCTTGAGTATTTTTGAGCCAATTTATCTTTCTTCTACTGGTTATTTGAATTTAGTCATTAATGGAGTTAAAATGATGGCTAAATATGGTAATGTTGTTACCTCATTTACTATGAATGAAGAAAATCCTTCATTGGAAATGTATCAAGAATATGAGGATTTAATCAATGAATTTAAGGCAGCTTACACTTTTATCCTTGGAAAAGGAGAAGAGATTAGTTTTCAAGATACTAAAATTTCAAATGGTTTAGCTGAGTTTGCTGAATTTCTGAAAGAAGATATATCAAGTGGAAGTGGTATTCCTCTTAATCAATTATTTGGAAGGTCTGTCTCTGGAGGTATTGGAGGGGCTGGAGCCCTTACTGCTGAAAGAGGTAAAATTCAGACTATTTCTAATATTCAGCATAATATTCATGATGATGTTTGGAAAATATTAAATGCCTCTGGCTGGAATTTAGAGGGATTATTAGTAAGATTTAGACTTGACCTACAGAAAACGGAGATGGCTAAGTTAGAAGAAAGAAGTTTAGAGCTTCAGAATTTTATATTAGAAGAACAATTAAAACAATTACAGTTAGGGACTATGGCTCAAGCTATGGAAATGCAAATGATGCAAGATGACCCTATGATGATGCTCCAAGGTCCAAATGATGGGCAAGAAGGAGGTCAAAAACAATTACCAGATAAAACCGGAGGAGGGAATCCAGCTGATAAAACTAAGCATGCTATGGGAGGGGGCAGACAGAATGCTACAAAAGGTCAAGAAAGAGCCAGTTTAACTGGTATGGTAAGACGGAATCAAGATTTTTTAATAAATAATATAAAAACTTATAAAAATATTTTAAATCAATTTAAAAAGGAGGAAAATAATTAATGACAAATACAAGAAGGCAAGATGAGCAGAGGTTCTTTACTCAAGGGCATTATGAAATACATGAAGGAGAAAGTTATACAGCTACTTTATTTGATGAGACTATGGGTGATGGAGAGCTAATAACACTTACCTTTAAAACCCCAAATACTAATAAGCATATTCACATGCTTGTTGATTGGTCTTCTAAGGCTGGAGGTCATCTTCAGCTCTGTGAAGGGGCTACATGGGGGAGGCTTACTGGAGGAGTTACCAGTATTTTTAATCATAGAAGGCAGAATCCAGGTACATCTGGTTTATTAGAAAATATAAGTCAGACTGCTTTTAATGGTAATATGCTTTTAGGTGATACCCCTCAATCTTTAGTAAATACTCTTGTAGTATTTTCAGAATGGTTATTTGGAACTGCTAATAAAGGAGGAGGAGCAAGAAGAGGTATTGCTGAATTAATTTTACAGAAGGATACTCAATATGCTATTAGTGTAGTTGCTGATGGAGCCTCTAATGCTGCTTCTATGACCCTTCATTGGTATGAACATGGTTTATTTGATAAGGTAACTTCATAGGAGGATATTTAGATGGAAATTGCTGAGACCAAAATAGGAGGGACTTGTCCTTCATGTAATTCTGATTTTATTTTTTCAGTTGGTCCCAGCAAAAACATTTGCTCCAGTTGTAAAACTATATTTGATACTGATGAGGCTGGAAGATGGATAACTATTAGGGGAACTCACGTTTTTATTAAATCTGGTGAGACTGTAAAGAATGCTATGAAAAGACAGTTTAATCCTAAAAAAGCAGCCCTGGAAAAAGCTAAGAAAATAGGTAAAACTCCATTACCTTTAACTAAATCTCAAGAGAAGGAAAAGAAATTAAAAGAGAAAGAAGGTCTTAAAAAGCAGAAAGAAGGAGAGAAACAAAAGAAGCAAGCAGAGAGAGAAGAAACTAAGAGAAGGAAGTCCATTGAGAAACAAGCAGCCAGTACTAAAACCCCTAAAGAAGAGAAAGACCCTTATGCCAGAGAAAGTCAAGATGAGGAAGCTCAAGTTCAGAAGTTCATAGAAAGAACAGGTTATGACCGGGAAACTGCTGAAAGAATGATTTTTGGTCAATCTAAAGGGGATGAGATGAGACAAGCTATTCAAGAAAGAACTGCCAATCTTGAGGCTCTTGGTGAGGGTAAACCATGGGCAGATAGATTAAGCAATATAGTAAAAGTGGCTCTGCAACTTATGGTTGCTGCTCAGAAAGGTAATATTGAAAAATTTGTTGGTGTTTTGGAGGATCAGTATAAAAAGATTAAGCAAGACCAGAAAATAACTCATGAAGCTAAAACTCAAATAGAGAAAGAGATGCAAGGGCTTTTTGCTGATATTGATGCTTACCGGGAAAGATTTAAGTTAGATGAGCTCTCTGATATGGAAATAAATGATTCTTTTATAGATTTAGTTTCTTGGGTAATGGCTACTATGAATATTGAGGATGAGAAGGAAGCTAAGATAATTGCCTGGAAAATCATTAATTCTAAGAGAGGTACTGGTAAAACAAAAGCTAAACCTAAAGCTAAGAAACCAGAAATTAAACCACAGCCCAAGCCTAAAGTCTCTACTGCTAAGGAAAAAGCTATAGAGACTGTTAAAAAGCAAGTAGAAGAATTTAAGAGCCGATATAAAAAACTTCAAGAGGCTTTTGAGAGAGCTAATGATTTTCATGTTAAAAACATTATATTAGGGCAAATTGTTGACCTTAGAAATCAAATTGAGACTTTTAAGAATGAGAATATGGTTTTACTTGGTCAAAAATCTGGTATATGGAGTTTACGTTATCTTATGGACCAGAAGATCAAGCAAAATCAAGCAAATTTAGGTAAATGGTTTGCAGAACATCAATTTGCTAAGGATGATAAAATTGCTGAGGAAGCATTATTAAAGCAAGATAAACAATACTGGAGTGAATTAAAGGATTCTATTGAAAAGGCAGAGCAAGAAATAGAATCAGCAAGAGAAGAGAAGAAGTATTGGGAGCAACAAAAGAGAGAATTTGCTCTGAGAGATGAAAGATGGGGTTTACATGAAAATAGATTACTTAAAAGAGCTAAAGCTGATTATAATGATGTTGTAAGAAAACAAGCTTTAGAGAAATTTCTTTTACAAGTTAAAGCTCCAGCTCAGTTTGATTTTGATAAAAAAGCTCTTATGTTTACTAAAAGCTCTAAAAACCTTAAGGCTAATAAAGAATATCTTAAAGATGTTATAAATGATTATAAGAGTATTCCAGCAAGATTTAGGGGTTTTAATTCGAAATATACGGATAATTCGGGGAGAAAGATTGAATTTGTATGGAAAGTTCCGGGTCCGAGTGGGATTCTTGGAATGCTTGGGTTTGGTAAACCAAAACTTCAGCAACGTACTGGTGGTCAACATAATGGAAGGAATGGGCAAATTTATATAGCTACAGAAAGAAAACTTAGAGAAGGTTTTAAAGATTCTGTTTTAGCTCATGAAATAGGGCATGCTATTCATGGAGGAGGGCAAGTTTTTGGTTTAGGTGGTATATCTCTTCATAATAATGAACAGTGGGGAAAATTTAATGATATTTTTTATGAATCAAGAAATAGAATAACTCAATATGGAGATGGACAGCTTTATAATCCTAAAGAGTTTTTTGCTGTTTTATTTGCAGAATATGCTACTGGAAAAGTTGATTCTAATTTTAGGGGTCCCTCTTTAAGAAGACCTAAATTTGAGAAATATTATTTACAGTCTTATCCTAAAGCATGGAATTGGTTTAAAAAGAACTTTACAACTAAGGGGTTTAAAGGACATCAGATAATATTAGATTATGAAAAGAAAGGAGGGATTTAGATGGATTATTATTATATACATTTTGGCTTTACTCATAAAGGAATAGAAGTTGATGGAGTTTCTTTAATTCAGAGTATAGCTGAGGATAAGGCAGCTAAGAAATTAATTAAAGATGGAAAGGCATTTAAGCTTTCTAATAAAGTAAGTAAGGAAATGTTTGAAGCAGAATCTAAAATAGAGGAGGATGATTGGGATGCAGATGAGCCCTAAATATGTTCAAGATTTTGAAGGTTATTGGCATTCAGTTCAAGATTTTAGAGAAGACTTGTCTATAAGTGATGTTATTAGAGACTGTGTTGCTAAAAATATAGAGGATTTAGGTTTAGATTTAAATGAGGCTTATGCCAGATGTAGAAGTGGAATTGATTTTTATAGTATGCCTCCAGAAGCCATACTTGATATGTTTATAGGGGATGCTGTTTCATTACCTCCAGTTCCAAATGCTCCCGGAGCTGCTGTAGGTGGTCAGAATGTTAGACCAATGAGAACTATTGCTGAGGCAGTTAGAGCAGCTGGAAGCCCAGCTGGAGCTGGTACTAAATCTTCCAATATTGAAAAAATAGGTTATTTTAATTCTATGCTGGAAGTAGAGTTTAAAGGAGGAAGGAGGTATGTTTATTTTGTTGGACCAGAAATGTATGAAAGATTTGTTAAAGCTCCTTCTAAGGGTAAATTCTTATGGGAAGTATTGAGAGGTAAGGAACCCGGGTTAGTATTTGATGACCCTAATAAAATAACGCCTGGAGGTGTTCCTTTTTCTGGTGGTAAAGGTGGTATTGTCCCTTACTCAAAAGGAAGTGGAGGTACTCCAGAAATAAGTACTTTAAGACCCCAAGCTCCAGACCAACCCTCAATACCAGATGCTAAACAGCAAGCCCTCTTAAGAAAAGAGCTGGAAATACAATTTAGAGGAAAAGGATTGAAATATCCTAAAATTGCTGAAAGTTTGCCAAGTACAGACTTTACTATGCATGGTTTTATAACAAGAAGTGGGGAATTTAATTATGGTTCTCAGGGAGTAAAAACTAAAAAATGGAAAAACCTCAAAAAACTTTTTAAGAGTACAGGTCATTTCCCAATTTTCGGAAAGAAGAGTTATGGCTCTCATGGAGAATCTTATGAAACTCTTATAGGCTATACTCATGATTGGGAGTTTTTTGAGCCTGGAGAAATAGATAAGGATGGGCATATTTATTCTAAACAAGAATTATTTGAGGATATTCATAATTTATCGGATTTAAAAGACCCTTCAAAATTGCCAGTTTCTTTAGGCTTTATAGACCTTGGAGAAGGCAAATATCAAAAAATATCAAAGTTACGACACTTAGCAGTCTCTCTCAATAAATTAGAGGGAGACAGATGCTCCTCAGAAGGGGGGCTTGGTTGTAATATTTCAATCTTGGATAATTCGATTCCGAAAGGAAAGGATTCCAAGTTCAGTCCTAATAAGGCTGATTATTTAAAATTAAATAAAGGAGAAACTATTATGGGAGAAGAAGAAAAAGAAGACATGTATGAATCTGGTAAAGCTGAAAATGCTGACAGAAGTAGAGAAGACCAATTTAAAGAAAATTGCCACGCCAATCATAAATCCTCAGAATCATGTGATATAGCTTGGGATGCTGTTAAAGGAGGAGGAGGGGTTGCTGAGAAAAAAGTTAAAACTCAAGACCCTTCAAAATATAATTCTAAAGGTGATATGACAATACCTATGGAAGAATATGCTGATTTAATGGCAGCTGCAAGACTATGGAAAGAAAGTAAAGAATATATTGATGACTTAAGGAAAGCTGATGAGGTTAGGAAAGAAAAAGAGGCTGATGAGCTTAGAGATTATCTACTTAATGAGAGGCATGTTGATGAGGATTTTGTTAAAGAATATGGCAAAACCCTCTGTGACCTTAAAATTATGAAAGGTACTCTGTCAAATCTGCCTAAAACTGCTGAAGACATGGAACATATCCAAGAGATTAATAATCAGAGAATTCTTAACCAAGTTGGAGATAAAGTTGACGATTTTGCTAAGTTAGAAGAGGAATATAAGCAAGATGCTCTTAACGATTTTTTCCCTCAGAAAGCATAATATCATGACACTTAAAGCAAGTTTAAAGTCTAAGACACACACAGTTTTTATTAAAAAATCAGCTGCTACAAGAACCATTAGAAAGAAAACTAATGGAGCTGATATATTTTTAGGAGCTATAGTGACAATATTCGGAGAATCTAATCTCTATGATATTGATATGGCTGGTGAGGATGAACCGATATTCGGAGTTGTTTCTGGCAGAGCTGATGATGCTACTAATCTGGATAATGACAAGGATACCCCATTTGCTACCAATATAAATGTAATGGTTACTATTCCCGTACCTGGTGATGTATTCTATTGTACTACTAAACAGAATACAACTATTACTTATGGATTTGCTCTACAAGTTGATGGAGGATTTGTTGAGAATTCTCAATTTGAAGCAGCTAATACTGTTACTAATAATATTCCACCCTGGGGCATAATAGGAATTGCTCTTGAATCCAGTACTCATGTAACATCAAAAGAGGAATGTATTCAAGTCATGAAGGTGTAAAATTATGTCGTTTAGAGCAATTACAGATAGACAAGTAGAATGGGTCCAAAGTCAAATTCAATTAGAGAGCTATGTAAGAACCAGAGGTTATAAGTATTTTAAAGCCAATGGTCTTATTAAGCCAGCTGGACCGGGAAATAAAGAAGTCATTGATACGGTGTTGAGTAAAATGAAACCAGGTCAAATCTCTTTTGGTACTGAATCCTTACCGGAATCAGTTATGAGATTAGACCAAATCACTGGGAAAATTGCTATAATTGGTACTATAGTAGCAATGAGTAAAACAGACTTAGATGCTTGGAAAAATAACACTTCAAGAATAGGTGGTTCTTATGCTGGAGGTCCAATGGGTCTTGCTATAGCAGAGCAAATTCAAGAATTCTATGATTACGTTGATAAATTTATTTTCTATGGTGATGACATATCTGGTCCATTAGATAATGATGACTGGGTTGGAGCTGGTGATTTTACTGGCTTAATGAATGGTTTCACTGCTTTTGCTGGCGGGGCTGGTTCTGATAATAACATAACTGCGGCTGGAGACTTTCAAACTACAGCAGATACTGCAGTTGACCATTTAAAGAAAAGTGGATGGGATTCTGATCAATATGTTATATTTTCAGATACTAAGCCTTGGAAAGATGCTGCTAAAGGCAATAATTTCTATAGTACTGCTGGTATTTTAGAAAGGGACCAAATAATTGCCAGAGAAGATATTGGATCTTGGCAAGCCAGTGTGAATGCTATTGATAATGCAGGTACAGCTTATAGAATGGCATTTACCAGTCCGGAATCTGGGAAAGGAGCTAAAAAGAGACAGAAGAGAACTAAACCTTACTGCTTATATGAAGGATATAAGTTCAATGTATTCCCTCTATATGGAGGGGGTTTGGATAAACAACTTAATTACAATGTTGCTTTACTCTGGTCTGGAAGGATTCAAGAATTACATGCTACATCTCTATGGAGAACTGGAACACTTACCTAATTATCTTAACTGTTATACTACTGGCAGTTGAGAACCCTACATTTGAAGGATTTTCTATGGTTTTTTCCTTATTTTTTTAAAACCAATATTCAAATCAAAATAAAATAAAATGAGGTAAAATAAATGGTTGGATATAAAAAAGCTGAAAAGGAAATGATTGATGCTGCTAAAGACTTTTATTTAGAGCATGGACCTGGGAAAGTAATTGAAAAAGTGAAAGCTACTTCAGATACTAAGAAGGTTCTTGATTTTTATCATGATATTGGTCAAGTAAAGGATTCTATGGAACATCATATTTATTGGGATATTCTTAAAAAAATAGAAGACCCTAAAAATCCGGTTGTAACTCATGAAGAAATTTCTAAAGCTAAGGCTAAAGCAGAGAAAGAGCATCTAATAAGAATGAAAGAAGAAAATGATATTCGAGCAGCAGAAGCTCTTGATGCTGAGATAATAGAGAAACAAGCTGAATTAGAAAAGAGAAAGGATGAGCTTGTTGCTAAAAGAGAAGCTAAACTTAAAGCCCTTGAAGCTGAAAAAGAAAGACTTGAAAAAGAAGAAGAAGAGATTAATAGTTTATAGGTGAAATCTCATGGCTGATGCTACAACCTATATGACAAAAGAGGAATTTAGTACTAATCGTGGTTATATTAGTTGGACTGCATACATTGATGATAATGATTTTCCTACTCAATCTGTTCTTAATGTTATGAGAAAGAGGATGTATGCTATTATTAATAAATATATAGGTGGTACTGGTTCTAAAGATGATTTCTTAATGAATATGGAGTATACTGGAGTAGAAATGATGATAACGGAGACTCAAGCCAGATTAGCTGGTGAGCCAAGAGATTATTTTATTCCTCATGATTATCTGTATGAGAGAGACCGGAGGATATTAGATGCTTATGATGGGACCTTGCATAGAGGTTCAGTTTCAGGTTAATGGAATATAAATAGGAGGTGAAAAATTAGATGAGTGTAAAAGTTTGGAAGAAAGAGACAATTTGTATTAGGAATAGATGTAAGCATTTACAAGCACATCTTACAGAAGTAACTTCTCACTGTTTTTATTGTAGAAATAATAAAGTTGGAAGAAAAGAGCCTGGAAGTAAAATAGTTCTTAATGTAGGTAAATTAAAAAGTTTAATGGAGTAATTTAAATGAGTACTGGAAGAAGTATAGCAGCAGACTTGAAGACAGAGTTAGAGTCTCAGTCATGGACTAATCTTGCTGTAAATCCTAAAATTAAGTTAGGAGGAAGATATGGAAGGATTCATGGTAATTATGGAGTACTTACTCATGAAGGGGCAGAAGATACAGAGGAATATATGACTTTTGCTCATTCAATAGTGGCAAGAGACCAAACTGGAACAGTTGAGGTTTGGCATAAAAATGAGGCTGACAGACAAAAGATGATTGATGACGTTGAGGCAATCCTCCATAGTAATATTTCTACTTATAATTGGAAAGTAGTAGATGTAAAAAGGGAAACCCTAAAAAATAGTTTATATAATGCAGAAATAGAAGTAGAGAGGTTGTTATCCTAATGAGTTTTAATTTAAGTGAAGCAAGAGGCTATTTAATAAAGGGGGAACCTAATAAAGCAACAGAAATGTTTTTAGACTTAGTATTTTCTGTTAGAAGGAATATAAATAATGTTATTCCTTTATATGAAAAATTAGGATTAACAATTAATTGTGAAATAAATTTTGATGTTAAAGAAAAAGAGGAAGAACCATAATGGTATTAGCAAGTAAAAAGAGTTATGCTTATTGGAAAATAGAAGATTCATGGGCTTATGACCAGGCAATGGGAGCTAATGGAGCTGGTAATTATCATTTACCTTTTAATCCATTACTGAAATTTAATCCTCCATTGCTTAAGTATAAAGAGGAAGAAATAGTCTTTTTCTCTGATGAGGAAGCCAGTTTAGTTTATACAGAGCTTAGAGAGAATGAAGAAACTGAAAATGAATCAATTTATAGGGGTCCTTTACTTTTGGTTCATTTATTCCCTCATGTAGTTGAGCCTGGAGCTTGGTCTCAGACTGGAACTAATGTAATTACCGCAGATTTTAGTACTCAGTCATGGGTAAACTCCATGGCAGTCCATTTACATTTACATGACCAAGATGAGGGAGCTGGGAATGACCTTGAAAGAACATATAAAGGAACCAGAATTACTACTTATGGCTGGAAATGTGACAGAGGTAAATTGATAAAAGAGTTTTGGAAATGGAAAGCTGCTACTCTTGTAGAAGAAAGTCAAGCTCCGGATATGGATGCTGGTTTGGATGATACCAAATTTAATCGGACCGGTATTGATGGAGGTTTTGATGTTTCTTCTCAGCAAGGACCGTATCATGCCTCAGATGTTACACTTACAAAAGGAGGTGTAGCTATAGTAGGTTTAGAAATAGAGAAATTTACTCTTACAATTAATTTACCGGATGAGTTTATTCATATTTATTCCAGTAGAGACCCTCAAGTAAGATACCAAGGCATTAAGGGTTTTATGCTTACTGCTGAAGGTACTATGAGTAATTATACGCAGCAGACTGAAATTGAGAAGCTCCATAAAAATAAAACTTTAGATACATTACAGTTTTTATTAGAAGCTAATAATTGGCTACAATTTACAAATAGCTATGTATCTAAGTTCAATTTTGATGGAATACCGGAGGCTGGAAAGCCCTCTAAGTTTGATATTGAGATAAAAGGAGGGGGGTCTACAGCCTTGGATTTTAAATGGACCAATACTGCAGGTCCAGTTTTAGATTTAAGAACATATATAAATTAGGAGGAAATAAACATGAAAAAATTTAATGGAAATTGGTGTATTCTGTTAATTCTCTTAGGATTTGGTTTTATCCCTGGTTTAATTTACTGGGGTTTTTCAAGAGAAAAAATGGAAGTTAAAGATTAAAATAAGGAGGAAATGAAATGAATTTAAATGTTAGAGAAAGATTAGTTAAAGCTTTCGGAGAAAATAGGGTAAAGTGGATTAAAGGGATTATAGCTGGTTTTTTGATTATTACTATAGTCAATTTTGGAAGTCCCTTTACCTTTTGGTTGATTGGAACGGGACTCCATGAGATATGGGTCACATATATTTTATTGATTTATAATGCTACTGTAGTATTACTTGTAGCACTTGTAATATTTCTTTTAGGGAAGCCTATATATGTCCTTGCTCCAGAAGATCCACCAGAAGAAGATTTAGGGGGGAATTAAAGTGGGTACTCCAGTAACAGAAGAAGAAAGACAAGACACTCAAGAGGAAAAAGAATATGTTCCAGTTTTTAAGAAAAATTATACTGCCAGGCAGTATTATAGTCATCAAAAAGCTGGAATAAGAACAGCTATATATGAACAACTCCCTGGAATGTGGGATGCTCTTGAAGAGAAACCACCTCAATGTAGGAAATGGGAGGATTTACTTGATTTACAATTAGGAGCTTTCATGGGAGTTACAAGGGCTTTCTCAAAAACCTATAATATGGGAAGTATGTTAGAGGATTTTTTAGGGTAGAAGTGGAGACTGCCTTTAATGGAGGGTATTTTCCACCAGATTTAGTATTAGGTATGGAAACTGGATGGACCTTGACAGAAATCAGAGAATTAGACCCTACAATTAAAAGAATGTATCTTGAATTTATGAGATGTAAACAAGATAAAGAAAAAGAGGAATTGGAAGCTATGGTTAATGATGCTAAAGGAGGAAGTGGCAGTTTTGCTGATACTCCTAAAAACATAGCTTTTGTTAATGAAGCTGAATTTGTTAGTAAAATATAAGAGGTAATTAAATTGAGTCCACAAGAAAAATTTCAGAAAAAAGCTGACCCTGATTTTAAAGGAGGGGATGTAGCAGTAGCTCCAGGGGCTCAAGATTTTCTGAAAAAATTAGGTTCTAAGAAAACTCAGAAATCAGCAAAATTAATGAAAGGAATGTTTTCTGCTATTGATACTGCTGCTCCGGGTTTAGGTACATTCTTATCAATGATTCCAGGTATTGAATCTGTTCTTAAACCATTAGCTATTCTATTAAAACCTTATGAGCCTTTCCTTAAAGTAATTGGAGGGCTTCTTACTATAATGTTCAGTTCTGCTCTGAAACCTATTATGGCATTCTTGAAACCCTTCATACCATTATTAATGGCTCTGGCTCCAATATTCCAGATAATAGGAAAAGTAATTGGATTAGTAGTAGTTTTTGCCTTACTTCCTCTAATTATGGCTATCTATGCTGTAGGAATTGCCATGGCATTTCTAATAGATTTATTTACTTTTGGGGCTGCTGGGGCTGTGAATAGATGGAATGCTACTATGGGTACTGCTTTAGCTGGAGCTATAGCTTCTGTACCAGAAGTCTTAGCAATGCAACAGGGGGGTTTTATTCCAGCTACTACCGGAGGTACTATTGTTAGAATAGGTGAAGGAAGGGAAGGTGAGCATGTAGTTCCAGAATCTCAGATGTCTGAAGTTGCTGATTTATTGAGAGACCAGAATAGATTAATTAGAAAACAAACTGAAAGGGAGGATTGGAACTTCTAATGACTTTAAATTATGGCTGGGCTTATTTTGAAAGAGGTACTGGAAATGCTTTTCAGTTGGCTACAAGGGAATCTCCAGAGGTTTCAGTAGAAATAACCAATGCTTCTGATAATATAATGCATATTGTAGGGGAAACTCATATAAATATCCCTGGAATTGATGAGGTTAAAAGAATGGTTAAATTAAAACAAGTTCTCTTTCAATCCCAGTCTGATTTTGAAGACTGTATTCATAAAATCATGCTTATTAATCTTACTACTACTTTAACATTTGAATGGGCTTATGTAAGTACTCCAGCTTTTATTAAGCTCTGGTCAGATGGAAGTACTCAATATACTACTATGGAGCTTAAATATAAAAAATCTGAGGGGCTTAGAAAAGTAGCCAGAGGTTCTGGAGTAGTTTATGAATGTAAATCTATAGTATTTGAGCAAGCTGGTTAGGTAATTTATCATGGTTAATTTTATAGCAAGGAAAATCTATAAAAATGTTTATCCTGGAACTTATACTTTTAAAGAAGATGATGATGGGGGTATCCCAACTGATTGGACTGATGAGAGCGGAGCAGGAGCCACAGTAGTAGTTGCTTCTGATTGGTTATTACATAAGAAGGTAATAAAAGCGACACCTCAAGTAGCTGGAAATAATGCTGGGATTTTTATTATTATTTCCGAACAAGAAAGTGGCACTATTGAGCTTTGGATGGGTTCTGATGATGTTTCTTGGAGGACTGCAATTCATTTACAAGAAGAAAACACTACTCTTATCCAAATAGAACTTGATGAGGATGAGTTTCAGAGAGATGGAGCTACTACTATAGTTGCTGCTTCTGATGATACTTGGTATCATGTACGGATAGATTATGAATGTGGAGCCGGAGGTTATTTAGGATTAGCTGCTGATACTTATTTTGTAACCATTAATAATATTCAATATGGGGCTTTTGCGTTTGATAATGCTGGTGATGGAGTAAATAGGATTAGTCTTCAAGCAACTGATTCTGCGGCATATAATGGCTATTTTGATGCTATTGGCGATTCTGTTAATGATTCTGATTATAATATAGGGGATAATGTGTTCTGGAGGCATCTGAAGGACCAAGACTCTGATTTTGAGAGTGAGGATGAGGGTACAACCTCAACTTCAATAGGCTTCGTTGATACCGATGGAAGTGGGGGAAATGCAGTAGTTGAAATAGTTGCAGAGTTTAATAGTCATAAAAAGGTTCTAAAGATTACTGCTAATGCAGATGGGAGTGATGGGCTGATAAATAGTACAGTTTCGGGAAGCCCTACTTCGGGAACAGTGGAATGGTGGCAAAAAACTGATAATGCTGCCCAGTCTTCTCAATTTCGATTGAATACTGGAGGCGGGGTTCCTGGACCATTAATAAATATTACAGGTAATCAATGGACTTATTATGATGGGGCTACTCATAATATTGTTGCTGCTGCTGATGACACATGGTATCATCTAAAAATAGAGTTTGAATGTGGTGGTGGGGCGTTTAAGGGTCTTGCCGCAGACACATTTTTCTTATGGATTAATAATGTAAAGTATGGTCCTTTTGATTTTTGGAACGCTATTGCAAGTATAGGAATTGTCCAGCTTGTTGTCGCAGACAATGTTACTTATTCTGGGTTTTATGATGCTTTTTCATATTCCTTTACAACTGGTAATGCTATAGCAGATAATAGAACCTTTGACTATCATACCCATACCTATGATGATATTTCAGCTGATTTATTTTATCCCTCTAAAATAAGTAAAAAGCCCTATGAGAAATATGGAAAAGAAGAAGATATAATGTATGGAGATAAGGCTATAATAAAAACTAAAACCTCAATAGATATATCTATACTTCATTTTATCCAACTTTATAATAGTAGTGGCTCTCTGCTTTTTGAAGGGGAAGTAATTGAGAAAGAAACTATAGCTAATAGATTATTAGTATATAGATGTAAAAGCCTTAATAAATTTGAACTTCAAGAAAGAGTTAGTGCTGATTGGACCAGTTCTGGTAAAACCGTATTAGAAATGCTCCAAATTCTTATAACCAACCTTACTCAAACTGATGGAAGGTTAATATTAGATGCTTCTGGAGATAATCCTTCTGGAGATTTTACTTTTGGAGTAGATAATTATCCAAGAGGTTTATTAATGGAACAAATTGCTGATTTGCAACAGAGAATAGTAGAAATTAAACCTAATGGAGTATGTAAGCTAACAACTGGAACCAGTATAGGAATTACTATAAATGATGCTTCTGGAGAAATTGCGGGTAAACCTAATTATATTGATTTGGAAGAAGATGCTAACTATATTGTAGTCTATGGAGGTTGGAACCCAAATACCGGAGCTCCTTTTGAGGGCTTTTATGATGGCTCTGGAGTTGATGATATACGTAAATACTGGGATAAATTTGATTATATTCTTAGCCAGACTGAATGTAATGTTATGGCAGAAGCAATTTATAATAATCAGAATGCTATTAGATGGCTTAATTCCAGACTAAAACATTTTGATTTTCATACTGTATTTCATACAATTACTTTTGCCAGTACTAATTTTGGAATAAGTTCAGATACTTATTTCATACAAGAAGTAATCTTAGAGATATTTTCGGAAGTAGGATTCTATAAATTATCAACCGGAATAACACCTAAAGGAAAATACACTAAACCCCCCTATAAACCTCAGGAGCAAGCTGTAAATGATTTGAGAAGAAGGATTTATGAGACAGATATAATTTCAATAGAACCAAGAGGGACTCCGGAGGATGGAGCAACTCAAGAGGGTGAAGGAATACATTTAGATACTTTAGGAGAATTTGGTATTTTTTGGTTTCAAACTGGTGATAAAATAGATACAAATAGAGTAATTAAAATAAGAATGGCATGGCTACAAAATAAAGCTTTTGGGGGTACTATAACTATAGATAGAAATTTTAATAGTGCTCCATTAGATGGGTCAGCAACAAGAGTTTCCTTTTATGGACCTACTTTAGAATCCTTAGCAAGTAGGGCTCAAACAAGATATGGGTCTAAAGAATGGACAATTGCAGTAGGTGATGTAAAAGCTAATTGGATTTATGACCTTATTATAAAAGATGGAGCAGCCGAACAAGATTGGTTTATAGCTGATATATCTGTAAAATATTTTCTAAAGAGAATAGTAGAGTAATAAAGGAGGTGAAATATATGAGTAAAAGACAAATACAACTTAATATAAAATGGGAAGATCCTTCAATTAAAGAAGGAACAAATTATATTGAAGGATTTGAGAAAAGGAATTTTGTAGTTCCTACTGAAGCTGAATTTAATGATTTATATAATCAGATAAGACAAGTAATTATTGATTTTTTTAAACCATAAGAAGGAGGTGATATGACATAGAAATTGGATTATTCTGGAATTACCTAAAAATGATATTTAGGAAGGGACTCCCAGAAGTATTATTAATGATAATTTTGGTCCTGGTATTTTTTCAATTGGACCTTATTACTAATAATATGGTTAGAGGGGTTGTAGTCTCTACTTTAATGATTAGTTTTGCTGATATAGTCATTAAAATAGTTATGAAACTCTGGAAGTTCATAAATATTGAATTAATAATAATCAGAATGGAAAAGAAATATATTGCTGAGAACTATAAGAGCTATAGAGAGAACCTAAGTCAATCTCAGAATATAAGAGATACTACTATGCAAGAGCTTATTGCTGGATTAGGGCTTGAAAGTCTTGGAGCTATAAGAAAGAGATTAGCTGAGAGGGCAATGAGTTCTGGTACTAAGAAAAAGAAGAAATATTTGAGTAGACAGATTAAAGAGGTTGAGAAAAAGATTTCAAAACTTAAGGTTGCTGAGAAAGCTGGTGATGTATTAGCTGAGGTACTTAGTGAGAAAGCTGTGGATGGAAAAGAGTTAATAGAGAAAGGAGTAAAAATACTTAATGAAGCCTTGCCTAAAGCTGATGCTGCTAAAGTTCAAGAGATTGAAAAGAAAAGAAAAAAGAATAAGAAATAATTTAATACCAGGAACAACTTTTTTTTATAATTTTCTTATATGGTCCCGTAATTCATTCCATTTAAGAAAGTTTCGATAATATTGTTTGTTGAGGTCTTGTCCCTTGACTGCAGATTTATTTTTAATAGTGTTAATTGCCCATGAAATGACATCAATTAAGTGAGATTGGTTAATCTTCATAAATTCATATTGGCTCTGTAATTCTGAAATTTTAATGGTTTTGCCAAATAATTGAAATTGTCTCTGAAGCCCCTTTAAACTCTTGGATTCTTCAGATTTATTGGTTTTCTTAAGCTCTGCTGCTTTTTTAGCTGCTTTAATTTGGTCTGATATTTTAATCATTTAAAATATACCTCTTGGTCTTTTTTTGAAAAAGCATACCATTTTTTACATTCCCAACATTCTACTATTCCATAAAGAAGCCATGTTCTTCCTGGAAAGCCACAGTAAGGGCAGACATTATTGAATTCAGACATTTATCGTTACCTCAATTTCTTCAATTTCTTTTAATACTGAATCTGGAATCTGTTCTTTCTGTTTTTGGGTCATCTTACCTAATAACCAGATTGCCATGATTTCATAAAGCCTTTTGAATGCTTCTGGAACTTCTGAAGGGTCTTTTTCTTCCTTATTATTAAACCAATAATTATCAACAGCCTTCTGAGCCACAGCCCTAAATTCTTGAAACCGGGAAGTAGGAACCCGGATATTAATATTTTTAGAAGGCTCTCCGTATTTGTAAGTGTTTCCCATGATTAAAACCTCTTAGGCATTCTACTGTTATAATTTATTTCAGTAAATACTCTTTTTATAGTAGGAGTAGCCATTTCTGCTATAGCAACAATAGTATTTATCTTTTTATAGAATTCTCTTGCTTCCTTCTCATTAAAAGAATGAAATCTAATGGTTATTGTATTATCCATTAGAAATGCCCCTCATTATACATTGGCTCATAATTCTCTCTTGCTTGCTCAGAGCAGCTTTCATAGTTAGGGCAATCATCATTTAAACTGTCCCATACTTCTCCTACTATTCTCTTAAGGTCTTCCTCAGTCATGCTTTCAGCATTCATTCTAATATTATCCAAAACACCATACAAGTATGATTCTTTTACATTTGACATAGTTTTACCTCCAATTTGTTGTATCTGGTCTTAGAACTAAATGCTCTATGATTCCAGCATTAAATTAGTTATTTGCTTAATTTCTTTAGCATTATAGCTGAGAGAGTATTCAGATAAACAAACTGAGCAAACTTTCTCAGTACTTCCATCCAAATACTCAACTAAAAACCCTACATCTTCAATGTCATTTTCTCCATTACAAAAGAAGCATTGTTTACTTTCTGGAAAGTTATGATATTGGTTTAATTGTTTCATTGTTTTTTTAAGTTTTTTTATTTGTACTTACATAATTAATACGTAATTACATATTTAAGCTTTTTGTATTTACATAATCAATTATGTATTTACATAATAAAAAAAGAAAAAAGTATTAATTTATTTTAATCTCTCTAATTCTCTGCTCTAAGTTCTTGATGACTACTTTAAGTCTTTCATTTTCAGCATCCTTGAGCTTCAATTCAAACTGTACTATTTCTTGAAAATGCTCTCTTTTCTGCTTTTCCATCAAGACTACAATTACAGTAATCATGAATACATCCATACCAACAAAAATAGCTATTATAGTATCTCTTAAGCTATACCAGTCTGAAGTAGGGTCAATTTTGCTGATATAAATGGTCCAGACTAATGTAATAGTAATAAAGAACAAAAATACCAGAATTATAGCATTTCTGGCAGCAACCTTATCAATCTTCTTCAATAATGACTTCTCTGGCATCATTACACCTCTCTAATTTATTAAAAAATGATATATCCTTTCTCAAAAAAATGTTTAGGGCTTTTCTTATAGCATCACTGCGGGAATCAACAACTTTATCATGAATCATATCTTTAAGGAAAACATCGTAACCATCTGGAATATAGAGAGTAATGTTTTTCATACTTTTTGGGATAACATCATTCATGATTAAGCCTCCCTAATTACTCTATGTTGAGTATAAATGACTTCTTCTTCTCCCTTATCATTTTTTTTAATTCGGGGGACTTGTATCCATCCATCTTTAGGTCTTTTTACTTTCTCTAAAAGTAATTCTCTTATTTCCTCCCCTCCTAAATATGCCTTAATATATTCTTTAAGGGCATATCTAATAAGCTCTGACCGGGAAGCATAAAGACCCTCTGGATTATCCTCTGTGTGTATTAATCTTTTCATAATTTCTATAAAATTATTTGGAACATTCACAGTACAGATTTTCATTTATGAAGCCTCCCCCTCAGAGTAGTCTCTACTTTAGTTTTCAGATAATTAAGGAGCTGAGTCAATCCTCCATCAACATCAATAACATCTTGCTCAATCCACATGGAAACTTCTTCAGAACCATAATTGCCATCAGATACCTTCCTTGAATAACTACAACCTATTGTTGGCATGATAATTCCTCCTATGCCGGCATTGGAATTGTATTCTTATCTGCCCACCAATTAGGAACTGCTACATATTGCTGTACTTGTAATAGCTTAATAATTGTCTCAGGGCTTATCAGACTTTTAGCCAGCCAAATCTCTGACCTATTGAATTTCGCATCCCATGATATTCTCTGGATCTTATTCTTATCAACATAGATTAAGGTACAATTCATAGCTTTAAAGCCTCCTTGGTCAGATTTAGTAAATTCTATTGGAGTAGCAATTACATTAACAAAACTCCATCCTTTTGCAGGGTCTGCTGTACCTCTTTCTGCTGAGCCATCCATTTGAAGCCTTTCTGCTGGACCTTTATTTGCTACTGGAGCAACTGGAGCCAGAGGGGCAGTTCCAACTGGACCTTGAGGCAATCCTGGATTTGGTAATTGAGGTAATGAAGGGAGCCCTTGGGGTACTTGACTAATTACTTGATTTAATGGAGGTAATTGAGGGGCTGTGGATATTGGAGGTAAAGGGGGTTGTATCCCCGGAGCTATGACTACCCCGGGGATTTGTCCTTGCGTCAATATATCAGCAGGGATGGGGCTTGGAGCTGACTGAGCAGCAACATTGCCTATAGAGTCCATCCTTGCTAATAATGTTTCTAATAATGATACTAATCTGGTCTCTAAATTCTTCCAGATTCCTACATCATTAGCTATACTTGATAAATGGTCATTAATACTACTGAAGACATAAGTAAAGCCTTCTACTTTAGCAGCAATAGTTGTTTCAAAAGTCAGATTAGCTGCTGTTGCCACTTTTGGCAGATTGGTTGGTTCTTTTACTACTTTTCCTTTCTTTTTTGCCATAATTTTTTCCTCATTTGGTTGATTTAATTCTATATCAATTTTATCTTGTATAAAGGAAGGAAGCTCTAAGCCAAGCATCTTCATTAGCATATTATTTCTTATTACATTTCTAAGCTTAGGGTGTTTTGAATAAAGCTCCATTGCCTTCTCTTTTATTTCTTCTCTGGAAAGCCCCGTTTTTTCAAGCATATAGTCTAACTGTTTTGCTTCAGTTTCTATATCCTTAGACATGAGCTCCAGAGCATCATCAACATTTTTATCTTCTAAATTTTCCATAATACACCTCATTTAATAGGTAAACCAGCATTAAGAGAAATGATATGCCAGATGTATTTACTTGGAGGTAAAAATTTATCTCTCTTAATGATTCTGGACCTCTTAAATTTAAATAAATTGTGTTTTAACTATTGCTCTAATTAATTTGAAACTAAATGGTTCAAATTTACGTATAAAAAGGATTTTTTTATACATTTTAACGTGAATAATTAGACTTGTAATATTAATAATTAAAATTAAAAAAGAAGTGTTAATTTTAGCTTTAAAGTTGATTTTTAGCATGATTTTAATCCTCTCTTATTAATTCCATGTTATCACCATAAATGATTCTTCTCTTCTTTTTGGGCTGTTTTTGCTTCTTTTTCATACTTAAATCAGCAGAAATTTCCCTTAAAACCTTAAAAAAATCAGAAGGGTTTCTAATATGTCTAACCTTAATATTAACGGGTTTCCCTTTATGTGGACAAATAGATTTTCTAGGACAAATATCACAGTCTTTCATAAGAATTTCCTCCATTTCACTATTTTCTCCTGAGTAAATTCGGGATGAGAAATTTGTTTTATTTCTTCCAGGTCAGCAATATATTCTATAATTTGAGTTTGACGTTTTCCATCCCCTTCTTCATTGAAAAAGTCATATAAATATTGAATAACTTTTTCAAGTGACTTACATTTTTTAGTAGCTTTTAGTATTAATAACTTTTGATGTAATAATGAATCCTTGATTTCAATTCTATGGGCTGACTTAGTTTTCTGGTTTTTCATGATTTTACCTCGCGAAACTCAAAACCATTACAAATTATATTCGAAAGTGCTACTGCCCATTCTAATAGATGTGGGCTATGCGGTTTATTAAGAAAACAACAAAACCCTATATCACTTTCCATATATTTTGAATTAAATCTCTGGCATTGAGGACAAATTTGTTTCTCAGAATCATATCGTTTATCTTCAAAAATAGACCATTTACTCTCAGCCATCTTAATTACCCTCCTTACTCTTTTTATTTACCATATCAATAAAGGATTTAAACTGGGGATCTTCCTCATCTAACCAGATTAATTCATAGCCCTCTGGATATTTAGCTTTATATTTATCATGCTTCCAAGTAGAACCGATTCCAATATCATGTTTAGCCCACACTATATTAGATGAGCAATGAAAAGCTAAATAAGTACCATCTTCCGCATAAGCAACAACAATATGACCTAAGGAATTAGTTGTATTAATAAAACAATAGATTGTATTCTTTTTATCAGATAACATTAGGTAAGACCTCCTTTATTGCTTTAATTAAATTCTCAATATCTTCTTTATATAAATTTAATTCTATACCTCCATTTTCAAAAAAAAGATATAAATCAGCAAAATGAATATCGTCTTTAGATTTGCGTTTAGTTAATTCAAAATTCAGCATGATTAACTCCTTATTCCAAGTATTTTTTTATAGGCTTTCAAATCTTTTTCCTTATCCATGATAACCGGAAATAAATAAGCCTTTATGAATGATTCTACTTCCATGTGTTTATGCTTAGAGAGTTTCTTGATTAATTCTTTAGCACATTCCACATCAGTAGGTAAATCATTGCTGTCATATCTTATGCTTTCATAATTACCCAAATTTATGGTTACTCCAATTCTCATGATTTACCTCCCGAAATTATAGATAAAGGGATATTTAAGGTCTCCAGCTGTAATTCCTCCATTTGAATGTTTAATTCTATGTCTTACTACTAAATTATATGGTTCTCTTTTAGGGATAAGTCCTAACGTCCTTTTTAACCTTCCAATTACTATAGATTCCCCAATCTCCTCTTTAAACTCATCAAATTTAGTATGACAAATAGCTATGGCTTTAATATTTCCACTGGAAATTGTACCTATGGTAAATGGAATCTTAGTAATACCATATTTAGCCTTGAATTTATCATATTTTTTATTAAGTAATTCTCTGAATTTAACTGGTAAAGGGAAATACTCTCTACTCTCTACATGGAAATAGCCATCTTTCTTCCATGGAGCTCCATCAAAGATTCCTTGCTCTACTATATATTTTCTTGTCATGAGATTAATTCCTCTTGTAATTAAAGCATTCTAATTTCCATTTTGGATTAGGAACTACTTGACTTGTAGAAAAATAGACATCCTTAATAACAACATTATTACCTTTATAGCTCATACAGCCTTTCCCTCCAAAAGCGTTTTTACTCTGATATTTTTGGTTATAAAAATCATTAATACAGCCATAGCATAATTTTCTATGCTTCCTTGGTTTCATTCCAGCCAATTCATTCTTACATTTATAGCAATGGTATTTCATATAGCCTACGCCATCTACACCACATTTTTCACATTTACTCATTATAACCTCCTATTTTTGTAGTTTATTCCCATAAGCCGAAATGACTTAAAGAGGGAATCTAAAAAGGTGATTCCTTTTATGCTACTTGAGAGAGCATTACTTTTCCGGCAATGGTCTCTAATTCAATCCTTCTGTCAAGACTAATTGTATCCCTGGCAACTTCAGCAATAGCCCTTCCAACATCAAAAGCATTTTTTCTCTTGTATTGTTTATGCTTATGGATTAAAAGTTTATATACATCAGCAGCCTCAGCTTTAGCCAAACCAAATCTCTGTTTAGTTAGCTCTTCCTCTATTTTCGCAGTCTTCTTGAAAAGCTCTATATTAGTTTCATGAGCAGCCTCTAAAACTTCCATGTATTTCTGACCAAGGGAAAGATTTTTCATGATTCCAGTTTCCATCTCTTGAATAATAAAAGAAGGGGCATAAACATGCCTTTTTTGTAGAGGGAAGTATTTCTTATCCACTTCATTAAGATTAAAAGTCTTACTGAGCTTACTACTCCAACCCATTGCTCCATTACTACAAACTTGCTCCCAACTGCCAATCCTAACAAAAGCAGAGCCAAAACCAAACATAGAATTACCAAGACTTATCCGTAGTTTCATAGAATTGCCTTCTTCTAACTCTATATAGACATCATCAAGAGTTATATCAATCTTCATTTTAAAATAGTCATGGCTGAAATTAGCAGTATGAGGTATTCCAGATTCTACAAACGTATTTTTGTAGAGCTCATATATCTTAGCATCTTGAACAATTTGATGATTATCACTTACAGCTCCATAGGCATTCCCAGAGGTTTTATGTGTTAATAGGTTAATATTAGTATCTCTATTAAGTTCACAGTACCGGAGTAAGTCATCAGCAACTTCTTTAGGGTCATATTTAAACTGGTCGTAGGGGTCATTATGAGCTTTAAGAGTATCACTATTAAGCTTATTTAGGGTTGAGCCTAAGTACATACCAATCCCAGAGTTAATTAGGCTAACGATTTGACTTCTTACAGCCTTATCTTGGCATGTATAATTCACATTCTCTTTATTAATATGTTTCATGGTTGAGCTATTATAATCCAGGTGAAAATTCTTGGTTTGAATAGCTTTTTTTTCAATATTTTCTTGAAGGTCATAGACAATACCTTCAAATAGTTGTTTATCCATATTTTAGTACCTCCATTTTTAGGTGAGAAGTAAATAAGCTAATTGCTTATTCTTCTTCCCTAAGCAGTTCTTCTGCTACTTTTAAAAGTCCTTTTCTATAGAGCTTTTTAGCCCTTCTATTTTGAACTTTAGCTACTTTAGCTTTTAGAACCTCTAATTTTGGGTCATGATTCTCTTTCATACAATTTTTAACTAATTGTATTAAATAATCTGGCTCTAAAGCATCAAGCTCAACTACTCCGGAAGGTGTCCAACCGGCAGCCCTGGAATCCTTAGCTTTCACTGGGGCATAAGGCAATGAAAGGTCATCAATTTGCTGTTGAGTTAAAGCAATTCTATTAAAAGATTCAAACTCAACCCCTAATTCCTCTGATTGCTCTTTAAAGTTTCTCTGAATATCTACTCCAGAAGGGTCAAAATCAGAGAAGAAATAGCAATGAAATTCTCTCTCAAATTGGTCAGCCTTAACTAAATCAACAAATTCCTTAAGCTGAGTTAAAGAATTATAGCCCCTACAAACTACTAAGATACAATTAGAATTTACAGTATCTTTAAAGATGCCTTCTAAAGCTTGTTTCTCTAAGACTATAATTGTAACTTTCTTCTGCCAAACAATAGAATTTCTCCAGATATGAGGGGCATCTGCTAAGCCATTAAGCTTATCCTTAACTTTATCTTTCCAGAAATAATGATGAGGTTCTATATCAGACCATACTTCCCTGGTCCTGTCTTCCATTGCTTTCCAAGGGATAAGTCCCTCTTTTCTCCCTTTTCCTAAATACTTAGAAAGGGATTTATATTGGCTCTGGGTATTTGGATAATATTCTAATTGCCCAGCTTTCTTAGCATCTTCATGAATACGGTAATGTAATTGCCTTAAAGTAAGTTTAATATCATATCTATTAATGATATCTTGAGCCATGGCAATTATATACTGGTATTTCCAATCTCTTTTAGTTTTATCAACATCAACCATTTTTTTTACCTCCAATTTAAATAAGGTTACAATAAAAATAGAGGGAAGAATATTTAAATCTTTCCAAAATTACCATATTTGCCTTATTTGGAGGTTTTAAGGAGCAGGTATTAAATCTTCAAAAGCTCCTTTTCTATGAAGCTTAAAGTACTCATCAGTAATCCATTCCTCTATAATATCTCTAAAACTCTTTCCACTATGGGCTTTTATTAAACTAAGGGCATTTTTAGAGCTTATCTTAATTTTAAGGTTTAGTTGAGTTAACCCTTTCTCTTTAAGTTTAGCTTTATTTGATGTCATAATTAAATCTATATTTCTACTTCTAATATAGCTTTCTATAATTTATTCTTCTATAAATCTCTTAGAGAGTATTTCCTCCAGTTCCTTCTTGATTTCAAGGGCATTATCAAGGGTCTCTTCCAGCTTTCCTAAATATTCTGCTCTCTTTTTTTTATCCAATCCAGAAAGTTCAATTGAAAGATGCTTCTTCATACCCTCTTTTCTTTTGGTCCAATCTAAATTTTTATCTTTTGATGACAAGTCCCTCATGTGAAAACTTAAGTAACTTAATATAATTGCTAAGACCCCTTTATTTGAAATATCAGTACCTAATGCTCTATCCCGTAAAAATGCTGCCATAGAACCATACATATTAAGAGTAGCATTATCCCTAATTAACCTTTTTTCTTGTTCTGTGACTGGTACACTTATCTGCTGGTCCCTAACCATTTGTCCATCCTCCCTCTTGGTTTTTCTTCTGGTTTATCCCTTCTCTCTTTTTCCCAATAAGAGCCATAATTTAAGTATTTGGTCTGTAATTCCTCTATTTCAGTACAGCTTAAACAAATAGGAAAACCTCTATAGAGCTCATCATTCCAGAGGAAATTAACTTCAGAAATAATATTATCCTCAAATTTCTCATTACAAATCATGCATATTGCCAAGAATAACACTTACTCTCATCTCTGATATATCATTATAAATAGGCAAGCATAAAACCTCATAAGATAACTTTAGAGTATTAGATAATATAGGAATTGTAACGTCAAATTTTCTAAAGAGCTTTTGTTTATGGATTGGAGGGTCAAAATATTTTTTAGTTTCAATACCAGCTCTTTCTAATTTAGTAGCAATTTTATCTCTTTTAGGATGTTTTAAGGCAAAATAAGAATGATTTGTAAAACCATTTAAGGTTTGATATTCAATTCCTAATTTTTTCAATCCTTCCTGGTATAATTTTGCAATTTTTGTCCTATGAAGTATTCTAAAAGAAATGGAGGGTAAATGAGTTAGAGCCATAGCAGCATTAAGTTCTGACATTCTAGCATTTAATCCTTGAATTGTTATATTATAGTTTCCCGGATTGCCATAATTCCTTGCTATTCTTAACTTATCAGCTAACCAAGGTTTATTAGTAGCAATTAGCCCTCCTTCACCTCCAGTCAATAATTTACTTGGAGCTAAGCTAAATACTTCAGCAACACCTCCAGACCCTACATTACTGCCATCTCTATAGAGAGAGCCAAATCCATGAGCAGCATCAAAAATGAGCTTTATATCATTTACTCTTGCAATCCTTTCCAGTCTCTTTTTATTACAGGGATTCCCAAATATATGAGTAGCCAGAATTGCTGAGGTTTTTAGAGTAATAGCTTCTGTTACTCTATTAACATCAATATTAAAATCTGTTAGTTTACAGTCAACAAATACGGGTTTCAGGCCAGCCCATAGTAGAGCCAGAGATGTAGCAGAAAAAGAGAAGGAAGGGGTAATAACTTCCCCCTCCAACTCCAGACACTTAGCAATAAGCATTAAACCGGAAGTACAGCTACTTACAGCTACAACATCCTTAACTCCTAAATATTCTGCTGCTTTATATTCTAACTGTCTTAAATAAAATCCATTAGTATAAACTCCAGAATCTATAATCCTTCTTATCTTATGTATCAGACTATTAGGACTGATATAAGAAGGTCTGTTAAATTGTATTTTCATGATAAATACCTATATTAATTTTAATTAAAAAAAAATAAAATTTAAAAATTAATTATTCTTCCTCTTCTTCCTCGTCTTCTCCATCAAAATCAGTTATTTCAGTCTGTTTTTGCTTAGGTCCTTTAATAGTCATATCGAAAAGACCACATTCAAATAAGGCTGCTTCAGTAAAGCCCTTTAATGGATGGTCTGCTTTATTCCCTGAAATTACAATAGTTATAGTATAACCTTCACTGCCGACACTATTAAAAGTTGCTTGTCTTATAACTTTAGGTCCATCAGCAACAATTTTAACCGTATCTTTATAGTTCATGAATTTTAATTCGTCTTTTAACATCTCTTTTACCATTTTATCAATCACCTCCTTTTAATTCTTTAAATGCCTCCACTATTTTACCAGATGCTTCATAGCCCTTGAATTTATAAGGTCTATTCTGGTTCCTCACACCTATTTTAAAGATTTGATGTTTCTTGAGAAAATAAGGAGCCTCATAAACAGTACAACTACTATTAGAAATAAACCTTGAACAATTCTGTAATAAAGCTAAAAATTGAGGTCTTGGAATTGTTTTATTAAAAATTGTATAAGGTCCAATTTTAGCAGCAGCATAATTATTAGTAATTAATTTATTACCAGGGTCTTCATTTGGTCTTATAAAAATAGTCTCTTTTTCTTTACCACAGAGCTTATAGATTTTCTTAAGCTCTTCATTCATGATCCTCTCATTCTTTTCTTTAGAATATTGAGTTATAGGATTATAGAGTACTAAATTATAGTCATCCTCCGGTACTAACTTTATATCAAAGCTTAAGTCTTCCAGATGTGTTATTCCAACAATTTTAATGTCTGCCAGCCCTCCAGCCTCAATACTATTAAATAATTCTTGAACATTTTTTCCACAGTCAAAAGATTCGACAAATTGAACTGTAGACCAGAGAGTTATAACATGCCTATTTATATCATCTAAAGTACATATTGGATAATTTATAATTCCAGCAAAATAATGAGCAAAAGGAATTCCTTTATGAAAGCAAGCTGCGGCAGCTCCAGTCATTTCTATTCTGTCACCAACAATTAGAGACCAGTTTGGTTTAACCACAGTTAACCATTTATCCATAGTTTTATAACTTTCTATAAAATCACCAGGGTATAATTTACTAATTGAAATTTTGAAAAAGGGATCTTCTCCCATCTTTCTGATAATAGGGGCAGAAAGACCCATCTCAGCCCTGGAGCCTATAGGAATAATTACCTTCATGGGTTTCCCTTCAATTTTTTAATAAGTTTATGCATATCTTCTTTTCTTCCTACTTTCTCATCTTTATAGGTCCAATTTATATCTTTATTTCCAAGCCAGTATAATAATTCTCTTAGTACACCTTCCAGTTTCTTAATTCTCTCTTGAAGACCATCAACCTCATCTGGAGCAATTCCATGTATGGTTTTGAAAAGCTTCTCGATTCTCTTAGCTAATTGCTCGAATGAGTCAAACGCCCGTAGTTCTTGTTTGTATGTTTCTAAAGCAGTAATCTTCTTTTCCAGCTCAGTTATCCTTTCATGTTGTTTTCTAACAGCATCATAAATAGTCATAGCTTACCCTCCAACTTCTTTACTACATTCTTTCTAATCCGACATCTGGAACACATAGCTATTAAATGGCTCATGCCTAATGTATGAAGGGCTTTAAGGTACTGGCTCTCTTGAGAATTCCAAATCTCTTTTAGGGTATTCTTATAAGAATCACCAATAGAATAAACAGTACCATTTTCATAATCAATCCCTCCACAGCAAGGAACCACCTTTCCATCCCATAATACTATTAATCTCTGCCATAGCTGAGCACAGTGCCAGTGTGGTAAGGGGGTATTATCAACTGAGCCCTCAACCATATCAAACTCCTCCATGAAAGCAATCTCATCAGCCCATGGCTTCCAGTAATATTCAAAATCTCCATTCTCTATTTCTTCTCTATTAAGGTCTTGAATTACAGCATGGATACCAATTAACGGAAATTTTCTATTTCCTCTTAATCTATGGAGAAAATCAATATTATACTCTACTTTACGGAAATCAGCCCCAATCCTAATTGCTTCATAAGTTTTAGAATAACAACCATCTACAGAGAATATAACCTTATCAACCTCAGCCCTAACAAGAGCTAAAGCAATATCTTTTGTTAATAAGGTCCCATTAGTATTGAAATGAACATATAACCCTAAGTTTTTAGCCATATTTATTATATCATTAAAATGAGGATACAATAATGGCTCCCCTCTATATTGGAGCTTTACACTTTCAGCTCCATTCTTAGCTGCCTCATCTAAATATTCTATAACTTTAGTATAAGGCATATTTCCTTTCTCTGGAACCCTACTCCGCCTAAAACACATCTTACAGTTTAGATTACAAGTAGTATTGAGCTCTAAATCAACTTGGACCGGGAAATTTCTGCTTACTCTATTAATCCCTACATGGTCCCACTGAGAGCCTTCCCGGGTAATATATGTTATACCATGAGTAGTTGGCTCCGTTATCAAATCTTTTACGTTATATTCTTTCATATTATTCAGCTCTTTTTATACAATCATTTTCATAATCATATTCACAGTTCCAACAGAATCCTAAAGTACTGTACATCTTACATTTAGGACATTGTACTAAACCTTCAATATCTTTTGATTCAAAACTGGTCATACTAATCCCTCCAATTCTTTTATAGGTACTGACCACCTTGCTTCATAACAGTTCTTATCAAGGCAGACATGCTTTTCAAACCAAGTAGCCCCTAACTTCTTACATTCCTCTAATAATCTTAGGTCTGGAGTATGGTCTGAAATGCCATCAAAAATATTCTTGTCAACTCCTATATAGTTCTCATATTTAGCTGGATATTCTGGAACACAGTAGAAAAATGTAGCATTATGACTGTTCCTCCAAACAGTGTCAAGTGGATGTTGACAACTAACAAATACCCTTTTATCTAATTTATTAATAGCATTATAGAGCTGATAATTCCTACAGTCATTTAACCTAATCTTATAGTATTTGACTGGTATTAGCTCCGTAATATTAATGGCTGACTGGTAAAATGGCGTAAAGAAAAGCTCAATTCCTTTAGTCTTAGCAAACCTATGGAAATAATGAGCCTTCTCTAAACTAATATACATCCCTCTTACTTCATAGGGGACTTGACCCTCCCTCCATAACTGCATCTTAACATATTCAATACCTATTTTCTGACATTCCTTAATCATTTCCTTGAAAGTATGATTATCCTTCCAATTACAACCAAACTCACATATTATATTCATTCTTTCTTAACACCTCTTTTAGTATATTTATGTAAATATCTATATCTTATGTGTTTATCAACCCAGAGCCTAATCTTATCTATAAATGACACTTTAGAGCTAAGAATCATATCTGAAGGGGACCCAAAAATCTGGTCTGAAGGAAATAGGTTAAATCTGGCTGTTAGTGGTATGGTAGGTAAATTCCCCCAACCGGGTCCTCTCAGAGCAGAAAGCATAGGTTCTACAGTATCAGAATAATCTGGTCCAGCTGGAGTTTCTGGAAACTCGGAGTCTAAACCAATTGGAGGCTCTACTTGTCTTGCTCTCTGTACCTCTAAACTTCTATTAACTCTGGTTCTTATAGTATTCCTCCTTATTCTATTTGCTGTAAGAGATCCTCCAAATAAATATTGTCTTGGTATTCCTAATTGATGACATAACCTTTCCTCTTCTTGTCTTATTAGCTGGTCTAATTCCCCTGGTCTTGGAGGAGCAATAGGATTCTGGTTATATTCTTGCTCAAAATGCCAACCTTGGCTAAGCATATTTCTACTTATTTCCTCATCGATTTCCACAGCAGTATGATTACAGATTCCACACCTTCCAGTATCATTAAATTCATGAATATGGTCAGTCATGGAACGTCTGGTTTCTGGAGGGTTTTCATTAGGTCCCATAATCATTATAGGAATATGCTCATTATCATTATAAGGCTCATTCTCATCATGCCCCGGAATATTCCTTACAACTCCTAATGGTATCTCATCCGGTTCTACTCGCCTCACATCAAAACTATTTCCAGTAGCCCTTACTATATCTCCAGGTCTTAAATTTGCCCCTTCAGCTATAGCATAATATATATCCCCTGGATGAGGTATTGTTATATTTCCATTCTCATCAGCTACACCAAAAGAAGTTTCTTGCCTTACAGCAACATTATTCATAGCAGCTCTCTGTCTTACTATTTCTTCCCAGAATGGTCCATGATTAGATTGACCGGAAAAGTGTAGAGGAGGATTCATGTGTTTCCTATAGCAAGCACAGCAATAGAGCTTTATCCTTTTATTTTTCCATAGAGCTTCAAGTTGTTCTATATCTATATCTTTAAGTGTATTAGCATCAATCATTTCCTCAAAACTAAGATGGGTATTAGCACATTTAGGATTAAAGCATTTATGAGGATATTTTTCAGTTAATTCCTTCATTTTTTTAATCCAAGGACCTTCTACATATAGCTCTATATATTCAATAAAAATATTCTGTATTTTATCCCAATTCATTCTCCAATTTCTAATTATTCCTGTATAACCATTTCCATCTGTAGCTCCAATTGTAACCTTCTCTTGACTCTTAGCTTGTTTCATATAGAAAGATTTCTCTACTTTAAAACTCAGAAATAAAACATATTCTTCCCGCCATAGAGCCCCAATAGGGTCTACAGTACACCTTAAGAAAGGAGGCTGTTCCTCATCCATTATTGATCTGGAGCCTCTGGGTATCCATCATCTTCTTCTTCTGGTCCAAAATATAATTCTTTCCAGTTTTTTATAGCACTAACCAGGGCATCACTAAAAGCCCCCCAGAATTTCTTGCTTAACCGGTCAACTATATTCTCAGCCCAGCCAATTACCTCATCTAACAAGGTTGTTTCATTATCACACATCTATTTTAATATCACCTTTTTCTATTAATTCAATTACTTGCTCTGCTTCTTCCCAATCTTCTTTAGTATTAATATCTATATAATTAGGGAAAGGCAGAGGAATATACCTACTTAATGGAGTATTAAATGACCTATGATTAAGTAAGTCAGCAAACTTAATAATGTATATAGCTCCACAGACCTTCCAGTTAGGGTCAACAGCCACTAAATTATGAGGGGGCTTATACACATCCAGAAAATAATTTATATCGGAATATGTTCTAAAAGGATTAGTTGGCTGAAGGAGTATAACCTCATCATAAGCATTAATTCCATCCAGACCCCAGATTATAGCATCTATATGCTTAGCATTAGTAGCCAATTCTGCCGGTTCCGGTAATATTTGAATTCTCTTATTTGAAGCATATTTGCCCCACCAATGCGCATTTATCTGCATATCATCAGTAATAAGCCTAATCTCATCAAATCTGCTTACCTTAATAGCAGCATCAATAGTCCAGTAACTTAATAACTTATTCCCTAAGAACTTTCGATTTTTGCCAGGGAATCTCTGGCTGTTCTTCCTTACTGTTATTATACAAATTCTCATACTGTTCAATCATCTCTCTATGCCCTTGAAGGGCTCTATATTTTGAATTATATCTAATCTGTTCAATCCAATCCTTTCCATTACTAACCATGGTCTCATACCAGCCTTGGAATTCTTTCTTCCATTTCATTACTTCAAAAAAGTTATAACCATATTTCTTACAAAACTCCTTTTCCAGCTTATATTTTTCCACAGTCATAAAATTAATCGTAGAAATATAATAAGGTCCTACTTGCCTTCTTAACTGCCATTTCTCTTTACTTCTAATCATTATTTATAACCTCTATATAATTTAAGCATCCCTTTAAAATAATCTCTAAGAGCTTCGGAAACATTTTTTTGAAAAGAGGCTTCTGTTATATCTTTCTTATAGTAATTAGTATGACATTTCTTACAGAGAGGGATAATTACAACTCTTATAGTTGATGCTTTAGAAATATTAATTACCCAACATAAATGGTCCCATAAATAGTCTATATGATGTCCTACAAAATCCCTTCTTTCTAATTCTTTATCACAATATAAACAATGAACCTTTCTTTTCCAAGACCAACATCGAAAAGCTCTTCTCCAGAAAATAAAATATAACTCTTGAGCTTCTGTATTAAGGCTTGAGTACACATATCCATCTTTATACCAATGCTTAACTCCATTATTCCTCCATTCATTTATTCTAAACCCATTAGCTCTTTCACTGTGTTGATTAAATTTAGTAGAAAAGAGAACAATTACTCTAAATAAATCTCCACCATATAAAGCAATATTCCTATCCTTAGCTTTTCTCTCTGCTTTTTTTATTTTGTTCTCAGCTTCTTCTATTATCTTTTCAATAGTAGATTCTCTCTCTTCTATTTCCACCCATTTTACAGCTAAACTCTTTTGGAGTTCTAAGAGTTTATCGTCTTTTACAGAAAGAGTTAAATCTTCAATTTTACTATTAATTATATCTCTTCTTTTCTTAAGAGCGTATAAATAATTCCTTTTATTTATCATTTCTTCTTAGCCCTCCGGTAATTACTTCTAATCCTATGTACTCTCTGATGACAGCTATTATGGAGGAAAGAGATATGCCTTGGATTAAAGAGGTCATTCCAGACATATTTCTTATGATGCATAATTGGTCCCTTCTCAATTACTTTTCTACAGTGAGCACAGTACAGCTTACCTCCCTTCTTAGCCTTATCCATTAATTTTAATTTGGCATTAGCCCATATCCGGCTCTTTTGGAGCTTACCATAAGAGCCCTTAGCATGCTTCTCTTTCTTCATAAAATCATTAGCTTGTCTATTTAGTTTATTTAAACTCATGATTTATCTCTCTTATTTTAAATACCTTAAACTTATTATGGATAAGAACCATTCCACAGAAATCACAGATATAACCAATATTCTTATTAGCTCCTTTTCCCGTTTGTCCTTTATTATGAGCCCATATATACGTCATTTTATTCCCACATTTATAATGTTTAGGTCTCTTTTTTTTAACTCCATCTATTTTATATTCATAATGATGTATTTCTCCAGTAACAGTCACATAGGTTCTACTTCGATTTATAAGGCTCAACCTCCTCTTTCATTATCTTATCTTGACCTCCTTCCCATTTAATAATACAATAACCTTTAAGCTCTAAAGCAGCATGGAACTCAACAAATTTCCTAACAAAATATTCAGCATTTCCATCAATAAAGAGTTTATATATCTCTAAATCTATAGAATCTCCTAAATCTGCCATTATGATAACATCCTCTCAATAGTATTAATATTTGGAGCCTCTGGTCTGTGGTGTCTTTCAAAAGGGCAGATTCCATCATTAGGTTTATTTCTAATGAATTCCATTTCACATATAGTACAATAGCATTTAATCTTACCTTTATTGAGCTTTCTAAAGAGCTCTATATTAGTTTCAATATAATAAGCAGTATTCCATGGTTTCTCTTCATAAGGAGCCCAGGGATTATTTATAATGAATATGTCATAATCTAACAGTATTTTAATCATTACCATTTAGCCCTCCGTCTTGCCCTTCTTATCTTCATTATCTCTTGCATATATTTGAGAGGTTTGAATAATACCATATTATAACATTTTAAAAACCAACCCCAATCATCTAAAGGTCTTCTTTCCTCAGTCATCTTTTAGCTTAGCCTCCAACCTCTTTAACTTCCTTTCTTTAAATTCAATAACTTCCTCTCTAATTGGAAACATATATTTTAATTGCTCCAACATAATCTCTACATCAGCAGTTTCTTCAGCTATTTGCCAATTATCCGGCTCTCTATTCTTTCTTAAACTATGGAATAATAGCATTGATAATTCAGACATTTCTTCTAATACCATTAAGATTTGAGCCTCTTTACCCCATTTCTTTATAGCTGTTTCATATATCTCTACTTTATTCATATTTAATTCCCTTCCAAAACCAATTATTAAATTCTTTTTGAGTTTTACCTTTATGAATACAAGGGCTTATTCTATCTCTACACCAATTCTTAGCATCTTGAGAATGACCTAAGCCTACAGCAAAACCACATAAGCCTTCTACATCATCAACCCACATACCCTCTTGAAATTGAGAGCAATCCTTACAAGCTTCATTAATTTCATTCATTCTTCAGCATTTCCTCCGTTTGACCAGAGTAATAGATATATTTTTGCTCTATATCTCCGATTATACTTTCCATTATATCTGGAAGCTTGATTGATTCAATAAGGTCATATTCTTTAAGTTTCTTGAATGCCCATTTG